>FWPU01001808.1_pt1 | contig 61898 bp, 50 predicted proteins | sample 2228361 | NCBI WGS metagenome assembly FWPU01 (sample SAMEA103939777, study PRJEB20133) | metagenome
CGGTGTCAGTATCTGCACGCGCATCCCGCAGTGGTCCAGGATGTGACCGGGTTTGCGTGGCTACCCAATACGTGACTATCTATCTAAAGTTGGTATAAGACGTTGTCCCGCCGACGCAAGAACACCATGGTTGCGTGTTCATATGTGGGTTCTGCACGACCTTTGTTCGTGTTTCAGGTCTCTGATTTCTTGACTAAATGGATTGACAAAATCATAAATTATGGGTATACTGCGCTCGCACCGGTGCTTCCAGGGAAACAAGGTCAACCACCGAAAGCGAGGAGATTGTGAACAACTCACTGCTACGAACCGTCGGCGCCGCCGGCGCTGGCGCGCTGGTCACGCTTGCCATCGTCGCGATCGTCGTCTTCGCCCGCCCGCAGCAGTCCGCGACGTCAACCCCGGCTGTCGCTCCGACTGCCGCTCCTGCCGCTCCTGCGGTTGTGTCCGCTCCGCGTGAGCCGCGCAAGTTCGAGGATGTTGTTGTCAGCACCGAATGGCTCGCGCAGAATCTCAACAATCCCAATGTGCGCATTATCGAGGTAAGTGTCGTTCCCGGTCTGTACGAACGCGGGCATATCCCCGGCGCGGTCAACTTTGTCTGGACGACCGATTTTGTTGATACCGTCTCGCGCAACATCATTGCACCGGAGCGTTTCCAGGAACTGGCGCGCGCAGCAGGGATCAACAACGATACAACGATTGTGCTCTACGGCGATAACAGCAACTGGTTCGCTGCATGGGGTGCGTGGGTATTCCGCCAGTACGGCGCCGGGGACGTGCGGTTGCTCGATGGCAGTCGAAGCAAGTGGGAAGCCGAAAACCGCGAACTTTCGACCCGTGCACCCACCTACCCGCCCGGCAACTTTACTGTTCAGCAACGGAGCGATCTGCGGGTCTTTCTGCCAGACGTGTTGAAGGTCGTGCACAATGAGGGAACGCTCCTTTCCGGCATTGCTGCGTTTGCGCTCTCGGGGTGGGTGTTTGGTGCAGCCGTCTTCACCGGCGTCTGGATCGGCATTGCGCTGCGCCTGCATCGCTGGACGTAGTGCGGACATTCATTCGTTCGCGGCTCTCCGTTCCCGGCTCTTACGCCACCCCACAAATCCGGCGCCCATCGCCAGCGCTATCAGCCAGCCGAACCAGTCGCCGACGTGGGTGTAGAAGGTTCGCTCCGAAACGGTGAACGTCTCACCCACGATGACATCTCGCCGGTTGATGTCACTTTCGGCGCTGATGCGTCCGTAAGGGTCAATCACCATCGCGATGCCGCTGGTTGCCCCAACGCCGAACGCAACCCGATTCTCTACTGCCCGGAAGACCGTATCGGACGCATGCAGCGGCGGGAACCAGCGATCGCCGAAGAAGTCATCATCGACCGGCATCAACACGATCTGCGCTCCACCACGCGCCAGATCGCGGACGATCCAGGGCAGGTGGCGATCCCAGCACACGCCCAGTCCAACCACACCATACGGCGTGGTGAACACCCGAACATCGCGCGGTCCGGCGACGAAGCCGAATTTCTTTTCACTGCCGGTCACATTGATCTTGGCGCGCCGTCCCACTTCTGCGCCGTCCGGTCCGAACAGGACCGCGGTGTCATACAGCGGTCCCTCTGATATGCGCCAGACCATATCAACGACCAGATAGGCGTTTGTTTCGCGTGCCAGGTTGCCGACCTGCGAGGTGAAGATCGGATCGTCGAGGTCAGCGAACTCGTTTTCGGGCCAGACAACGAAAGCGGGAGACGATCCGGCGACCTGGCGGGTCAGTGATTCGTTCACATCGAAGAGCGCCTGCGACATCTCTGGTGTGTCGGCATAGTACCCTTCCTGCCCGATCGGCAGACGACTCAGCGCCTGGATGGAGCGATCCTGATTCGCCATATCGACCGTTGCCGCGATGCGCAACCGATCATCCGGCGCCGGTGGAAGAATCAGTGCGCCCCAGGCGACGATCACTGCTGCTGCTCCGAGCGATACGACTGCCGGAACGTGCATCCTGCGTCGCTCCAAGGCATCCGCGACGAGTAGCGCGAGCGCGCTGTTGACCAGCATGACCAGGAAGCTGAGACCGGGAAAGCCGGTGATGGTGAGAATCTGGAGGGCCGGCGGAAAACGCCACTGACTCTTCCCCAGCACTTCGAACCACCAGTCACCCGCCACAGGTGCGACGAATCTGAGAAATTCCAGCGCCGACCAGGCGATCGGTACACCCAGCACCCTGAGCGGTTCGGGCAATCGCGCCTGAAGCGCGGTTCCCGCCTGGATCAACCCGGCATAGAAGCACCCGACGGCGACGATGAGGAACATCCCCAAACCGGGACCGAACATCGACAGGTACCAGAGATGCACCATTGCCGACCAGACAATCCCGAACGGCAGAGCGATCAGAAAGTGGCGTTGCGTCGGCTGCGCGTGTAATGCAAGCAGCAACGGCGCCACCCCAACCCAGCCGAACAGACCCCAATCCAGGATCGTCGGCATCGAAGCGCCGGTCAGAATGCCAGACAGAAGCGACAGTGCAAGCGAGAAGGCGAGCGTGAGATGAATGCCTGGCGCCATCGCCAGAGCGCTATCCCTGTCCTTCATATGATGTCACCTTAAGCGTCGAGTAATCATACCCTGCCGTGCCTGACACCGTCGGGGCACGGCGCCGCCGTGCCCCAAACGGGCAACGTCCCAACCCCCCGCGAGTGGGAGGCTGCCCCTCGGCAATGACAACCAGACGAGCTGAGAGATTGCAACTCACAGCGGCGACGCCCGTCGTCGCAGAACGGTAGAGGACTATCGGCTATCCTTACACCGAATACGCCAGCCAGGTTCACAACGCTTTCTGCTCTTTTGCTGTCGCCTTGCGCGACGAGGCGGCGGGCAAACCCGACTGGATCAGGCTCCGCTCCACGACACGCTCGAAGGCGCGCCGGTCGGCAGCGTGGATGACCGCCTGTTCATGGGCGCGCGCCAGTGCTACCGGATATCCCTGCCCTTTGAGGCACTGATCGTACACCAGGGCATGCACGCGATCGAGGAACGCGGGGTCTTGCGCAACCCAGCGCGGCATCTCAACCCGCGCCACTTCCCGCCCGACACGTATGTAGAAGAAGTGGATCTGATGCTCGCCATACGACTCAACGTTGACCCGTGACATCGAGGCAAACAACGGTCCGCGTTGCCCTTCTTCCAGCATATCCGCCAGAATGTCGGCATCGCTCAGTCCCTGGCAGACAAAGCACGATGGCGTGCGTCCGGCGACTGCATCGCTGCAGGCGCTGCACTTCGCGCCACGCTGCTTTTCGATGTCCACATCGGGGCATAGCATGAGCCGGATCATCCCGGCAACTTCGGGGGAACGTGGACGGCTGATGTAGGAGGCGACCGGAATCTTCTGCGCTCGCATGGCATCGAGATAGTTCAGGTACGGGCGCAGAAAATGCTCCAGCACCGCCTTTTCGGCGCCGGCGAGCGTCCAGCGCACCAGTGTGCCATCCTGGAGCGCCAGCGCCGGAATGTCATCGGCGGTGAGGAATTCCTCTGCCAGCGCAACCAGTTCGACCCCCTCGGCGACATCACGCCGCGCGCTGAGGTAGTTGCCTTCGATTGGAATGCGCCGCATGCCATCTCTCAGATAAAGGTCCTCTTCGCGGAAGCAGAGCATTGGCCGCGACGACAGTGTTGCCGCCGGGTGTGCGCCGTACCGTAGATAGACCCGCCCAATATTGAGCACGTAGCAGAGCGCCGCGCCGTGGCGGTCAATGTCGATATGCGACCCATCGGTTGCGATCACCGCATAGTCTGGCGGGCGCGGCGGAGTGTCACGCACTGTGTTGAGCGGCTCGACCGGGCGTGCCAGCAACCAGGCGCACCCGTCGCGGCTCAGGTCTACTGCGCGCGCCCAGGTTGCATAGGAGGATGACTCGTGCAGGTAGCGTTCCAGCGCCTGTGCACGCCGCCGTGTATGATCCGGCGCGTCGTGGTGAAGGGCGTTGCTCATCTCGCGCACCTGGCGGCTCAGTTCGGTCAGATCGAGCGGCATGTGCTCATATCCCCTTGCTGGTGATACATGGTCGTTCTCTGGTTATGACGACAATGAGAGATTGCTTGATGATCGCACCGCAAAGACACGACGTCCACAAAGTCCACGCTTATTGATCGCACGTTTTCGCTCCCGTTGCGCCTTCGCAGGTAACTGCTCACCATCGGAGGTTCGGGCGAAGCCCGTCACGATCAGGCATCGGCGGCGGGAAGGCTTCTGAAAGCGCCACGAGACGCCGCTCCGCCGACGCACAAACACCATGGTACGATACGTCTGAACACTCACCTTTGTCGTCCATGAGAAATCTCGTTGTAGTGTTATGCCAGCCAGCATAGCACCATCCGAACGCTCGTGCAAGATATTGCACTGCAACGTCTCTAATGCCCGCACCCGCCAGTGCGACGCCCATATCCGCCATCGCTACGCTCCCACCCACGGTCGTGCGTCGCTGCATCCGTAGCGTAGCGCTACACAGTGCATGAACCTTCGAATCTCCATTGTACCCTCGCGTCTGTGCCACACACTACAATCTGAAGCGGTCGGAGAGCGTTTTGGCGCATCAAGATGTGGCAGTCCATAGAGATTGAATGCAGGCATCAAGGAGCAATAGCCATGGTATCATGGAAATGATGGCTTCAACAAAGAGAGTTGATCAATCACATACCCGCCAATGAGCGTTTCTCTGTCTTCATCGCATCCAGGGCGATTGCGTGCGTGGATCCTTGCGGCGCGCCCGCAGACGCTTCCTGCAGCAATTACACCGGTGATCGTCGGATCGGCTGCGGCATTCGCAGCCGGCAGTTTCCGCTGGTTGCCGTTTCTGGCGGCGCTCGTGGGGGCGCTGCTGATCCAGATCGGGACGAACCTGGCGAACGATTATTTCGACTTTCGGAAGGGCGCCGACACCGCCGGGCGTCTGGGTCCGGTGCGCGTCACGCAGGCAGGGCTGCTGGCGCCGGAAACTGTGCGGAACGGCATGATCGTCGCGTTCAGCGCGGCGGCGCTTATCGGCGTCTACCTGATCGTTGTCGGCGGCTGGCCCATCCTGGTGATCGGCATCCTTTCGATCGCCGCCGGCGTCCTCTACACCGGCGGACCCTGGCCTCTTGGCTATAACGGATTGGGCGATCTCTTCACCTTTATCTTTTTCGGAATTGTGGCAGTGACAGCAACGGCATACCTCCACGTCGGCACAGTGCCGCTGCTGGCATGGGCGGCATCTGTACCGGTAGCGATGCTGGTCACGGCGATTATCGTGGTCAACAACCTGCGCGACATCGCCACTGACCGTGCAGCGAACAAGCGCACGCTGGCAGTGATCATCGGTGCGCAGGCGACGCGCGCCGAGTACGCGCTCCTCGTCGGCGGCGCGTTTCTGGCGCCGCCGATCCTCTGGTTGAGTGGACTGACCGGACCGTGGGTAATGGTCGCGTGGCTCGCGGCGCCGCTGGCAATCGCGCCGCTGCGCACCATGCTCGTTGAGGAAGGGCGAGCGCTCAACCCGGCGCTCAAGGGCACCGCCCGGCTGCACCTGGCGTTTGGTCTCCTGCTGGCGTTCGGGATGATAGCATAAATGCGCCCGAAAGTGAACACGCCGTATGCGCACTCCCACCAGAGCACACTGCAACACCATCCCGGCAATCGTACAATCTGAACCGACCGGATCTGACGACCCTGGCGCTGTGCGTGGTATGGGTCAAACGTATCGTACAAATGGCGTGTTCGTGTCGGCGGGATGGCATCTCAAGGCGCGTGCGCATGTTATCCCGCAGACTTCTTAATCGCACGGGCTTTCGCCGAACCTCCGATCACGAACAGTATGTGGGTATCCTTACGGCGTGCGCCAGAGGAGCAGATATCCCTCCGCACCGGTCGGACCTCCAGGCGCAGATTGTACGGCATTGACCGTGATCAGACTGCGCGGCTTTGTCTGATCCAGGCTCAGGGTCGCCACGGCGAGCGCCTTCCCATCGCGCACGGCAATCGCGCGCGCTCCGCTGCTCCCGCCCGATATGGACGGACCGGCGTAGGGAGTCCAGACCAGGCGCTGCCGGAAGTCAGCGCTGATGACCGCCACATACCCCTCGCCACTCTCATATGGTCCCACAGCGATCCCGGCAATCCGCTGCTGATCGCGATTCTTGATGCAACAGGCAGCATCGCCCGCCAGGAAGACCTGCCCGCGTTCATCGGCGGCGATTGCGCGGATACTGACCGAATTCCCTTTGTTATCACTGGTGCGCCGCGTCAGCAACGCCTGCGCGAGGATGAGTGAACCATCCGTCGGGTCGAAGCGCCCAAACCACGCAATCTTGACGCTGCCGGTGTTGGTCGAGTCGCTGTACAGGTCATGTTTGACCAGACGTGCGCCCAGAGGAATCGACTGGTCCTTCGGGTCGCGCGAGAAAACCGACACGCCGACGCCGCCATTGATTGACCCGGCGACGTACAGATTACCGTCCGCGCCAAGCGCCAGGCGCTCCACACGGCTATCGGCGCCCAGTCCAGGTGCGTTGGAGAAATCATAACTGCGCCAGTGCAACGTTCCATCATAGGCATATGCCCGCACCCACGGCAGTTGCAGGTTGCTGCTGACCTGCGTGTAGCCGCCGACGATGACCTGCCCGCGCACTGCGTCGACCGCCAGGTCAGCGGCGGCAGTGCCGTCTACTGTCCACGATCCGATGAAAGCGCCGTCCACGTCGTACACACGCACCGTCTTCCCGCTCAATGCCGCAGCAGTTCCATCGGAACCAACAGCGCAGCGTGCTGTATCACCGGAGGACGCGCTCCAGACGACAGCTGTGGCATCTGCGCTCAGTCGGGCAATGCCGGCATCGCCGCAGATCACCAGATGACCCGATCCATTGATGTCCAGATCCCTGATAACACCCCCAAACCGCAGCACCGAGAGCACACTGCTGCCATCGGCATGCAGACGCACGACTGCTCCATTGGTTGCGCCTGGCAGTGTAATCACGGATACGCCTGGCGGCGCGTATCCGGGCAGAGTGCCTGCAACGAGCATTGTCCCATCGGGAGCGATGCTCGCGCCGTTGAGTTCATCGACCCCTGCGCCGCCGATGTAGGTTGCGGTTGTTGCAGGAAGGTTTGTCAGCGGCGCCGCCGACGTCATCACCAGCGGAAGGTAGACCTGGAATGGAGTCTGGAGCGTTGAGGAAGATTGACCGACAACCGTTGCACTTCCCATCAATGCCACTACAACGAATGCAAGGACGATAGGTCGCGGCAGATGTGTCATGCAGGATCCTCCAGGATGTCAAAACGTATCACACCACCGGTGCAGGGCGCCCGAACGGAGCCACTGTCTTTGTAATACATTATATCAGAAAAGCATATGTCTGACTGCCCGGTGGAATGCCAGCAGGTCGGAGAGAATAGCAAAGCCGGTGGCGACTCCGCCTGCCCCCGGGCCGATGATTGTCACATCGCCGAGCAGATCGGTGATAATCGTCAACGCATTGGTCGCGCCGTCGACACCGGCCAGCGGATGCCTGAGCATCAACCGCATCGGGCGCACGGCGGCCCGAACCGTCTGACCATCGCGCCAGACGCGCGCAATCAGTTTCCAGCGTTCACCCGCAGCCGACGCAGCGGCAACCATATCGCGGGTGATGCCGGTGATTCCTTCGCGTTCGACATCTGCTGGGGTTAGATGAGCATGCATCAAAACATTCGCCAGGATGGCGGCTTTGCCCGCGGCATCGTACCCTTCCACATCGCCGGTCGGATCAGCCTCGGCATACCCCAGGCGTTGCGCCTCCGCCAGTGCGCTGGCATAATCCATGCCCCGCTCCATTCTTGTCAGGATAAAGTTGGTTGTGCCGTTCACGATGCCGCGCACCTCCTGGATGTCGCATCCCGCCAGATCGCTCCAGCCCAGGCGCAGCGCCGGCGTTCCCGCCATGACCGTGGCTTCGAAGCCAAGCATAACGCCGCGTTCTTCGGCAAGGCGGCGCAGTTCGGCAAAATGGAGTGCAATCGGTCCCTTGTTGGCAGTGATGACATGCATGCCACGCGCAATTGCTGACCGGATATGCGTCGTCGCCGGTTCGCCCGTCGCCATGTCGGTCGGCGACGCCTCAGCCAGTACATCGGCGTCTACTGAAGCAATCATCTGATCGACGCTCCAGGCGCATGCTCCTGGCAATGCACCGACGGCATCCGATGCCACGGCGCGCAGCAGCGTCGCAGCATCGACTCCGTTTGGTTCGTACACGCACCAGCGCCGGGTGCAGACCGCGACAATCCGTATGTCAGCGCCATTGCGATCAACGAACCGCTGGCGGTGCAACGACAGAATCTCGGCAAGTCCGCGACCAACGCTGCCAAAACCCACCAGGGCCAGGCGGTATGTCGAAACTGGTGATTTCATCGGTTTGTCCCTGACTATACTACTGTGTAACGCGCTGCGTTATAAAAGTCGAGAAACGTCAACTCTATTCAGTTGCAATCAAGGGTATCATATCATAGGGAGGTGCTATTGGTCAGGGGAGAATATGATGACACACACCGAATCCGATCGCTTTGTGCGAGGGCGTGGCTCTGTGACCGTCACCACTCGCAAAGGGCGTAAAGTGCGCATCAGGCACATCCGCCCCACCGATGCGGGATTGCTGGTCGATCTGTTTCACCATCTTTCGCCGGAAACGCGGCGCTTTCGTTTTTTTACCGCCCTGCCCGATCTGCCGGACGACATCCTGTGGCGCGAAGCGCGGCGCTATGCAGATTTCAACGAGCGGAAACAGGCGGCGTTTATCGCCCTGGCGCGCGAGAACGGGAAAGATCACGCGATTGGCGTCGTGCGCCTGGTGCTCGACAAGAACGACCCCGATACCGCCGAATTTGCGATTGTGCTGCGCGATGATTACCAGCGTGAAGGGTTGGGAACAATCATGCTCGACCTGCTCATTCAACTGGCGCTGGTGCGCGGCATCAAGCGTCTGCGCGGGATTTCCCTGGCAGATAATGAAGGTGTCCACCGCCTGATCCAGAAATGCGGCTTCCCGGTGGAAAGCCATACGTCGCACGGCGAAACCACCCAGATCATATATCTGGAGTAATGCCATGTTCGCACGTCTGCACGTTCCACCCCCCAGACCCTTGAGGGCAGGACATGTGCGTATCGGCTGGTTCGACCATTCCGCCAGCCAGGGGTCATGGCAGCACGCGATCACTGGCGTAAGACTTCAAGGGTCGGGCGCGTCTTCTAACGTTTCACGTTCCCACGTTCGCACGTTCCTACCTGTAACCTCTGGTTGTAATCTTTTTACCAGTTTGTTTGCGATTTCACGAAGGGTTGTGATATACTCAACAATGTCATTGCGCCTGAGCGAGATATTCCCCATAAGGAGCGCAGTCTGATGCTGGCGAACTATGCGTTCATTGGCATATTTTTCATCGGTGCGGTCATCTTCCCGCTCGTCCCGCTGGCGGCCGCGTATTTCCTTGGTCCCAAACGTCCCACGCCGATCAAACTCGACACGTATGAATGTGGTCTGGAGGCGGTTGGCGATATTCGGGTGCAGTTTAAGATCCAGTATTATCTGTATGCGCTGGCGTTTGTTATTTTCGATATCGAAGTGGTCTTCCTCTATCCCTGGGCAGTTGCGTATGGGCAGCTGGGGCTGTTTGCGCTGATTGCCATGATGGTCTTTCTGGTCATCCTGATCGGCGGTCTGGTGTACGAATGGAAGAAGGGTGCGCTTGAGTGGGTGTAGGCGGGGTGAGTAGCGAGAGGGTTGTCGGGGGAGTGATGGTGCGCTGCAGGTGAGAGGGAGAGGCGAGCATGTCAGACGATCGTGATATCCAGCTCGAGGCGGAAAAACAGGGCGTCTTTTTGACGACCATGCAGCGGTTCTATAACTGGGGGCGGCGTTCGTCGGTCTGGCCGCTATCGTTTGGTCTCGCGTGCTGCGCCATCGAGATGATGGCGACCGGTCTGGCGCGTTTCGATCTGGCGCGCTTCGGCGCCGAGATGTTTCGCGCATCGCCGCGCCAGGCCGATTTGATGATCGTCGCGGGGACGGTGACAAAGAAGATGGCGCCGCAGGTGGTGCGCCTCTACAATCAGATGCCCGAGCCGCGCTACGTCATCTCGATGGGCGCCTGCGCGACATCCGGCGGTCCGTTCCGCGATGGGTACAATGTGCTGCGCGGAATCGATCTCCTGATCCCGGTCGATGTCTATATTCCTGGCTGCCCGCCCCGTCCGGAAGCCCTGCTCCATGCCCTTATGACGTTGCAGAAGCAGATCGATGCGCAACGCCTGAGTCGGGTGCGCTGGTACGGCAAGCGCGAAGCAAAGGAGTATCCCGTGCCGACGTTTGGAAAGCATGGGCTGGAGATTGATGGCAAACTGGTCGATCCGGTCGGCGGGTTGCCGCTCATCAGTCCGTATACGTCGCCAACCCACGGTGAAACACGCTCCGGTCTGATCGAACATCCTGAACTGGTGCGTCATTTCCCGATCATGGACGAAACAGTTGAACTGGAGTCGCCCCACAAAGCAAAAGGGGTAGCGCCAGAAATCGTGCATAACGATCTGAAACGCCCTGCTGTCGAGGTGAACCATGCCCAGGATGACCAGCGCTGAACTCAAAGAGCGGCTGGCTCATGATCTGCCCGGCATTCTGATGCCGACACGCACCCGCACACAGGCGAGCAATGGGAGCGAGGCGCCGGCGGGTGATGGCAAGGCGGCGCGCCATAAGCGCGGGGAGCATGCGCCGGTCGATCTGCTGGCGACAGACGATGCTGTCGTGTATCCTGAGCGTCTTCCAGAAGCGGCACGCTATGTGCGCGACGTTCTCGGCTATGAGTTGCTCTCGAATATTACTGCGGTCGATTATCTTGCTGATGGTATTATCGAAATAGTGTACCATTTCTATCATCTCGACGGTGGTCCCGAACTGGTCATCAAAACCCGTGTGCCGCGCGATAATCCGGTTGTGCCATCCCTGACCGATGAGTGGCCCGGAGCGAACCTGCAGGAACGTGAGGCGTTCGATCTGTTCGGTGTGATGTTCCCCGGACACCCGAACCTGACCCGCATTTACATGTGGGATGAGTTCGAAGGGTGGCCGATGCGGAAAGATTTTCCCAAACAGGGTGATAAGTACTTCGGTGATAGTGAAGAGTGATGTGAGCGATGCTGCAAACGCAGGAACTTCAGATCAATATCGGGCCGCAGCATCCGTCGACCCACGGCGTCTTCCGTATGATCGTTACGGTCGATGGCGAGACGATCATCGATTTGAAGCCGGTCTTCGGGTATCTGCACCGGAACCACGAGCAACTGGCGGAGGTTTCGACGTACATTCAGTCGATGCCGTATACCGACCGTCTCGATTATTTCAATTCGATGGCGAACAACCACGCGCTGGCGCTGGCGGTCGAGAAACTGGCAGGCATCAGCGTGCCGCAGCGCGCCGAGTACATTCGCGTGCTGATGGTCGAATTGACCCGCATTCTGAACCATGCGTCAGCGGTTGGCTTTCTGCTGAATGATATGGGCGCCTGGCAGACGCCGCTGATGTTCGGTATGCGCGAGCGGGAGAAGATCCTCGACCTGTTCGAGATGGCGAGCGGTGCGCGCATGATGTGCAACTACTTCCGCTTCGGCGGGGTGTGGCGCGACCTTCCACCTGAGTTCATTCCGCAACTCAAAGAATTGATGCAGGGGCTGCCAGCGTTCTTCGACGAGTTCGAGCGCCTGCTGAAAGAAAATGAGATTCTGCTGTCGCGCACAGTAAATGTCGGCATCCTGCCGAAAGAAGTCGCTGTTTCGTATAGCGTCACCGGTCCGGTGCTGCGTGCGTCGGGTATTCCGTATGATGTGCGCCGCGCTGAGCCGTACAGCGTATACGGCGAACTCGATTTCGATATTCCGATCGGGTCGGTTGGGGATGTGTACGATCGCTTTCTGATCCGTATCGAGGAAATGCGGCAGAGTTATCGTATCCTGCAGCAGGTGATCGAGCGCCTGCCCGATACGACAGGCGGTCATATCAACCCGGCGATAGCAAATATTGGCAAGCAGAAGGCGCTGCGACCACCGCCTGGCGATGCCTATGCGCGCATCGAGTCGCCGAAGGGGGAGTTGGGCTTCTACCTGGTGAGCGATGGCAGCGAACGACCATACCGCTACAAGGTGCGCGCGCCGTCGTTCATTAACCTGACGCCCCTCGGCGATATGTGCCGCGGTCATAAAGTCGCCGATGTGGTGGTCATCCTTGGGAGCATCGATATCGTGATGGGTGAGGTGGACCGGTGATACTTTGATGGGTGAGGGTTGAACGTTGCGCGTGCGATAGCATACAGGCAGCGAGGTAACCTCTTGTAGTCGCTTATCATGGCAGCGAAGCGACAGTCCGTCTTTGATTTGGAACTCGACCTGGGATAATACGATACAATCCAATGGATACACACGAGATCGAGATGCACCACGTATGTGCAAAATGCGACGTTGCGGGCGCATTGCTGAACGCAGAGTAAAGGTGCAGCCTTGATGACGACTGAAATACAGACAGAAACAACCGAAACCTCGACAACGCGGGGTGGTGTGTATGTCATCGACCGCAGTCGCCCCAAACTGCGCGCCGGTCAGGGGTTGCTGACAGGTCTCGATGTTGTCTTTCGCCATTTTCGCGATGCGCTGACGCGCAAACTGGAAAAGCCCAGTCAGCAGACGGGCGTGTTTACCGTTCAGTACCCGGAAGAACGACTGAAGTTGCCCGAGGCGTTTCGCAATTTCCCGATCCTTCTCTATGATGACGAAACCGGGCAGGAATTGTGCACGTCGTGTTTCCAGTGCCAGCGCATCTGTCCGCCGCAGGTCATCCATATGACGCAGGCGCGCGATCCTGCGACCGGCAAGGCAGTTCCGGCGGTCGCTGAGTTCCTGATCGAGTACGATGCCTGCATGAGTTGTGGCCTGTGTGCGGAGGTCTGCCCGTTCGACGCCATAAAGATGGACCACGAGTTCGAGTACTCGACCGATGTGCACGGTGGCTTGACCATTAATAAGGTGGCGTTGAACCGTCCGATCTCCTACTACGAGAAGATCGCGCCGACATTCTGGGCGGAGGTGAAGGATAGCGCAATGAAAAAGTTGCAGGGCAACATAAAGCGCCGTCCTGACCTGATCGGTGTTGCGCCGCAGATGGTTGAAAAGATCAAGGCGAAACGCGCCGAATCCGCTGCTGCTCAGGCGCCCGCTTCTGCTTCTGCAATGCCTGCTGCTGCGCCAGACGATAAAACCGCGCGCCTGGCCGCCGCACGCGCCCGGGCTGCCGAAAAAACGGCTGCTGAAGCGCCCGTCGAACCTGCAGGCGATAGCGCGCCGACCGACAAAGCCGCGCGCCTGGCTGCGATCCGCGCCGCCAACGCTGCAAAGAAGGCGGACAAGGGCGCCACCGACGCGGCTGCGCCGGCGACCGATAGCGCGCCGACCGACAAAGCCGCGCGTCTGGCTGCGATCCGCGCTGCCAACGCTGCAAAGAAGACGGACGAGGGCGCCACCGACGCGGCTGCGCCGGCGACCGATAGCGCGCCGACCGACAAAGCCGCGCGCCTGGCTGCGATTCGTGCTGCCAATGCCGCGAAGAAGGCTGCCGAAGGCGCACCTGCCGTGCCATCCGCTGCTGAAGGCGCATCCGATGTTGCCAACACCGACGTTTCATCTGTCCCGCCCGCAGCGGAAGCCGCGGACCCGACGACCGCGGGTGCGCCGCCTGCCGGCGCCATGCCTGCCGACAAAGCTGCGCGTCTGGCTGCGATCCGCGCCGCCAATGCTGCGAAAAAAGCAGCTGCACAAGATGGAAGTGAAGAATAACAGGTGAGCACCCTATGACGGATATCCTGCGATCATGGATCGGCGGCGCTCTTCCAGACTGGCTGATCGTTCTGATCGCCTATCTGCTGGTGACCATCATTGCGCTGTTCTACGCGGTCGGGAACTTCATCATGATGGTATGGGCGGAACGGCGCGTGGTTGCACGTATGCAGGACCGCCTCGGACCGAACCGGGTCGGACCGGCCGGTTTGCTGCAACCAATTGCTGATGCGGTCAAGATGTTCACCAAGGAAGACATCGTTCCGCGCAGTGCCGATCGCTGGGTTCATCTGCTGGCGCCGGTCGTTTCACTTGCACCGGTGGCGATGATGCTCGCCGTTATTCCGTGGGGGCGCGGTCTGGAGCCGATCGATCTGAACGTCGCGCTGCTCTATATCGTTGCCGTATCGGCCGTGTCGGGCGTTGGGTTGATGATGGCGGGCTGGGGGTCGAACAACAAATTCGCGCTCCTCGGCGCCATGCGTGCGGTTGCGCAACTGGTCTCCTACGAAATCCCGGCGGTCACAGCGCTGCTGACGGTCGTTATTTTAATTGGCGGCATGTCGCTGCTGGAATTGCCCTATCTCCAGGCGGGCGTGCCGCTCATGGGCACAACCATTCTCTGCAACGATCCGGCAGGCTGTTCGCCGCTGCTGTACACCACGATCACCTCATTCCCCGGCTCGGTGAGCGAACCGGTGCAGGCGCTCGACCTTGGTCTGGGCTGGTGGGTATTTACGCCGGTCGGATTGCTTGGCTTCATTGTCTTTTTCATTGCGGCGCTCGCGGAAGGTGAGCGCACGCCGTTCGACATCCCTGAAGCCGACTCGGAGATTGTCGCAGGCTACATGACTGAGTATAGCGGCATGAAGTTTGCGACGTTCTATATCGCGCAGTACATCCTCAACTTCGCGCTGTCGGCGCTTGCAGCCACTGCCTTCCTCGGCGGATGGCAGGGACCGGGAGTTGCCGCGCTGGCGAATATGGGGGGGGCGTGGGTGCACGTCGCAGCGGCGCTGTCGGCACTGTACCTGCTTGCCAAAATCTGGATTCTGTTCTTTGTGATGATCTGGCTGCGCGGCGCATTTCCGCGGTTGCGCGTCGACCAGTTGATGGATTTTGCCTGGAAACTGCTGCTACCGCTTGCGCTGGTCAATATTGTGTCGGCATCGCTGATGGTGGGGCTGACGCAGTGGACGAGCGCGCAGTGGGGCGGGCTGTTCAGCCTCGATGGGTTCGCACCCTGGCAACGCCAGCTGATCGCCATTCTGGTGACTGCAATCATCAATATCGCGGCCGCTTACTGGATTCTCTCGATCAATCAGCGCCCAACGCAGGAAGAATGGCTCGAGGAAGACCTGGTCATCGCTTCTCAGAATTGAGATAGCGACAGTTATTGGCGCGCCTTATGAATATACTTATCACCATTTTGTTCGTGATCTTTGCCGCGTTCATCCTGACGTCCGCGATCATGACGGTCACGGTGCGGAATATCGTGCATGCTGCGCTCTGGCTGATTTCGTCGTTTTTCGGCGTCGGCGCTCTCTATCTGTTGATGGAGGCCGAGTTCCTCGGGGTTGCGCAGGTGCTGATCTACGTCGGCGCGGTGTCGATCCTGATTCTGTTCGCCATTATGCTGACGCGCGATCTGGAGGGAAGCCAGCATCGACAACTGACGCCGCGCTGGTGGATCGCGTTGATCGTGCCGGCAGCGCTGTTTGGTCTCCTGATTGTGCCGACGGTCATGACCTATGCATGGCAACTCCCGCCGCCGCCTGCCGGTCAACCGCCGGCCATCTCCGGTGCGCAACAGATTGGCACGGCATTTATGCGTGAGTATCTCCTGCCGTTTGAAGTGGCAGCGATTCTGCTTCTGGTGGCGATGATCGGCGCCATTGTCGTCGCTTTCGAGGAGCGTGAACGCCGTCGCCGTGTGCTGACTCTGGCAGAACAGGTGCGTCTGCGCCAGCAACAGCAGCGATCGGCGGCGCCATCCCCTGAACCCGCAGCGACTGCCGTCCAGGCGTCGGAGGCGACCGGCGGTGAGACGTGATCATAGCGGTATCTGTTCATTCTGCTCTGCTGTGGTTCTGCATCGAGGCGCATTATGCCGTCAATGACTGAGGCGGTTCCGCTTCCCTGGGTGCTCACACTGGCCGGCGCACTGTTCTGCGTCGGGTTGTTCGGCGCCCTTTCGCGGCGCAATACCGTCGGTATTCTGCTGGGCATCGAATTGATGCTCAATGCCGTCAACATCAACCTTGTGGCGTTCTGGCGCTATCTGGAGCCAAATGTCGTCGCCGGTCAGACCTTCGCGCTGTTCGTTATTACGGTTGCTGCGGCGGAAGCGGCGATCGGTCTGGCGATGATTATTTCGATTTACCGTGCGCGCCAGACGGTCAACGCCGATGAGGTCGATAGTTTGCGCGGGTAAGGCGGCGTGGAACGTGCGAATGTGGAAACGTGGAACGTGGGAACGTGGAACGTGTCCCGACCCTTGAGGTCTCTGCCGGTGAAACAGGGCTGGCGGTGAACCGGACGGGCGGAACGGTCGTCGCGCGTGGTTTGCGCGCGTTCTGACCTCAAGGGTCTTGCAAACGTGGAACGTTGAACGTGGAACGTAGAACGTGCGAACGTGGAACGTGTCCCGACCCTTGAGGTCTCTGCCGGTGAAACAGGGCTGGCGGTGAACCGGACGGGCGGAACGGTCGTCGCGCGTGGTTTGCGCGCGTTCTGACCTCAAGGGTCTTGCAAACGTGGAACGTTGAACGTGGAACGAGAAAACGCAAGCAGTCGGAGACATGCAGCCGGAATGCGTCCCATTCGTTTATTCGTTCTCCATTCGTTGACAGCGGCATGGTACAGGAACGTTGAACGTTGAACGTGCAACGTTGAGAAGGTTGCCATATGGGATGGTTTCTCCAAAATGCCTGGTTGATCCCGCTCTTGCCGTTGATCGGGTTCGCGGTCATTACGTTGACGCCGGTTCAGCGGAATAAGAACGCCAGCGCCTGGCTGGCGACGCTATTGATGGTCGGTGCAACGGTTGTTGCGCTGGGCACGGCTGTCGAAGTTGCCAGCGGCGTGAAAATGACGGCGGACGGCGCAGTTGCGGCTCATGCGGCAGAGGCGCACGCCGCGGAGTCTGCCGCCGAAAAAGGCGCCGGTCACGGGTTTGAGTGGCGCGACCCGAATATCGTCCGCACGATTCGCTGGGCGCCAGCCGGCGGCGATGTGCCTTTTACGATGGGGTATATCATCGATCCAGCGGTCGCAGCGATGCTGGTGATGGTGACGATCACCGCTACCTGCATTCACCTCTTCTCGGTCGGCTACATGGCGCACGATCCGCGCCAGGCGCGTTTCTTCTCGTTCATTTCGCTCTTCACCGCCGCCATGCTGGCGATGGTGATGGCAAGCAATCTGCTCCTCTTCTTCATGGCATGGGAGATCATGGGGCTGTGCTCGTACCTTTTGATCGGGTTCTGGTACGAGAAGAAGTACGCTGACCCGAACCAGATCACCCCGCGCCAGGCGGCGATCAAGGCGTTCATCACCACGCGCATCGGCGATGTGCTCTTCATGATAGGGCTGGCGTGGTTGTGGACCGAAGCCGGTACTCTCGAACTCGGCGCCGGACCAGGGCAGGTGTTCAACCCTGAACTGCTGGAACGTCTGGCGACGACCACGACCGGCATCGGGATCAGCGCCGCCACCGGCATTGCCCTGCTGATCTTTAGCGGCACAATTGGCAAATCGGCGCAGTTCCCGCTCCACGTCTGGCTCCCCGACGCCATGGAAGGTCCAACGCCGGTTTCCGCCCTCATCCACGCAGCCACGATGGTGTCGGCAGGCGTATTCCTGACGGCGCGCACCTTCCCGATCTTCCAGGTTAGCGATGCTTTGCCGGTCGTTGCGACGATTGGCGCGTTTACCGCACTCTTCGCCGCGCTGATTGCCGTCGGGCAGTTCGACATCAAACGTATTCTGGCGTATTCGACCCTCTCGCAGCTGGGCTTTATGGTTGCGGCGCTCGGCATTGGCGGATGGGTGGCGGCAATGTTCCACCTGCTCACCCATGCCTTCTTCAAGGCGCTGTTGTTCCTCGGCTCCGGCTCGGTCATCCACGGTATGGAAGCGACCGTCGGGCACGATTCGAATACGGCGCAGGATATTCGCAATATGGGCGGGTTGCGCCGCTTTATGCCGGTGACGTTCTTTGCGTACATGGCGGGCTTTCTGGCGCTTGCCGGGTTCCCCGGCTTCGCCGGGTTCTGGAGCAAGGACGAAATCCTGGCGGATGCATTCCGCGCCAGTACCCTGGTGTGGGTTGTGCTCAGTCTCGCGTCGCTGCTGACGGCGTTCTACATGACCCGCCAGATCATGATTGTGTTCTTTGGCACGTTCCGTGGTCATCACCCGCGGCAACAGCCGTATGCTTTCGTGTCGCACGACGATCATCACCACGAGGCGCACGACCCGCACGAAAGTCCGTGGACGATGACGGCGCCGCTCGTCATTCTGGCGCTCTTTGCGGTGTTTGCAGGCGTCATCAACCTGCCGTTCGACGGTTTCCATCATCTGGCGGATTTCTTCGGGCAGGAAGCCGGAAAACTGAACCTGCTGGTTATGGGAATTTCCAGTGCGATCGCGATTGGCGGCATGCTCCTGGGATGGCTGGTGTACCGCAATGCCTTCGCATCATCCGCCGAGGAAGCCGATCCGCTGGAACGGATACTGCCCGGCGTCTTTACGGTGCTCAATCGCAAGTTCTACGTCGACGAACTGTACGCGGCAACGGTGGGGGTTGCCACGGCAGTGCTGGCGCGTCTCTGGACCTGGCTCGACGAACAGGTAATTGATCGCGTGGTGATTGAGACGGGACGCCTGACGCGCTTCCTCGGTCAGGTCAATTTCATTCTGGACGATGCGGTGCTGAATGATGGCGCCGACGTGATCGCAAGCGGCACTCAGGTCGCCGGAGATCGGACACGCCGCACGACGACCGGCAAGGTGCAGGATTACGTGGCGCTGGCGTTCGCTGGAGCGGTCGTTCTTGGGGTGATCTATCTGTATCTGGTTCGTTGAGTGCTGTGGTGAACCTATGACATACCTGGCATTCGCCTCGATACCCTGGCTCACACTGCTCATTCTGTCGCCGCTGGTCGGGCTGGCGCTGGTCGGGCTGGCAGGCGCGCTGCGCCTCGATGACCGGACGGTCAGGATCGGCGCGGCAGCGTGGTCGACCATTCCTCTGGCGCTGGCGATTGTGGTCTGGTCCGGGTTCAATCCGAATGCGACCGCCGATGGGCAGGGCGTGGTGCAGTTCGTCGAGAAGGTTCCGTGGGTGCAGGCGATCCGGGTCGATTATTTCGTTGGAGTGGATGGCATCAGTATGCCGCTGGTCATTCTCACAGCGGCGATGGCGCCGGTGGCGATGCTGGCGTCGTTTGGCGTCGCTGAGCGTTTGAAACTGTACATCGCGCTCATGTTCTTGCTGGAAGCGGCGATGCTGGGATACTTCCTGGCGCTCAATTTCTTTTTCTTCTTCATTTTCTGGGAATTCAGCCTGGTGCCGGCCTATTTCCTCATCCAGGGATGGGGGCGTCGCCATGGCGCCGATGCCGATCCGGAGCGGCGGCGGCGCGATGCCGCGCTCAAGTTCTTCGTCTACACCATGGCCGGGTCGATCGGCATGCTGCTGCTCTTCCAGTTCTTCTATGTCGCTACGGCTGCGGCGGGCATTCCGACGTTCGATCTGATCACGCTGGCGCGCCTCGGGCAGGGGTTGACCGTCGAACGCGCTGCGCTCGACCCGGTCAACCTGACGCTGCGCGAGATCATCTTCAACTACGTCGAGCAACTGGGAATCGCCGATGTGCTTGGGCGCTACCCGCTGCTCTACACGTCGATCGCGTTTTGGGCGATTTTTATTGCGTTTGCGATCAAACTTGGCATCTGGCCCTTTCACACCTGGCTGCCCGACGCCTACAGCGAAGCGCCGCCTGCCGCGTCCATCCTGCTGGCAGCGGTGATGTCGAAAATGGGCGCCTATGGTATGCTGCGCCTGATGCTCCCATTTGTTCCCGATGCTGCACAGTACTTCGGTCCGGCGATCGGCGCGCTGGCGCTGATTGGCGTGGTGGCGGGCGCTTTTGGCGCGCTCGGTCAGGTTGGCGGTGACCTCAAACGCCTGATTGCCTACACCTCGGTCAACCACATGGGGTATGTCGGTCTGGCGATTGCGGCGGCGGCGACGGCTGGAGCGGCGGACGCCGCCACCCGCGCGACGGCGATCAACGGCGCGCTGTTCCAGATGGTTGCGCACGGTCTCTCAACGGGCGCGCTCTTCCTGATGGCGGGCATGCTTGCCGAACGCACCGGTTCCGATGAGATGGGGTCGCTTGCCGGGTTGCGCACCACCATGCCGGTCTTCGCCGGTGCGATGGGTGTGGCGACCTTTGGTAACCTGGGGTTGCCCGGTCTTGCCGGGTTCGTCGGTGAGTTCTTCATCTTCCGTGGGGTGTGGGCGTCACTGCCGCTCTTCGCGCTCCTGGCGACGATCGGGCTGGTTGTGACGGCGCTTGCGCTGCTGCGGATGTATGGGCAGATCTTCCACGGTACAACCAATGAGCGCAGCGCCATGCCCGACATGCGTCTCGCCGGGCGCGAATTTCTGGCGGTTGCGCCGCTGCTGATCGCGCTCCTGATTCTGGGGGTCTACCCGGCGCCGATTATGGATTTGTCGAACCAGGCAGCCACCGCACTGGTGGAAGTGTTCACCCGGATTGTGGGAGGAGCGTAAGTCGTTCTATGAACCTGATCGATCTGCCGACAACCATTCCCTGGCTCAGCCTGATCTGGCTCAGTCTGGTCATACCGACGATCATCATTGCGCTGCTGAAACCGGAGCAGAAGCGGGAGATTCGGGTGGTTGGCGCCGCCTTCTCGTTCATTTCGCTGGCGCTGACGCTGCTGGTGTATCTGGCGTATGACTATCGCAGTCCGGAGAAGTTTCAGTTTCTCGAAGAAATCCCCTGGCTGCCGGAACTCGGCATCAACTACATCCTTGGCGTTGATGGCATCAGCCTGCCGATGCTGCTGCTCAACGGCTTTGTTATTTTCACCGGCGCGCTGATCAGCTGGAACATCGAGGAGCGGACGCGCGAGTACTGGGCATTGCTGTTGCTGCTGGCAGCAGGCGTGTACGGCGTCTTCGTGTCGCTCGACCTCTTCCTGCTCTTCATCTTCTACGAACTGGCGGTGCTGCCGATGTACCTGTTGATCGGCATCTGGGGGAGCACGCGCAAAGAGTATGGCGCGATGAAACTGACGCTCTACCTGATGGGCGGATCGGCATTCATTATTCTGGGGATGGTCGCCATTTACTTCAGCGGTACGCTGCGCACCTTCGATATGCGTCTGCTGGCGCAGTCGGCGCTCTTCAGCCGTGAGGTGCAGATCGTCTTCTTCGTGCCGCTCTTCCTTGGGTTCGCAGTGCTGGCGGGCATGTTTCCATTCCATACCTGGTCGCCAACCGGTCACGTGGCGGCGCCGACTGCGGTATCGATGCTGCATGCAGGCGTGCTGATGAAACTGGGGGCGTATGGCTGCCTGCGCGTGGCGATGTGGATCTTCCCCGAAGGCGCCAGCTACTGGCTGCTGCCGATTGCCATCGCCACGCTGATCAATGCAGTGTACGGCGCGACTATCGCCATGACCCAGCGTGACTTCAAGTTCATGATCGGGTATTCGTCCGTCAGCCATATGGGCCTGACGCTCATGGGTCTGGCGGCAGCCAACACGATCGGTATGACCGGCGCGGTGCTCCAGATGTTCGCGCATGGCGTGATGACCGCGCTCTTCTTCGCGGTCGTCGGGCGGATGGTGTACGATCGAACGCACACCCGGCAGTTTCCCGAACTCGGCGGCCTGTTCACGGTGATGCCGTTTGCGGCGGTTGTCTTTATCATTGCCGGGTTGTCATCGATGGGCATGCCGGGGCTGGCAGGGTTCTGGGCGGAGTTCAACATTTTCATGGGGATGTGGCAACGCTTCCCCCTGATCGCCGTGCTGGCGGGCATTTCGATCCCGATTACGGCGGGTTACATTCTGATCGCCGTGTACCGGGTGTTCTTCGGCGAACTGAAAAACCCCGAATTCCGCACCCTGCCCAAACTGACGGCACAGGAGTATGCCGCCGGGGTCATCCTGGTCGTAGTGCTGATCATCAGTGGCATCTATCCCGCATATCTGACCGAACCGATCGAAGCGAGCGTCCAGCCGATCGCCGAGGCGCTGGCGCGCGCCGGGACGCTGGGGATGCGCTGATTGACCGGTGAAGATTTGAAGGTTGCAGTATGTTATTTCAAATCACCGATATTCCGCGTATTCTGCCGGAGTTGATGCTCCTGCTGCTGGGACTGCTGGTGCTCGGCTCCGATGTTTTGACGCGCTGGGGGCGAGGACCGGAGGCGCAGTTCGAACGTGCCAGAGAAGCCGGTCAGCTGACCGCCGTCGGGCTGGGGCTGGTCTTTATCGTTGGGCTGGTGCAGAGCCGCTTCCTGTTTACCGTGCCCGACCCGAACGGCGGGCCACTGGATGTGCTGTTGACGCTTGGGCGCAATCTGCAGGCGGGAGGACCGGGTGGAGCGCCGGTTCTGGGCGCTTTTGCGACGGACGAGTTTACGATGGTGGCGCGTCTGACCTTTATTGGCGCCGCATTCCTGACGGCGCTGCTGGCGATGGGGTATCGGTTGACCGCCAATCCCGGTGAATTCTACTCACTGCTGATCTTCTCGGCATTGGGGATGTCGATTATGGCGGCGGCAACGGAGTTCATTCTGGCGTACCTGGCGCTGGAGTTGTCGTCGATTTCGCTCTACGTGCTTGCTGGATATTTCCGCGAAAGTGAACGTTCACCGGAAGCGGGGTTGAAATATTTTCTGTTCGGCTCGTTGTCATCAGCGATCTTCCTCTACGGCATCAGCCTGACCTACGGATTTGTCGCCAGTGAAAATCAGAAGGCGGGCGGTACGCCAATCGTCGCCACGCTCTTTTCGGAGGTCGGGCGCTTTGCCACCGGCGATGCCGCCAGCAGCCCCTTGCTGATCCTCGGTATGCTGTTCGTTATTGCCGGTCTGGGGTACAAGATCTCAGTCGTGCCATTCCACACATGGGCGCCGGACGTCTATCAGGGCGCGCCGCCGCCGGTAACTGCTTTCCTCTCGACGGCATCGAAAGCTGCCGGGTTCCTGCTCCTCTACCGGCTGCTGACGACCGCATTTCCGGGGGCGGTTGGAACGCCGCGCCTGGAAGAGTTCAGCGGATGGACGAGCATTCTGGCGATCCTGGCGCTGGTGACGGTGATCGTCGGAAACCTGGCGGCGTTGCCGCAGACGAATGCGCGTCGCCTGCTGGCGTACTCGTCGATCGGGCATGCCGGGTTCCTGCTGCTGGCGGTGCTGGTCTGGTCGTCGACGTCGCTGGTTGACCGGACCTTCGGCACAGCCGCTTTGCTCTACTATCTCATCGTCTACACCCTCACGAATCTGGGCAGTTTCGGTGTGCTGGCGGTGCTGACCGGTGCGCTGGGCAGCGATGATCTGCGTGCCATGCAGGGTCTGTGGCGGCGCAACATGCCACTGACGCTGATGATGACGATCCTCATTCTGTCGCTTGCCGGCATCCCGCCGCTTGCCGGGTTCTGGGCGAAGTTCTTCGTTTTCATGGCTGGCTACCAGGCGGGCGCTGTACCGCTGGTGACGATTGCGGTCATTATGACCGTTGTCAGCCTGTACTACTATCTGCGCTTCCTCAAAGCCATGTGGATACTGCCTGCACCCGAAACCACGCCGTTCAAGACGCCGCCGGTCGCCAATGCGGCGATTATTGTCTCGACCGTGCTGGTTGTGCTGCTGGGATTGCTGCCAAACCTGATCTGGGGGACGATCAGCAGCGCGGCGAGCATCGCTGCACGGTAGCGCGAAGGTGACATTGTTCTGCGGGGGAGCACCCCGTCGGGGCACGGCGCCGCCGTGCCCCAACCGGGCAAAGCCGTGCCCCAACCGGGCAAAGATCGCTCGTGATCAGAGGTTCGGTGGAATCTCCCGAAATCAAGAGTCGGCGGCGGTATGGCTTTCGCAGGCGCCGCGAGACGTCGCCCCGCCAACGCACGAGCGCCAGGTTACGATACGGGTGAACACTGACTATTACCGATGAACGATCAACTGTCAGAAGATTCCGATTCCTCCCACCTACCGGGTGAAGCGTCGAGCCACACACCCGGCGGGACGCTGTTCGACCGTCTGGTCGAGCAGGCGCACGCTGCTGGACAGTCACAGCGCAGCGCAGCGAACCAGAATGATTTCGAGACGCTGATCGACCGTCTGATCGAGCAGGCGCGCGCAGATGGGGCATTCGACAATCTTCCCGGCGCCGGCAAACCGCTGCGCTACGACGATGATGCGCTCACTCCCGAAGATATGCGCGCCGGATTTCGTCTGTTGAAGAATGCGGGTTTTGCGCCGTTCTGGATCGAGGCGCGCCGTGATATTGATGTCGAACGTGCGCGCATTTCCGAATGGCTCCGCGACGCCAACCGTCGCTGGTCACGCCTCCCGCCTGCTCTTCGCGTTCGTTTGCGCGCCGAATATCGCGAGATGCTCACAAACCTGCAACGCCAGATTATCGCGTACAATCTTACGTCTCCTCCCGCTGCGGGGCAGATCGAAGGCCTGCTCATCGATGAGGAGTTGCGCAAGTTAGGGGATTAGTACCATTTGAGATTGCAGATTTTGGATTGTCGATTGAATGTGATGACATTGCAATGCGCTCTGATGAGCATGCGCATGCGGTTTGTTCACGTCCAATTGGGAGCATCCTGCCAGTCCTGAGACGCTGCCCCGTGCAGGCGCTCCCGTGGATGCGTAACTTCGATGGTGTACAATACTACACAACAGGATAATGTTCGAGACGTACAAACAGTATGACAGACCTGTCATTTCTGACGAACCTGCTGCTTGCCATCAACGATCTCCTGGCGTCGGCTGTTCTGATCGTTTCATTCTCGCTCCTGGTCTACCTCGTCCTGCAGAATCGCTACACCCCGATTGCGCGTGCACTGGCAGTGTTGCTCGGCAGTATCGTGATTGTGTTTGGCGGTGATGTGCTGACCCAGCAGGCGCAGCGCGAGCAGACGCTGCAGTTTCTCCTGCGCGCGCAGTGGCTGGGTATCGTTGGGGTGCCAGCAGGGTATATCCATCTGGCGGATGCACTGCTCGACTTCAGCGGACAGCGCCACCTGCGGCGACGCTGGAGCGTTCCAGCCGCATATGCGATAGGTGCCATCTTTTTGGCGCTGGCGTGGGGTACCGACCTGGTATTGCGTAATGGTGTACAGGCTCAACCGGTCGCCCAGTTCAATGCCGGTCCGCTCTTCTGGCTCTTCACAGCCTTCTTCGCGCTGGCCTGCCTCGTCGGGCTGGCTGCCTCCCTGCGGGTGCGCCAGGCGGCGCTGACGCCAACCCTGCGCCGGCGCATGACGTACCTTAGCCTGACGTTCGTCGGTCCGGCGATTGCGGTCTACCCGTTTCTGATCATTCCAGGCCCAGAGTCCTTCATCCCATTTGCGCTCGTCTTGTTCCTGGTGGCAATCGGCAATGTCGCTGTGATGCTGATGACCACAGTGATGGTCTACAGTATTGCGTTCCAGGGGTTGCCGCTGCCCGATCGCCTGATCAAGCAGGATTTCATTCGTTGGGTGCTCTACGGTCCGTTTGTTGGCATCTGCATTGCGTTGTTCCTGCGTGCAACGCCGGTGCTGGCGCGCTGGCTCGGATTACCCGAGCAGGCGCTGTTGACCGCAGGCGTGGTGATCATGACGGTGATCATGCCGCTGTTCGTCAACCGTCTGAAACCATACCTCGACGCACTGGTGTATGCGCAGGATCACGCTGAGATCGATTACCTGCGCGCCCTGCCGCGCAACACCTTCACCCAGGCCGACCTGCGCAGCCTCCTGGAGAACACGCTCGTCGTCGTGTGCGGAGCGCTCCGCTCGGAGACCGGCTTCGTCGCCGCGCCGGATGATGCTGGCGGCTACACGGTGAAAACGCTGGTTGGGTCGCGCCAGGTGGTGCGGCGGTTTGTCAACGACCACCCGCTTGTCGATCTGATGGGACGGTTGTCGCGGTTGTCGCCACGTTCATCGGGCGACACGCCGCCAGTCGAGTCCTTCCTGCGCATCGAGGGGTTCTGGCTGCTGCCGCTGCGCGCTCCTGACGGCGAGTTACTCGGCTGTCTTGGGGTTGCATACCCGCACGATACGCTGAACACTGATGCGCGGCGTCTCATCGGGGCGCTGGCGCACCGGATGGAACTGGCGCTCGAAACGGTGCAGATGCAACAGCGGTTGTTCGACACGCTGCGCGGGTTGGGACCGGACATGCAATCACTCCAGCATCTGAGCACGCAACTCGAGCAGGCGACGCCGGCATCGCTTCAGACGCTCGAGTCGGACGTAGCGGCGTTGCCCGAGTTCCCGCAGCTGGTCAAAGAGGCGCTGGCGCACTACTGGGGAGGACCGAAACTGTCGGAAAGCCCGCTCCTGGGGTTGCGCACTGTGCGCCGGATTCTCGAAGAACAGGGAGGCAGCCCGACGCGCGCATTGCAGGCGGTGCTGCGCCAGGCGATCGAGAATCTGCGTCCCGACGCGCAACTCGACCCATCGGCACAGGAGTGGCTGCTCTACAATATCCTCGAGATGCGCTTCCTGCAGGGGCGACGCATTCGCGAAACCGCCGATCGCCTGGCAATGAGCGAGTCTGACCTGTACCGCAAGCAGCGTATCGCCGTGGAAGAGGTGGCGCGCCAGCTGGCGTTGATGGAAGAGGCGGCGAACAGGGTGGCGGTTGAACGATGATGATACTTTCGTCACTGGTCGTATTCATCATTTTCCCTATTGGTCTCCAATACTCCAACATTCCTGGCGCAACCTGCGTCACTCGGCTGCTTCGGCGACCTCCAATCCTTTGAGCAGGCGCACACCGACTATGAACACCATGCCTGCTGGCTCCACACCGAACTCGAAGAGAACCTTGAAGTCGCCTGATCACGCCTCGTGGTTCTCTGCCTCAGAGCCTATCTGAACAACCGCATCCTGAGGATCGCGCAGCGCCCCCGTACGGGGGCAGCGCGTATCGAAGGGGCGGTTTTTCGGTATTCCGCGTTATTCGGATAGGCTCTTAATCCCGATGATCCTGTGACAGAATCTCCGCTCCCCACTCGTGGTACAATACCTGTAACAGTTTGCACAATATGCAGACGTGCGACGGCGTACTGGCCCCGTCCATGAGGCAACCAGCGCGACGCAGTCTGCACTCCGGGTGAAATAGAAAGGCAACCTCCGTGACCGATACCCTCTACGATGTGGTCGTCATCGGTGGCGGCCCCGGCGGCTATGTGGCTGCCATCCGCGCCGCACAACTCGGACTGAAAACCGCAGTCGTCGAGCGCCAGGCAATGGGCGGCGTCTGCCTCAATGTCGGGTGCATTCCGACCAAGGCGTTGCTCCATACTGCTGACCTGCTCGATGAACTGCGCGAGGCGAAGCGCTTCGGCGTGGTCGTCGAAGGCGTGTCGCTCGACTGGGAAGCAACGTTGCGCCAGAAGGATACGGTGGTCAAGACAATGACCAGCGGCGTTTCCTTCTTGATGAAGAAGAACAAGATCGATGTCATCAATGGCTTTGCGCGTCTTGCCGGGCGGGGGCAGGTCGCTGTCAGCACGCCTGAAGGGCAGCACCGCACGGTGACGGCGAAGAATATCATCGTCGCGGTCGGCGCGCGTCCCCGTGAAATACCGGCGATCGGCGCAGTATTCGACAATGACCGGATTCTGTCGTCAACCGGCGGGCTGAGCATTCCCAGCGTTCCGAAATCGCTCCTGGTCGTTGGCGCCGGTGCGATTGGCGTTGAGTTTGCGTCGATGTATCGCTCGTTCGGCGCTGAGGTGACACTCATCGAAATGTTGCCGCGCGTTGTGCCGCTCGAAGATGAAGAGGTGAGCGCCGAACTTGCACGCGCACTCAACCGTCGTGGCGTCAAAATCTTTGCCGGCGCCAGACTCAATAACCTGGAGAAGATCGATGGCGGTGTGATGGCCCGGCTGGTCGATGCTCAGGGTACGGAGCATTCGCTGACCTTCGAGCGCGCGCTGGTTGGGGTTGGGGTCGTTCCTAACACCGGCGATATCGGACTGGAAGAAATCGGCGTGGCGCTGGACCCGCGCGGCTTCATCAGGGTGGACGATTATATGCGCACGAATGTGGAGGGTGTGTATGCCATTGGCGATTGCGCCCTCACCACCCCATGGCTGGCCCACAAAGCGTCTGCTGAAGGCATCGTGGCTGCTGAAACTATTGCCGGACATCATACCCAACCGCTCGATTACGGCAAGATTCCGTCATGCACCTACTGCAACCCGGAGATCGCCAGTGTTGGGTTGACTGAAGCGAAAGCGCGCGAGCAGGGGTACGATGTGAAGGTTGGTAAATTTGCGTTCACCGGCAATGGCAAGGCAACCATCCTTGGCCAGCGGCAGGGGTTTGTCAAGATCGTTGCTGACAAACAGTACGATGAGGTGCTCGGCATCCACATGATCGGTCCGCGCGTTACCGAATTGATCGCCGAGGGCGGGCTGGCGCTATCGCACGAGGCGACCGCCGAGTCGATCATGCGCACGGTCCATGCCCATCCGACCCTCTACGAAGCAATTGTCGAAGCGGCGCACGCTGCTTCGGAGGGCGCTGCGATCCATATGTAGGGTGAGAGGAGACGAACCGTGCCGATTATGATCAACCTGACCTCCGCTGAACATGGCGGGACATCGCTCTCGTGCGGCACACACGGCGGCTGTGGCGTCGATTGCGATTGCGGGTGCCCATATACCGGCATGGAGGAGAAGGGCAACGTCGAGTTGATTGCTGATGTCGAACGCCGATACCCGAATGAGTGGCTGGTCTTTGTCATTCCGCCCAGCGAGGACGACTTCGCTCCCGAGCGGGGGATGCTGGTGGCTCACAGCGCCGACGATGCCGAGATATTCGAGGCGATCACACGCATCACCCACAACCAGGTTGTCCACGTCTATTTCAATGGCACGTTCGAAGCGTACCAGAAATGGATGGATGAGGAAGGCGATTGAAGGCGGGAAGGTTCCACATTGCAGGCTGAACGTCTCTAACCCCGATTGTCAGTGAGCGTTCTGTGGAGTGCTGAAGCCTTGCTTCAGCACTCCATACATCCAAATAACGCAGGATACCGAAAAAGCCGCCCCTTCGATACGCGCTGCCCCCGTACCCCCGTACGGGGGCGTACGGGGGCGCTGTGCGCTACTCAGGATGCGGTTCTTCGGACAGACTCTTACTCCTGCATGATCACGTCGCTAACAGCAATCTCATATATCTAGATTGCCCCTGTGCCCTTCGGTATGTGCGCGGAGCACGGCAGCGGCGACATTGGCAGGCGCAAGCGCACCTTTTGGCAGTCGAAATGGCGCCTTGTGCCATAGGGGAGTGTCGACTGCGCCAACTCGCACATTGGTGATTCGCCGGTCACGCACTTCTTTCCCCAGAACGGTGACGTATGTATCGAGCGCCGCCTTTGATGCAGCGTAGGCGCCCAGTTTCGGCAGCATAATGCGGTCAACATACGCGCCAATGAACACCAGATGCCCACCCGCCGGAATCAGTGCCAGCGAGTGGGTTACTGCCAGGTGCGCTCCGGTTACATTTGCGCATATAATACGCTCCCACTCATCGCTGGTTGTATCGAGCAGCGGCTTACCAAGCATATCGCCGACAGCATAGACCCAGAGATGCACCGCGCCATCCGACTGTTGTGCCGCCCACAGGGCTGCTGCCGCGACATCCGCATCGCGCGTTATATCAGCGCTGTATGCTTCGGCGGGCGTATCGCTCAGAGCTGTCGCGTCGCGTGCGACACCGAGCACCCGCCAGCCATTCCTGCTCAATGTATCGACCAGCGCGCGACCAATTCCGCCTGCTGCACCCCAGATCAATGCGGTCTGCATGGATGCTCCTTCTATGAACCTTGTGCTCTCACCCTGATCCTGGTTTTCCGTATCCTGCTTCCGCACTGCGGAACATATGGACTCCGGCTTTGGAAAGGGTCATATGCATTCTCTGCTGAGGTACGTTCACCGGAGTGATGTGGATGGGATGTCTGGCAGGGAAGATTGACGATATCACACCATTTTAGATTTTAGATTTTGGATTGCAGATTATCGCGCAGGGCGTTCTGATGCGCCTGAACGGAATCCCGCTTGCGGAGTATTCAAGTGAAATTGGTATCAACCCGATACTCTGGCGAGCAGTTGATGGTTCTGAATAATCTGTTCTCATCCGCAAAGGCGGGCTTTGCCCGGTTGGGGCAGGACTTTGCCCGGTTGGGGCAGGGTTTTGCCCGGTTGGGGCAGGACTTTGCCCGGTTGGGGCAGGGCTTTGCCCGCTTGGGGCACGGCGTCGTCCGCTTGGGGCAGGGCTTTGCCCGCTTGGGGCACGGCGTCGCCCGCTTGGGGCGCGGCTTTGCCCGGTTGGGGCACGGCGTCGCCCGGTCGGGGCAGGACTTTGCCCGGTTGGGGCACGGCGTCGCCCGGTCGGGGCAGGACTTTGCCCGGTTGGGGCACGGTGCCGCCCGGTTGGGGCACGGCACCGCCGTGCCCCGACGGGTTCTTACCTGGAGCGCGCGGGGATAATGGACTGGACAACCATCAAGCCTGCGGTTACGTTTTAGGGCTATCGGCTATCGGCTATCGGCTATCTCCCCATCACCCTGCGCCCAGGGGTATGCCCAGCCATGAACGAAAGCGTGCTCTTTGAGCGCTGCAAGAACTGCCTCATCCAGAAGGACGCCGTCGGACACGGCGCAGTTCGCTTCGACCCGTGCAACGCTGCGCATCCCTGGAATGACTGTCGAGACCGCAGGATGACTCAGGCAGAACTTCAGCGCCAGCGACGCCAGAGCAGGACGATCAGGCGCCAGGAACTGTTTGAGCGCCTCGACACGCGGCGCTGCTGCCGCCAGGCGCTCGGGAGTCAGCCATTCGGCGCGCCAGTCGTCTGGTGCAAACTGGTGATCCGGCGTCAACTCGCCGGTCAGCAACCCTTCCTCGAATGGAACACGCACGATGATGCCGACATTGTGCGCCTGCGCGGCAGGCAACAAACGCTCCGCCGGTCGCTGCTCGAAGATGTTGTAGATGACCTGCACCGTGTCGAGCAGCCCGGCTTCGACCGCTCCCGTCGGACCGTACGGGTCCCAGTCGTTGGACGAAACGCCGAATGCCCGCACTTTGCCCGATTCTTTCAACCGGCTCAACGCTTCATACCATTCCAGTTGATCGGTGTATGGCGGCGTCCAGGCATGGAGTTGCTGTACATCGACATAATCTGTCTTGAGATTGCGCAGGCTCTGCTCGGTGCACGCAATAATCCAATCGGCGGGGAACGTTTCGTGCACCGGTTCGTGCGGCAACACGGGCCAGCGATAGGTTTTGGGCGGGATTTTGGTCGCAATGACAATCTTGTCGCGGACATCGCCCAGGGCGCGGGCGATCAACTGTTCACTATGCCCGTCGCCGTAACCCAGCGCTGTATCGAAGAACGTCACCCCCAGGTCATACGCGCGGCGCAGCGCCCGGATCGCCTCGTCGTCGTTCTGTGGACCCCATCCGCCGCCGATGCCCCACGCGCCGAACCCGATCTCGCTCACCGCGATGCCGGTTCTGCCGAGTGTGCGATAGCGCATGCCAATCCCTCCTGTGGAACCTGCGTCATTGAGCGTCCGGTGTCATTGTGAGCGAAGCGCAGCGATCTTCGTGCGCGACAGCGGTACAACGCTATCTGGACAGGCGCCTAATCGTTGTTGTGCTTCTTTTCACCTTCGTTGCTCTTGCCGCCTTCGCGCAACCGTTCGGCAAAGGCGCGCAACCGTGCCATGACTCGACCGTTGACACTGTCCGGCGGATATTCACCATCTGCGCCGCGCTCGCCAGCCGGCACGCCGGTCAGCAGAGCGATGCCTTCATCGACGGTTGCCGCCGCCCAGATGTGGAACTTCCCCTCACGCACCGCATCCACCACATCGCTGCGCAGCATCAGGTTCTGCACATTCGCCCAGGGGATGAGCACCCCTTGTTCCCCTGTCAGACCGCGCAGGCGACAGATATCGAAGAATCCTTCGATTTTCTGGTTCACCCCGCCGACTGCCTGAATCTCACCGCGCTGATTGACCGAGCCGGTCACGGCGATGCTCTGACGTAGCGGCAGTTCGGCAAGCGCCGAAAGGAGCGCGAACAGTTCCGCTGCCGAGGCGCTATCCCCTTCGACCCCTTCATAACTCTGCTCGAAGACCAGTCGCGCCGAGAGGGTCAGCGGACGCTCCTGTCCGTACCGTTCCGCCAGGTGACCACTGAGAATGAGCACCCCCTTGCTATGGATCGGTCCCCCCAATTTCACCTCGCGTTCGATATCGAGGATAGCGCCACGTCCCGGACCGACGCTGACACTGATGCGGCTTGGTCTGCCAAACATATAATCCCCCAGGCTCAACACCGACAACCCATTGATCTGACCGATCTTTGCTCCTTCTGTGTCAATCAGAATGATGCCGCGGTCGATCAACTCCTGGATGCGCGCCTGGATCATATTTGAGCGATACACCTTTTCGTCGAGAGCGCGAAGTACATGTCGTCCCAGAATGGCATCGCACTGCTCCTGAGCCGCCCAATAACTCGCCTCGCGCACCACATCGGTCAGCGCGCCGAAATGGGTCGACAGGCGCTCCTGGTCGTCGGCAAGACGCAGCGAGTGTTCCAGCAGGCGCGCCGCCGCGTCTTCGGTGATCGGCAGGAGTTTTTCGCGCTCGCAGAAGCGCCGGAACAGATGCAGCGACCCGTGCAGGTTCTCGTTGTTCAGCGGCATGCTGATGTCGAAATCGGCTTTGACCTTGAAGAGGGTCGAAAACTCATCGTCGTAGGCGGCAAGGAGATAGTATGGCGGCGGCGGTCCCACCAGCACAACCTTGAGTTCGAGCGGGATCGGTTGTGGACGGAGACTCTTGACTGTCGTCAACCCCAGGCGGTCAGCCAGTTCTTCGATCTGAATCTCACGTGTGCGAAGGGCGCGTTTGAGACCATCCCAGCTGAAGTAGTCGCGGAGCAGGTCTTCGGCTTCGATGACGAGGAACCCGCCATTGGCGCGGTGCAGACTGCCAGGCTTGATCATCAGGAAGTCGGTATAGAGTGCGCCAAAGTGCGTCTCCTTTTCGATGCGTCCAAACAGATTGGGGTAGGTCGGATTGTACTCAACAACCACCGGCGCTCCCTGCTGGCGGCTGTTATCGATCAGGACATTCACCTGATACTTGCGAAACGGCAGTTCTTTGAGCCAGGGGATCGAGGCCAGATCGACCTGCGTTTCGCCGGAAGGCTGCTGTTGCCCACCAGAACGAAAGGGATCGGGATTCTCCTGGATATCCTTCTGCATCGCCTCGAGATACGCGACGACGTCCGGCAGGTCGGCGTACTGTTCTTGCAGGTCATCGATCAGACCGCCGACGATATATTCCACGACCTGACGATCGATTTCTTCCAGACGCTGGCGCGCAATCCGTTCCGCAGCGCGCACCTGTTTCAGGACGTTCTTGAGCTCTTCCTGGAGCATTGCGCGGCGTCGCAGCAACTCCTCGCGCTGTTCGGATGTCATGGACTGGAAAGCAGCGTCACTGATCGGTTCACCATCGATGATCGGAATGATCATAATGCCGACCGGACCGGCCTGCAACACAAACCCCTGCTGCGCAGCGCGTTCGCTGATCTGGCTGAGCAACGCTTCACGGCGGGAATTGAGTTCATGCAGCACCTCATCGCGCCGTATCGCATACTCATCGCTCTCGAATGCGCGCGGCAGCTCGGCGCGCAGGTGTGCAATCATCAGATGAACATCCTGCTGCAGGCGTCGTCCGCGTCCGGGAGGCAGGCGCAGCGCCTTCGGCTGGTATGGATCATCGAAATCGTTGACATAGCACCAGTCCGAGGGGACTGGACGGCGCTGCGCCAGTTCTTCGATGAACGCCTGAACGGCAGTCATTTTGCCGATGCCGGGCGGACCGGCGGCGTAGATGTTGAAGCCGCCATCCACCATATTGAGACCGAAGCGCAGCGCAGCGACTGCGCGCTGCTGACCGATGATGCCGCCGTCCCCTGGTGGCGCTTCGGTTGACGGGAACACAATCTGCGCAGGGTCAAAGGTGCGGCGCAATCGCTCGGGAGGAAGTTCGACAGCCATGGAGCATTCCTCATTCGTTGGGCTGGCAGGCGCCAGCGACCGGAGATATTGTACTACGATCCCTGACGTGCAAGAGCGACCAGCGACAGGAATTCATAGCCGACCTGTGCCGCCAGATGCGCTGTGATCTGCCCATGATCGAGCGCCGGGAGCACTTCCACCACATCGCCGCCGACCCAGCGCACGCCGGTGCAGGCGCGCAGATATGCCAGCCCCTGGAAACTGGTCGGTCCGCCCACTTCAGGCGTACCGGTTCCGGGTGCGTATGCGGGATCGAAGAAATCGATGTCGAACGACAGAAACGCCGGGCAATCGCCGGCGCATGCGCGCACCAGGTCGCCAATCTCCTGCGGTGAGCGACCGAGGAGTTCGGTGGTTGTCAGCACGGTAAACCCCATATCACGCGCCATCTGCAAATCCTCGCGCCCGTAGAGCGGTCCGCGCATACCGAGTTGCACCGAGCGTTCGGGAAGGATCAACCCTTCCTCGACAGCGCGACGGAATGGCGTGCCGTGGGTATACTTCTGTCCGCCATAGTAACTATCCCACAGGTCGCCGTGCGAGTCGAACTGGACAAGCGCCAGAGGTCCATGCACTGCTGCCAGAGCGCGGAGTTCCGGCAGCGCCACGCTGTGATCGCCGCCGAGGCAGAGGGTCACGACCCTGGCTTCCGCCAGCGGGCGCAGCGTTGCAGCAATCGCAGCGTGGCTTTCCTGAATGAAGCCGGGAACGACAGGAGCATCGCCATAGTCGATGCACGACAGCGTGGTGAACACATAGACATCGAGTTCCGGGTTGTACGGTCGCAGCAGCACCGATGCGCTCCGGATCGCTTCTGGACCGAAGCGCGCGCCGACCTTGAATGTTGCGCCGGTGTCGAATGGCAACCCGACCACGGCGACGTCCACCTCCTCGGTTATCTGAATGCATGGCAGCCGCGCAAAGGTGCGAATGCCGGCAAAGCGCGGCGATGCAAGCGAGTCGGCAGGTTGATAGCGAGGCATCATTCATCTCCTGTTGCACATTCACCATGGAATGAAAAGCGTCCTGTGGTCATCTATGCCGGAAAGACACCCCGCGCACGTCGTGTTAATCGGTGCGAGCATTCATTCGATATTCTACCTGAACTACTGTTACCCTGCCACAAACGCACGCGGTTGAGATACGGAATACATCTCAGATGTGGTGCAGCTCTTCGTGCGACATTGCCGGCGCCAGACATTATTCATATTGCAAAGTCTTCACGATGGTATGATATCGATGGTGTTACGGGCAGTTATGCGCCAGTGCAGATAGACCTTTCCGGGCTGCTGCACCTGGAACAGTCGGCATCGTGTCTTGCCGATGTCGAGTAAGATCGGCATCAGTTCCTTCGACGCACAGGTTCGCAAGAGATTCATACGACAGCTGGAGGTTCGTTCTCCGTAGATCGCGTGCGAGGGGTACGACAGGCTTCAGCCTGTCGCGTCCCGCCTGAAGGCGGCGGTACAGACGCGGCAGGTACGACAGGCTTCAGCCTGTCGCTACCGCCTGAAGGCGGCGGTACAGATGGCGCCCAGACCGCACGTCATGGTGCACGTTCCCCAGCCTCACGGCGCACATGCAGGCGTCGCCTGCTGCCAGCACCGCTATCGCCTATCGGCTATCGGCTATGCCAGCTGGCGCTTCAAACCGCGCCTGCGACGCGTCGGCGCAAGCCGACGCGGTTCCCCCGTCGGGGCGCGACGTGCGCCGCTGGCGCCCATATCGAACTTAATGTTGAATGTTCATAAGCCGTCGGCTGGCAAGGCGAAGCCCGCCTGCGCGAGCTTGTGGGGAGGATGGACCGGACAACCATCAAGCCTGCGGCTCCGTGTCTTCAACACAGGATGCAATGAATGAATGGCAGAAGCAGAGACGGTAGCGCATATCGCTTCCAGGAAGCATCCCCTGATCGCCACAGACGTTTCCCTGGCGTGACCCGGCTGGCGCTGGCAATGCTCGCGATCGTTTTGATTCTCTGCACTGCTGGAGTCGTGACCACCTTCGTTGTGTCGAGGAACGCGAATGAACGCGAGATCGAGGCTGCCGAGATGCGCTGGCGGATGTACGGTTTCACGCACTACGTCATGACCCTCGAAGAACTCAACTGCACCGTCGAGATCGAAGTGTCCGACAAACGCGTGGTGCGGGTGACGCCACTGGAACGTTGCCAGCGCGATGGGCGCACGGTCGAAGACCTCTTTACTCTGGCGCGGCGTGATGGCGATACCGGTATGCGCTGTATCACCCTCGGATGCGCCTGTGATGATCGTTTGTTTGTCGAGAGCGTCTTTCACCCGACTCTAGGATATCCGACCTCGATCTACGTGCGGATCGAAGCGCGACCTAACTGGCAGCATCTCGATGCGTGGCGTTACCTCGTGGTTCACAGGAGACCGCCTGCCTGCAATATGATGACGGGCGACAAACTGCTGCGGGTGCTCGATTTGCGATCATTACCGTGAAGATTATAAATTTCCTGAGAAGAACCAGAGTCCCCATCTCGGACAGACCTTCAAGAAGGCTGTTGACAAAAGAAAAGTTCACCTGTAGAATAATCGGCAATCCTGATCTTCCCAGAGATTATTACAATGATTTGTTCTGGAAGGGGGTGATCGCACTGCCGATCGTTGCTCCTGTCTCCTCAATCTCTGTGTACCCTGTGTTCTATCACCCGCTACAGATGCCCTGACATCATCTGACACGACGACAAGGAGGTGCTTGTGTCTGGATCGCGCTCAATCAGTCGCCGCAAATTCCTGACCCTTTCAGCCGTGACTGCTGCGAGTGCAGCAATTGCCGCGTGTGGCGGAGGGCAGCCCGCTCAGGCCCCGACAACCGCTCCAGCGCCAACGTCGGCGCCAACAACCGCTCCGGCGCCAACAGTGGCTATTCCACCGACCACACCACCCCAGGCGACGGCTGTTCCACAGGCCGTCAGCCGCTTCAAGGAGTCGCCCGACCTGGCAAAACTGGTGGCCGAGGGCAAATTGCCGCCGGTCGATGAACGTTTGCCGAAGAATCCGTATGTCGTGCCGCACAAATGGCTCACGGTTGGCAAATATGGCGGGACGCTCAACTTCACCAACTCATGGGGACCCGATGGAATGGCGACGATTGTGCAGGAGAGTCAGTATGGTCACTCCATCCTGCGCTGGCTCGATGATGGCTTGAGGATCGGCCCCGGTCTCGCCGAAAGCTGGGAAGCCAACGCTGATGCCAGCGAATGGACATTCAAGTTCCGCGAAGGGCTGAAATGGTCGGATGGGCATCCCTGGACGGTCGATGACATTCTGTACTGGTGGGAGTACATGGTTGGCGGCAATGGCAAAGAAAAAGAGTTCCCCGAGGGATTGAAGCCAATCGAGCCCCCGCCCGACGAAGGACGCTCAGGAACGGGTACGCTGGCAACCCTCATCAAGGTCGATGACTATACTCTCACGATGAAGTTCGATGCACCCGCGCCGCTGACCGCCGATCGTCTGGCGATGTGGGTCAACGCCGGCATCGGTCCGCGCTGGATGGCGCCGCGCCATCACATGGAGCAGTTCAACCCGGTGCTCAATCCCGATAAGTATAAGGATTGGGACGAACATACCAAACGGATTCGCTTCGTCACCAACCCCGACTGCCCGACCATGACCGGCTGGAAGTGCGAGAGTTTTGAAGAAGGCGTCCGCGGCGTCTACACGCGCAACCCGTACTACTGGTGCGTCGATGCCGAGGGGAATCAGCTGCCCTACATCGACCGCATCATCTCGACCACCTTCCAGAACAGCGAGGTCGAGAAACTGAATGTCATCCAGGGCAGAAGCGACTTCAGCCATCACTGGGTGCTCAGCCTCGATGATGTTCCCAATTTGCGGCAGAATGCCGAAGCCGGCGGATATGAAGTGCGTTTCTGGGAGAGTGGATCCGGGTCGGGCACATCGTTCTTCTTCAGCTACGACTACAACGACCCGAAGTGGCGCGCACTGATCCGCAACCCGAAGTTCCGTCAGGCGCTGTCGCTGGCATTCAACCGTGCTGAATTGCAGAAAACGCAGTACTTCGGCACCGGTGAACTGACGACCGGCACGTTCAGCCCGAAGGCGATTGAGTATAACATCGATGAGCGTGGGAACCCGGATCGGGCCAACGCGCGGTACCGTGAGTGGCGCGATAGTTATGTTGCATTCGATCCGGAGCGGGCAAAGGCATTGCTTGATGAGATCGGCGTCAAAGTCGGCGCTGACGGCTTCCGCACCTTCCCCGACGGCTCTCCGCTCGATATTCAGGTGGTCGTGGCTGCCAACACCAGTAAGAATACTATCGCTCAAAATGAGCAGATGATCCGCGACTGGGCGCAGATCGGCATCAAAGCGACTCTGACTCCCGTGCCGCCTCAGGGTCGCCGAGAGGACTGGTTCTCAGGCAAATTGATGACGAATGCCGACTGGGGTATCGGTGACGGACCAAACCATCTGGTGTACCCGCAGTGGCTGGTGCCGATCGAGCCGGAGCGCTGGGCGCCGCTTCACGGGCAGGGGTACCAGCTGCGCGGCACAGCCAGCGAAAAGGAAGAACTTGACAAAGCGCCGTGGCAGCGTGCACCCGCGCGCATTGTGCCTTCCGATGAGGATTTCGACCCGGTGATCGCGAAACTCCACGAGATCTACGATAAGACGAAGGTCGAACCGGAGTTTCTGAAACGCACCCAGATGGTCTGGGAAATGATGAAAATCCACGTCGAGAACGGACCATTCGTGCAGGGTTCAGTGGCGAACTTCGACCGTGCGTTCATTGTCAAGAAAGGGCTCATGAACGTGCCAAAGAAGGAAGACCTGGCGCTCGGCGGCTTCACCGATCCGTGGATCCATCCGACGCCGGCAGTCTATGACCCTGAAGCCTGGTATTGGGATGACCCCTCGAAGCATACCAGCTGAGATGGAACGACACACCGATCGTTGAATGGCGCAGGCGCTGCACAGATGGATACACGTCCTCCTGCGCAGCGCCTGCCAGTAGCATGCACCGTCTCGCAGCCGGGAGATGCCGGAATGAACATGCCCGGTGGTGATCCTATGCCTTCATAGCCATGACCACATTTCTTGCTCGACGCATCGTGTATATGGTGATCACAATGATCCTGGCGTCGTTTATCGGGTTTTTCCTGATTGAACTACCGCCAGGGTCGATTGTGGATATCAAGATCGACCAGTTGCGGGCGCAGGGCGGCAACGTGCCTCAGGATCAGATCGAGGCGCTCAAGCGGCGCTATGGGGTCGACGATCCGCTGCACATCAAATACTGGAAGTGGATTTCGCGCACCCTCCAGGGCGATTTTGGCACTTCCTTCGAGACCGATACGCCGGTTGCCGGTATCATTGCACAGCGTCTGCCGATCACATTTGCGCTGACATTCGGAACCGCATTGTTCGCTTGGCTCATTTCGATTCCGTTGGGGGTGTATCTGGCAACGAACCGCGGGAGCATACCGGATTACATTATTACCTTCATCCAGTTTCTCGGCATTGCCATTCCCAATTTTGCGCTCGCGCTCATCCTGATGGTCTTCGCTGCGCTTGTCTTGCGGCAGGACGTCGGATTGGGCTTTTTTTCACCTCAGTATGTTGGCGCACCCTGGAGTTTCGCCAAGTTTCTCAATCTGCTGAGCAATCTGTGGATTCCGGTTGTCGTATTGGGCGCTTCCGCCACCGCGGGGCTGACGCGCGTGATGCGCGCGAACCTGCTCGATGTATTGAACGCTCAATACATTCAGACGGCTCGCGCCAAAGGGTTGCAGGAAAACACGGTTGTCTGGAAACACGCGGTGCGGAACGCTGTCCATCCGCTGGTGATGAGCATCGGCTATCTGCTCCCTGCGATTGTCGTCGGTGATGCGCTGGCTGGCGTCATTCTCAATCTGCCCACACTCGGCGCCCTCTATCTTCGCGCCCTGCAGGCAACTGACATGTACCTTGGCATTACGATCCTGATGATGCAGTGTATTATGCTGCTGCTGGGCAATCTGATCGCCGATCTGCTGCTGGCATGGGTCGATCCGCGAGTGCGACTGGAGTAATCTGATCGGGGCAATCATGGCAACCATAGCGAAAGATGCACAACCACAGACTGACCGCGCGCGCCGGGTCGAGGATGTCGGACAACTGTCGCAGTTCCAGCTGGTCTGGCGCCGGTACAAGAAGAACCGTCTCTCGGTTGTGGGTGCGGTTGTGTTGATCATGATGTACCTTGTAGCGCTTTTTGCCGATTTTGTTGCGCCCTATGATCCGAACGAAATAGATGCAAATCATCAGTATGCTCAGCCTTCGACGATTGTCTGGGCAAACGGCGGGCTGGCAATCCAGGGGATGCGGCAGATCGTCGATTCGGTCAATTTCCAGATTATTTACGAGCCCGATCCCGATGTTGCACACCCGATACGTCTGTTTGTGCGCGGTAGTCCATATGTGATGTGGGGTTTTATTCCTCTCGATATTCATTTGTTTGGCGTCGATGCTCCGCCGGAGGCAAATGCGAAAATCTTCCTTTGGGGCGCCGACCGTCAGGGGCGCGACCTCTTTTCACGTGTGCTCAAGGGTGCGCAGATATCACTGACGATTGGTTTTTTCGGTGTTATGATCAGTATGGTCATTGGTTCGATTGTGGGTACGGCATCGGGCTATTTCGGCGGCTGGATCGATAACATCATCCAGCGCCTGATCGAACTGATCCAGACTTTCCCTTTTATCTCGCTGTTCATTGCAATTGCTGCCGCTCTCCCGGTCACAATGCCGGTCGTCCAGCGCTACCTGCTGATTACGATCATTCTGGCATTCATTACCTGGACGAGTTTCTCTCGTGAAGTGCGCGGTAAGGTGTTGAGTTATCGCAATGCTGATTACACTGCTGCGGCGATTGCTGCCGGCGCATCGCACTGGCGGGTCATCACAACCCATATGATCCCGAACGCGATGAGCCATATTATTGTTGTGGCATCGTTTGCTGTACCGGGCGCAATTGCTGCTGAAACCGCCCTCAGTTTTCTCAACCTGGGCATGTTGCCGCCCGCTGTCAGCTGGGGTGTTTTGCTGCAAGATGCGCAGCAGATCAAGTCGGTCACCCTCTACCCGTGGTTGCTGATCCCTCTGGGCGCTATCGTGCTCGCATCACTCTGCCTCTATCTGTTGGGAGACGGACTGCGCGATGCCGTCGATCCGTATGCGTGAGCATTCGGGTTCTATGGTATCATTGCTGCCGGTTTGTCCATCGAAGCGAACAGATACATCGAGGCACACCATGCGAGTATTGCTCTCCCTTCGCGCCGCTGCTGCGTTAATTGCGCTGACCATCATTGCAGCGCTGGCGGCGCCTGTCGCTGCGGCGCCCCCCCGCGCTCCTGCCGCCTTTGAGCGTGGCGCCATCACCCGGCGACCGTATGTGGTCATGATCGACAACCATCCGAATGCGTATCCGCAGACCGGTCTCAACGAAGCATCAGTGGTGTTCGAGGCGCTTGCTGAGGCGGGCATCACCCGTTTTATGGCGGTGTACGTTCCCGGCATTTCGCCTGATGTCCCGTCGATCGGTCCGGTGCGTAGCGCGCGGCTCTACTTCGTGCGCTGGGCGATGGGGCTGCGTGGAATGTACATCCATGCCGGCGGCGCCCCCGATGCGCTCAAACGGGCGCGTGAGGCGCAGGAACTGATTGATGTCGATGCGCTGGTTCGATCGGGCGGCGCTTACTTTACCCGCACTCGCACACGCAAAGCGCCGCACAATCTCTATACCAGCACTGCGCGTCTCGATCAGGCGGCGGCGCGTTTTGGCAATGCCGAGATCAACGATCCAGAACAGGGATTCCTGATCAAAGCCGAAGCGCCGCCGGATCAGCGCCCGGCAGGGCAGGAACTCAGCTACTACTTCATCTACCGCCAGGACCCCGCTGGCTGGATCTACGACCCTGCCAGCAATGTCTACCTGCGCCTGCGTCGTGGCAAACCGGCGATTGATGCTGCAACCCGCGAGCAGTTGCGCGCCAGCAATGTCGTCGTGATCGAAGTGCAGGAACGCCCCATCCCCGGCGACTCAAAGGGACGCATCCAGCAGGACGTGGTCGGCAGCGGTCCGGGGTTTCTCTTTCAGGACGGGGTAGCGCAGGACATCACCTGGCGCAAGGAATCAGAAGCGGCGCCGCTGCGCTTCTACCTTGCCGACGGCAGCGAAGCGGCAATGAACCCCGGGCAGGTGTGGATTGCGGCGGTGCCAAAATTGAGTAATCTGACAGTCAGGTGATCCGCCTCACCGCGCTGCTGCTTGCATCGGCGGCGGCGATTCGCCGGTCTGCAAAAACCGGATGGCGTAGAAGAGCTGATTATCGGCGCAGGTCGTCGCTCCCGGTGGCGGCTGGCGGTCGCCGACGCACAGGGTCTGCGCTTCGGGGTCTTCGGCGTAAGGAATGACATACTGCGGCGTGATGCCCACCTTGTCGATCTCGATGCGCGCCGGCGTCAACCAGTGCGCAAAGGTAATGCGTGCGCTGCTGCCATCGCTCAGATTGTAGATGTTCTGCACCGATCCTTTGCCGAAGGTTTTCTCGCCGATCAGCGTAACATTGGCGCGACCGTCGCGCAATGCGCCGGCAACGATTTCACTGGCGCTCGCCGAACCTCCATTGACCAGCACAACGATCGGGACATCAAAGGCGCGAATATCACCGCTAACCGTGCGGATTTCGGTCAGTTCCCCTCTGCTGTTCTGCTCGTAGAGCGCCACACCGTTGTACAGGCGCCCCAGCACTGCGCGCGCCTGGTCGAGAAACCCGCCGGGGTTGTTGCGCAGGTCGAGAACGATGCCGTTTGGCGCCTGCGGCAACAGTTCGCGGAGTGCCTGGTCGAATTCTGGCACGGTGTTCGCCTTGAACTCGATGATGCGGATGTAGGCGATGCCGCCATCCGCCAGCTGCGCCTCGACGCTGGGAATGATAATTTCGGCGCGCGTGATGGTTACGTCGAACACCTGGTCATCCGGCTGGCGTCGGATGGTCAGCCGTACCTGGGTGCCGTCCGGTCCGCGGATCTTCCCTGCAACTTTGACTGCTGCTTCATTGACATCGAGTCCGGCGATCATCGGCGCTACCGGCTCGCCATCGATTGCCACAATCTCGTCGTCCTGCCGGAGACCGGCGACGTCGGCAGGCGCCCCTTTGATCGGTTTGTACAGGAATGCGCGACCATCGGTGATCCGCAGGTATGTGCCAATGCCGCCCATTCGCCCCTGCATATGCTCGTTCGTCTGCGACGCCAGTTCCGGTTCCTGATAGACGGTGTACGGGTCGTCGAGCGATGCCAGCATGCCGCTGATCGCACCGCGGATCATGCGGGTGTGGTTGATCCTGTCGCGCTGGTAGAACTCGGCTTCGACCAGATTCCATACTTCCCAAAAGACGCGGAACTGCTGCCGCAACGTCGGCGGCGTCTCCTGGTTGGCAACCAGTCCCGGACCGATGGCCGGCACGAGGCGGGTGAGCGAAATGGTGTCGGACAAGACCGTTGCGCCAACCCAGCCGCTGACGAACCCCACCAGCAGAAGCAATGCAGCGCCGGCAAGACGACGGAAGAATGCTAAGCGGGCAGCCATGTGAAACTCCTGGAAGCGCCGAAACGCGCCTCTGCTCTCAGCATCGGAATGAAAGCAAAGGCGATTACCCGAGTTCGTGCATGATGATCGCCGTTGCTGCAACAGGCGCCGTTTCGGCGCGCAGTGTGCGCGGACCGAGTGTTACTGTCATGATACCATGTCGTTCGGCGTATCGGCGCTCATCTTCAGTCAATCCGCCTTCTGGTCCGCTGAAGAGCGCAAGCGTCTCGGGTGTTCGATCGCGACACAGAGTGCGCAGCGCTTCTGCAAGCGACACTGCGCCAGCGCCTTCCCACAGGAGGAGTGCAGGGGAATCTGGAGCAGACAGGCGGCACGCCTCGTCGAAGGGAAGCGCACCGGACAGACGAGGCAATCTGCCGCGCCGCGACTGTTCGGCCGCCTCGCGAATGATCCGGCGCCAGCGGGTGATCCGATGTTCGTCGGGGGCACTGTCGATACTGCGGGAGCACACGGTCGGTACGAAGGCTGCAGCACCCAGTTCGACCCCTTTCTGCAGCGCCCACTCAAAACGTTCCGCGCGGATGATCGGCAGGTAGACCGTCAGCGCCAGGCGCGGCTCGCCGCCGGCGGCTTCGCGCATCTCGATGGCGCCGCTCACCGCGCCGCGTCGGTCAACTGTTTCCAGCACGACTGTGTACTGCCACCCCTCGCCATCGAGCAGCACGATGCGATCACCACGCCCAAGGCGTAACACCTGCGCCAGTTGATGCCCCAGTTCGGGATCGAACAGCCGCACTGCATTTCCATCGAACCCTGAGGGATCGACGAAAAACCGATAGGTATTGCTGGAAACAGTCTTGCGCAGACGGCGGGTCATGGGTTACAGTTTTCGATGGACGAGCGCCACCCAGTCGCCTTCCTGTCTGCGGGAAACCGGTTCGAGACCGGCAGCGGCGCAGGCGGCGACGACCTCGGCTTCGCGGTCGGCAATAATGCCCGAACTGATCAGAAGGCCGCCAGACCGCAAGACAACTGCAACATCGGGCGCAACTGCCGCAAGGACTCTGGCGATAATATTGGCGACCACCAGGTCGAAATACGGCGGCGCACCGGAAGGGAGTGCAACCGGCAGCAGCGCAGACGAGTCGGCGGATGAAGGAACAGCGTCGGCTCCGGTGTGCAACCAGTGCCCGAAAGCGGCGCCGCGTCCCAGGCTTCCCTCAGCCACAATCACCCTGTCCGCCACATCGTTCAACGCCGCGTTTGCCCGCGTCGCTTCAACGGCAATCGGGTCGGTATCGAGCGCCAGGATCGTTGCAGCGCCCAGACGCGCTGCTGCAAGCGCAAGGATGCCCGAGCCGCATCCCAGATCGAGCGCCTGCATCCCCGGCCTGACATACTGTTCGAGGGCGATCAGGCATAACTGCGTCGTTGGATGCAGACCGGTGCCAAATGCCATACCGGGATCGAGGCGAATCACCAGATCGTCCGGCAACGGCTGGTACTCCAGCCACGAGGGGACAATCACGAGATGCGCCCCGATCCGTTGAATGGTGTAGTACTGCTTCCAGGCATTCGCCCAGTCTTCTTCCTCGATCTGCTGAACCTGCAACGGACCGACCGGACGAATCATGCCCAGCAGCCATAACCCCTGCTCGATCCGTGCGCGTATCTCCTCGGTGGACTCGTCGAGCGCCAGATAGGTGCGCACGGTGACTGGACGCGCCGGGTCGTAGCGATACTCCGGCCCATCCTCGCCTGGAATGATCGGCGGTTCGATCGCCACACCGCCGTTATAGCCGTAGCGCGCCAGCAACTCGCTTACCGGTTCGACCGCTTCACTATCGCAGGCAACCGAGAGTTCCAGCCATCTCACAGGTCTGGTTTGTCCGTCACTTTCCATCGTGTCCCCTGCGGCGTATCTTCGAGCGTCACCCCGAGTTCTGCCAGCCGGTGACGCACCATGTCGGCGAGGGTGAACTGTTTCGCCTTCCGCAATTCACTTCGTATCTCGACCAGCAGCTCGATAAATGGCGCCGCCTGCTGAATCGTGGGTTGCTGTGCAGTCAATGTCAGCCCGAGTACATCGATCAACTCGCGGAAGGTGGCCTGTGCCTCAGCAAACGGCGCACCGCCAATCCCGGCATCGCGCGCCGTATTGATCGAACGTACCAGATCGAAGAGGGCTGCCAGCACCCCGGCTGTGTTGAAGTCATCGTCCATCGCGGCAATGAACCGCTCACGCGCCGTTCGCGCCGCTGTGAGCAACACCTCGACTGCCGGACCGGTTTCAACTGACCCGATCGGCGGTTCGAGCGCTGAGCGCAATCGCGCCAGTTTGCGCTCCTGGTCGGCGGCGATCTCCTCGCCGAATGCCAGCGGACTGCGGTACGAACTCGAGAGCACCGTCAGACGCAGCACATCCGGGTGATAGCGCGCCAGGAACTCGCGGATCGTCACGACATTGCCGAGCGACTTCGACATCTTCTCCAGTTTGTAGGTCCCATCCGCCAGGCGTGTCTGGATCTGAAGCATACCGTTGTGCATCCAGTAGCGCGCGAACGGCTTACCGGTCAAACTTTCGGTTTGCGCAATCTCATTCTCGTGGTGCGGAAAGATCAGGTCGGTTCCGCCGCCATGAATGTCGATCTGCTCACCGAGATGCGCCAGGTTCATCGCCGAGCACTCGATATGCCAGCCGGGACGTCCCGGACCCCACGGGCTATCCCAGAACGGCTCACCCGGTTTTGCAGCTTTCCACAGCGCAAAATCCGCCGGATTCTCTTTGCGCTCATCGACGCTGATGCGATTACCGGCGATCATATCATCGAGGCTGCGCCGCGAAAGTTTCCCATAGTCGGGAACGGTCGAGACGCGGAAGTAGACATCGCCATTCACAACATAGGCGTGATTGGTGTCGATCAACCGGCTGATGAATTGCTGAATGTCCGGCATCGTTTCCGTCGCGCGCGGGTAGATGTGCGCGCGTTTGACATTCAGCGCCTCGAGATCTTCCAAAAACTCAGCGATGTACGACTCAGCGAGTTCCTTCGGGTCACGCCCGAGCTCATTCGCCCGATTGATGATTTTGTCGTCCACATCGGTAAAATTGACGACGTGCTGCACGGCGTATCCTCGATACTCCAGGTAGCGCCGCACCACATCGAAGACAATCGCCGACATCGCGTGCCCGATGTGCGCCCGGTCATAGACCGTCACCCCGCAGACGTACATCTTGACCACGCCTGGTTCGAGGGTCTCGAACGGCTCAAGGGTGCGTGTCAGTGTGTTATAGATACGAATGCTCATAGAAGTTATATCCCATCACCGGCAGTATAGCCGTACTCGTCGATTGTACCGTTTCCATTTGCATCACCGAGCGCCGACCAGCACTGCGACGAAAGGGCGTCCTCTGCGATGTGATGTTCGAGGTGATGGTTTGTCGCAATCTCGAGTTCAACCAGGCGCTCTTCGAGTTCCAGCACCTTGGCGCGCAGGCTGCGCAGCATTTCGCCTTCGGGGTCGGGCAGATGCTCGACGCGGCGCGTTTCGCCGGTGTGCGGATCGCGCTGCGCCACAATGCGCGCCGGTACGCCGACAGCCGTTGCATGCGGCGGAACGTCCTTCACGACCACCGCGCCGCCGCCGATACGCGCCCCTTCGCCAATCGTAATGGCGCCGAGCACAATCGCGCCGACGCCGATCACCGCACCATCGTGCACCGTTGGATGACGTTTACCGCGTTGCTTCCCGGTGCCGCCGAGAGTCACGCCCTGATAGAGGGTCACCCAGTCGCCGATTTCACTGGTTTCGCCGATGACCACGCCCATCCCGTGGTCGATGAAGAAGCCGCGACCGATGACCGCTCCCGGATGGATCTCAATGCCGGTCAGGAACCGGCTGATCTGCGAGATGAGGCGCGGAATGAACGGCACGCCGCGTCGCCAGAGCGCATGCGCCAGACGATGCAATAGAATGGCGTGAAGACCGGGGTAGAGTAAGACTTCCGCAAGGTTGCGCGCTGCCGGATCGTTTTGAAAGATCGCGCGAATATCATCCCGCACAATGCGAAGCAGATTATCGTTGGTTCTGGACATACAAAACCTCCCGTTCGACGGTCAATCGAAGCGCGTCATGCAAACCAGGGGCGCCATTACAGATGAATGACGCCCCTAAAGACAGATACAGGTCTGCACAGCGAACCCGACCGATGTGCGGCGGGAGGTTTGGGGAGGCGTATGAAAACGCCCATTGAACGGGCGCATGCGGCTCAGATCAGGACTCACTGGAGCTGGTCTCGCTCTTCTCACTCTTCGACGAACTCTCACTACCAATACTCGCGCTATCGCTCTTACGGCTGTCGGTAATATACCAGCCTGAACCTTTGAAGACAATGCCCACCGGCTGGAAGACCCGGCGCACCGAACCTTCTTTGCCACAGCGACATACCCGCAGTGGCTCGTCCTTGAACGACTGGAACTGCTCGAACTGCGCACCGCAAGCGTCACAGGCGTACACATAGGTAGGCATAACCGTCGAGACCTCCTGGTATCGATGTATGAGTGATAGACCTGATATATCCTTCCCTCACTATTGTAGTCGATCTGGTCACGATGATCAAATAGGGAAATATAGGAATTTTGTTAGATGTCGTGCAGGTTCAGCAGCGCAACGCCTGTTCGAGGAGACTGCCAAACGCCGGAGAATCGCAAAAGCGGATGACGACCTCAGGGGCGCCATGCCACGCAGCACAGGCGCGCAGCGCTGCTGCAAGACCGGTTGCCAGTTCCTCACCGGGAGCAACGCCCGGTTCGAGGTAGAGCGCTTTGACTTCGAATATACCCTCCTTGCGATGCGCTTTGGGATCAAGCCGACCGACCAGTGCGCCACGATGCAGGATAGGCAACGTGAAATAGCCATAGCGTCGTTTCGCCGCGGGGGTATAACACTCGATACGGTAATCGAAGCCGAACAGTTCCAGCGCTCGCCGCCGGTCCCACACGACCGGATCGAACGGAGAGAGCAGCGTGGTCACAGTCGATTGAAGCGCACCATCTGCGGCAGCCTCAGCCAGCAGCACGTTGTCCGGATGGAGATAGACCGGCTCTCGCCATCCCCTGACCGTCGCCGTGACCAGTGCGCCTTCGGCTGCCAGGCGCGTCGCAATCCGGGTTGTTTCCGCTTTGCCGGTGCGAAAGTAATCCGCCAGCCAGCGCACCGGCGCCGCACCGAGCGCCTGCACCGCAGCGAGGGTCAGCGCACGTTGCGCCGCATCAATGCCAGGCGTGCGCGCATCGTCCCACGCCGGCAGGACCCGCTCGCGCAGATCGTAGATGCGCTGAAAGTTCTCGCGCCGGGCGATCATCAGATCGCCTACAATGAAGAGCATTTCCAGCGCCATCTTTTCGACTTTCCAGTTCCACCACCCGCCTCGCCTCCCGTCTGCGCGAACAAAGTCCGCCGAACGAACGGGCCCATTGTGACGAATATGGTCAAGCAGCATCGCCGCAATCAATGGATGCTCCTGCAACCATCTGCGCGCATACGCATCGCGGCGTGTTTGCCCTGCCAGCATCAGCGCCCGATATATCGGATAATCAATAGGGAGGAAACACGCCTCATGCGCCCAGTACTCGAAGATTGCCCGTTCCGCCAGCAGGTCGGTCAACCAGCGCGGCTCATACGCGCCGAGGCGACTCCAGAGCACAAGGTACGGACTGCGCGCCACCACGTGAATGGTATCGATCTGGAGCGTCTTCATGCGCCGGATCGCTGCCAGCACATCGTCTCTCGTCGCCGCCTGTTCCACTGGACGGTCGAGACCCTGGACAGCCAGCAGGAGCGCGCGCAGCGCATCGGTGGACAGTGTCAGCCGCATAGGACTTCTCTTTGAACGGACGTTCGCAACTCCCTGAGCATATGATACGTCGAACCGGTGCACAGTGCAACAGATAAGGAGCAAATCATGTCTTCGATGAGTCTGTTCAGCGGAATCGAGCACATCAACACCAACACGCGCCTCGACAATGAGAGTTTTACGGCGATGTTCGGCAGTATCACGGTTGATCTGACACGCCAGCCCCTGGCGCCCGGCGATCACACGATCAGCGCCTTTGCCATGTTTGGTTCGGTAACGATTCGTGTACCTGCAACCATCGGGTTGCACGTCGATGGCGGGGCGTTGATGGGAAGCACCGAACACGAGTGGCGCACATCGGACAACCGCCCGCTCTCGTCAGCCGGACTCACAGAGGTCGAATTCGAGACATCACCGGTACGACTGCGCATTACCGCCACGGCAATCTTCGGTTCGGTGCGGATTGTGCGCGTGGTGGGCGTTCAGTCCGAGGAAACGACTGCAGAAGCATTGCCGGAATCATCTGAAATCACCGGCTCGTATGAAGGCGAGACACGACGGATTGCCAGCCTGTAATATATTTGGAGTTTACTGATCGGTTGTTTCGACCAGAAACTCATCGGCAAGGTCAGGCGGCGCCTGATCACCGAGCTCGTTCATGAGCGCCTGACATGTTTCGCGGCGCATCCGGCGATAGACTTCGCGGGCGAAGCGGAGATCGAGAACCGCTGTACGACGTCGCCGTTCACACTCGGCGACGTCATTGATGGCGCGTTCGAGCGTCTCGCACGACTGGACGATCTCAGCAAGGCGTTGTTCTGCAAAGGGGAGTGTTGCGGCTTCGAGCGAAAGAACGGCATGCAGGCGGCGCATATCGTCGAGGAGTTCGGCAGGTGTGCTGTCGGCCTCGGCGCCGCCGCGGGAAATAAGCCGGACAGCTGGCGTTTCGGCAGTGCCGTAATGCTGAACGATCTGGCGCAGCGTCTGCTTGTACAGGCGGCGCGCTGCGATTTCGCATGTCCAGCGCCTGGCAAGCGCTGCGCGCCAGGCAGCGATTGCTTCTTCGCTCGTGTGGTAACTGGTCGCCATCTGGTGGTGGGTGGCGCGATGAGCATTGAGCAACGCCTCAAGTTCTGGCGCGTCTTTGTGATGACGTTCAAGAATGGCAATCAGTTTTGCCGAGTCGGCGATAGCGTCGTGGGGGGAGGGAAGTGTCGTCATACCACAGGCTCCTGTCCAGCACCTTGCCATTCAATCATACTCCGCCCCTTTAGAATGGTCTATAGTACGTGCGTCCCGTCGTGGAATGGGAGTATTTGTATCTATTGTATCATTCTGCAGCACTACCCGTTGACACTCACAGCACTCACTGCGTATCAATTATACGCGGAAATGGATGCGTATCAGTCATCGACGTGCAACACGTCGAAATCGAGCGGATTGCGGTTGACGCCGCGTTCCCACACCTCATAGTGCAGGTGCGGCCCGCTCGACATACCGGTCGACCCGACATACCCAATGAGTTGCCCGCGTACAACCGGCTGTCCATCAACGACGGCGTAGGAGTCGAGGTGGGCATAGGCGGTTTTGTAGTGACTATTCTCGATGGCGAGGTAGTTGCCGCCGGGCCAGGTATCCGGTCGCACGCGAGCGATGCCGTCGTGAGTGGCATACACCGGGGCGCGCCAGGAACCCTGCGGATCGGCGTTGCCATCGCCGTCGCCATCAATCGCCAGATCGACCCCGCCCCACACGCTGGCAGGCGCGTGTGAGCCGACGCCGTATCCCTGGGTGATCACGGTGCGCCGATCGCGCAGCGGGTTGCCGGATGGTCGTTCGGTTGCGGGTTGGGGAGCAAATGCGGCGCTGAAGCTCTGCTGCGCGGTGCGCTGCGTTGACAGTATCTCGCCGCGCCACAGACTCATCTGAACCGGCGGTTGTTGTGTTTGCTGCACAAGGATGCCAAGCCCGATCAGGGCAAGCATAAGCAGAACGAGTTGCGTGCGGCTCAGGGTCATGATCGTGCCCGGGATGCGCGCCATTCAGCGACCAGACGGTTGACCGTACTGACGTAGTTGGGAACGTTATTTTCGACAGCAGGCGCGTAGATTGGGACAATCTCTTCGACCGTATGAACGCCGCGCCACTGCACGTACTCAACCGCAATCAGGCGATACCAGTCTTCGATCCCCTCCTCCCAGCTGGCATAATCGCGGAACCTGCCGTAGCACGTGCGATACCCGGCACAGATGATGTTGCCGACGTTGTGGGTCGTGCTGCCGTCTGGTTTTCGTCCTGCCCATCCCGGCGCAGTTCCAGCGCCTGACTCGTGGATGAAAAACGCCAGGGCATATGCCGGATCGATGCCATACCGGATGCCGAGTTCCACCCACGCAGCACCGGTGCCGACTGCGGGAGACCCCCACTCTGCAAGAATGCGGTCGATCTGTTGCGCCGAAATGCTGGGCGGACCGAGCACCGAATGCTGACCGTTGGGTACAGGCAGATCGGGCGCCTGAGCAATCACGCGCCCCTGTGTCGTCTGCTCGCGCGCCGTACATCCGGGCGCGAAGCAGATGCGCGCCGGGTCGGCGTCGTTCCAGAAGAAGTACAGAATGATGATGCTGATGGCGCACACGGCGAGCAGCCGCCACGGAAATACCGGCTGACGAACGGTGCGCCGCAGCGATGCCGGACGGTAGGCGGGCGTGGCGGCGATCAGTTCGGTGAGCAACACATCACGTTCGCCGGTATCGAAGGAGTCATCTGGCGTCGGCAGTTCCTCTGCAGTCCACGTGGCGAACGACGAAACAGCGGGAAGTCGTTCCTGCGTGTGGGTGCGGCGCTCACTGAGTCGGCGCTCTCTGAGTACGGGCAGGCGTTCCTCGAAAGGGTCGCGGGAGCGCGCCAGCGGGCTGGGGCGCTGTTGTACCGGTTGATCGGCACGTCGGGCAGAGCGCGGCTCATGGTGTGCTGAGCGGCGCTCTGCCTGAATATCTGGCTCACTATCATTCATGGGAGCGCGGACTGCATCAGCCGCGCCTGCTCTTCAGGCGTTGGCAGGCGAAAAACTCCGTCACGGTTGAGATAAACGATGCGCTCACGCCGGACATCGAGCAACAGGTCCGGCAGAGTATCGCCGTCGACATCGCTGATGCCGATGATGACCGGCGTCAGGTGTTCATCGGCGCCGAACAGATACGGGCCGGTGATCGAACGCATCCGTGACGGATCACCTCCTGGCAGTTCCAGCACCACCACCTGCCGGTCGAGATTCATCGCAATCAGATGCGTCGGTTGACCAGACCCCTCTTCGTGACCGACGAACGCCTGAATGTGCATGGTGCGTGGATAGCCATAGCGCACATCATCGATCAGGACATTGATTCGCCCAATCAACGCCCCAATCAGTACGTACACTGCCAGCGCCCCAAGCACCAGCGCCGCGCCATACAGTGCTGCGTGCGTCGTTCGCTGGATCTGCCGGTTGCGACTCCAGATACGGCGACCGGTATGAATGCTTCGACTGGTGACTGCCATGACATAACTCCCCACCTGTCCAGGCGACAACGAGCGCCACACACCCACTGTCGGGTCGGCGTCAGGGATGGGACGGTCGTTCTGATGCGACTGAGGTGAAGACATTATACTAGAACAAAAGTTCTACGTCAAGACCTGTTTTCATGGCTGTTCACACGTTTCGCACCCACGGTCGTTTGCGTCGGCGGGGCGACATGCCATGGCGCTTGTTGAAGCCATACCGCCGCCAACTCTTGTTCCTGGGGCGTCCCACGCCCTGCTGATCGCGACCAGTTACGTTTCTACCGTCTGACAGGCGGGCTCACGCGCCAGCGCCGGATGCAGACGGGTCGATGCCAGCCACGCTTCGACGGCTGCGACCGGCAGAATGCCGCGTTCCGTCACGATTCCCGAAAGCAGTTCGAGCGGCGTCAGATCGAAATACCGGTTGCAAATATGGACGCTCTGAGGCGCTTCCGCCCAGATTTCGTCTCGCGGACGGTCAAGTTGTTCCAGCTGGCGAAAGCCGGGGAGCAGGAACTTCTCGCTGCCGCAGAGCGCATAGAATGCACCCCCCTTGAGATGGGCAGCAAGCGCCATTCCATACGTGCCAACCTTATTGACCAGCCCGTAGGTGCTCAACATATCCGCGCCGACAAGGACCAGTTGCGCGTGTGCAATATGGGCTGGCAGCTCGGCGTCGATAACCAGCTGAGTTGGAATGCCATACTCCGCCAGAATAGCGGCGGTCTGCCGCCCTTCCAGAATCGGGCGTGACTCGCCGCAGACAACGCGGAAGCGCCGTCCGGCGCGTTGGGCGTGGCGCAGCGCGTGCTGAACCGTCGTACTGTACGACAACGTCACGATCGTAATGCCGTCCGAAATCAGCGCCAGTGCGCCTTCAGCGACGTAGAGCGCATGCTGGCGCAACTGATGCTTGAACGCTTCAGTTGTTTCCGCCACAGCACGCACCAGATCGTGCCGCGTCTGTCGATCTTCGATAGCCCACAACACCCGATTGACCAGATTGACCAGCGGCGCCATAACCGGTTGTGTTCGAATAAGCGACCAGCCGAAGTCGCAGAGATTGCGACGAAACTCATACGGCGACAGTGAGCTGATCGTCTCAGCGTGACGCATGATCAGATCGGCGGCGCGTTCTGCAATTTGAGCCGCCCCCTGGCGATTATCGACTGCTAATTCTGCAACTGACCCCACGACCCCAACCCCTCACAAGATGTACGACCGGGAATAGTGATCTGCATTATCGCACAACCTGGCAATGTGTGTGCAGCTATCTGGAGACCATTGCAGCAGAACCGCATTGCGAGGTCCGACGCCGGATCGCGCGATACGCTTCAGGGAGTCGGCAGTTGACTCTCCGATTGTCCGGCGAGACAGGCATTCACCAGCGCTTCAAGACGCTCGATTGCAAATGGTTTGGCGATGTAAGGATTACCGGTCCGCGCCAGACGCGCCTGCGTCGATGCCGTGATCGTATCGCCGGTGATGAAAATGATGCGTTGCGCCAGATAGAGATCGCGCTGTTTGATGTGCTGATACAGCTCGAAACCGGTCATGCCAGGCATTTTGATGTCGGTCAAAATAAGATCGAACGATTGTCGCGCAATCGCCTCGAGCGCCGCTTCCCCGCTGGCGACGGTGGTCGGACGATGACCAAGATCGGTCAACAACCGCGCCAGTAGTGCGCTGACTGCTTCCTCATCATCGACAACCAGAATCGCAGCGCCCTGGCTTGCCTCTTCAGCGTCGGTCGCTTCTTCGACGATAGTCGATGATGGGTCGTCGGTCGCATCAGGCGCCATCTCGCCGGTATGCGTGATCGGCAACTCGACATACATGGTCGTGCCGACGCCAACTTCGCTTTCTGCACGAATGCGTCCACCGTGCTCCTGGATGATGCCGAAACAGATTGACAGACCCAGCCCTGTTCCCTGACCGATGGGTTTAGTGGTGAAGAATGGATCGAAGATGCGGCTCAGATTACGTGGTGAAATGCCGATGCCGGTATCATTCACCGCAACACGAACCCAGGACTCTTCTTGACCGTCTTTGCCGACATACTGAGCGACTGACGTGCGCAGTGTCAACGTTCCCTTATCGCCGCGTTCAGTCATGGCCTGATGCGCATTATTGATCAGGTTGAGGAAGACCTGCTGCAACTGGTGCGGATCGGCGATCGTCGGCGGCAGGTCAGGGGCGAAATCAGTCACGACGGTGATGTTATCAACGCGCAACTGGTAGGCGCGCAGCGCCAGCGTGCTCCGCAGCACCTGGTTGATATCGACGAGGGTGCGCTGCGGCTTGTGCTCGCGGGCGAACATGAGCAGATTTTGCACAATGCGCGCGGCGCGTTCCGCCTGGGTATTAATATGCTGCAAATCTTCACGCACGCTGGGCGGCAGGCTTTTGTCGCGCAGCATCAGTTGCGTGTACCCGCTGATACTGGTGAGCGGATTATTGACTTCGTGAGCGACGCCAGCGACGAGTTGCCCGATGGCGGAGAGTTTTTCGGCTTTGATGAGTTGCTCTTCGAGGCGGCGGCGCTCTGTCAGATCGCGTGCAATGCAATGGATCGCTTCAGAGCGGTCGCCATCGCGGATCAACCGCGCACTGACTTCGAGCACCACGGTTTCTTCGTCACGGCGCCTGAGCTGCAATTCAAAAGGCGGCACTATCTGGCCTCGGAGGACGCTGGCGAGCCGACGTTCGACCGATGTCCACGCATCGTCGAAGATCATATCGCGCAATGGGCGACCAATCAGGTCGTCACAGGCATATCCGGTGATGGTAGGACCGACTTTGTTGATGCTGCGAATGTTGAAGCGGCTGTCAAGGGTGAAGATCAGATCATTGGCATTGTCGAACAGGTCGCGATAGCGCGACTCGCTCTGTTTCACCTGCTCGTAGAGGCGAGCATTTTCGATAGCAATGGCGGCGTAATCGGCAAGCGCCGAGAGCAGATATTGATCGTTTTCGCTGAAGGTGCGTTCCGATTGTTGATTATCGACGGCCAGCACACCGATCACCTGGCTGCCGACCATGAGCGGCACCTGCAGAATTGCGCGCACCAGGAAGCCGGTGATGACTTTCAACTGCGCCCCGGCGCCTGCTTTATCGAGGCGAATCGGCTTGCCGGTGCGAATAACCTGCCCGGCGAGGCTGTCGTCGATTGGCATGCGCAGCTTCTGAGCGCGCTGCTCGCCGAGATTCTTCGCGGCGCGCAGATAAAGTTCGTTGGCGTTGGGGTCGCGCAGAAGCAAAAACCCTTCTTCGGCGCGGGTGATGTAGATCCCGGCTTCGACGATGCGCACCAGCAGTTCCTCGAGGTCGAGCAGGGAACTGACCGACTTGCCGATCGAGTACAGAACGGTCAGTTCCTGCACACGCTGACGCAGATTGCGCGTCAGCAGGTCTTTCTCGCGCTTGAGACGTCGCTCGCGCAGCGCCTGATCGATCGCCGCCTGCGCCTCGGTTTCGCTGAATGGCTTGATCAGGTAGTTGCGCGCTCCGAGCCGAAATGCTTCAACGGCGATAGCCTCCGACCCGTGCGCTGTCATCAGAATGACAGGAACATCGTACCCTTCCTGGGCAATCAGACGCAACAGATCGAGCCCGCTGATGTCGGGGAGTTGCAGGTCGAGCAAAATGAGATCAGGGGTATGCTGGCGCAGGCGGTTGAGCCCCTGTCGGCCTGTGTGTGCGATGATGGGAGTGTAGCCGAGCTCCGGTAATACGTACTCAGCAAGCATGGAGCAGATTTGCTTGCTGTCGTCGATGATCAGGATTTCTTCCATCAGCAGCCAGCCATCGATCGTATCTCGCGGAGACGGCCAAAATTATGCTCTACTTTTCCACATTATACCGCATGAGTGGTTCTGCGCCAACCGGCAGTGGTGCATCTACTACCGATGATCAAGACTAAGCAGTTTCTTATGCAAATCTAACATGTGATTTACATGCCAGGCGCATACTGTATTTGTGGAAATATGACACACAGGAGGTCGCTCTATGGAGCGTGGAACAAAATATGCGCTGATTTTCGGCATGGTCGTCACACTGGTGATTGGGGCGCTCATGGGCGCGCTGGCAGGCGGGAGCGTGTCCTGGTACGTGACGCAGCAGCAGATCGAACGCATTGCAACGCAGCCCGCAAGTCCGGCGCCAGTCCCGGCATCGATGCCTGCGCCGACTGCTATTCCCCAGGCTACTGCTGCTCCGCTGCCAGCCGTAGCCCCATCTACCCCTGCCGAAGTCTCGCCGGTGGTTGAAGTCGTGCAGCGGGTGTCTCCGGCAGTGGTCACCGTTGTGAACACACTGGCATCCGGTGCGCAGGGGTCGCCGTTGCTTGGCGATCTGCCATTTCCGCTGCCGGATCAACCCGGCGGATCGGTGCGCCGCGGCAGCGGTTCGGGGGTCATTATCAGTCAGGATGGGTACATCCTCACCAACAATCACGTGATTGAAGGGTATCGTTCCCTGTCGGTCATCTTCTACGATGGTTCGCGCCGTGATGCGACCCTGATCGGCGCCGACCCGCTGATGGACCTGGCGGTGGTGAAGGTTGATGGACCTGTACCCGGTGTGGCGACGCTGGGCGACTCCGACGCACTCCAGCCGGGTGAGACGGTTATTGCGATTGGCAGTCCGCTTGGCGACTTTCGCAACACGGTGACTGTCGGCGTGGTAAGCGCCCTCAACCGTTCGCTCGGCGCCAATGCGCCCGAAGCGCTGATCCAGACTGATGCGGCGATCAACAGTGGGAACAGCGGTGGTCCGCTGATCAACCTGCGCGGTGAAGTGATCGGGATCAACACGCTGGTCGTGCGTGGGAGCGGGCTCGGATCAGCGCCGGTGGAAGGGCTGGGATTCGCGGTGCCGAGTTCGATTGCGAAGCGGGTGAGTGAACAGTTGATCGCCAATGGCAAAGTTGTCTATCCGTTCCTCGGGGTGCGTTTCGGTACAATCGATGCCATGCTGGCGCTCGACAACAATCTGCCGGTCAACGCTGGCGCACTGATTGCCGCCGTCGAGGCGGGCGGGCCGGCTGCACGCGCCGGTTTGCGCAGCGGTGATATTGTCACGAGACTTAATGGCAAGCCCATCGGTCCCGGGCAATCGTTGCGCGCCCTGCTGCTGGAGTACAAACCAGGCGATGTGGTGACGCTCGACGTATTGCGTGATGGTCAGCAACTGTCGCTCGATGTGACGCTGGGGACGAGACCGGATTAGTGCATATCCGACAACCGCCCCTTCGATACGCGCTGCCCCCGTACGGGGGCGCTGCGCGCTGCTCAGGATGCGGTTATTCGGTATCCTGCATTATTCGATAGGCTCTCAGTGTCTGCGGCGGGCGATGAGTGATGGGAGTCTGCAGGGAGAGATTGTTGTCTCTCTGCAATCGCGTTCCTCACGCCTTCGCCTGCCGTAGCGCCGCTGCAGCTTCGAAGGGGTCGACCGTGACGCACCCGGTGGCAAACAGTTCCATCGCTCCCCAGTCGTTGCGCACGTTCAGCGCCGGTCCGCGATCGGCGAGGCGTGCAATGACTGGCATGCCGCTCCAGGCGCCGGTTTCGTCACTGAAAGGCGGCAGTGCAATGCCGACATTGAAAGAGCGCACGTTGTGATGATCGATCATTGTTCGCAGTGCAGGATAGAGCAGCGTCGTCATTTGTTCGGCGAGTGCTGCTCTATCCGCGGTTGATGGCAGCAATGCCACGATTTCACGATTGCGCAGCGGTGTCAGGTGGGCGAACACGTGACCGACCGGCGTATCGGCAATCAGCAGCCCCAGACGAGCGTGCACATCGATGAGATCGGAAAAGTAACGTGCGACCTCGCCATACTGGAGCGCGGCGCGGCGCCAGAGTTCCGGCCGGGTGTAGTGCATACCGCGCGCCAGCGACATCTGCAGGTGCCCGTGGGCGATGGTGGCGCCGCTGCGCGGCAGGCAGTTCCAGGTGATCATTGGATAGATAGCCTGTGGGTCGTGCCGGTGCGCCGTTTCGAGCCAGTGCAATGCCACCTCCAGGTAGTCGGCGAACTGGTTGCGATCAAAACGGAGCGGATGCGGTTCATCGAACACTACCAGACCGTGCCATCCATCGTATTTGGCGATGTTCGATGCGGTTACGCAAAAGCGTCCCCGGATGCGCCCGAAGACATCGGCGCTGGTCGCCTGGAGCGGTTGAGCAAAAAAATCGATGTCGTTCAGTTCCGCATCGATCCAGGCGTGCAGATCGGCGTCGCCTATCGTTTTCCCGGCAGGTCGCAGCGCGCGCAGCGGGTTGAACAGGGTTCCTTCGAGGGTGAAGCGGTTGACGACCCGGACGATGGTTTGCCGACGCACCCGGTCGATGTGACCAAAACTGCTGCTGACCCATGCCTCCATCTCGCGGGGAATAAGCGCCTGTCCTTCGGTGCGCTGGACGAAGAACAAGCGCTCGCATCGCATACGATCCGCTGGCGGCAGCGCGGCAATTCGTTCAGGGAGTTCGGTGATCATCACACTGCTGATTCCTGCAACGAGATATGTGGTAGTATACCACTGGCTATTACAGGGGGTGGAACCCGCAGGTGTGGGCAAGAGTCGAGGCACTGCGCCGTACTCCAACCGGGCGAGGCCTGCCATGTTCGCACAGCCGATAAGAGAAGTGCTATTTTTTCCATACCAGGTTTTATGATAGACCGCGTCGTACACACGCCAGCCATGATGCTGCAAAAAATCTGTCTTCTTATTCTTCTGACAACTCTGGTTGCATGCAGCGCACCGGCGAGTGGAGTGCCTGCACCGACATCTGAAGCATCTCCGACTATCGGTGCACCTGCAACCGCTATTCCATCTCCGGTTCCAACGCTCACCCCGGCGCCGACTGCCACGCCAGAGCCGCGTCTGGCGGAAGGGGTCTATGTTGCCGGCGTCGAGGTTGGCGGGTTGACACCTGCCGAAGCGCGGCAGGAGCTGGCGACACGTCTGGCGCCGCTGTTGCAGCCGCTCGATGTTCGGGTGGGCGACCGGGAAATTCTGCTGCGACCTGACGAGATCAGTTTGCGTATCGATTTCGATGCAATGCTTGACGCTGCGCGCGCTGCGTCTATCGGTGAGCGGGCGCCGCTGCAGATCGAGTACGACGAAGACAAACTGCGCGCGGCGCTGGTGGCGCTGAACGAAGAAGTCAGTGTTCCAGCGCAGTTTTCGGTTGTGACCGAGACCAAAACGATTTCACGCAGTTTTGTGATGAGCGGTGGATTGAGCATCGATATCGATAACGCGATGCAACAGATCGATGATCGTCTGCGTTCGGTGGGTGCGCCGCGGCGTGTGACGCTTACGCTTGTGCCGCAGCGCGGACCGGCGCTGCGTCCAGACCCGCAGATGCTTCAGGAGCAACTGAACGCCATGGCAGACTCCTGGCGCGGTGTGATCGGCATCTATGTCTACGACCTGACGAATGATGAAGCGGTTGCTGCGTTCAATCCAGATACCGCATTTGCAGCAGCCAGCACGATCAAGATGCCGATCATGCTCAACGCCTACATCAACCTGCCTGAATTCACTGAAAAGCAACAAACGGCGCTGCGCAAAATGATCGTCGACAGCGACAATCTGGCTGCAAATGCGTTACTTGCGGCGTCCATCGGCGGTGTTGGCACCGAAGATGCCATTACGGGCGCAGAGCGGATGAGCGCAATGCTGGCGGATCTCGGTTTCCCCGAAACCTTTCAGTATGTGCCGTTCGAGGCGCAGGATTACATCAAACTCATGAAACTGAAGGTAAAGGCAGGTCCTGCTCGTGGCGGAAAGCCGCCCTATACCGATGCAGGGCGCTATCTGCGCACCACGCCGCGCGAAATGGCAACATTATACGTTGAAGTCGATCGCTGCGCGCGCGGTGAAGGGGTGCTTCTGGAGCGTTTCGACGATATGCTGACGCCGGAACGCTGCCAGGAAATGCTCGACAATCTGGCGGAAAACGGCGATCGCCGACGTATGATCGCTGGTATTCCTGACGGGGTGCGTGTCGAGCATAAAAGTGGATGGATCGATGATATGCAGGCGGATGTTGGCATTGTACGCTCGCCCGGTGGTGATTATGTTGTCGCCATCTATGTGTATCGACCGATTGCGTCAGGAGATGCGCCGGTTCCCGACCGGATTATGATGTCCACTATCGCTGCATTTTCACGGCTGGTCTATACCTATTTCAATCCGCTGATCGCATCGTGAGTTATGAAGCCTCCAGTGCAGCTGCGCTGCACACCGCCGTCATGATCTGACTCGTCCGTCGAACCTGGCGCGCCCGCGCGCTCCGGGGGAGCATCCGTCGGGGCGCGGCGCTGCCGTGCCCGAACCCGCCTGCGCGGGCGCGCTGGGGTGAGGGTGCGCTGCGGGGGAGCACCTGTCGGGGCGCGGCGCTGCCGTGCCCGAACCCGCCTGCGCGGGCTTGCTGGGGTGAGGGTGCACTCTGGGGGAGCACCTGTCGGGGCGCGGCGCTGCCGTGCCCGAACCCGCCTGCGCGGGCTTGCTGGGGTGAGGGGGCGCGCTGTGGGGGAGCACCTGTCGGGGCACGGCGCTGCCGTGCCCGAACCCGCCTGCGCGGGCTCGCTGGGGTGAGGGGGCGCGCTGCGGGGGAGCA
>FWPU01001815.1_pt1 | contig 61825 bp, 46 predicted proteins | sample 2228361 | NCBI WGS metagenome assembly FWPU01 (sample SAMEA103939777, study PRJEB20133) | metagenome
CCCGCACCGCCGGCCCCCTCCTACGGACGCTGCCACGCTGCCTGATACTCATTCTAACCCGGCACCTGTTTTCAGCCCTCCGGCCGCGGTGGCGGGACCACGGCCCCGTCACATTCCTCGGCTATAATAATTCCACAATTCCATGTTCATAGCCATAATGATTCCATAATATTCCATGTTTTCATAGCCATAGTTCCCATGGTACGCGGCGTCCTAGCCCTGCCCCTCAGCCGTACTCCGTGGTACGTCGCGTCTTGGCTATATCCCCTGGCCATAGTCCCATATTCCATCGTACGCCGCACCGGGCGGTTCCGCCAGAGAAAAAGCGGGCATGCCCTGTGAATGCCTCGATAAACTTATCTTGTTATCTAACAAGCAGTTACGAAGGTAGTTCTGAGGGGAAGGACGGTTCTGTCCCCGCTGCCGGCGGCCCCAATCCCGTCTCGCGGCCCCTTGTCGGCCGCCGCAGCCGCACCGACAATGCCCATGGGTCCGCTTCCCCCGTCCGGATGGGGCGACGCGACCCCACGCGGCCGTAGGTCCCGGCCGCCGTGCCCGCCAATGCCCCCTTTCCCGTCAGGAGCACTGCAATGACCGGTATGAAGCGCTGCCTGAGCTGTGTGCTCGTCCTGTTTGCCGGAGCCGTCGTCATGGCCGATGACACGCAACTGAGAGTGAAAGTCGGCGACCCGTTTCCGAATGTCCCCCTGCAGGCGGCCCAGATCGACAAGCTGGGATTGAACAAGACCACCGTCTCCATTGCCGACCTGAAGGGCAAGATCGTGGTCATCTTCTTCTACCCCAAGGCGTTGACCAAGGGGTGCACGATCGAGTCCTGCGGCTTCCGCGACATCAGCAAGGAGTTCCCCGCTGACGTGGTGGTGCTGGGGGCCAGCGCCGACGACCTGCAACTGCAGCAGAAGTTCATCGACACGCACATGCTCCCCTATCCGCTGCTGTGCGACACGCAACTGGAACTGATCAAGCAGTTGGGGATCCGCTCGTCGCCGAGCGGTGCGACGCCGAAGCGGGTCACCTTCGTCGTCGGCCGTGACGGCAAGATCCTCAAGATCTACGACAAGGTGACGCCGGCGACGCACCCGAAGGAAGTGCTAGAGTTTGTCAAGAGCATTAAGTGATTGCGGCTGATGTAGTTACGTTAGGTGCCGCACGGCGGCGTGACGTCCAAGCGATTGCGGCGTTAACAGCCGTGTTGGGCGCCGTGAGGCGGCGATCGCCTCAACTGATTGCGGCTCATGTAGTTACGTTCCAGCGCGCGGCGGGAGAGGGGGGATGATCTGTCCCCGCTGCCACGGCCGGCACGTGATCTGGGACAACCACGGCTGGATCACCTGTCCCGACTGCGGCGGCTACGGCGAATGGAACTGTTGCGAGGGGCTGCAGGAGCAACCGGCCGCGGCCACTTGCCCGCTCCCTGCCGGGGGTTCCGCCGCCGAGTCGCAAGGATCGGAGCCATTGCCGCCGCCGGGGCCGTCACCGTCCCAGTCGTCCGCGGGGCCTTCACCGCCGGGGCCACCGCAGCCGCCGTCGGTCGCCGAGCGGCACACGCGGTACTAAATCCGGTGGCGTGCGGCCGCATTTGCACTCCATCCGCCAAGGTCGAACACGCGCAAGGGGATTGGAATGAAACAAGCTGCCCAAAAGTTGCGATACTTGCTGGATACGGGAATTGGGGCGTGGAGGTATGTCTGGGCGTGGGGACCGGCACTGGCGATTGCGGCCGGGGTCGGCGTCCTGGCCGCGGCGGACTGGTACCAGTTCCGCGGGCCGGAGGGGAACGGCCAGGCCGGCCCGGCGCGCCTGCCGGTCCGCTGGAGCCGCACGCAAAATGTGCTGTGGCGGACGGAGATCCCCGGCAAGGGGTGGTCCTCGCCGGTGGTGGCGGCGGGGCGAGTCTATCTGACCACCGCCGTGCCAAAAAATGCCGATGACGACCAGTCGTTGCGGGCCATCTGCCTGGATGCGGCCAGCGGCCGCGTCGTCTGGGATGTCGAGGTCTTCCACCAGGATGGGGCCACCGCGCCGCGGATCCATTCCAAAAATAGCCACGCCAGCCCCACGCCGCTGGTCGCTAACGGCCGGTTGTATGTCCATTTTGGACACATGGGCACGGCCTGCCTGGACGCCCGCACCGGCAAGCGGATCTGGGCCCAGCAGGCGTTGCGCTACCAGCCGGTGCACGGCAACGGCGGCTCGCCGATCCTGGTCGGGCGGCACCTGATTTACTGCATCGACGGGGCGGACGTCCAGCAGGTGGTCGCCCTGGATGCCCAGAGGGGGGAGGTGGCCTGGAAGACGCCGCGCAACGCCCGCCCCAAAAAGGGCTTCTCTTTCTGCACGCCGCTGGCGATCACGGTCCACGGGCAGCAGCAGGTCGTCTGTCCCGGCAGCGACGTGGTCATGGCCCTCGACCCGCAGACGGGGCGGGAGATCTGGCGGGTCCGCTATGACGGCTACTCGGTGGTGCCACGGCCGGTGTATGCCCACGGGCTGGTGTTCGTCTCGTCGGGGTACGACGTGCCGGTGCTGTATGCGATCCGGCCGACGGGCCGCGGCGACGTCACCGCCACGCACATCGCCTGGACGGCGAAAAAGGGGGTGCCGCGGAACGCCTCGCCGCTGGTGGTCGGCGAGTGCCTCTACCTGGCCGCCGACGACGGCCTGGTCAGTTGCCTGGACGCCCGTAGCGGCCAGCTGCACTGGAGCGAGCGGCTCGGGCGGGCCTATTCCGCCTCGCCGATCCACGCCGCCGGACGCATCTACTTTTTCGACGAGGACGGGCAGGTCGCCGTCGTCGCCGCCGGCACGGAATACGAAGAAATCGCCCGTAACCGAATGAATGAGCGGATCCTGGCCAGTGCGGCGGTGATCGGCAACGACCTGATCCTGCGCACGGACAAGGCGGTCTACCGTATCGCCGAGCCGGCGGCATCGCCGCAGAGGTAAGCTTCGCCGCATGGCTCCCCGACCGCGGTGTCCATTTTTTGTACAGGCCTAACTGTACAGATTTTGGACACCCGGGCCATTCCTGACGCTTGCGGCCACCCGTCAAGCACCTACGGCCACCCGTCAAGCACCTACGGCCACCCGACAGGGTCCGAAGACGTGGCGGTCACTCGTTGAGGCGGACCGGCTGCCGGTCGTTGCGGACGCACGCCCGCTGCCAGCTCAGCGGGTCGATCGAATAGCGGACAAACCGCACCGAGCCGTCGACGAACGCGGCGGAAAAGCCGCCGGGATGGGCCGAGCCGAAGACCCGGGAAGGGGTACTGTCGCCGGGACGGTAAACGTCTGCGGCGGGCGGCTCGGCCCCCCAGCGGTAGACGTCCCAGTCGTCGTTCCAGCCAGGGATGACGTACGCCTCGTTGTCATCGACACTGACGCCGAGCATGGCCCGGTTGAGCCGCTTTTCCCCCACCAGGACGGTGTGACTGGTACCGTCGAGCACGTCCCGCAGGCGGACCACGCCGTGCGGCGTACGCATCACCAGACCGTTGAGTCCCTCGGGGTGGCTGCCGGCGTTGGCGGCGTAGTCGGTGCGGGCCGTGCCGTCGTACAGTTGCGGCCGCCGCCGCGTCGGACAGTAATACACTGCCACGGGGGTAGACTTGACTCGGTGCGGATCGGACGTCTGGTACAACGCTTCCTGTTCCAAAAACGGCAGGATGGCATAGGCCCAGCTCCAGGACTGGAGCCGTTCGGCAGGCGTAACAGGGGTGAAATCCGCACACACGGGAAAACGGGGCGGCAAGTGCGTGCCTCCGGCGGGGAAGTAACCGTGGGCGTCGTGATGGTGCTGAAAGGCCACGGCGATCTGCCGCAGGTGGTTGGTACAATCCAGACGGGCGGCCGCTTCCCGTACCTTCTGCACGGCGGGAAAAAGCAGGGCTAGGATCACCGCGAGGATCGCGATGACCACCAGCACTTCCAGCAGCGACGCGGCCGGACGGCTCGGCCGCCGCGTCTTGGCCTGACGGCTCACATACCGCTCCCCGGGCCGGGCCGATGCCCAAGCCTGTATCCGCCGCCGTCCATCCCGCAGTCTACGCGAGTCGGTGCAAAGGGTACTGTCGTCAGCGTATTCCGCTTGGGGGCAGATTGTCAAGCAAAAAATGAAACAATGATGAGACGCCCCGTTGGTTTCGCACGAGCGGGACCGGTCGTCGGTCCCCGCCGCATCCCCGGCGTGTCACGCTGTCGGCAGGTGAGGGAGGTACGGTACAATTGAGGGTAAATGAGGGCAAATATGGATGGAAGGATGTGAGCGGTAGATTGGGGGTCTAGCAATTGAGAGTCAAACCCAGTCACGACTCCTACGGCGGAGCGGCGTTCCCACGCGGGGGATCGATCCGGAGGGCGGGAGAGCTATGAGCGAGTCCTACACGGCGACGGAGCTGATGATCTGTTGTGCCGCCCGGGAGCTGGAAGACGGCAAAACGGCGGCGATCGGCACGGGCCTGCCCTGTGCGGCGGCGATGCTGGCCCAGAAGCGGCATGCGCCCCGCCTGGTCATCCTCTTTGAGGCCGGGGGGGTGGCCCCACTGCTGCCGACCATGCCCGTGAGCGTCGGCGACAGCACCACCATCCACCGGGCCGTCATGGCCACCTCCATGGCCGACGTGATGCAGTTCTGCCAACGCGGACTGATCGACTACACCTTCCTCAGCGGGGCACAGATCGACCCCTACGGCAACCTCAATTCGACTTGCATCGGCAGCGACTACCGCCGCCCGCAGGTCCGCCTGCCCGGCAGTGGCGGGGCCAACGACCTGGCCTCCTTCTGCTGGCGGACCTTGATCCTGATCAAGCATGACCGCCGTAAATTCGTGCCACGCTTGGACTTCCTTACTACTCCCGGTTATCTGGACGGCCCCGGCGCCCGCGAGGCCGCCGGCCTGCCCCCCGGCACCGGCCCCCACCGCGTCATCACCGACCTGGCGGTGCTCGATTTCCACCCCCAAACCAAACGGATGCGGCTACGCAGCTTGCATCCCGGCGTCACCCGCGAACAGGTGCAGGCCGCTACCGGCTTCCCCCTGGAGGCCGACGCGCCGGTCGCCACGACCCCCCCTCCCACGCCGGAAGAGCTGCATCTGCTCCGCACCGAGGTGGACCCCCACCGCTACCTCCTCCACCGGCGATAAGGCCGCACGGGCGATCCGATTCCGTGTCGTCTAAACCCTTACTCTGCTTACAGTTATGTAATCTTCTCCGCAACAAATCGTTGCCGTCGCCTCGACCGTGGCGGCCCCTCCGGCGAAGGACCGACGCTTCCCCTCCGGCGTCCCCTTACGACTGGCGCGGCCGGTGCGGCCGATCCGTTCGCCGCATTCGGACTATTGGTGAGCTAAAAATGTGGCGGCCGGACCAGCACCGCCGGCCAACAGGGAGTATGTTTGTGGTACCGGCCGCGGCTGAAGGACACGGATAGGACCACCAACCGGCGACGCACACCTCCCTGCTGCCGCTGGCAACGGATTTCGGCCAGCTTACCGTAACTAGTTTTCATACAAGGAGTTGCCGTGAGTACGGATGCGTTCGTCTGTCGCGGGTATCCGGTGCGGGCGGATCAGTTGACCCTCTCGGCGGCGGTGCGGCCCGGCGTACGAGGCTGGCAGGGCCGCACCGGCTATCGCCTCGAGCAGTTGGAGTTGCCGGACGGGCAACGCCTGCCGATGTTGGCCGCGGCGGTCTCGGCGGGGCAGGTCTTTGGCCTGTTCCTGGAGCTGCTTGGGCCGCTGGGGGAGGTGGTCGATGTGGTCGTCGAGCGGCAGGGGCCGGCTGGCCCGCCCCGTCGCTGGCGGCGATCGGCGATCGACCGCGTCGTGCTGTGCAGCCACCTGGCCGAATTTGAGGAGCTGCTGACCGACGACGGCTACCTGAGCGTCGCCGTGGTCGCCCAGCGCCGCCGACTGGAAGTCCAGCTTGACGACCACAAGCTGCTGCACGTGTACGGACGCCGCCTCGGTCCCTTCCGGCGGCTCCTCCGCCGGGCGGGCATCCGGCACTGCCGCCGCCTGCCTTTGATCTGCGAGACGGCCCACTGGCACCACACCTGCGATCCGGACGCGTCGCGGACCGTGTCGCTGGTCGCTCGCCTAGCGGCCCAGCCGGAGGCGGTCCGTCGGGGGTGAGGACAGCCGGTGCCGCAGACCTCCGCCGCGCCAATCTCACGTAACCTTCGTCAAATTGAGGAGTTACGTCAAACTGACTGACCGGGACGCCCTGAACGGCCCCGCAGCCCACCTGGGGGAGTCGGAGGGAGGGGCCAGGACGCCCCGGGGGGACTCCGCAACCGACATTGGGAAGCCGCGGCACCGCCCCTATATTGGAAATCGGAGCGTGCGGCGATGGAGCAGCTTTCCGGCGTCATCGAGCGGGTGACCTTCCACAACCCGGACAACGGCTTTTGCGTCCTGCGGGTGCAGGTCCGCGGTCAGCCGGAGCCGGTCGCCGTGGTCGGCACCTGCCATCAGCCGATCGCCGGAGAATATCTGACCGCAACCGGGTCGTGGGTCATCGACCGGGTGCACGGGCGGCAGTTCCGGGCCGAGGAGATCCGCACCGCCGCGCCCCACACCGTCGAGGGGATCCAGAAATACCTGGCCAGCGGCCTGATCCGCGGCATCGGGCCGAAGTTTGCCCGCCGCATCGTCGAGGTCTTCCGCGAAAAGACCCTGGAGGTCATCGACCAGTCGCCGACGTTTCTGTCGCAGGTCCGCGGCATCGGCCCAAAGATGATCGAGAAGATCCGGGCCAGTTGGGCCGAGCAGAAGGCGGTGCGGCAGATCATGGTGTTTTTGCACAGCCACGGCATCGGCACGGCCCGGGCCGTCCGGATTTACAAGACCTACGGCGACCAGGCCATCGACATCATCCGCAACAATCCCTACCGCTTGAGCGCCGACATCTGGGGGATCGGTTTTGCCACCGCGGACGAGCTGGCGTTGAGGCTGGGGGTGCCGCGGGACTCGCCGTACCGGGCGCAGGCGGCGGTGCGGCACGTGCTGCAGGAGGCGGCGGAAGAGGGGCACGTCGGTTACCCGGAGCTGCTGGTGCGGCAACGGGCGGTCGAGCTGACGCATATTCCGCCGGAGACGGTCGCCGCGGCCATCGAGGAGCTGCGACACAACGACGAGATCATCCGCGACAGTCCGGGGCGGATCCGGCGACAGCCCGATGCGGACCTGCTGGAGGACTGGCCCTTGCTGCGGCCGCCCCCCGTGCGGGGAACGGACGGCCCATCCGCGGCCAGCGACGGGGCGGCGCCGTCGCGAGCGATGGAGGCCGCAGCCGACCGGACGCCGCCGCCACGAGCGACGGATGCGGCCGTTGGCGAGGAGACATTATTGTTCCTCAAGCCACTGTTTCTGGCGGAACAGGGGGTGGCCCATGCGGCGGTCCGCCTGCTGCAGCCGCCGCACCCGTTGCGGGGCGTGGACGAGGCGGCGGCCCTGCGGCAGGCGGAACAGCTATTGGGGTTTGAGCTGGCCCCCGGGCAGCAGGCGGCGATACGGGCGGCCATCCGCCACAAGTTGCTGGTGGTCACCGGCGGCCCCGGCACCGGCAAAACGACGCTGATCCGGGCCATCACCGAGCTGTTTGCCGCCCGCGGCCTGCGGCTGGCCCTGTGCGCCCCGACCGGCCGGGCGGCCCGCCGCCTCGCTGAAGCCACCCGCCGCGACGCCCGCACCATCCACCGCCTCCTCGAATACGACCCGGCGATCAATACCTTCCGCCGCGACCGCCACCAGCCCCTCGAGGCCGACCTGGTCGTGGTCGACGAGACCTCCATGGTCGATGTCGTGCTGATGAACCGCCTGTTGCAGGCCGTCCCGTCCCACGCCTGCGTGCTGCTGGTCGGAGATGTCGACCAGCTCCCCTCGGTCGGCCCCGGGGCCGTCCTGGCCGACCTGATCGCTTCGGAAGTGGTGCCGGTGGTCCGCCTGCGGGAAATCCACCGCCAGGCGGCCGACAGTTGGATCGTCCGCGCCGCCCACGCCGTGCACCGCGGCGAGCTGCCCGCTTCCGCCCCCACCCCCGCTGGCGACTTCTTCTTCATCGAAGCCGCCGAGCCCCCCGCCATCCTCCAGACCCTCCGCCAGTTGGTCACCCAACGCATCCCCCAAAAATTCGGCTTCGACCCGCGGCGGGACATCCAGGTTCTCACCCCGCAAGTCCGCACCGAGCTGGGGACGCTCAACCTCAATCGCGAGCTGCAGGCCGTGCTCAACCCGTCGCGGCCGCAGACCCCGGAGGTTCGCCGCTACGAGACCGTCTTCCGGGTCGGCGACAAGGTCATGCAAATCCGCAACAACTACCACCGCGAAGTGTTCAACGGCGACATCGGCTGGATCGCCGACATCGACGAGGAGGAGCAGCGGCTCACGGTGGACTTCGACGGCCCGGCGGTGTCCTACGATTTCGCCGAGCTGGACGAGCTGCAGTTGGCCTACGCCTGCACGGTGCACAAAAGCCAGGGGAGCGAGTACCCGGCGGTGGTCATGCCGCTGCACACCCAACATTTTACGATGCTGCAGCGGCACCTGCTCTACACGGCGATCACCCGCGGCCGCAAGCTGGTTGTGCTGGTCGGCAGCCGCAAGGCCCTGTGGCGGGCGGTGGCCAACTGCGAGTCGCAGCACCGCTGGTCCCTGTTGCGTAACCGCTTGCAGCGATGGATGTTGCGTGCAAACCCGCCGGCTGGGCCGCTCTGAGCACGCCCCCGCGGTGTAAAGCCTGAGCACGCCCCTGCAGCGTCTGCCGGAATGCGTACCAGACCCGCAGAAACGGCCGACGACAGGACAACCCGAGCACGTCCTTACGGCGTCTGCCTGACCTACCTCAACTCCGCGTCGTAGGACGCCCTCCACCGTCTGCCTGAATACGCCCTCACGACGTCTGCCTGAGTACGTCCCCCGGGGCACTCCCCGCCGCCTCGGACGCCGTGCCACCCGGATGCTAATATTGATCCATATCACCAGCCAGTACCACGGTGCCGGACAATCCTTGCCTCCGGCAAGTGGATACGGTGTCGGACAGCATAACAGGGGCGAGTGACGATGCCTTTGGCCAAGGTTGAAACCAACGTCGATTTTCCGGCCCTGGAGCGGCAGATTTTGCAGTGGTGGGACGAGCGGCGGATCTTCGAGAAACGCAAGGCCCTCAACGCCGGCAAGCCCCGCTGGAGCTTTTTGGACGGGCCGATCACCGCCAACAACCCGATGGGGGTGCACCACGCCTGGGGCCGCACCTACAAGGACGTCTACCACCGCTACTTCGCCATGACCGGCCACGAGATGCGCTACCAAAACGGCTTCGACTGCCAGGGGCTGTGGGTCGAGGTCGAAGTGGAGCGGGAGCTGGGGCTGAGCAGCAAGCGGGACATCGAAAACCTCGTCCCCGGCGACGTCGAGGCCAGCATCGACCTGTTCGTCCGCCACTGCAAGGCCCGCGTGGACAAATACGCCCGCATCCAGACCGAACAGAGCATCCGCCTCGGCTACTGGATGGACTGGGACCGCACCGACGCCGACTGGGCCAAACGCCCGGACGAGCGCAAGTCCTACTTCACCATGTCCGAAGAGAACAACTACACCATCTGGGCGTTTTTGAAAAAATGCCACCAGCGCGGCCTGATCTACCGCGGCTACGACGTAATGCCCTGGTGCGGCCGCTGCGGCGTCGGCATCTCCGAAATGGAAATGAAAGAGGGCTACCGCCTGGTCGAACACAAAGCCTGCTTTGTCAAATTCCCGTTAAAAGAACGGCCCGGCGAAAACCTCCTCGTCTGGACGACCACCCCCTGGACCCTGACCAGCAATGTCGGCGCGGCGGTCAACCCCGAGCTGACTTACCTGCGGGTTCGGCTCGGGGACGAAATCTACTATGTGGCCGAAGGGGCCTTCCGCCTTAACCGGATGGAAGCCCGCGGCGCAACCGAGGGGGACGAGGAAGAGCTGCCGGCGACGGCGGGCCGCCGCCGCGACTGGCTGCCGAACGTGCCGCCGCTGCAGTCGATCGAACAATGGTTCAAGCACAAGGCCGGCCCGGCCGGCTATGAAGTCCTCGGCGCCGTCCGCGGTGCGGACATGCTCGGCTGGACCTACGAGGGACCCTTCGACGAGCTGCCGGCCCAGCAGCACCCTTACGGTTACCCGGAAGAAGTGGCCCGGCTGACGCGGCAGTCCGGGCAGTGGCCGGCGGTCAGTGCCGTGCAGGCCCACCGCGTTATCTCCGGCGGCGACGCCGTCACCGCCGATGAAGGGACCGGCATCGTCCACACCGCCCCCGGCTGCGGCGGCATCGACTACCAGTGGGGCCGCGACAACGGCCTGCCCCCCATCGCCCCGATCGGCGACGACGGCTGCTTCGTCGCCGGCTTCGGACCGTTTGTCGGCCGCAACGCCGCCGACCCGCAGACCGCCGAGCTGGTCTTCGCCGAACTCAAACGCAAAGGCCGCCTCTTCGCCGTCGAACGCTACGTCCACCGCTACCCCCACTGCTGGCGGTGCAAAACCGAGCTGCTCTACCGCCTGGTGGACGAATGGTTCATCCACATGGGGCCCAAACACACCGAAGAAGGCTTCCGCGGCGAAATCATGAAGGTCGTGCGTCACCCGGAGGTCCGGTTTCTGCCGGAAGCGATCAACGGCCGGGCCCGCGAGCTGGACTGGCTGCGCAACATGGGGGACTGGATGATCTCCAAGAAACGCTACTGGGGGCTGGCCCTGCCGATCTGGGTGGACGAGGAGGACCCGACGCAGTTTGAGGTCATCGGCAGCCGGGCCGAGCTGCAGCAGCGGGCCATCGCCGGCTGGGAGCTGTTCGAGGGGCACACGCCGCACCGCCCCTGGATCGACAAGGTGGTCATCCGCAACCCGCGGACCGGCCGGCTCATGCGCCGCATCCCTGATGTCGGCAACCCCTGGCTGGACGCCGGCATCGTCGCCTTCTCGACCCTCAAATGGAACACCGACCGCAGCTACTGGGAAAAGTGGTACCCGGCCGACTTCATCACCGAAAGCTTCCCCGGCCAGTTCCGCAACTGGTTCTACGCCCTGCTGGCGATGAGCACGATGATGAGCGACGGCCGGCCCCCGTTCCGCACCCTGTTGGGGCACGGCCTGGTCCGCGACCAGTACGGCCAGGAGATGCACAAAAGCGCCGGCAACGCCATCGAGTTCATCGCCGCGGCGGACACCGGCGGCGTCATCCGCGACCCCAAAGGCCGCGAAATTTCCTTCCGCCCCATGGGGGCCGACGTCATGCGGTGGATGTACGTCCGCCACAACCCCGCCGCCAACATCAACTTCGGCCCCGCCCCCGCCGATGAAATCCGCTCCAAGGTGTTCTTCAAACTGTGGAACTGCTATGCCATGTTCTGCAACTACGCCATCGGCGACGGCTACGACCCGGCAACCACCCCCGATGTCCCCCCCGCCGCACGCCCCGACGTCGACCGCTGGATCCTGTCCAACCTGCAGTTGCTCATCCAGACGGCCCACGAGGCCTACCGCAGCTACAACGTGATGGCCTTTGCCCTCAAATGCGAGGAGTTCATCGAGGCCGACCTGTCCAACTGGTACGTGCGGCGGAACAAGGACCGCCTCCATAGCCGCACCGCCGAGCTGGACGCGGTCGGTCTACAGGCCAAATGGGCCGCCTACCACACCCTCTACACCGTCCTGCGCACCCTTTGTCAGTTGATGGCTCCGTGCGTGCCGTTTGTCACCGAGGCGATGTGGCAGAACCTGCGGCGGCCCGACGACCCGGAAAGCGTCCACCTGTGCGATTTCCCCGTCGCCGACGAGCAACTGATCGACCGGCAGTTGTCGGCGGACATGGCGGCGGTGCAGCGGGTGGTGTCCCTGGGACTGGCCGCCCGGCAGCAGGCGCGGCTCAACGTGCGGCAACCCCTGGCCGAGCTGGTCGTCCAGCCGGCCCATGCCGAGGAACGCCGGGCGGTCGAACGCTTCCGGGAGCTGGTGCTCGACGAGCTGAACGTCAAGACGGTGCGGTTCCATGAGGGGCCGGAGCCGCTGCTGGCGGTGCGGTTGCGGCTGAACAAGAAGACGGCGGCCCCCAAGCTCGGAGCACGGCTGGCCCAGGCCGAAGCGGAGCTGGCGGCGATGGCCGACCTGCCGGAGGGGACGCTGCTGGTCCTGGCCGGCGTGGAGCTGGAACCGGCCGACATCGTGCGGGACTACGCCGCCCCGACAGGCTACAGCGGCGTGGCGGACAAGGGGACGCAGGTAGCGGTCGCCACTACCCTCACGCCGGAGCTGCAGCGGGAAGGATTGGCCCGCTTGGTCATCCGCCACATCCAGGAAAGCCGCAAACGGGCCGGACTGGACCTGCTGGACAAAATCGTCCTGTACCTCCAGGCGGATACGCCGGCCTTGCAACAAGCCATCCAGGCGCACCGCCCGGCCATCGCCGCCGCCGTACAGGCTCGGGAATGGAGCGAGCTTCCCCTCAACGGCCCGGCCCACACCGAGACGATCCCGCTGGAGCACGGGACGCTCACCGTTATGTTCCGCAAGGTGTAACTTGTTGTGGTTCAAGTAATTACATCATAGGAAGCCATCTGAGCGCTATGGGGTGATGGTCGAGGGATGCTAGGTCCGCTCTCCCGCGCGGCCACCGCACCGTTTTATTCCGTAAGGTGTTCACATGGAAGGATTTAGCGCCAATCAATTGCGGGAATTCTTGCAAGTAGCCCTAGCGGCGGCGGCGGCCGGAGCGGCGGCCCTCGAGTCCTGCCGCAGCCGCTTTGCCGTGCGGGAAAAATCCCCCGCCGACCTGGTCACTGACGCCGACCACGCCGCCCAGGAGGCCGTCCGCCACGTCCTGCTGGGGGTCTTCCCCGACCACCACTTCCTCGGCGAAGAGGACGCCGCCGGCCGCTCGCCGGAGGAGCTGCGGCCGCCGCTGGACGCCCCACCCACCTGGATCGTCGATCCCCTGGACGGCACCTCCAACTACGTGCACGACGTGCCCGCCTACTGCGTGTCGATCGGGTTATGGTACCGCGGCCGCGTCCATGTGGGCGTCATCCATGATCCACGGTTGCAAGAAGTGTTCGCCGCCGTCGCGGGGGGCGGGGCCTTCCTCAACGACCAGCCCATCCGCGTCAGCAATACGCCCACCCTGCGGGAGAGCCTGCTTTCGACCGGCTTCCCCGCCGATTTCCGCAAACAGCAGCGTAACTTGCGGGCCTGGCAGACCATGGCCGCCCACGCCCAGACACTGCGGCGGACCGGCTCGACGGCGTTGAACCTGGCCTACGTCGCCGCCGGCCGCCACGACGGCTACTGGGCCTTCGACAACTATGCCTGGGACGTCGCCGCCGGCGGCCTGCTCGTTGTCGAGGCCGGCGGCCGCGTCACCACCGCCGCCGGCGAACCGTTCGACCCCTTCCGCCCCGACATGGTCGCCAGCAACGGCTACATCCACGACGCCCTGCTGGAAGTGCTGCGGGAAGGGTGACCGATCCGCACATCGCCGTTGCCGGCGAAGCCGTTGATTGTTGCCAATTCCGATCGGAATAGTCGTCATTCGTCGGACGGGGATTGCGGCGCCGCTACGGGCGGGACGGCCATAACCGTCACAGTCATGCCTATAACCATAACCGCCGCAATCATGACTAAAGCGATGGGGTAAGTAATCATTACTATTCCGATATTGAATTGACCATTTGCGGCAGCGGGGTCTAACTGACCATTGGCGGTGGGTATGTCGAACGGACCATTCACGCTGTAGGGGGCCGGCGCAGGGGCTGGCCCGGCAGGCACGGTTACCCCTGGCGGAAGAGCTTCTCGGCCGCGGCGATCTGCTCGTCGTAGACCCGCCGGAGGGTGGCGGCGTCTGGGACATGCCCGGCGTGGACGGCCTGGAAATAGTAGCAGAGGGCCCGGCCCAGGGCGTAGGTGGCGGCGAAGGCGGCAGCCCCGCCCAACGCTGAGCCGACCACCGGCACCAGCTTGGCGGCCTGGCGGGCCAGTTGCCGCACGACTAGACCCGTGCCGAGCACGGTAGCCAGTTGCCGGTAGTTGTCGAAGGTCAACAGCTGGTGGTAGATGCGGGCGACTTCCCGGGCCATCCGCAGGTGCAGGCCAAATAGCAGGGGCAGGTCCACCAGCGGAATGGGCAAGGCCCCGACCGCCCCGGCCAGGGTGCTGTAGCCCAGGATCACTGGCAGGGCTTGCCGCAGGTGCCATTCCTTCAGCTCCTGTCCGAGGGCGTCCAGCCGCAGCAGCGTCTGGCGGTAGGCGTGCGGCAGGACGTCCAGCAGAGCCTGTTTGAGGGTAGGGCCGCCGTAGTGGGGATCGGCCAAGCCGTCTTCCGGCCGGGTCAGGTCCACGGCCACGGCGAGGTCATATAGCCCCGCAAAGGCGTGCAGTTGCTGCTGGATCAGCGGGGCCAGGGCGGGTGCGGCGGCGTGCAGCTCCTGCGGCGTCGGCAGGGCGTCCGGCCGCCACGGGCCAAACGGGTAGGGCTGCGGCAGCGGCTGTCCCGGCGACGCCTCGTGCAGGCAGGTCAGGCACAATACGGTCGGCAAGGAGGGCGGATGACGCCGCACGGCCTGCAGCAGGCCGCGGATAGTTCCCTGGGCCGGATCGGTGAGTTTGACGGTCACGATGATCCCATGGGCCACGGCCGCGCAGGCGGCGATGTCGGCGGACGGGTCGTAGCCCGGCTCGTCCAGGCCGCGGGTGTCCAAAAAGGCGATCAGGGGAGCGTCGGCGTTGGGGAAATCGTAGCGGCGGGTGGTGCGGGTCGTGGGCCGGAAGCCCTGGCCGATGGCGGCGTCGGCGGCGCCAGTGAGGTAGCGGATGACGGAGGTCTTGCCCGATTGCGTTTTGCCGATCAGCCACAGCACCGGTGCGGGCGTGTGCGGCCGCCAGCGGTGCAGCACCTCCTCCAGGGTCGCCTCGCGGTCGGCCCCGCCGTGCAGGAGGCGGCGCACCACCTCCCTGGCCGCCGTCAATGACGACGAGACTCCCTGCCGCACGTTGTCCCACCACTGCGTCATGCCGCCGTCCTCCGCCTGAGTGTCGCGATGGGGCGACCTTGGTTTGGTCTGGGTCGCCTGAGTGTCGCGATGGGGCGACCTTGGTTTGGTCTGGGTCGCCTGGGGTCGCGGTGGGGCGACCTTGGTTTGGTCTGGGTCGCCTGGGGTCGCGATGGGGCGACCTTGGTTTGGTCTGGGTCGCCTGGGGTCGCGGTGGGGCGACCTTGGTCTTGACCGTCGCCGGATCGGTCGTTATGGCCGCTACTTAATTCTATCCGAACAAGTGGGACGACACTGACAGACTGGGTGGAGTATGGACCCTCCGCTCGGAGGATGGCCGTTGGCCGCGCGGTGGCCGGAGCGCAGGTGGGCGGCGGCGCAGTCAGGCGGTGCTCCCCAGGCGGAGCCATCGCCAGGGGGGGCGGCGTCAGCGTCGCCGGGGGTATCGGCATCGCTGCCTGTCCCGCCGCTCGATCCCGCTGTTTTGGCCAACCGTGAGCTGATCCGGCCGGTGTCGGCCGGGCGGGCGGCCCCGGGACTGGTACCGTTTTCCACCGCCTGGTTCGAGGAATTGGAGCAGAAGCGTTATCAGCGGCACGGCTACTGGCTGCCGGGGGCGTTGGAGTTCGACCGCCACGCCGGCGAACGTATCTTGTTGCTGGGAGCGGGTTTAGGAAACGACGCCCTGCGTTATGCCCAGGCGGGGGCCTATCCGACCATCGCCTTAGGGCCGGAGGAGCCGGCGGCGTGGGTCCGCCGCAACCTGGAGCGGCACAGTTATGCGATCCCGTGCGTGCCGGTCGGGTCGCCGCCGTGGCCGTTTGCCGACGCCTATTTCGACGTGGTGGTCTGGAGCGGGCTGTACTGTCCCGCCGGGGCGTCGCCGGAGCTGCGCGACGAATGGTTCCGCCTGCTCAAGCCCGGCGGCAAGCTGATCGCCCTGTTTCCGGCCTATTATGACACGGCGTACTGGCAGGACCGGCTGTTGCCGCTGCAGTGGATGTACTGGCAGCGGCCGGCGGACCCGACTACCGGGCCGAAGATGACCGCCCGGCAGGTGCGGCGACTGCTGGAGCGGTTCACGGAGGTGCGGATCTGCAAGCGGCACCTGCGGCGGTCGGAGTTGCCGCATCCGTGGCGGGTGTTGCCGCTGGGAGTGCTGGAGCGGCTGATGGGGCGGGTGCTGGTGGCCAAGGCCCTCAAGCCGCTGGGCAGCGGCGGTGCGGCCCTGCCAGGGGCCCTTGGGCCACCATCGGGCCGCCGTGCGTGGCGGCAGGCCGCCTAGCAGCGGCGACAGCTACTGCCTTACCGCCTTTTACTGGCGATCCATCTTCTAGCTGGCGGTTCGCCTTTTACTGGCGATCCATCTTCTAGCTGGCGGTCCACTTTCTGCTAGCGGCGGCGTTTTTTGCGGCGTTCGCGGCGGGTCTCCTCCGGCGGGAGCCGGTCGCGGCGGATTTGCCGCTGGGCTTGCTCATCCGCCTGTCGCTGCAGCTCCTCCAGCTTCTGTTGCAACTGGTGGCGGAGCCGGCCGAAAAAGCCGGGTGGTCGCGGCGGCGACTCCGACTGCGCCCCCTCCGTCGCCGGGCCGACGCTGTCCGCCGACTTGGGGATGAACTGCCGCTCTACCATTCCCCACACCGTGCTGATGATGAAATACAGCACCAGGCCGGCGGCGATCTTGTAGAAGAAGATCCCCATCAGCACCAGCATGATCTTCATCATCCGCTGCTGCTGGGCCATCTGCTCGTCGGTCGGCGGCGGCATCATCTTGTTCTGCTGCCAGAGCATCAGGCCGACGGCCAGGATCGGCAGGAGGTTGAAGTACGGTCCCAAATAGAAGATGCCGCCGATGTCGTCCGGGGTACTGATGAAGGGGATCGATTCGCCCCACCAGAAGAGCATGTCCGGCGCGGCGAGGTTGTCGATCCACAGGAACGATTCCAGACGGAAGAAGATGCTCTCCTGCAGGCAGAAATACAGCCCCATCATCACCGGCAACTGGGCCAGCAGCAGCAGGCAGCCGCCCATCGCCGCGAAGGGGTTGACGCCGTGGGCCATCAGCAGCCGCATCTTCTGGCGGTTGAACTCACCGGGATCGTCGGCGTACTTCTTTTTCAGCTCCTCCAGTTGCGGGGCCAGCTTCTTTTGCACTTCCATCATCCGCAGGTTCATCTGCGTCTGCTTTTTGCTGGGAACAAACAAGATCAGCCGCACTAGTACCGTCAGCACGAAGATGCTGATGGCCCAACTGGGGATGACGCGGTGGATTGTCGCCAGCAGCCAGTGCATGAGGTTGGTAAAGGCGATGACCAGGTCGCTCCAGTAGATGAAGTTGGCGAAGCGGCCCAGCCAGGTGGGGGAGTGGAAGTCGGTGATGGTTTGCAGGTCGAGGCGGCTTTTGTAGCGTTCGACCAGCTCGTCATCGACGGTATTGGGGGCCTGCATCAGGCCGAGCAGTCCGACCTTGGCGGGTCCGTTATAGAGGAGGAAGCGGTATTTGGCGGTGCCGCCGGGGGGGAGGTCGAGGACTTCGGAGGCGGCACGGATGGTCATGTCGGTGAACTGGGGGTGCTGCGGCTCGCGGGCGTCGAAGGGGAGTTCGGTGGTGGCGCGGGCATACGCCCAAGGCTGGGGGATGGCGCCGTGGGCTTCGGCTTCGTCGTCGATGGCCAGGGCGGAGGCGAAATAGGGGGCCATGACGGCGATGTAGCGGAAGGAGTTGTCGCCGCGGGCGACCGCTTCGCCGCCGCGACGGATGGCCACGGTGGCGGCATCTTCGTATTGCCGGTGCCGGCCCCCCTTGGCGTCCCGCCAGCCGATCAGGGCGACCCGGTAGGTCCAGGTGTACCATTCCCCCTCGATCGGCAGGCCGCGCGGCCCTTCAAACTGGAGTCGCAGGGGTACTGCCGGCGGGCCGCCAGGCGGTACGGGCTGCTTCTCCACCTCCACTTCCAAGCCGATGTGGTAATCGGTGGGCCGCAGCGTATAGGTTTTACGAAGTTTTACGTAATAGGGGGCGCCCAGCTCGGTTGCGAACACGACGGTGTGGGTGCCGCCGGGGGGGTGCTCCTGCCGGACCACTTTCCATTCGGTTTCGCCGAGGAGGGGGTCGGGGTATTTGTCGTCCGGCGTGGGGTAGTGGAAGAGGCGGAAGGCCGGTTCGGCCAGGCGGTGCGGCTCGGCGGCCGGGCCGGGCTGTAGCAGCGGTTCCTGGTAGTCTTCGCGGAGGAATTTGCCGCGGACTTGCCGCACGCCGGGGATGAGGTAAAGGGGGACTTTTTCGCCGGTGGGCCGGCCGTCGGCGTCTTTGCGTCGGACTTCGCGTCCGAGGCGGTCGGCGGCGTCAAAGCGGGTCAGGACGACCTGCTGCACGCCGCCCCCCTGGGTGGTCAGGAGCACGCGCAGGAAGTAGCTGTCGTCGCCGAGCGGGATGAGGGTAGGAGGCTGCCAGCGGGGCCGCTGCGGCGGCGGTTGGGCGGGCCGGACCGCCGCCAGGCCGGACGCGGCCGCCAGCAACGCCGGGGACGCCCCGTCCCCTGCCGCGGGCGGCTCGTCCGAGCCTTTGAGCACCACTTTAGTCTCCTTGGGCTTCGGCTTGGGTGCCCAATTTCGCTCGGCGTACAGCCACAGCCAGGTCAGGGCGGCCGCCGAAATGATGAACAACACGATGTTGATGGCAGGATGACGCATCGAGCTTCCGCAATGCCTCCCTGGGGCGGACGATGATGATTATCTTAGCGGCCGATCCGCCGCTGACGACCCGTGCCGGTCCGCGGCTGATGGCTTGTGCCGTTGTGCCCCTGACGACCCGTGCCGGTCCGCGGCTGATGGCTTGTGCCCCTGACGACCCGTGCCGGCCGCGCGGGGAGCGCTTGCGGACGGTGGTTGGAAATGAACACGTAACGGCTTGGCTTGCAGGAACTTAGGTCACGCTGGCCGGTCGGGGTAGCGTCAGCGGCCTTCGCCGAGGCGGTCGCCGAGAAAGCGGTCCAGCTCGGGGATGCTGTAGATCTTGTCGCGGGTCTTCTGCCAGTCATATTCGACCCGCCGGAACCGCACGGTGTGGTCGTCGTCGAGGAGGACGTAGCAGGCCCGCCAGTTGCCGTCGCGGGGCTGCCCAACCGAGCCGACGTTGATTAAGGTCTTGCGGCCGTCGAGCTTGTACACCTGGTCCACGTCCTCGGGACTGTAGAATTGCAGGTCCTCGGTGAAGATGCCGGGGACGTGCGTATGCCCCTGAAAGCAGTAGCGGTCGACTAGGGCGAAGATGCGCTCCATTTTCCGCTGGTTGTAAATATCTTCCGGGAAGACGTATTCGTTGAGGGGATTGCGGGCTGAGCCGTGGACGTAGAGGAAGTGCTCCTCGCGGTGGGTGCGGGGCCGTTCGGCCAGAAACTCCCAGCGGCGTTCGCGGACCGCCCGTGGCTCCGGCGAGCGCTCCAACTGCTCGCGGGTCCAGAAGATGGCCTTTTCCGCGGACTGGTTGAAGCCGTCCGGATCGAACATCGCCCCCTGGTCGTGGTTGCCCAGCAGCACGACCTGGCAGGTCTCCATGACCCGGTCGATGCATTCGCGAGGATTGGGGCCGTAACCGACGATATCACCCAGACAGTAGATCTGGCTGATGCCCTGGCTGCGGATGTCGGCCAGCACGGCGTCCAGGGCCTCGAGATTGCCGTGTATGTCGCTGATAATCGCCTTGCTCACACCCTCATTCCCGCAACGGCTTGGGAAGATCGTATGAATAATTGTGCCATTTGATTACTATATCGTTTCCGGCCCGGCCATTGCAACCCCACCGCCGGCCTCTTCCGCTCTGGCGATTGCAACCCCACCGCCGGCCTCCTCCGACCGGGGAAGCGCCCAAGCGTTCGGCCGGGGAGGGCCGGCGGGGCTGCTATACTGTCTGCAGGCGGCGATTGGCCGGTGGCCGTCGCGGTTGGGAAGGGCCGTCCCTGGCCGGCGGCGGCTGGACGCCGCGTACCCTCACGGAACCATCGATGCGCATCGGACTATTCGGCGGCACATTCGACCCCGTGCACCTGGGGCACCTGATCCTGGCCGAGCAGTGCCGGGACCAGTTGCAGCTGGAGCAGGTGTGGTTTGTGCCCAGCGCCTATCCGCCGCACAAGCCCGGGCAACGGCTGACACGGTTCGAGCAGCGGTGCGACATGCTGGAGCTGGCGATCGCGGGCCATCCGGCCTTTCGGGTGGAGCGGATCGAAAAGGAGCTGCCGCCGCCCAGCTACACAGCGGAGACGCTCGCGGCGTTGCACCGCCGCCTGCCGGGTCAGGAGTGGTTCCTGCTGTTGGGGGCGGACGGCCTGGCCGATCTGCCACAATGGTATCAGCCGCAACGGATCGTGGCCCAGGCGGCGTTGGCGGTGGTGCCGCGGGGTGGACTACCGCTGGCCACGGCGGCGGAGCTGGCGGCGGCGCTGGGGGTGGAGGCCGGACAGGTGCGGCTTTACACGGTCGCCGCGCCCCGGATCGAAATCGCTAGCCGCGAGCTGCGGCAGGCCGTGGCCGAAGGCCGGACCATCCGCTACCTGGTGCCGCGGGCGGTCGAGGAGTACATCCGCGAGCGGCGGTTGTATCAGGGAGCACCGCCGCCATCGGCGGGTTAAGGGTTAAGCTCAACCGACGGCTGGCTAAAGCCTGACGCAAACGGCTGGCTGGCGGGGCCACTGCGGTCGGGGCGTCTCCGCCGGACGGCTGCAGCTCTCCCGCCGCACAATCAGATGGGCTTGACATAGTGAACAAGTGATCATATAATGTTGGTGCTGGTGGTTGGATGCCGGTAGTTGGATGCCGGTAGTTGGATGCCGGTAGTTGGATGCCGGTAGGCCGCACCGCCGATCGCGGCGATGTTCGACCGCGATGTTCGACCGCGATGTTCGACCGCGACGTTCGGCTGCGACGACGTTCGGCTGCGGCGGCGACGTTGTACCGGCCCCCGGTGCCTCGTCGTAGTCTAATAGCGGGGCCGCCGGACGCCGCAGTAGGTGGACGGCGACCAGGGAAATTTTTTCCGACGTAACGCGTGGGGTACCGCGGCGAGGGGAGACGATGGAGCGGCGCAAGCGGCAATGGCGGACGGTCGGCCTGGCGGTGCAGGTGCGGCAATGGCGGACGGTCGGCCTGGCGGTGTTGCTACTGGCTGGAAGCGGGCTGGTGGCGGTACAGCCGCCGCCGGGGGGTGGTGCGGCGGAAGCGTTCCAGGCGGCGATGCAGAAGCTGCGGGCCGAGCGGGAGGAGGCCGTGCGGCTGGGCGCGGCGGCGGAGCTGCTGCAACGGATCGACGCCTGGACGCAGCAGGCGGAAGCGGCGGCGCGGCAGGGACGGTTCGAACGAGCCCTGCGATTGGTGCGTCAGGCCCGCTGGCAGTTGCCCTACCGCCCGCCGCAGATGCCGCCGCAGGTCCGCCGCCTCTTCGGGCAGGTGCGACTGCGACACGCCGACCGCGTCAACGCCTTGGCGTTTAGCCCCGATGGCCGCTTCCTGGCTTCCGCTGCCCGGGATGGGACGGTGAAAGTCTGGTCCCTCGACAACGGCCATGAACGCGTCTGCTACCGCGGCCACCTCCAGCAGGCGGACGATCCGACCCGCCGCGACCCCTCCGGCGGCACCAACGTCTTCCGTGTCAGCGACCTAGCCTACCACCCCTCCGGCCAGACGATCGCCTCGGTGTGCGGCAACCAGGTGCATCTGTGGGACGCCGGCAGCGGCCAACTGGTCCGAGTGGTGGTGCAGTTGAAGACCGACCGGCCGCTCAAGTGCGTGGCGTTTCACCCGCAGGGGCACCTGCTGGCCATCGGCGGCGACGACGGCGTGGTCCGGGTGGTCGAGACCGACACGGGCAAGGGGGTGTTTACGAGTCCCGCCCGCAGTGCGCGGATGGAGCGGGTCGTCTGGGACGCCAGCGGCGGGATGATCGTGGCGGGGGACAGCAACGCCCAGCTTGCCGCCTGGGCCGTGCCGGGCGGGCGGTTGCTACTGGGCATCCAGGCGGTGGAGCAGGGAGAGGTGCTGGGTCTGGCGGTGGCGGCGGGCCAACGGGGCGTGGTCAGCGGCCGCAACGGCAAGATCCACGTCCTGCACCTGCCTGGTCCGAGTCCCCAGGACAACGACCGGGCCGGCCTGCGGGACGGCGAGGACTTCATTGGCCACGAAGGGGCGGTCTACGCTGTGACCGTCAGCCGCGACGGCAAATATCTGCTCAGCGGCGGGGCGGACCGCACCGTGCGGTACTGGGACTTTGCCAGCCGCCGGCTCTTGCGGACCTTCCAGGGGCACGGCAAGGCCGTGACGGCGGTGGCGTTCAGCCCCGATGGTCGCTGGGGAGCCAGTGGCGGCGACGACGGCGAGATCCTGCTCTGGCCGCTGCAGGAGACCGGCGAGCAACGGGTCTGTCGCGAGGCAAGCGACTCGTTGTGGGCGGTCGCCTACAGTCCGGACGGTCGCCGCGTGGCCACCGCCGGAGCCGATGGCACCGTCCGGATATATGATTCGGAGACCGGCGAGCTGGTGGCGTCCTGGCCGGCGTCGAAAACGCCGCTGACCAGTCTGGCGTTCCTGCCGGACGGGCGGCGCCTGGCCGTGGCCGGGGGCGACCGCCGCATCACCGTCTGGGACATCGCCCAGAAGCAGAACGTGCAGACCCTCGAGGGTCACCAGTCCCCCATCCTGAGTATCGCCGTGGCCGCTTCCGGCACGCTTCTGGCCAGCGGCAGCGCCGACCGCACGGCCCGCGGCTGGAACCTCCAGACCGGCCAGCTGGCGTGGAGCTGGAGCGGCCGCGCCGCCGTTTGCGCCGTGGCGGCCCGTCCCGGCGAGGAGCGGCACGTGGCGGTCGGTTTAGCAGACGGTACGCTGACGGTTTTGGACACGTCGCCGTCGCCGCCGCGGGTGGTGTTTGTCCAGACCGATGCCCACGCGGCCGGGATCGCCGCTTTGGCGTTCCGGGCGGACGGACAACGTCTGGCCAGCGTAGGGGGCGACGGCGTCATCCGCCTCTGGAGCGTGGACAAGGACGGCCGCTGGCAGCCGCTGGCCCGCTTCGATCCGCCGTCCCGCAGCAGCCCGACGCCGTACCCGCTCAGCAGCGTCGCCTTTGCCCCGGACGGACAGCACCTGGCGGCCGCCGGGGCCGACATGCTCGTCCATCTGTGGAACGTCGAGACGCGGCGGGAAGTCCACACCCTCGCCGGACACACCGATTGGGTCAGCGCCGTAGCCATCCGTCCCGATGGCCGGCAGCTCGCCAGTGTCGGCGTGGAAAAGGACAGCGTATTGCGGCTCCACGACATGCCAGCGGTCGAAGCAGATGTGGCCAGCGGCCACCGCGCGGCCCTGCTGGCCATAGCGGTTAGTCCGGACGGCCGCCGCCTGGCCACCACTTCGCGTGACGAGACGGTCAAGGTCTGGGACGTGGCCGACGGCCGCCTGTTGGCCTCGCTGGGGCTGGGCTCGGACCAGCTTTACGCCGTGGCGTTCGCGACGCCGGAGGTGTTGCTGGTCGGCGTGGGGCAGCCGTCCACGGGCACCGGGCGGGTCGAGGTGTGGAAGCTGTCCGCGCCGCCGCAACGGGTGCAGTCGCTGGCCTCCGGCGTGCCGTATTTGCTTGTGCCCTCGGCGGACGGCCAGCGGTGGGCCTGCTGGCATGCCCGCCGCGGTCCCGGCGACCGGCTGGTCCATCACTTCACCGTCTACTCCGTCGATGGTCGGACGTTGCAGAGCACGCCGCCGCTGTCGCCGGAGCCGCGGGCGGTGGCCGTCGCCGCCGACCTGTCGGAAGTGTTCATCGCCGACGGCCAGGGCACGGTTAGTCGTGTCGGTCTGAACCAAAAAGAGCCGTCGGTATCGTGGAAAGCGGCGGAGAGGAGCATCGCCGACATCGGCATCACGCCGGACAAAAAATACCTGTTGGTCGCCGATGAGCAGGGGACGATCTACCAGTACGAGCTGGCGACACGGAAGCTGGTCCGGCAGTGGACCGACAAGGAAGGGGGCGTCCGCATGCTGTGGGCAGTGCCGGACGGGCGGAGCCTAGTCACGTTGGGACGGGACGAGCGGCTCAAGGTATGGTCTCTGGAGTTGGGCAGCAGGGCGGCGGAGCGGCCAGTGGTGGTCGGACCGTTTCCCGCGGCGGTCCACGCTGTGGCCTTCGATCCGTCGATGCGGTTTGTGGCGGTCGGTCTAGCGGACGGTCTGGCCTGCACGCTGGAGTGGCCGCTGCGGGCCGGGCCGCCCTCGGAGCCGCCGCCGGGGGAACCGAAGAAATGAGCATCGCGGTGGACCCCGCAGCGGTCTGAAGCGGATGCCTGCCGCCGGGGCAAGCGCATAGTTTGAGCCTAGCGGTAGACCCCGCAGCGGTCTGAAGCGGATGCCTGCCGCCGGGGCAAGCGCATAGTTTGAGCCTGGCGGCGGACCCGCAGCCGACAGAGGCGGGTAGTCCGCCGGTCAGGCCCGCTCCGGCCAGCGTTGGCGGGCCTCGTCGAGGATCTGGGCGGTGGCGGTGGCGCCGATGCGGGTAACGCCGATGGAACGCACCTGCAAGACCATGTCCAGGTTGCGGACGCCGCCAGCGGCCTTGACCTGCACCCACGGTGGGCTACACGCCCGCATCAGTTTGAGATCGTCCAGCGTGGCTCCGCCGCTGGAGTAGCCCGTGCTGGTCTTGACCCAGTCGGCCCGCACCTCGCCGCAGATGCGGCACAGCTCCCGCTTGTGCTCGTCGGCCAGTACGGCGTTTTCAAAGATCACCTTGACCTTGGCCCCGTGCCGGTGGGCGGCAGCGACGACCGCGGCGATCTCGTCGGCCACGTAGTTCCACTCCCGCGACAACACCTTGCCGATGTTGACCACCATGTCCAGCTCTTCGGCGCCGTCGGCGATCGCCGCTTCCGCCTCGTACACCTTGACCCGCGGCAGGTGGCTGCCGTGCGGGAAGCCGACCACCGTCCCCACCGCCACGCCGCTGCCGGCCAGACGCTTGGCCGCCCGCCGCACCGCATACGGCTTGATGCACACCGACGCCACGTTGTATCGCAACGCCAGCTCCAGCCCCGCTTCCAGCTCGGCGTCCGTCAGCGTCGGCTGCAGCAGCGAATGGTCGAACATCTTGGCCAGCTCCGCCAGCGTTGGCCGGTCCGCCACAACGGTTGACTCCGCCATCCGTCATTCCTCCTGCATCTCCCATACTCCCCCATTCACTTCCATTCCCCCTCCCACCTCCCCACTCCCCATCCCCCACTCCCGACTCCCCACTCCCTATTCCCCACTCCCCTCCCAATCCATTCGCCATTCACTATTCGCCATTCGCTACTTACCATTCGCCTTGACCGGCGTGGCGGCCTCTGCTAGGGCGGTGGGTCGTCTGTGGTATCTGGCAGCAAGCGTGGATCTCCGGGAGCCGAAACCATGGGCCGCGTGAGGCTCTTCGGGATGGTAGGGGTGGTTATTGTATGGGTCGTCAGTGTCAGGGTCGCCGTTGGAGGGATCGCCATTGGAGGGACGGCGGTTGCGGCGGCGGATAGTCCGCCGTCGGGAGCGTCCTTGCCGTATTTGGCGACCGTGACGGTGCCGGAGGTGAAGCTGCGGGCCGGGCCAAGCGACCAGTTCCCGGAAACAGGCACGCTCACAGCGGGCATGGTCGTACTGGTGGACCACGAGGAGCCGAACGGCTGGCTGGCGGTGAGCGATCCGCCGCAGGTGTTGCGATCGGTCAGTTGGGTGCCGATGCAGTACATTACATACGACAAGAATGCGCCGATTCCTCAGAACGTAGTGGTGGACGAAGGGGGTGCGCCGCTGCGGGCGGGCCGGTTGGGGCTGGCCCAACCGCTGCCGGTGCAGCGGACGCGGGTTCCGGGAGGGACGATCCTGGTGGTGATCGGCCCCGGGGTGCAGTTTGAGGGGCGGACGTGGTATCCAGTGGCACCACCGCCGGGGGATTTCCGCTACCTGCCCAAGTCGGCGGTGCGGGCCGAGGCGGCGCGTCCGGCGGCGTTTGTCGTCCGGGAGCCGGCTCCGCAGGCCGCTGGCGGTGCTGCTGAGTCGGCTTCTGTGACACCCGCGGCCAGCGGGACCCTGCCGGCGACGCCGGGGACGACGGCCGGGTCGGCATCGCGCGGGTCGGCACCAACCGGGTCGGCACCAACCGGGTCGGCATCAACCGGTATCGCCCCCGCCGCATGGCAGGCGGACCCGCTCTGGCAGCAGGCGGAAGCGGCGGAGAAGGCCGGGCGGCTCGAGGAGGCCGAACGGCTCTATTTTGAGCTGGCCCGGCGGCTCAACGAACCCGGCGGCGACCGCAACCTGGCCAACCTCTGCTACACCCGCATCCATATGCTGCGGGAAAAACGCCGCGGCGTCTCCGGCGGCGCATCGGCGGACCCGTTCCGTCCGACGTCGCCGGCCGCCCCTGGGTCTGCCGGTCCGTCGGCCAGCGGACGGGCATTGGGGCCGCCGATCCCGGTCACGGCTCCGGTCACCAGCGGCGAAGCCCGCGATGCCACGCCGCGATGGCACGGCCCGGGCCGCCTGGTCCGCTCGGCCATCGCCCTGGACGGCCGCAAGACCTATGCCCTCGAAGCCAATCCCGGCATCCCGATCGTCTATGTGGTCGCCGGTAGCGGCGTCGATCTCGATCGCTACGTCAACAGCTACGTGGACGTTTACGGCGTCAGCCAGACCCGCAACGGGCTGTCGCGGCCGTACGTGGTCGCCACGGCGGTGGAGCCGGTCCGCAAGTGAGATAGCCGCGGCCGGGGCGGCGGCCCGAAATGAGGGTGCAGAACGAAGAACGCCTCCGCCGGGACGGCTGCCGGCAGACTAGGACATTGCAGCGTCCAGCGGCGGACGGAGTGGTTCCTTCGCTGTCGGCAGGCGGTCAGTGGTTGAGGATGAACTCGCTGCTGTTGAGTAAGGCCCACAAAACGTCTTGGTAGAACGCCACGTCGTTGGGGCTGGCGCCGGGCGGGACCACCAGGTTGCTTGGCTGCTTAGAGGGAGGTTGCTTCGGTCGCGGCCCTTTGGGTGCGGCGGGGGTACTGAGGGGATTGCTCAGGTCGATCACCGCCTGGCCGTTGCGGATCTGTTCGAGGCGGGCGACTTCCGCGGCGGTAGGCCGGCGGCTGACGGTCATCAGGAACAGCTCGTCGTAGATGGCGCGGGGCGAGGCGATACCGCGGGCGGTGTGACGGCGGACAATATCCGCGACCACTCCGGTCGCGCTGCGGTCGGTGCCAATCTCGCTGTTCAGTTCCTGACCGTTCATCATCAGCAGGGCCTGGATGACGGTGCCGTTGAAGGTGACTTCGTTCCCTTCGTCGTCGCCGAAATTGAGGGTGAGGCGTTGCAGCCAGCGTTCCTTGAGGATGCGGAACTGTTCGCCGCGGCGGGCTTCGGCGCGGGTGGCGACAGCCAGGGATTCAAAAAGCACCTCCGGCGACATCATTTTCAGCGGCATGCGGGCAAAATACGGGTCGAATCTCGGGTCGGCGTAAGCCTTGTTGGCCACGTGGCTGAGGTTGTAAACGTCGCTGGTGCAGATCCAGTAGAGCAGCTTTTTGGGGTCGTAGCCGTATCTTTTGAACTCCTCGCCGAGGTAGTCGAGCAGCTCCTGGTGGACGACGGGGTTATTGCTGCTGAAGTCGTCGGTGGTGGGGTCCTGGTGGAGGCCGCGGCCGAAGAGGTGCCCCCACATGCGGTTGACGAAGGCGCGGGCGAAGTTGTCGTGCTCGACGATCCACTGGGCGAGGATTTGGCGGCGGGTCTTGCCCTGCAGTTGCGGCGGCAGCGCCGTGCCGGTGAGCCGCTTGGTCGGCGGGGCCTCTTGCTCGAACTGGGCCAGGTCCCGCAGCATGGTCGGGAAGGTGGCCAGCTTGCGGCCGTCCCGCCGCTCGTACAGAACCATGCCGCTCGTGTTCCATTCCGGCATGTCACGTACCTCGATCGGCGGCGGCGTTACGCCCCCGAGGTTCATCGGGTTGGTGGTACTGCTCCGGTTGGTCTGCCGGAAAAAGGCGTTGACGCCCCAGAAGTCCGACTGCACATACTCCTTGTTGAACGGATGGTCGTGGCACTGGACGCACTGGCTTTGGATGCCCAAAAACAGGCGGGTGACCCGCGAGGTGATCGGCACGGCATCGAAGCGTCCCTCTTTGCTGTAGTCGTTGGTGGGGCGGTTGTTTTCGTCGACGATGGGGTCGCCGAGATGGCGGGCGATGAAGATGACCGCCCCGTTCTCGTTGGATCTGCCGGTGGCGGTGATCAGCTCATAGACGATCCGGTCCCACGGCTTGCCTTCCGGGAACTGCGGCGAGCTGGCGAACTGTTGGACCAGCCACAGGCGGAACTGTTCCCGGTAGATGCGGTGGACGTTGCTGCGGGTCAGCATCCAGGTGGTCCACAGCTCGGCGAAGTTTTCGGCATAGGCGAAGTTGTAATCGATGGGGACGGGCAGGCCGGCGATCGCCGTGACCGGTCGGCCATTGCGGTCGCGCGGCGTGTAGCCGGTCTCGTACAGCAGGCGGTGGACCAGCCGGGCCCGCTTGTCCGGGCGGTTGTCCCGCTCGAAGTCGATGATCTCTTCCGGCGTGGGGATGCGGCCGATCAGGTCGATGAACACTCGCCGCATGAACTCGTGGTCGGTGGCCCGCTGGGCCGGCCGGGTGATGCCGGCCTCTTTCCACTTGGCCGCGATCAGCTCGTTGATCTTTTGGGTTTGCGGCGTCAGGCTGCTGGAAGAGGGGGATTGGGCCTGCAGTGGGGCGGCGGTTGCCCAGACGACGCACCAGCACCACCAGCCGAAATTGCGGGTCATGGTCGCTCTCCCTCGAGAATGACATGCCGGGGCCGTTCTCCTGCGGGACCGGTCGGCCGATTTCCCGGCGTGTGCAGCTACTATAGCTTGCAAACCGTTCTGCCTGGAGAAAATTCCGCCGCCGGCGGCCCCCTATCGTCCGTTCGGGACAGTCGTTCTACACTATTCGACGCACCGGCTCGGCGGAAAGTTCCGTGTCCGCGAGGTTTCCGGCGCACCCCGCGGGCGGAACAGGCGCAGAGGATATCCACACGTAACTGCCTGTTGGAATTGCAGTTGCGTCAAATGCTCCGCTGCCGGTTCCCGCACATGACTGCCGACCGAGGGCCGGCGATGTTCTGGGACCTGAAACGGGTAGCCGCATATATCCGGCAGGCGGACACCGAGGAGCTGCTCGACCGCGTGACGGTATACCGTGCCGGGATGGAGCCGGCGGCCCTCGACCTGATGGAAGGGGAGCTGGACCGTCGCGGCGTCAGTCGGGAGGCGATCGCCGCTCATGAGGCGGAGCGTCGCCGCTACGCCATCTTCCTGCCGGATGGCTGCGCCGTGCCGTGCAGTTTCTGTTCCCGTCCGGCGTGTGAGCGGGGCTGGGGCTGGCACCGCCTGTGGGGCCGCATCCCGCTGTTTCCCCGGCTCTTTGCCCGTTGCCCCCTGCACGGCGGACGGCTTCCCCCGCCCGACGACGCCGAGGGGACCGACGAGGGGGAACCCGCCAGTACTTGAGGCGACCCACCAACCTGAGCCGGCGGAGGCTTAGCCAGGGATCGACTCGGCCACCTGGCGGGCCTGGGCTTCCGTGATCCGGGAAAAGGGGACGCCCAGGCGGGCGCTGAGCCAGCTCTGCACCGCCGGCAGGTAGGGATACTGCCCCTGCAGGATCAATTGCTTCATCCGCCGCTCCCGGCAGGCCTGCTCCCGACGTCTGCGGCGGCTATTGGCGATGCGGGCTTGGGCCATGTTGTCGCGGATGCGGGCCAGGCGTTTGCGTGTCGAGATCCGTTCAGCCATAAACCGTTACCCTGTAACTGCTTGCGGTCAAATTGCTGTCGTCGGGGGGCGGTCGCCTCGGTTGTTCCGGCCAACCGGCTTGCGGCAAGCCCGCTTGCGGCCCAACCGGCCGTCAGGTCGTACAACCCGGCGGCCGCTCCCCCGGAATAGCTCAACATATCGGTGGGGCGGCCCGCCGGAAAGGGTGAGGGCTACGTCGCCGCGACGGGCCGCGCGCCGGTAGCAGCGTGGGATCGCGTCCAAGGTGGTGTTTATCCGGGATATATTTTATATTGTATAATCCGGTTGGACGGTGTAATCGGTTTTGGGGGTGACAAAGACGGTCTCGCCGGGCTTGAGGGCCAATTGGCGGTAGCGGTCCGGGGCGACATCGACATTGAGCATCAGGCCGAAATCTTCGGCCATGAGGCGGACCTTGACGACGGCGCCGGCGGGGTTGATGTGGACGATGCGGGCGGTCAGGCAGTTGCCGTTGTCGGGGGTGCGGGCGATATCCAGCTCGTGGGGGCGGACATAGGCGTCGAGGCGGCCGTTTTCGCCGGCACCGAAGAGTTTGGCGGGTACCTCCAGGGTGCCGGTGTCGCCGAGCAGGGCTTTGCCCCCCTCGAGGCGGACCGGCAGCTTGTTGACGTTGCCGAGAAAGTCCATCACGAAGGCGGTTGCCGGGTGCTCGAAGACTTCCAGCGGCGTCCCCTCCTGCTCGATGCGGCCCCGGTTCATCACCACCACGCGGTCGGCCACTTCAAAGGCTTCCTCCTGGTCGTGGGTCACGAAGATGCTAGTGACGTGGAACTCGTCGTGGAAGCGGCGGAGCCACGTCCGCAGTTCCATCCGCACCTTCTGATCGAGAGCCCCGAACGGCTCGTCCAGCAGCAGGACTTTAGGATCAGGGGCCAGGGCGCGGATCAGGGCGATCCGCTGCTTCTGCCCGCCGGACAGCTCGCTGGGGTAGCGGTGGGCCTTTTCCTCGAGGCGGACCAGCCGCAGCAGCTCCATGACCCGTTGCCGGACCTGCGGCTCCGGCACCTTGCGGACTCGCAGGCCGAACGCCACGTTGTCGTAAACCGTCATGTGCCGGAACAGGGCATAGTGTTGAAAGACAAACCCGACGTTGCGGTCGCGGGCCGACTGGCGGGTGATGTCGTCGTCGTAGTAATAGACCGCCCCGCTGTCGGGCGTCTCCAGTCCGGCGATGATCCGCAGCAGGGTCGTCTTGCCCGAGCCGGACGGACCGAGCAGGGCGACAAGCTGGCCGGTGGGGCAGACCAGCGACACATTGTCCAAGGCGACGAAATCGCCGAACCGTTTGGTCACGTTCTGGATGGTGATCGACATAACCGTTCCGCAGGTTGAAGCTGGCTGTTATACCCCGGCAAGGGGAGGTTTACGTCTTGGCCCAATCATTTACGTCTCGGCAAGGGTAGGTTTACGTCTTGGCCCAATCATGCCCGCATGCTTACTTGTACTTGCATGCTTACGTCTACGTCTGAGCAGGGTCATGCACGGGCCGGGAGCGGGCCGGCGCTGGCCGACCCGCGGCTTGCCGGCAGATGTTTGGCGCCCGTTGGATCTACGCTGCTTTCAAGTGGCCCGGAGCTGGCCGACCCATGGCTTGCCGGCAACGCGGGCGGCACCGGCTCGGCGGCGTCCTCCTCTTCCGTCGCGGATGCGGACGGCCGCGCCGCTACCGCCCGCCGGTGCCGTCCTTCTACCCACACCTTGATCAGAAGCGTCGCCCCCGCCAGCAGGGTCAGCACCGAGGCCAGGGCGAACGCCGCGGGCGTGTGAAAGTCCTGGAAGAGCGTCTCCACCTGCAGGGGCATGGTGTTGGTCTCGCCGGGAATGCGGCCGGAAACGACCGACACTGCCCCGAATTCCCCCATCGCCCGGGCATTGCACAGGATCACGCCGTAAAGCAGGCCCCATTTGATGTTCGGCAGAGTGATCCGCCAGAAGATCTGCCAGCCGTTGGCCCCCAAGCTCAGCGCCGCCAGCTCCTCGTCCGGCCCGATCGCCTCCATCACCGGGATCAGCTCCCGGGCCACATACGGCATGGTCACAAAGGTCGTGGCGATCACCAGGGCGGGGAAGGTAAACAGGATCTCCACCCCGTGGCTGCGCAGCCACGGTCCCAGCAGGCCGTGCGCCCCAAACAGCAGCACCAGCGACAGCCCGGCGACCACCGGCGAGACCGACAGCGGTACGTCGATCGCCGTCAGCAGCAGCGTCCGGCCTGGGAACCGGAAGCGGGCGATCGCCCATGCCGCGGCGATCCCAAACAGGACGTTGCACCCCACCGCCAGCGGCGCCACGCTCAGCGTCAGCACGATCGAATGCCGCGTCTCCGGCTCGGACAGGTACCGCCAGTAGGCCGCCACCCCGTCCGCCAACGCCTCGTAAAACACCACCACCACCGGAATGATCACCAAAACAGTCATGAAGAACGCGGCCAAGCCGATCAGCACCACCCGCACCAGCAGCGGGTCCTGGGTCGATCCTCGCCCGACGCTGTGCCCCCCCAACCGCTCGATGCCACCCGGCATGGCCATCGGCACACCCCTCCCTATCCTCGCCGCAGCCACGATTCGAGCCGGTTGATCCCGATCAGCAGGGCGAACGACGCCGCCAGCAGCACCACGGCGATCGCCGTGGCCTCGGCTAGCTTGCCCGGTCCCTCCTCAAGGCGGCCGACGATCAACAGCGGGGCAATTTCCGTCCGGAAGGGGATGTTGCCCGAGACAAAAACGATCGAGCCGTACTCGCCCAGGCCGCGGGCGAAGGCCAGGGCGTAACCAGTGACCAGGCTTGGCCAGATCGCCGGCAGCAGCACGTAGCGGAAGGTCTGCCAGCGGCTGGCCCCCAGCAGCATCGCCGCTTCCTCTTCTTCAGCGTCCAGGCTCTGGATCACCGGCTGGACGGTGCGGACGACAAACGGGAAGCCGATAAAGACCAGCACGAGCACGATCGCCGCACGGGTGTAAGCCAGCTCAATCCCCAGGGGCACCAGCCACTGCCCCAGCCAGCCGCGGGGACTGTACAGGTGGGCAAACACCAGCCCGGCCACGGCGGTCGGCAAGGCCAACGGCAGGTCGACCAGCGAGTCGAGCAGCCGCCGCCCGGGAAAGTCGTACCGGACCAGCACCCAGGCGATCACCAGGCCGATGGCGCTGCTGAGCAGTGCGGCGACGGCGGCGGCCCCAAAGGTCAACGCATAGGCCGCCCGCGCCCGCGGCGTCCACACCGCCGCCGCAAACTCCCCCGGCGACATCGTTGCCGCCCGCAAAAGGCACGCCCCCAGCGGCAATGCCACCAGCACGCCCAAATACATCAGCGTCACGCTGATGCTCAGCCGGTAGCCGGGCAACACCTGCGGATTGATACGGCCCATCTGCTCATTGGCCTCCGCTTAACCGCTCCCCCGCATCCGCCCGCCGCAACCCCAAGCCCGCCGCTGCGGACCGCCCTGGCTGGCACCCGGCCCGGCCCATCCATACCCCTCCCCGCTTCCGCCCACCCGGTCCATCCATACCTAATCCATCGGCCACGGCAACGGCAGATAATCATCACTATTCCGATCAACTTAGTCATCAATCCGTCCGGCGGCATATTATTCCCACCATCCCCCTCAGGCAAGGCCCAGCTTGCTCCGACAGGGCGGAGCGCCGCTTACGCGGACTGGGTACACGCCGACTGGGTATACGCGGACTAGGTATACGCGGCTGGGTATACGCGGACTGGGTAAATCGCCTCGATTGTATAAACTGTATACGAGCGGAAACCTAACGGGAGGCGGCCGCGATGGCGTCATCGTTTCGGCGTGCAGCGGCGAGTCCGGCCAAAGCACCCTCAGCCGCTGCGGCAGGACCACCGGCGACACCTCCGGGCGGATCCAGTCGCCGACGACGACTCAGTGTCGCTATGGCCGTGACCGTGAGCTTGGCCCTGGCTGTGGCAGGCGTCCTGGCCCTCCTCGGACGGTTCGGAACCAGCCGGCCGCCGGGACCGCCGCCGCCCGGGATGGTCTGGATTCCCGGCGGTACCTTCCTGATGGGGACCGACGATCCCCATCCGTTTTTTGCGGACGCCCGCCCGGTCCACGAGGTCGTCGTCGACGGTTTCTGGATGGACGAGACCGAGGTCACTAATGCCCAGTTTGCGGAGTTTGTGGCGGCCACCGGGTATGTCACCACTGCCGAACGGGCACCGACCAAAGAGCAAATTCTGGCGTATCTGCCGCCGGGTGCGCCGGAGCCGCCGGACGAGCTGCTGGTGCCCGGCTCGCTGGTCTTCGTCATGACCGAAAGGCCGGTGCCGTGGGACAACGAGGGGCAGTGGTGGCGGTGGGTCCCCGGGGCCTGTTGGCGGCACCCGGAAGGGCCGGGGAGCTCCATCGCGGACCGCATGGACCATCCGGTGGTGCACGTCTCCTGGCACGACGCCGCGGCCTACGCCCAGTGGGCGGGCAAACGCCTGCCGACCGAGGCGGAATGGGAGTTTGCCGCCCGCGGCGGGTACGTGCAGAAGCCCTATCCGTGGGGGGACGACGCACCGGGCGCCGGCGGCGTCTGGCGGTGCAACATCTGGCAGGGTCGCTTCCCCTATCAGAATACCCGCGAGGACGGCTACGTCCGCACCGCACCGGTCAAGGCCTTTCCCCCTAACCCCTACGGCCTCTACGGCATGGCCGGCAACGTCTGGGAATGGTGCCAGGACTGGTACCGGCCGGACTACTACGCCGTCAGCCCGCGACATAACCCGCCCGGGCCGGAGATCAGCTTCGATCCGTCCCGCCCGCACGAGGCGTTGATCCCCAAGCGGGTGCAGCGGGGCGGCTCGTTTTTGTGCAGTGAAGGCTTCTGTGCCCGCTACAAGGTTTACGGCCGCGGCAAAGGGGACGTCGATACCGGCACCTCGCATCTAGGCTTCCGCTGCGTGAAAAGCCCGCGCTGAAACCGGGCTATTCAGCTTCCGGCGGGGGCATCCTCGGCCGGGAGCGACGCCACCGCAGACGGGCGGCCCTCCGACTCCCGCTGCCGGGCCAGCAGCCGGGCCAGCAGCCGGGTCAGCAGTCCGGCCAGCAGCGGCGAACGGAACATCCGCGGCGGATACATGATCAGCCCCTGCACCACCAGCAGCAGCATCGCCACGTACAGCGTCGTGAAGAAAATCTCCGGCTGGCCCTCGATGAACAACAAGTCGTGCATCAGCCGGCCCACAAACGTCTCGCTGCCATCAAACGACTGCCCGGCCAGCTCCCGCAACTGGTATTCCCAAATGGTCAGCGGGCAGCGGATCTCCGCCAACGCCTCGTAGGCGACCACGGCGATGGCCAGCAAGTGCGTCAGCCGGAACCACGGGTTGCGGGCCCATTGCCAGCGGAACGGGGCAGCAACAACGATCAGCACCTGGCCCACCAGCACGTAGGCCACATACGCCAGATGCACCGTCACCACCAGGTCGGCCAGCAGGCCATACCACCACGCCATGACGTGCTCCCCCGCTCTGCGCGGCCGCGACGATGCGGCCCCCTGCCGGCCGCTGGCTAACCCACCTGGAGCGTGTGCCCCGCCCCGTTCCAGCGACCGTCGGGGAACCACTGCAACAGCCGCGTTTGAATGTTAGGATGCCGGGCGGGTCCGAACTATTCCCGTCCTTGGCCGGGGGGACTACGCGGAGTCGAGACGATGGCAGTTGCGGTTGTTACAGCGACACTCAGGCGACGACGTAGCCGAACCGCTCGCGGAACTGTTCCGGCGTCATCCGCACCACCGCCGCCAGCGCTTCCAGACGTGCCGGGTCCTCAAAATCCGACTTCTCCAGGCGGATCATGTACCGCCGGGCCACCTCATAGGTCTCGCTGCGGATGTCCACCAGCCGCGTCGGCATCTTTTTGGTCTGCGGGTCGAGCATCTCCTCAAACGGCCGCAACACCATGCTGCCGCCGACAAAGGTGACCACCGCCCCCTGGCGTTCCGCCTGCGGCGACAGTAAAAACTTCACCGCCCCGTAGCCCAGGTTGCGGGTATATTCCGCGTCGAAGGGGATCGGGTCGGCACAACGCAGCTCGTAACCCAGGTCCTTGTCAATCATGTCGAACTTCAGCCCGAGCTGCTTGAGCCGCTCGGCCAGGAAGGTGCGGATCATCCGTCCGAACTCGATCTCGCCCAGACGGAGGTGCCCGAAGGCGTCCAGCTCGATCGTCCCGAATTTCCCCGGATGCTGGCTGAGCACCTGCTTGAGCCGTTCCTCGCCGATCCGTTCCATCAGCCCTTCGGCCAACACGACCATGCCGTAGCCTTTGCCTTGGGCTTTGCGCTTGATCATCGAGCCGATGATGATGTCGCAGATCAGCTCGAGGGTGACCTCGCGGCGGTCAAACTCTTCGGCGATGATGGTCACGGTGGCAGCGGCGGCCTTGCCGATCCCCAAGGCCAGATGCCCCGCCGCACGCCCCATGCTCACCACGATGTACCAGCGGTTGGTCGTGCGGGCGTCCTCATGCAGGTTGCGGGCCAGTTGCGCCCCGTAGTGCCGGGCCGTCTCGAACCCGAAGGTAGGGATGCCCGGCGGCAGCGGCAGATCGTTGTCGATCGTTTTCGGCACGTGGGCCACGCGGATGGTCCCCCCGGCGTGGGCGTACACCTGGCTGCCGCTGTAAGCCGTGTCGTCGCCGCCGATGGTCACCAGATAGCGGATCCCCAGCCGCCGCAGACCGTCGATCACGTTGTTCATGTGCTGCGGATCTTTGGTCGGGTTGGTCCGGCTGGTCCCCAGCAGGCTCCCCCCTTTCTGGTAGTACGGGGCCACGTCCGGGATGGTCAGCCGCCGCACCTGCGTAATGTCCCCGTTGACCAGGTGCTTGAAGCCGTCCCGGATGCCGATCACTTCCAGCCCCTGGTTGATGGCTTCGATGGTCACCGAGCTGATCACGCCGTTGATGCCGGGGGCCGGGCCGCCCCCCACGACGATGCCGATCCGGCCGCGGTCCTGGTCCGCCATGATTCACTCACCCCTTTTCTGAACAAATATGCACTAAAAATCGCACTCTGTCAAGTTTTACGTAAGTAAACGCCAATTGTGTCGGTCGGCGACCGCCACAATTCCGGCGACCGCACACGCCGCCTCGGCGACCGCCACACCCACGCCCGACACGGGGTTGACACGGGGTTTAAGATTGCAACCTTCGGCCACGGATTCAAGGGGGGCGACGGGTCGGCGGCGTCCGGGTACTCCCTTGGGGCACGCTCGCGTTGGTAGCGGCGAGGGTGGGGGACGCCTGCCAGTTTCGCCACCGCCGGCCCGACTCCGACTGCCACTTTGACAGCGGCTAGTGCCGCCGCCGTCATCATCCTTTTCGCAACATATTGCCTAATCAGTACTTGCGATAAATCGCGCCACGGGCACAGGAATTGCATAGCAATCCGACGGCCCAGGGGGCGACGACGACACGCGCGGGCCGTGCCGCCCCGGCGGCAGCAAGCGGCCCGATAAACGGAACTGCTAGCGTTTTTGGAACTGAAATCCTTTGTCCTGAACAACTTACGCAAAAGGAAGCACGACCATGGCATCGAAGCAACTGACCTACGCCGATGATGCCCGTCAGAAGCTGCTGAGCGGCGTCCACAAGCTGGCCCGGGCGGTCCGCTGCACGCTGGGGCCGCGCGGCCGCAACGCCGTCATTGACAAAGGTTGGGGCGCTCCCAACGTCACCAAAGACGGGGTAACCGTCGCCGAGGCTATCGAATTATTGGATCCTTTTGAGAATATGGGCGCCCAACTGGTCAAGGAGGCGGCCAGCAAGACCTCGGATGTGGCCGGCGACGGCACCACCACCGCCACCGTCTTGGCCGAGTTCATCTTCCGGGAAGGGCTCAAGGCCGTCGCCGCCGGACACGACCCCATGGCCCTGGTCCGCGGCATCCACAAGGGGGTGCAACTGGTCGTCGATGAGCTGCACAAGCTGGCCGAGCCGATCGATCCGAAGGACACCAAGGCTTTGACCGAAGTGGCGACGATCGCCGCCAACAACGACAAGGAGATCGGCCAGAAGCTGGCCGAGGCCCTCAAGAAGGTCGGGGCCAAAGACGGCGTGGTGACCATCGAGGAAGGGAAGGCCGCCGAGACGGTCGTCAACGTCGTGCAGGGGATGCAGTTCGACCGCGGCTACCTCTCGCCGCACTTTGTCAACAACCAGGAAGAGGTGGTTTGCGAGTTCGAAAACCCCTACATCCTGATCTACGAGGACAAAATCTCTAACGTCAAATCGCTCATCCCGCTTTTGGAGTGGGCGGCCAAGCAGAAGGACCCGCTGCTGATCATCGCCGAGGACGTGGAAGGCGAGGCGTTGGCCACGCTGGTCTACAACAAGCTCAAGGGGGTATTGCGGGTCTGCGCCGTCAAGGCCCCCGGCTACGGCGACCGTCGCAAGGCGATGCTCGAGGACATCGCCGTGCTGACCGGCGGCAAGGCCATATTCAAGGACCTGGGCATCCAGCTCGACTCGATGGTCCAGCCCTCGCCGGAAGAGGCCCGTCGCGGCAAGCAGCCCTACCCGGCAGTCGTGGATTACCTGGGCCGGGCCAAGAAAGTGCGGGTGGACGCCGAAAATACCACGATCACCGAAGGGAAAGGCTCGCCGGCGGCGATCGAGGGCCGGGCCGAGCAGATCCGCAAGGAGATCGAAAAGACCGACAGCGAATACGACCGCGAAAAGCTGCAGGAGCGGCTGGCCAAGCTGGCCGGCGGCGTGGCAGTGATCAAGGTCGGCGGCGCCACCGAGACCGCCATGAAGGAACGCAAGGCCCTCTACGAGGACGCCCTGCACGCCACCCGTGCCGCCCTAGCCGAAGGGATCGTCCCCGGCGGCGGCGTCGCCCTCCTCCATGCCCGCAAGGTCCTCGAAAAGGCCAAAAAGAACCACCCCGATGCTGAAGAGGCCCACGGCATGAGCGTCCTCTATGAGGCCCTGGCCATGCCCGCCCGCCTCATTGCCGAAAACGCCGGCTACGACGGCACCGTCGTCGTCAACAACATCCTCAAGCAAAAGGACAAAAACTACGGCTTCAACGCCGACACCGAAGAATACTGCGACCTGCGCAAGGCCGGCGTCATCGACCCGCTCAAGGTCACCCGCACCGCCTTGCAAAACGGCGCCAGCGTCGCCTGCCTGCTGCTGACCACCGAGTGCATGATCGCCGACATCCCCGAAAAGAAAAAACCGGCCGGCGGCCACCACGATGACCACCACGGCGGCATGGACTTCTGACCGCCGCCCGCGCGGGGACGGACTACCCCCGCCCACTGCCTTGATGGAGATACGCTAACCTTTACGGAGATTCGATCATGAGCAAAAAGGAAACCGAAATCACCCTGCGTCCCCTGGACGACCGCATCGTCGTCGAACCCCTGGAAGCCGAAGAAAAGACCCCCGGCGGCATCCTCCTGCCCGACACGGCCAAGCAGAAGCCGCAGCAAGGCAAGGTCATCGCCGTCGGTCCCGGCCGCCAGACCGACGACGGCAAACGCCTGCCGCTGAACGTTGCCGTCGGCGACATCGTCCTGTTCGGCAAATACAGCGGCTCGGATGTCGAAGTCAACGGCAAGGAGCTGAAAATCCTCCGCGAAAGCGACATCCTCGCCAAGCTGGAAAAATAAGCGGCGGCAGCCGATTAGCGGCAACCCGCAGCGTGCGTTCTTTCCACAGACGTCCCTGTCCGGCGGACGGCTGCCCACGACCGCTGCAAACGCTGTCGCCGCTCGCCCAATGGCTAGCGGACGTGATCGTGCCAGCGGATGCAATCAGAATGGGATGACCTGAACCCAACATACGCCGAATAACCCTTGTGTTAGGAGAACAACGCTCATGGCCAAGCAACTACTCTATACTGACGAGGCCCGCAAAAAGCTGCTGGCCGGCGCCGACAAGCTGGCCCGGGCCGTCGGCTCCACCCTCGGACCGACTGGCCGCAACGTGATCATCGAAAAATCGTTCGGCGGCCCGGCGGTGACCAAAGACGGTGTTACCGTCTCCAAGGAGATCGACCTGCCCGACCCGTTCGAGAACATGGGGGCCAAGCTGGTCAACGCCGTGGCCCAGAAGACCTCGGACGTCGCCGGCGACGGCACCACCACCGCTACCGTCCTGGCCCTGGCCATCTACCAGGAAGGCCTGCGCAGCGTCAGTGCCGGGGCCAATCCGATGAGCATCAAGCGCGGCATCGATAAGGCTGTCGCCAAGGCCGTCGAACACCTGCAAAACAACCTCACCAAACGTCTCACCAAAAAGGAAGAGATGGAGCAGGTCGCCACCATCTCCGCCAACAACGACCCCAAAATCGGCAAGCTGATGGCCGACGCCTTCGAGAAGGTCGGCAAAGACGGCGTCATCACCGTCGAGGAAGGCAAGACCGCCGAAACCACCCTCGAGTTCGTCGAGGGCATGCAGTTCGACAAGGGGTACATCTCCCCCTACTTCGCCGTCAACACCCAGGACCTGAAATGGGAGCAGGAAAACGTCTACGTTCTGTTGCATGAGAAGAAGCTCTCCAGCGTCCGCGAGCTGCTGCCGATCCTGGAAAAGGTCGCCCAGACCCGCAAGCCGCTATTGATCATCGCTGAGGACGTCGAGAGCGAGGCGTTGGCCATGCTAGTGGTCAACCGGCTCAAGGGCCTGCTGGAGGTCTGCGCGGTCAAGGCCCCCGGCTTTGGCGACCGTCGCAAGGCGATGATGGAAGACATGGCCGTGCTCACCGGCGGCACCTTCCTCAGCGAGGACCGCGGCATCAAGCTGGAAAACGTCACTTTGGATATGCTCGGCGTCGCCGACCGGGTCACCGTAGATAAGGAAACCACCACCATCATCTGCGACAAATCGGTGGACAAGAAGCGGCAGGAAGCCATCAAAGCCCGCGTCGACATGATCCGCAAGCAGATGGAGCAGACCGAAAGCGAATACGACAAGGAGAAGTTCTCCGAGCGGCTGGCCAAGCTGGTCGGCGGCGTGGCGATCATCAAGGTCGGCGCGGCCACCGAGGCGGAAATGAAGCAGACCAAAGGCCGCGTGGAGGACGCCCTGCACGCCACCCGCGCGGCCGTGGCCGACGGCATCGTCCCCGGCGGCGGTGTGGCCCTGCTCCGCTGCGTCCCGGTCGTCGAAGAGCTGGCCGAAAAACTCAAGGGGGACGAGCAGCGCGGCGCCGAAATCGTCGCCCGCGCCCTGAGCAAGCCCCTGCGGCAAATCGCCGAAAACTGCGGCCAGGACGGCGCCGTCATCGCCGATGAAGTCCGCGTCCGCGGCGAAAAGAACCCCAACATCGGCTACGATGCCAACACCGGCGAGTTCGTCGACATGTTCAAAGCCGGCATCGTCGATCCGCTGCGGGTCACCCGCAATGCCCTCGAAAACGCCGCCAGCATCGCCGGACTGATGCTCACCACCGAAGTGGCCATCACCAAAATCGAAGAAGAAGGGGACAAGAAGAAAGGACCCGTCGCCGGCGCCATCGCCTGAACGCGGGCCACACAGGCCGGCCGCCCCGGCGACCGCCCCACTGCTTCCCCTTGCACAGTCCAAAGGGAAATGCCGTACAATATCTTGCGGCATGACGCTTTGGACTGTATTTGTTTGTCCCCTTGGCATCGGACCGGATCGATAACCGCACCATTGCTATGGCCAAACGCTGCTACTACGAGGTGCTCGGCGTTCCCCGCACGGCCACCGAGGCCGAAATCACCAAAGCCTACCGCGCGTTGGCCAAAAAATATCACCCGGACCAGAACCCCGGCGACGACTCGGTCCTGGAGAAGTACCACGAGGTCTCCGAAGCCTACGAGGTGCTGCGGGACCCGGAGAAGCGGCGGATTTACGACCTCTACGGCCACGAGGGACTGGCCAACGGCGGTGCGGCGGCAGCCGGCGGCGGCATCCACATCGACCTGTCGGAGGTCTTCGACGACCTGGTCAGCGGCCTGTTCGGCGGCCGACCCCGACGCCGCACGCCCCGTCGTGGCGCCGACATCGAGCAGGTCCTCGACCTGGAGCTGCTGGAAGCGGCCACCGGCGTGCAAAAGACCCTCACCGTCCGTTATGAGGCCAACTGCCGCACCTGCGGCGGTAGCGGGGCCCGCCCCGGCACCCAGCCGAGCATGTGCCGCCGCTGCCAAGGCTCCGGTACCGAATACCTGAGCGGCGGCTTTTTTGCCGTGCCGCAACGCTGCCGGGGCTGCGGCGGCGCCGGCTACGTCATCACCCACCCCTGCACCCACTGCCGGGGCCGCGGCCGCACCGAAGCCACCGACTCCGTCACCGTCACCGTGCCCCCCGGCGTCGATACCCGCACCCGCCTGACCGTCCCGGGCCGCGGCCACGAAGGACCCCCCGGCGCTCCCCGCGGCGACCTCCACCTCATCCTCCGCATCGCCCGCCACCCCGTCTTCGAACGCGATGGCCACAACCTCATCTGCCAGTGCCCGATCTCCTTTGCCCGTGCGGCTTTAGGAGGGACCGTCCCCCTCGTCACCCTCACCGGCGAAACCGTCACCGTCCAGGTGCCCCGCGGCACGCAGACCCACACCGTCGTGCGTATTCCCGGCCACGGCATGCCCGACCTGGACAACCCACGCCGCAAAGGGGACCTGCTGGTGGTCCTGGTCGTCGAGACCCCCACTCGCCTGACCCCCGAGCAAGAACAGCTCTTCCGGCGGTTGGAGGAGCTGGAACGCACCGCCGGCGACGGACCCGCACCCGCCGCACCAGGCCGCCCCGGATTCTTCAAAAAATTGAAGGATCTGATTACCGGCGAGAGCCCTCCAACTAGTGAGGCGACTTGATGCCGGCCTACAAAGGGGAATCACCCGATGACGGACGCGACCCATCCGACTACCAAGGAACCGACCCCACCCGACGCCGCGGCGACACCCGCCGCCGGCCCCGCACCGGGCGGCAATGGCCCGGCGGAGTCCGCGGCGGAAGTCGAACGCCTGCGGCAGCTCCTGAGCGACACCGAACAGAAACTCGCCGCCGTCGAGCAGGAGCTGGCTAATTTCAAGCTCCGCCTGGCGGACATGGAAAATTACCGCAAACGGCTGCTGCGGAACGTGGAGGAGGAGAAAAAATACGCCGCCGAGCCGCTGGTCCGCGACCTGCTGGGAGCGTTCGACAACCTGGAGCGGGCGCTGGCGGCGGCCCGGTCGGCGGGCGACAACGGACCGCTGGCCGTCGGCGTGGCCGCAACCGCGGCCCAGTTTCTGGACATCCTCCGCCGCCACGGCGTCACCCGCATCGACTGTGGCCCCGGCACCCCCTTCGATCCCAACCTCCACCAGGCCGTGGCCCAGGAAACGACCGCGGCGGTGCCCCCCGGCCACGTCGCCCAGGTGCTACAACAGGGCTTCTACTTCCACGACCGGGTCCTGCGGCCCACCCACGTGGTAGTGGCCGCCGCACCGCCGGCTGAATCCCCCGCCGACCAACCCGCCCCGTCGCCAGCCCAAACGCCCAGCACGCCGGCCGCCGACACCGCCAGCGGCAGCACCTGATGCCATCGTTGCTTCGGACTATCGCCACGACCGACGCATTCGGCTGCCCCCCTCCGGCGGCGTACCAAATGATACAGTTGCTGTAAATGCTTTGCTGCCAATGACATAGCAAATGATACAGTTGCTGTAAATGCTTTGCTGCCAATGACATAGTAGGAGCGATCCGCCATGCCCACTTACGACTACACCTGCGACGCCTGCCGCCATCAATTTGAGGAAATCCAGCCGATTACGGCCCCGCCGCTGACGGACTGCCCCTCCTGCGGCCAGCCCCGCCTGCGCCGCCTGTTCGGCGGGGGCGGCGGCATCATCTTCAAAGGCTCCGGCTTCTACGAAACCGACTACCGCCGCAAGGAATGGAAAACGTCGAACGACCACGGCCCGGCTCGCCCCGCCGGCGATGCTCCGACTGCTGACAACGCTGCCGCCAGCGGCAATCCGGCCTCCGACAGCTCGGCCCGGACGGTCGCCAGCTCCTGAGCGCGGCCCCGGAGTGATCCCACCTGGCCGCACGACGGGGCCGCAGGTGCCGCTTCCGGCGGGCCGTGCCGACCATACCCGGAGGAAGGGAAACATGCCGCAGACGGGCGATGCCGACAATCCGGAGAAAATGCAAAGTTCCGGGCAAGGCGGGCCGATGAAACCAATGCGTTGCCCGATCTGCGACGCGGCCATGCCAGGCAACTGGCAGGACTATCCGGATTACCCGTTTTGCTCCAAACGCTGTCGCATCATTGACTTAGGGCGCTGGCTCAACGAGGAATACCGGATCGCCGCCGCAGAAGCGGACGACGACCGTTCCACGCCGCCGTCCTCCCCGGAGGACTGACCGGCGCCCCTACAACCGGCCGTGGCCCGCGGCCGTTCGGCGATAGATGCCGCTTCTGCCTCGCCGGGAGCGGTATTTTTGTTTCTTACGCCCCTGTTTTGTTTCTTACGCCCCTTGGTGGGGTTCCCGCCCCGACGACACACGGGCCAACGTCACCACCGCGGCGGTCCGTTCCGATTGGCCCGGATCGCTCCATCCGTGGCGAACCTGCTCAAGTCGATCCTCACATTTCGACCCACACGCTTTTGCGTAGAATATTGATAGACAACGAGTTATGATGAATGTGACCGCCAGTGACAATGAATCGGGCCGCGGCGGACGCTTCGGCGGAACCGCCGATGTCCCCCGAGCCGGAGACCGACCGGATCCGGCAGAGGTATGCTAACTCCGAAACCATAACGCCCTCAAAAGTATGCTAGCCCCAAAACCATAACGCCCAAAGAATAAAGTTTGGGACCGACCGGGTCAGGGGAAAGGGACGGACACGCCAGCGGATCGGAGCGTCGGGACCGGCGGGGGGCCGTGGGATGCTGTGGCTGCTCGACGGTTATAACCTGATGTACCAGATGGGTTTGCAGCGTCCGGGGCTCCCCGAGGGGGAGCTGGAGCGTCGCCGGCAACGCTTCCTGGATTGGCTGCGGCAGCAACCCTTCGCCGCGGCGGACGTGGTGGAGGTCTATTTCGACGCCCGCGAGGCGGGACAACCGACGCCGCCGCTGCAGGACGGCCGCTTGTACATCTTTTTCGCCTACCGGCAAACTGCCGACGATCTGATCGAGGAGCGACTGAAAAATTTGAATCGACAGTCGCATCATCCGTCGGCGGTGGTGGTGTCGCACGACCGGCGGCTGCGGGCCGCGGCCCGACGCCGGGGCCAAAGGGCGATGGACCTGGGCCAGATGCTCGACTGGCTGGAGCGGGGCCAGCGGTCGCCGGATGCGTCCGGGCCGCCCGGATCGTTTGCGCCGCCTAACCCGGACGACCGTCCACCCGGCCCCGTGTTGACGCCGCAGGAGGAAGCCGAGCTGTTGCGGGTATTCCAGACGCGGCCCCGACGCCGTCGGTGACCGCTCCGCCCAGCAGCACGACCAGACCGGCCGCCGCCCCATGCCGCACGGGATGCGGATGCCAGCGGTGCTACTGGGAAAAATGGGTAAACTGTGCCCGTCCCCTTGTTTTAACTGCCGCGGATCCTATACAGTGCCGTAGAGGTGGGCCCGCGGCACGGCATCCCCCGTACCTTTTACTGTGGAACAGCGATCATGGGTTTTTCATCACTGGCGTTGTACTACGACGATCTGGAAATCGGGCAGGAATGGCTTTCGGGCGGGCGGACCGTTACGGAGGCGGACATCGTCCATTTTGCCGGCTTCAGCGGCGATTTCAATCCGATCCACGTCGATCACGAGTACGCGAAGACGACGCCGTTCCGGCGACCGATCGCTCACGGCTTTGCGGTCTTCTCGATCGGCAGCGGCCTGGGGGTGAACGCGCCGCCGCTGCGGACCATTGCCCTGCTGCGGGTCATCCAGTGGAACTTCTTGCTGCCGGTGTACATCGGGGATACCATCCGGCTACGTAGCCGGGTGCTGGAAAAGACCCTGCGGGGCCGTGGCCGCCGCGGCGAGGTCGTCTGGTACCGCGGCATCCTCAACCAGCACGGCAAGATCGTCCAGGAAGGGCAGATCGTCCTGCTGGTGGAGACCCGCGCCGGCGCACGTATGGCCGACCGCGATCCCACGGCCGCGCTGGTCAGCCCGAATGGTCGCCCGGATGCCGCCGACTGATCCGGCCCCCTATCCGGCCCCGGCCGCAGTTGTACCGTTCGCACAGGTTGCCACGCGGCGGCCACGCGGCGGACTCACGGTGGCCACGCGGCGGACTCACGGTGGCCACGCGGCGGACTCACAGCGGACGCACGGCGGCCCCACCATGGCCAGACCCTGACGTTCCCGTAACATTCAGGATGATGCTTCTCGACTATGACCGTCCGAACCCGCTTTGCCCCTAGCCCCACCGGCTATCTGCACGTCGGCGGGGTGCGCACCGCCCTGTTCAACTGGCTGTTTGCCCGCCGTCACGGCGGCCAGTTCATCCTCCGCATCGACGATACCGACGCCGCCCGCAACCGCGCCGAAGCCATCCGCCCCATCCTCGACGGCTTCCGCTGGCTCGGCCTGGACTGGGACGAAGGCCCCACCCCCGACGGTAGCGGCGACAGCTTCGGACCCCACGCCCCTTACTTCCAAAGCCAACGCAACGACAAATACGTCGCCGCCGCTATGCGACTGCTAGCCGCAGGCAAGGCCTACCCCGACTACACCACCCAGGAGGAACAGGACGCCCGCCGCGAGCTGGCCCAACGCCTCCGCCGCCCCTACGTCCACCGCGGCAGCAACCGCGACGTGCCCCCCGAGGAAAACCTCCGCCTCTACCGCGAGCGGCCCGCCCCCATTCTCCTCAAGGTCCCCGAGGGCCGCAGCGTCGTCTTCCACGACCACGTCCGCGGCCGCGTCGAGGTCAGCACCGACACCATCCGCGACCCTGTTTTGCTGCGGGCGCCCGACGAGCAGGGGCGTTGCCGCGCCGTCTATAGCTTCGCCACCGTCGTCGATGAGATCGACTTTCAGATCACCCACGTCATCCGCGCCGAAGAGCACCTGATCAATACGCCGGTGCAACTGCTCATCTATGAAGCCCTGGGGGCCACGCCCCCCGAGTTCGCCCACATCCCCCTGGTCTATTACAAGGGGGAAAAGATGAGCAAGCGCAAGCTGCCCCCCCTGACCGAGCAGGAAATCGCCAAACTCAAGGCCTGCGGCTGGACCGAACAGGAGCTGCGCGGCCGCGACGACCTGAACATCGCCACTGTTGCTTACTATCGCGAACTGGGCTACCTGCCGGCGGCGCTCATCAACTACCTGGTGCGGCTCGGCTGGTCGCTGGACGACAGCAGCGAGTTCATCCCGCTGGAGACGGTCCTGCGGCATTTCAGTCTGGAGCGGATCACCAAGGCGCCGGCCAATTTCGACGAGAAGAAGCTGTTCTGGCTGCAAGGGGAATACATGAAGCAGGTCCCGGCGGCGGAGAAGGTCGAGCGGGGGCTGCCGTATCTGCGGCGGGCCGGGCTGGTCGGCGATCCCCTGCCGCCCGAGCAGCGGCAGCGGCTGCTGCAGATCGTCGAGGCGGCCGGGGAGCGGATCAAGCTGTTTTCCGACCTGGTGCAGTTCGCCGCACCGCTGTTGCGGCGGGATCCGGAGTACGACCCGGCGGCGGTGGACAAGGCCCTGCGGCCCGCCGCCGCGGCGTTGCGGCAGTTCCGCGAGGTGTTGGCCGCCGCCGAGCCGTTTGACCCGCTGACCCTCGAGGCCGCCCTACGCGAGTATGCACCGGACAAAAACCTGCACAAGGCCCTGGTAGCGGCCACCCGCGTGGCGGTGACCGGCGTGACCGTCGGGTTCGGCCTGTACGAGACGCTGGCCATCCTGGGCCGCGACGAGGTGTTGCGGCGGATCGACCTGGCCCTGGCCCGCTATGCTGGGCCGTCCGGGTCGTCGGAGTCGTCCGCGGCGGCGGATGGCCCGGCCAACGTAACGACGTAGGCCAGCCCGGAAAACCAGGCGAAATAGGCGGCGGAGCAGTCGGTCGGGCCGCTGTCTGTAAAACTTGGTAATACCCATGACCCGTCCCCGCACCTTCGACGTCATCGGCCTGGGCAACGCCCTGGTGGACATCCTGTTGGAGTTGAGCGAGGAGGAATTCGCCCAGTTGCACTTTGAGAAGGGGACGATGCGGCTGGTGGAGGTCGCCGAGCAGGCGGAGCTGCTGGCGGCGTTCCGGGACCGCGAGCCACAGTTGGTCTCCGGCGGCAGCGTGGCCAACTCGATCATTGCCCTGTCGCAACTCGGGGGCCGGGCCGCGTTTACCGCTTGCGTCGGCGACGACCGCTACGGCCTGCACTACGTCGAAGAGTTCGCCCAGCTGAACATCGATTTCACGCACCCGCCGATCGTCGGCGCCGCCACCGGCACCTGCGTCAGCATCATCACCCCCGACGCCGAGCGGACGATGCGGACGGCCCTGGGAGTCTCCAGCCACCTGTCGGAGCGGCACATCGACGCCGCGGCGATCGCCGCCAGCCGCTGGCTGTTCATCGAGGGGTACGTCTTTGCCAACCCGAACACGGGGCAGTTGGCCATCCGCCGGGCAATCGAAGTGGCGCGGGAACACGACGTGCGGATCGCCATCACCTGCTCGGAGGCCTTCATTCCGCTGGCGTTTCGGGAGGCGTTCCACGCGGCATTGGACCAGGCCAGCCTGCTGTTCTGCAATGCCCCCGAGGCGATGGCCATCGCCGGGCACGCCGCCGACGCCGAGGAGGCCTTCGAACAGCTCCGCGGCGTGGTGCCCAACTGTGTGGTGACCGATGGGCCGAACGGCGCGTATGTCCGTTACCAAGGGGTGGAAGCCCATGTGCCGGCGTTCCCGTGCGAGCCCAAGGACCTGACCGGCGCCGGCGACATGTTCGCCGGAGCGTTTTTGTACGGGATCACCCACGACGTGCCGCCGCTGCTGGCGGCCCGCGCGGCCAACTACCTGGCCATGAAAGTCATCACCCAAATCGGTGCCCGCCTCCACTACGGCACGCGGCAATTCTGGGAGGAAGCGATCCGCGGGACGGCGGGGAACGCCGAATATAGCACGCAATAGAGCGGAATGGCACGGAGCACTGCCGAACAAAGCGGAGTGACACGGGATAAAATGATAGAGCAGCGGGGAGCCAGGCCGCAGTAGAGAATTCTGACGTCGTTTTGACCATGTCGCGCACACGTACGTTTATCGCCGTGGAAGTCAACGCCGGCATCCGCAACAACGCGGCGGCCCTGCAGCAGACCCTCGAACGTTGCGGCACGCCCGTCCGCTGGACCCGCCCGGAGAACTTGCACGTCACCCTCCTGTTTCTGGGGGAGGTGGACGACCGGCAGTTGCCGACGCTGTGCCAGATGGTGCAGGAGGTCGCGGCGACAGAGCCACCCTTCACTCTCGGCGTGGCAGGGGTGGGGGCCTTCCCGCACTTGCGGCGGCCCAAAATCCTGTGGGTCGGGCTTAACCGGGGGGCCGAGGAGCTGCAACGGCTGGTCCGCCGCCTGGAACCGCCGCTGGTGGCCGCGGGGCTATACCGCCGGGAGGAGCGGCCCTATACGCCGCACCTGACTTTGGGGCGAGTCCGCCCGGATGCGGATCCCTCGCCCCTGGCCCGCGAACTGCACAAACGGGCCGCCTGGGAAGGCGGACAGACGATCGTCCATGAAGTTCTGATATTCGCCAGCCTGTTGCAGCGGCAGGGGCCAGAATATGCCGTCATCGGCCGGGCACCGCTGGCCGGACCGCCGCCTGAGTCGCTGGCGTGATCCGCTCATCGGTTGGCATCATCGCGCCAGTATTATCCGCTGGCATGAATGGCACCGGCTGTGTTACAATAGGCCGTGTTACAATAGACCATGTTACAATAGACCATGACGCCGCGCCCGTAGCTCAACTGGACAGAGCACCCGCCTTCTAAGCGGGGGGTTGTGGGTTCGACTCCCGCCGGGCGTAATCCCCCCTCCTCGGTCGCCCTGTCGGACGGCGAGCGCTCTTGCTATCTGCGACTGGCTATTTGCGATCGGCCGCAAAATTTGCAGAAAAAACGCGGCCGCACTTGACAACTGCTGAACTATTGTGTACAATTGTTCATATAACACGCATCGCGACCGGGACTGGACTGCCGCCCGTCCGGCGAGCCGGGAGCACAACTCGGGACCGTCACGGCCCGGCCAGGGTGTAGCATGAACTCAAAGACGTGGCTGGGAGAGTGTCAACGGGTTGTCCATCGCCCACAGGTTGTCCGTGGCCCACGCCCGGCCAAGTCGTTGGGCCAGGCAGCCGTGTGGGAACACATGACCCCGCAGGCGAGCGATCCACGTGGATAACTCCGCAAGCGAGCGGTCCACGTGGATAACTCCGCAGGTGAGCGGTCCCCCGTCGTGGATTGTCCCGTAACGGTTGTCGTTGTGGCCTAGCGGTCCACGTTGCGGATCAGCTCGGCGTCGTCGCGGGGCACGACCCACAGGTTTATGGTCCACCGCAACGGTTCGGCGGACGGGCGGGCGGGCACGCGGAGCAGGAGCAGGCCGCCTGAACCGCTTGGCTGCCAGAACCACGCCGCACCGGCGGGGACCTGTCGGACTTCCCATACCGCCACGGTGCCGCCGTCCTGCGGCACGATCACCCGCGTGCCCTCGGCGGGGACGGTGGTCTGGCCGTCGGGCCAAGGATCGAGCCGGTCGTGGGCTTTGCTGAGCAGTCGGGGCCGGGCTGTCGCCTGGGCGGCGAAGAACCACAGCGTCACGTCCTGCGGCGAAGTGACGGTGAACTGTCGCGACAGGCCGGTCGCCACCGCCGCCCGCAGCGGGCCGGGCTGTTCCTGGATGACGACCGATTCTGAACGGTCTGGCAGGGCCAGGCGGTAGCGGAAGACCGGCTCGCCCGCGGCGGTGAGGGTGTATCCTTCGAAGCGGACGTGTGTCGGGCCGTCGTAGACGCGTGGCGGATCGACAGGGAGGGGGAAGCCCCAGGCCGGATCGTTGCGGCGGGCCAGGAAATCGGGCGGCGTGGCCGGGTCGGTTGTCCCGCCCCAGGGGTGCACCGGCGGGGCGGTCCAGAACTTCGGCCCGAGGAGCTTGGCCGGGGCGCCGCCGCGATTGTTCCACACCGGCGAGGCGTCCAGGAAATTGCCGCTCCAGGCGTAGACGATGCGGCACTGGTCGGCGTCGAAGGCGAGGTGCACGCCGCCGGGATAACCGACGGCGATGGCCCGCGTCCCCGCTTCGGGCATGAAGGTCCGTAATAGCTCCGGCCGCTGGCGCACGGCGACGACCAGGCCACGCGGCGGCTCCAGCCCCTCCGGCAGCGGCAGACCCGGCCCCAAGGACAGGTACGCCCACATCGCCTCGGCCTGTGCCACCGGGTCGCCGTGGAGGACGGTTCGCAGCGTCGATTGCCCGTCCACGAACGCCTGCGGCATGCGGGTCCCCGGGACCATCCGCAGCGGCTGGTGCAGCCAGCGTTCGTACCATTCGTAGCGGACCCGCTGCTGGATGGTGGCCAGGTCAGGGCCGCGGGTGCCCGGGTTGGCCACGCCGCTGATGTCGTGACAGGAGACGCAACCCAGCCCGCCTTTGCCGACCAACTGGCGGCCAGCGGCTACCTTCTCGGCGGTCACGGCGACGGCGCGGACCGCATCGTCCGGCGGCAGGCCGTCCAGCCGCGGCAGACCAGGCACCAACGCCCCGACGTTCTCCGTGCCGTACTGCGGCATGCGTAGTTGCATCCACGGCCGGGCCCGCGCTCCCTGCGTCAGCACCGCTGCCAGCCAGCTCGATCGGGACTTGTGCCCGATCCCGGTCAGCACGGGCGGCCGGACGTCATCGGCGTTCTCCGCCTTCTCCAGTAGCCGCATGGTCTCGGCCAGAGCCGGCGGGATGCCTCCTTCGCCGTCGCGGCTATGGCAGTTGAGGCACAGCAGTCGCCGCAAGGCTACCCGGCTGTGGTACGCCGGGGCCGCGCGGCCGGCGCCCGTCAGGCCGTGCTGGATGAACGCCTGCAGGGCCTGACGCTGCGCAGCGGTCAAGGAGTAGCGGGGCGTATTGGGGCCGGAGGGGCGTTCGTCGAGGCAGCCTTTGCTCGGGTGGGCAACGACCGCCGCGAGCGACGGTGCGGCCGGGGACGGTACCTTTCCCCCCGCCTCGATTTCATGGCAGTGCACGCACCCTTTGCGGACCAGCAGCTTTTCCCCCACGAACGCCCACCGCCGCTCGGCGGACCACTGCTGCCACTCCGGCGCCGGCTCCAACTGGTGGCCGCGCAGGAGCTCTTCCGGCGATACTGCTGGCACTGGCGGCATCTGCGGCGTGATTTCCCGGTCGACGTTCTCGCACAGATAGCGGGCCAGGTCGGCCGCCGCTTGCGGCGTCAAGTTCATCTGCGGCATGCGGCCGGCCGGGTGCGTCCGCAGCGGGTCCCGCAAAAATTCCGCCAGGACCTCTGGCCGGGTCTTGCTCCCCACTGCGCCCAGGGCGTACTCCGCCGTCGGTCCTTGGGGGGTGCCCAGGCCGTAGAGGGAGTCCTCGGGCCGGAGCGGCGTGCGTTCGTCGGCCGCCTCGTCGGGGGGTTGGGCGGCGTCGGACGGTTTTGCCGCGGCGGAACGCTGATGGCAGGCCGCACAGCCGGTCACCTGGAACAGCACGCGGCCGCGGGTCACGCTCTGCCGCCACTCGTTGGAGGGTAACAGCGGCTTGGGCGGTAGCTGCAGCGTCTGCCCGGCCTTGGCGACGAAATATTGGACGATGGCATAGCGTTCGGCGCGGCCGCGCTCGTCGGCGGCGAACAGTTGCGGCATGGTCGTGTGCGGTCGCAGACGGGCTGGGTCGGCCAGCCAGGCGTCCAGCCAGCCGGGATAGACGCGGCGGCCCAGCTCCGCTAGCTTCGGGGCCGGCCGGTCCGCCAGGGTACGGGCCATCGCCGCCAGTTGGGTTTGGTGCGGTTGCGCCTTGTTCGGTTGGGCTTGATGCGGTTGCGCCTGTTGCGGCGTCGGCTCCGGCGGTGATGCCGGACGGTGACAGCGGAGGCAGGACAGCTCCTCAAACAGGTACCGGCCGTGCTCCTGCTGGAGCTCCTCCCGCCACTGCGGCGGCCGCTCCGCCGGTAGATGCCCCACGTAACGGCTATTGAGCGGCTCGCGGATGTACCCTGGCCCCTGCCACCACAGCGTACAGCGGAGCTCGTCCCGCTCGCCGGTGAAGACGACCTCCAGGGGGAACACGCCGCCGTCCAGTACGATTTCCGGCCCGTCGATCCGCACCGGCTGGGCGTCGGCCCGGCCCTGCAGGACCACCTGTCCGCCGAGCCGGACGGTGACGCTCCCCCCGTGCAGGTCGGCGGAGAAGCGGTAGGGGCCGGCCCGGGTCAGGTTGACGTGCCCCCGCCAGCGGGCCGTGCCAAGGTCTCTGAGTCGGGGATGGACGCTCTCGCCGGACCCCAACAGCAGGGCGACGGTCGGTTCCAGGCGGTAGAGGCGGCGGCCGGCCTGCCCGTTGATTTCCCGCTCGCGGTACTCGGCGATCAGGCCGGGCTTCAGCTCCGCCGGATCGACCGCCGCGGCGGCCGGGGCCTGGGCCGCGGGCGTCGCCGCAGCGGTCACAAACAGTAAGCCTCGCAAGGCCAGCAAGGCTGGCAAATAGTTGCCAGGCATGAAGCTGCAGACAATCAGGCCGCAAAGACCGACGACGGATGTGGAGATCATGGGTCCTACCAGGCGGGTCCAGGTTATGGCGGGCGTCGGATCCGGCGGGCCGGAGGCTTGCCAGCGCTCCGGGTATCTCTGGCAAGTCGCTAGCCGTTATGGTACCTTGCTGATTATGGCAAACGACGGCCGCACTGCCAAGCGGGACAACCGGGGAATCGGGAAAACGGTTGCCGCGGCGGCAGGCGGCCGGCTTTGGGGAGCCGCCATGATCGACATCGACGCCATACAAGCGGCCTTATCAGAGCTGGGATGCGATGCCTGGCTGTTGTACGATTTTCGGGGTCTGAACCTGCTGGCCCAACGGGTCGCCGGGCTGGAGGACAAAAAGCTGTCGCGGCGATGGTTTTACCTGATCCCCGCCCGGGGAACCCCGCGCAAACTGGTGCACGCGATCGAACCGGCGGCCCTCGATCACCTGCCGGGCGAAAAGACCGTCTACCGCCGCTGGTACGAGCTGGAAAACGGCGTGGGCCAGCTCCTGGCCGGCTGCCGCCGCGTCGCCGTCGAATACAGCCCACGTAACGGCAACCCGTACATCAGCCGCGTCGACGCCGGCACCGTCGAGCTGGTCCGGGCCTGTGGCTGCGAGGTCGTCTCTTCCGGCGACCTGGTGCAGCAGTTTGAGGCCACCTGGGACCAGGAGCAAGAGCGGAGCCATTTCCGGGCGGCGGAGTTATGCCGGCAGGCTTTTGACGCCGCCTTCGATTTCATCCGCGAGCAGATCCGCACCTGCGGCGCGACGACCGAAACGGCCGTGCAGCGGCGCATCCTCGACTTTTTCGACACCCACGGCCTGACCACCTACAGCCCGCCGATCGTCGCCGCCGGTCCGCACAGCGGCGACCCGCATTTTGAAACCGCCGCCGCCACCAACCTGCCCATCGGATCGGAAACATACGTGCTGATTGATCTGTGGGCCAAGTGCTGCCAGCCGCGGGCGGTGTACGCCGATTACACCCGTGTCGCCTACGTGGGCCGCGAGGTACCCGAAACGATCGAACGGATCTTCCGAGTCGTGGCCGCGGCCCGCGACGCCGGAATCCGTGCCGTGCAGGAAGCGTTTGCTACGGGGCGAGTGGTGCAGGGATGGGAAATCGACGCTATCGTCCGCGAAGTCATCGAAAGCGCCGGTTACGGCGAATACTTCACTCATCGCACCGGCCATAACATCGGCCAGGAAGTCCATGGCAACGGCGCCCATCTGGACGGCTTCGAGACCCGCGAGGAACGCCGCCTGATCCGCCGTACCTGCTTCAGCATCGAACCGGGCATCTACCTGCCCGATTTCGGCGTCCGCAGCGAAGTGAACGTGTATATCGATGCCCAGGGCCGGGTGCATGTCACCGGCGGCGAACCGCAACAGCAGGTCCATCTTATCCCGCCGGAATAGTTGCGGCGGGATGGCAGTCCCCGCAAATGGTTGCGGCAGATGCGAGCACAGTCGCAAAGCAGGGGGCTCGGGCCACGCTGCCCTCCGACGCGTCGCCGCCGCCACGCCCGCTTGCCCCAAATGACATGACCGGTCCACCGCCGCGAGGTGCAGGCTTGCCAAGACATGACCGGTCCACCGCCGCGAGGTGCAGGCTCACCAAACAATTGTGCCGTGGCCCCCCTTCCGATGCAAACACGTTATCCCATGACCACCTCCGCCGTTTAGTTGTCCCCGCTTCTGCCGCTGCGGCCCTGTCCAACTCGGTCGCTCGATCCGCTCCATCCGGCTCAGCCAAAGCATCCGCCCCATCCGGCTCGACCATAACAGTCGCCCTATTTGGCTTAGTTGCTTCGTCTGCTCCATCCAGCCAGTCGCTTCGTCTGCTTGTTCCCGATCGGCCGACTCAAGCGACTCAACCAACATGGGTGTGTCAATCCCCCTTTTGTTCGATATTCGCCCGTTTCGATATTTTCCCATCTCAAAACCGGCGAATAGTCATGGCATCCAGGGCCGTCTTGACAGGAACGGTGCGTATGGTAACTCTGCCGAGCCGTTAGTGTTGGCGCAGAATACGGCGTAGTAGCTATGGGCCGGCGGGCAGCGAGCGGCGAGGGACGCTGCCGGGCCGGGCGCGGCGGGCGTCGCCGCCATGCGATGACGAGTCGCAGCTCGGAGGAGGGGGATGGCCGCCCCATTGGAAGTTCAGGAGCAGCAGGGAGGGGACGGGGAGAGCCCGGCCCGCGTCCGCCGGTGGTATCGGGTGATGCAATCTGTTATGGCCGCGGTGCTGGCGGCAGGCGTCGTGGCCACGCCGTTGTTGCTGTATCGGTCGCGGTATGTGGAATCGAAGCGGCTGCGGGAAGTGACGCCGGGCGTGTTGTACCGTGCGGGCCAGATGACGGCGGCGGGACTGCGGGCGGCCATCGAGCGTTACGGCATCCGCACGGTGGTCAACCTGCAGCACGAAAGCCCGGACCCCCTCCTGTCGGAGCACTGGCTCGGCCGCGGCCGGATCAAGGAAAGCGAGCTGTGTGCGGCCTATGGGGTGCGGTACGTGGTGCTAGCCCCGGACATATTGCCCCCGGACTGGCCCGCCGAGGTGGTGCCGCCGGTGGTGGACGAGTTTTTGGCGGTCATGGACGATCCGGCGAACCATCCGGTCCTGCTGCATTGCCGGGCCGGTCTGCACCGCACGGGACGGCTGAGCGCGATTTACCGCATGGAATATGAGGGGTGGTCGGTGGGCGAGGCCCTGCGGGAGCTGCGGGCCCATGGTTACGGCTATCTGGCTGCCAGCGAGCAGGACGAATTTGTCGTCCGCTTCCTGAAAAACTACCGCCGTCGGGCCGAGCGGCAGCCCCCCGTGGCTCCTTACCCGCGGGCGGCGCCGCCGGAAGCTGCAACCCCGCTGACCCGCCGCACTGCCGCGCCGCACCGCCCGCAGGCCGAAGAGCAGCCATGATCTCCATCCTCGACCGCATGCTCCTGTTCGCCTTTGCCCGATCGTACCTGATCGTGGCCGTCTGCCTGATTTGTCTATTCATCGTCATCGACCTGTTCACGCATCTGGATGCGTATGTCAACCGGCCCGGGGGTCTGGCGGCGATCGCCCTGCACATCGCTCACTATTACGGCGTCCGCTTGCCGCAGGTATTTGATCATCTGGCCGAGGGGATTACCCTGCTGGCGGCCACATTTACCGTGGCATGGATGCTTCGCAACAACGAACTGTTGCCGCAATTGTCGGCGGGGGTGCCGACGCGGCGGGTCATCCGCCCCGTGCTTTTCGGTTCCTTGCTGACCCTGCTGCTGCCCCCGCTCAACCAGGAATTCGTCATCCCGGAGTTGGCCGACCAACTGATGACCGCACGGGACGACCCGGAGGGGGCCAAGGCCCAGGTGCTGTTGGGAGCGTTTGACGTTTCGGGGATCCACCTGGAAGGCCAGGCCGGGTTCCGCCGCGACAAGCGGATCGAGTGGCTCTACGTGACCTTTCCGGAGCACTCCCCCGGCGGCATGGTCCATCTGACCGCCGCCGAGGCCTACTATATCCCCCCCAGCGAGGAACCGCTCAGTGGGGGCTGGCTGCTGCTCAACACCACGCCCCAAATCTTTGACGGGCCGCTGCCATTGCATCTGACCATGCTCAGCCCCGGGCGGTTTTTTCTCAAGGTCGAAACAGCGAATTTCGACGCGGTCAACCGCGGCGGCGGCTGGTACGTCCACGCCGCTACTTCCCGGCTCTATCACATGCTCCGCAGCACCGAGGGGCGACGGCAGGTCAAAATGGCAGTCATGTTTCATTCCCGCCTGACCCGGCCGGTCATCGGCTTGCTGCTGGTCATGCTCGGCGTGGCGGTCATCCTGTGGAACCCGCACCGGCACGTCGCCTTGAGCACCGGGTTGTGTCTGGTGACGGCCGCAGCGTTTTACGTGTGTGTGGTGGGGTGCAAGGTCCTGGGGGAAGGGGATTATATCTCGCCCCCGCTAGCGGCGTGGCTGCCGGTACTGATTTTTGGACCGTTGGTGCTGGTGGCCTGGGACGCCATGCACACCTGACAGGCGTCGCCGCCGCACAAGCGGCGCTTCCAACCGGCCATGCAGCCATGAACATCGGGATCGGCATCGGGTATTTCCAGAAAGGACGGTACGGTGAGGGCGACGGATCCAAACCGGCGTCCGCGCCGGCGATGGTCGGCGTGGATGCTGTCAGCGATGCAGTGGCTGGCGTCGCTCGTGTTGTTGGCGTGGGTTGGGTCCACGGGGATGAGCCAGCCGCCTGTACCCCTGAGCGGGCAAATGGCTGTGTCATCGGCGGGCGAACCACTGGCCGTACCGCGGGGTGGGCAACTAGCTGTGCCGTCGGGTAGCGAGCCGTTGGCCCAAGCGGCGTCCTCGCCCCCGGACGGTGCCCCGTCGGTCGCGGCCCCACCCACTCCGACTCCCGAAGAGCGGCTCCAAGCCCTGACCGAACGGCTCGACAGGCTGGAACAGCAGCTCCACAGCCGCAACGCCGCCGGCCACGACCGCCTGACCAGCGTGTTAACCGGCATGATCCACCTCGACTACTACCGCACCGGCGAGGACAGCGCATTCCGCGCCAACTACGGCGCCCTGCCGGACGGCCTGGTTTTCCGACGGGTCCGCATCGGCGTCCAGGGGACTTACGGCCCGTGGGACTACCGCATCATCCCTGATTTTGCCGGGACCGGCCGGCCGTCCATTTTGGATGTGTACCTGGGTCTGAACGATCTGCCCGGCATCGGCCATCTCCGCGTCGGCCATTTCGCCGAGCCGTTCGGCTTGGAACAGTCCAGCAGCAGTCGCGGCGTCGTTACTCTGGAACGTTCGTTGCTGACAGAGGTATTCGGCCGGCGTCGCCGGACTGGTATTATGGCTTTTAACACCTGGGATGAACAACGGGGCACCTGGGCCGTCGGCCTGTTCCGCACCGGCAGCGACATTTTCGGCGACGACGTCGGCCCGCGCGAGCTCCGCTCCTCCCTGACCGGCCGCCTGACCCGCCTGCTGTGGTATCGGGACGAGGGGGACGACCTGGACTTGTTCCACCTTGGGGTGTCCTACTCGGCACGGCTACCGCGGGAACGGACCGTGCAGCTCCAGACCCGCCCGGAGGACCGCTTCGGCGCGGCCACGCCCAATCTGCCCGTACTCGCCGATACCGGCCTGATCCCCGCCCGCTTTTACCAGCTCCTCGGCGGCGAAGGACTGTGGATCCGTGGCCCGTTGCTGGTCCAGGGGGAATACCTGCTGGTGCCGGTCAGTAGCCGCACCGAGGGGGCGTTGTATTTCCAGGCCTGGTATGTCCAAATCAGCCTGTGTCTGACCGGGGAGCACCGCATCTATCGCCGGGACACCGCCACGTTGGATACGGTTGTCCCACGCCGCGAGTTCCTGCGACGCGAGGACGGCCGCTGGCTGGTCGGACCGGGCGCCTGGGAGCTGGTCTTTCGTGTCTCGCAGGCCGACCTGAACGACGGCTCGATTCGCGGCGGCACCGTCACCAACTTTACCTACGGCGTAAACTGGCACTGGAACCGCTACATGCGGCTGATGGCCGACTACATCCAGACCCACGCCGAACCGGGCAACGGCAAGCGGAGCATCGGCCACATCATCGGCCTGCGCACAGTCTTGGAGTTTTGAGAACGGGCAGCCAACGGCCGGGGGACAATCGTCATGGCCTGACGGGCTGAGTATGAAGCGTCTTGCCCCCAGGTTTGCATGACAATAGATCCCTGGCCCGCACGGCCCCGAACGTTTGGAGCACTTACACGACACCAGTCAGCTCCTTTCATCAGGAGCACGAATGACGTTACCGTGGCGGCGAGGGGACGGGTGGTGGGCGGGTGAATTCGATTCCCAGGAAGCGGACGGCGGCGGCTTGGCCGTTGCGGACCACGAACTCGGCGAGCTGGTCGGCCAGGAAGCCGTCGGTGACCCGAAACTGTTCCCCCGCATGGTGGTGGAGGGGGGAGTCGAAGCTGCTGAAGCGCAACTGCAGCGATTCCCCCGTCAGGCGGACCTGGATGGGGCCATAGGCGGGGTGGTCATAGCGGCCGGCGTAGGCGGCCAGGGGGAGGGCGGGTCGCGATTGCGGGTCGCGGCTGCGTTGCAGCAGGGTCTGCCGCCGCTGCTGCTCCGCCGCATCCTCGGCGTCGAGGCGGCGGTAATAGGTAATCCAGTCCTTAGGGGGCAGGCCGCAATAGTGGTCGATCAGGGCGTTGACCAGCGCCAGCGGCAGGCGGCAATCGTGCAGATTGCACAGCACGGCAAAGCCGTAGTCCCGCTCCGGCACCATCGCCAGCAGGACGCGGAACCCGTCGATCATCCCGCCGTGGGCCAGCACCCGCAGGCCGCGATAGTCGTAGCTGAGCCAACCCAGGCCGTAACAGAGCTGCACGGTGTCCGGGTTGAGCCGTTTGGCCCGCTCGTCCATGCGCAGCAGGTTGTGCGGGGTGTGGGTTTCGCGGAGGTTTTGGATGGACACCAGGCGGCGGTCCTCCGCCGTAAGTCCTTCTCGCAGTTGGAATTGCAGCCAACGGGCCACCTCCCGCGGCGTGGCGGCGATCGACCCGGCCGGGTTGGGCTGCCGCAGTGGGTACGGCGGCAGCGGCCGGCAGCGGCCGGTAGCGGCGTCGAGGCGGTAGCCGCAAGCCCGCACCGTCCCGGCAGGCAAGGGGTCCGCGTCGCTGAAGGTGACCCCGGTCATTCCCAGCGGCTGGCAGAGTTTTTCGCGGACCAGCTCCGTCCAGGGTCGCCGCGTCGTTCGTTCGACCACCTGCCCGGCCACGAGAAAGGGGAGGGTCGAGTAGGCGAAGCCGCCACGGAAGGGGTAGTCCAGCGGCAGGTGCTGGGCCCGCCGCACCGTCTCGGCTAGGTCCCACGGAGCGTGGTACCAGAGCAGGTCGTGCCCGGCCCAGCCGCAGCGGTGGCACAACAGGTCGCGGACGGTCAGCAGGGCGGTGGCGTGTTGGTCAGATAGGCGGAAACTGGGCAGGTGCTGCCGCACCGGATCGTCCCAGTGGAGCACCCCCTCGTCCACCAGTTGGGCGATCAGGGTGGTGGTGAAAGTCTTGGTGCAGGAGGCCAAGGGGAAGAGGGTGTCGGGCGTCACCGGTGCGGCCGGCTCGAGGCACCGTAGCCCATATCCTTGCAGCACAACGACTTGCTGGCGGCGGACAACGACGACGGCCACGCCGGGGACCGACCAAGCCTGCCGGGCCGCCGCGGTCAGCAGATGCACGGCCAGTGGTGTCTGACCTCCGGGCGGCAGCAGTCCGGCAGGCAGCAGTCCGGCAGGCAGCAGACCCCAGCTTATCATCCAACCCATCATCGGTAGGGTTCTCCCGAAACTGTGACGGTTGCGGCAAGGTCCGCTGGCGGTTGGAACGGGTGCGGCAGCGGCTTGCGATCCGTCGCCTGGCCGCGTGCGGTTTGCCGGTTCCGGTTCGCTCTATGTAGACATCGTAGCCGATGGTGTTTGCGGCATCGCTTTCGGGCGGTATGGTTTGCCCGTTTTGTCACAAAAAATGGCTCCAAAAACGATTTTTTTGGCAAAAGAGTCTTGACGGCTCGGTGCAAGCCGTTATGGTGCCGCCACGTTTCGCGGTGTCGCGGCGTCGGCACGGCGAAGCAAGGGGGAAATCATCCAGACTGCCATGCACAGGCAAGCCGGGTCGGCGGCAGGTCGGGGAACCGGTCGGCGACTCTCGTCCATGCAGGGAAGGGGGATGCGGCATATGCGACATTGCGTCAGGGGAATAGGGGCGGTCCTGGTGGCGACAGCGTTGCTCGGGCCGGATCCGGCCGTGGCCCAGAACATCATCGGCACGCCCGCCTTGACTGACGGCAGCGACGGCGGGTTTGCTCCACCGCTGAATACCGATCCGATCCACCGGTTGCCGACCGGGCGGGCCGGCTCGGCCGGCTTCTACACTGCCGCCGAGTTCGTCATGCTCCAGCAGACCCGCGATTTCGGCTCGCAAACCATCGCCGTGCGCGGCTTTGCCGATTCCTCCGGCTTCCTCACTGGTACTCCCGGCTTCTTTTTCGGCTCCGGCACCGAAGCTCTTAACACCCGCGACCTGAGCCGCCAATCCTATCAGCCCGGCTTCAACGTCGAAATCGGCTACCGCTTCGACAACGGCATGCGGCTGTTTTTGAACTACATGCAGTTGGTGGACGCCCACTACTCGATCGGCGCCAGCCTGGCCCCGCCACTGTTCCTCGGCCCCGGCGGCCTGGTCGATACCTACCTGTTTGCTCCGGTGTACAACTTC
>FWPU01001816.1_pt1 | contig 61791 bp, 57 predicted proteins | sample 2228361 | NCBI WGS metagenome assembly FWPU01 (sample SAMEA103939777, study PRJEB20133) | metagenome
GTTTTGTTTTATACAAAACTAAGTTAAAAAGTGAGGCAAAATTGCCTCACTTTTTTTAAAAAAATTTTTTTGTCGGACAACAGTGATTTGCAACATCTAAACAATGCCTGTGATTGGCACAAACAAAATACTTAGTGCATCATTTCTTACCAAGAAATCTATACGCCATATAGCAGCCATATCATTGACGTTTGTTTTTTTCTTTCCGGTACTTTTTTCATTTTCATTTTTTCATTATCAAAAGAAAAAAATCAGAAAAGAAGTAAAACATTTAATAATACAAGGAATTGACAAAAGTCGCCTGCAATTGTTGATATTTCACAAAAATGAAATTGAAAAATTGGATTGGAAACATGAAAAAGAGTTTAAATTACGGACAAGATGTACGATGTAATATATACCAAACAACAAAAAGACAGTGTTTATTTATGGTGCTGGAATGACAGTAAAGAATTTCAACTACATGAAAAATTTGCAAGTTTATTGATTGATTTCTTCGGAAACAATAAACCCATTCACAAGCATAGCATTTTTATCTTTCAATTTTTCAAATCACTTCTTCTTCATTAAGACAATTTATCATTTGTAATTCCCATTCAGAGTCATTTATTCGCATTTCTTCGTATATCAACCATTGATTTTTCTTTGGTTCCTGCTTCTCCCCCTCCGGATTATTTGATTAACTGATAAATTTCTTTTCAAGTAATTCATTTGTTACAATAATTTAAGCAGGATTTGCCCATGGAAATAAAAATTCACGGGCGGTTTTCCCTTTTGATTACATTGCTTGTCGGGCTGTTTGAAACTTCACTTTCACAACAAGCAGATTCTGCACAAATAAATGTTTCACTAAAGGAAGTCGTAGTAAGCCCAAAATCAGATAGCACGGCAACAAACAGTCATCATTTAGAAAAGATGAAAATCGCCACCATAGAAAATATCGGTTCGTTCAACCTGAGTCAGAGCTTGACGCAGTTGCCGGGGGTGTATCTCTTATCCACCGTAGTACAAAATTCCAAACCTGTCATACGTGGTCTATATGGAAACCGTATAGTGATTTTGATCAATGGATTAAAATTCGATGCTCAACAATGGCAGGATGAACATGCTATAGGATTATCATACATGGGTATAGACCATATTGAACTGATAAAAGGGCCTCAATCTGTCGTGTACGGTTCAGATGCTATTGGCGGAGTGATTAAAATTATTGAAGAAACACCTGCCGAACCGGGTAAAATCACTTATGACACCGATATCAAATTTTTTTCTAACAAAAGAGGTATAATGATGCAAACAGGTGTTAAGTCAAATAAAGGATCTAAATGGTCGGGCATTCGTTTTACTCTTGAAGACCACTCAGATTACAGTGATGGAAAAAACAACAGAGTTTTTAATACCGGATCGAAAGGTTATTACCTCAAAATGTCAAAGGGATTTAAGAAAAAAAATTGGACATCTTTGAACAATTATCATTTCTCATTCAATCAAATGGGGTTTGTATTAAACGGCCTGTTGAGATTTTCTACTGTAGATGACAGGTGGAGTCGCAAGTTTACAGCCCCAAGCCACATGGTTATTTTAAATCTCTTGAGCTCTGAAAATCACTTTAATCTGATACATTCCAGGCTAATGCTCAATTTTGGAATACACTCAAACTACCGTGCAGAAGATGAGGGGGGAAACATTTTAGCATTAAAAATGCACTTGACTACCTTACAATATCATGCACAATGGATCAAAAGCATAAATGACAAAAGAAAGATAACTTTGTCTCAATTTGGGATGTTTCAAAACAATGTAAATTTTGGTTTTAGAAAAATCATTCCGGATGCTCGAACCTTTGAAAGCAATCTTTCCTCTGCTATTTTCCACCATGCTAAAAATTTCACCCTTGAATTTGCTGCCGGTGGGGGAATTAAATGGATCTCGACCAAAAACACAGCCGGTATCAATAACAAAAACGACAGTATTACACCCTTTGATCAACTGCGATACTTTCTCTATGCTTCGGCAGGTATAGTGTTGAAAATCTGCCGTTACTGGAAGTTAAAATTGCTTTCTGCCACCGGAACAAGAATTCCAAATTTGGCAGAACTTTCATCGAACGGCTTGCATGAAGGCATCTACACTTATGAGGTTGGGAATACAAACCTAAAAAATGAAAGAAATTTCAATATCAATTTGGATATTTCTTACCATACAAAATTCTTTGAATTTTTCAGTTATTCGTTTTACAATTATTTTCATAATTATATTTATCTATCACCCACTTCTAAAGATTGGTTTGGGTTCCCTGTATTCTACTACCGACAAGACAATGCAATGTTCCGGGGTAATGAATCGGGGGTTTCTTTCAATCTAAAAGACAAACACGTTTTCTCCTTAACATATGCAGGTCTGACTGCCAGGCTTGAAGATGGCAGCTATTTGCCTTACATGCCGGCCCAACAAATCAAAACAAAAACAAGTTTTAACTTTTCTTTTTCCTCCAAAATCAAAACCTCGTTATTCATGGAATATAAATATGTTTTCTCACAAAACAGGGTTGCAAAATTTGAAAACCCCACCCCCGAATATGATCTTTTCGATACAGGTATTGGTATTTTTTATAATTGTGCAAATACCGACTGGCAATTTTCTATGGTTGGCAGTAATCTTTTCAACCGTTGGTATTTCGACCATTTATCAAGAATTAAAAACTTCGGATTTTACAATATGGGAAGAAATATCACATTTCAACTAAAAATATTTTTTACTAATCATTTAAAAAGCTAAAACTATGAAAACAAATTTTAAATTTTTATCCGTTTTGCTTATGCTCACAATGTTTGTTATTGCTTCTTGTAAAAAAGAAGAAGAAGGTGACGAAATTATGATGACCTTTAAAACCGGATCGGGTTACACCTATAGCGATATAACCCTCCAGCCGGGTCAATCAATTAAAATTGGCATTACGGCCGAAACCGAAAAAAAGAAAGATCCGTTGATTCGATTCAGTATCTCAGAAAGTGTCAACGAAAATGCGGCCAACACTATTTTAACCCGTGATATAGAAACCACCAAATTTGAATATGATTTTGATTATACTCTCCAGGATACGATAACAGGCAACAAACACCGGTTAAATTTTGTCATTTTCAACCGCGATGGTTTGAGCAAGGAAAAAGCTTTGACGATTACCGTTCAATAAAAAAAAAGCGGAACAAAATGTTCCGCATTTTTCTTTTAAATTGCCGTATCTCTAGGCATTTACTTTTTCTTTTAATTTTTCTTTAAAAGTTTCTTCAATTGCATTCAAAAAATCTTCTGTATTCAGATAATCGCTTTCTTTAAGCTTATCTCCGTGGATACACAAGGCCAAATCTTTGGTCATTTTACCTTTTTCTACAGTTTCAATACAGGCATCTTCGAGCGTTTGAGCAAAATCAATCAATGCCTGATTATTGTCAAACTTGCCACGATATGCCAATCCACGGGTCCATGCAAAAATAGAAGCAATTGGATTGGTTGAGGTGGGCTTACCCTGTTGATATTGACGATAGTGACGTGTTACGGTACCATGAGCAGCTTCAGCCTCTACAGTTTTACCATCCGGCGTTATCAAAATAGAAGTCATCAATCCCAGTGAACCATACCCTTGAGCCACCGTATCGGATTGCACATCACCGTCGTAATTTTTACAGGCCCATACAAAACCGCCATTGGACTTTAAGGCAAAAGCCACCATGTCATCTATCAAACGGTGTTCATAGGTGATATTTTTTGCTTCAAATTTATCTTTAAACTCCTTTTCATATACCTCTTGAAAAATATCTTTGAACCTTCCGTCATATGCTTTCAAAATTGTGTTTTTTGTAGATAGATACAATGGCCATCCTTTGTCTAGTGCCATGTTGAAGCATGAACGTGCAAAACCGTATATCGAATCGTCTGTATTGTACATAGCCAAGGCCACACCATCGCCTTTGAAATCGTAAACTTCCCAGGTTTGAGTTTGTCCGTTTTCATCAGTAAAACAAAGTGTAAGCTTACCTTTTCCCTTTATCACCACATCGGTTGCTTTATATTGATCAGCGTGTGCATGACGTCCTATGACAATGGGTTGGGTCCAATGGGGCACCAAACGGGGTATATTTTTTATGACAATGGGTTCTCTAAAAACAGTCCCTCCAAGTATATTTCTGATGGTTCCATTGGGCGATTTCCACATCTTTTTCAGATTATACTCTTTAACACGTGCTTCATCAGGAGTGATCGTGGCACATTTGATACCTACGCCATATTTTTTAATTGCCTCGGCTGCCTCTACTGTAACTTTATCATCTGTTTTGTCTCGGTTTTCTATGCCAAGATCAAAATATTTGATATCAATGTCTAAATATGGATAAATAAATTTGTCTTTAATCATTTTCCATATGATGTGGGTCATTTCGTCCCCATCCATTTCTACCACAGGATTTTGCACTTTGATTTTTTCCATATTATTTGTTTTTTTTTGGCAAAAAAAATAAATTTTTATCGAATTTTCAATTCTAACCTATTTATCAAATCTTCCAAATGTGGATTTTCTTCACTCCATTGTTTGATGATTTCATCTTTTGTCAATCTTTTGGCAGTTTCGGGCACCTCTGTTTTTTCTACATCTAACAACAAAGTGGAATTTTGCAAACGATCGGCCAACCACCTGCCTATTTCAAGCCGGTGCGATTCAAATGCCTCAATCTGACTCGGATTGATGGCGCCAAAAATCACCTTGTTTCCTTCTACCCGGCAAAACTCTTTTTTAAACATAACCCTTAATACGGGCGAATGATCAAATTTATTGGCAAGTTCGGGCAAACATTGATATAGTTTATCTTGATCTACCGGCAATGGTTCAATGATGTCATTGTTGATTGCCGATTTATTTTCATTGGGTTTTGTTTCGATTGTTTGCGTTTTATTCACCGAAAATAAACTTCTTTTAATCTGCTTACCGGATTTTGCAGTTGATTTTTCTTGATTTTGAATTTTTGCCGGACTGATTGAGGATACTTTTTGGGTTTCACCCGTTTCCTCAAGGGAATTTAGGGTTTGCCCATCCGGTTTAGTAGCTGATTGATTGGTCATACGGGATTTATCGTTATATTGTTGGTCAGGTTCTTTGGAGGTACTTGATGGACCGGTTTGGGCCTGTTGTCCGGACTTATTGTTACTGAGATTTATATTATCATCGTGCTGTCCGGAGTTTTTTTTTGTGTAAAGCTGAAACAAACGCATAATAGATGCTTCTGCCCACAATCTTGGATTGCCGGCTGTGCGAATTTTTAATTCTGCTTCTTCAAAATGATGAAATGCATATTGCAAAAATTCTACATCAAACTTGGGAGCTTGCTCTCTGTATATCATTTTGGATTCTTCGGTAACTTCAAGAACATTGACTGCAGCCGGAAATTTCATGATTAACAAATTGCGAAAATGTTCAGCCATACCGGCAAGAAAATAAGACAAATCAAATCCGTTTTTAATCAATTCGTCCAATAAAAGAAAAATCTCTCCGGGTTGTTGATCGAGAATGGCATCTGCAATTTTTCCAAAAATGCGTGTCTCAATAACATTAAGATGTTTTATAACTTCATTGTAGGTGAGTTTGCCGTCGGTACTATTGACAAGCATATCAAAGATTGACAATGCATCCCGCATGGCACCGTCGGCTTTTTGAGCAATCAAATGCAAAGCATCTGCTTCAAATTCCACTTGTTCCTTTTGGGCTATTTTCTTTAAATGCTCAATAATGTCAGGTATTTGCATACGCTTGAAATCCATTACCTGACAACGGGAAAGGATGGTTGGCAAAATTTTATGTTTCTCGGTTGTGGCAAGAATAAAAATGGCATATGATGGCGGTTCTTCCAATGTCTTGAGAAAAGCATTGAATGCTGCGACCGATAGCATATGAACCTCATCGATGATAAATACTTTATACCTTCCGTTTTGTGGAGGCACCTGTACCATTTCTATCAAATGACGGATATCTTCCACTGAGTTATGAGATGCTGCATCAAGTTCATAAATATTGAACGACCTGTTTTCTTGAAACTCTATACACGAAGGGCATTGATTACAAGGATTGTAATCGCCGTCAAGATTACTACAATTTAATGTTTTGGCAAATATTCTGGCAGTAGATGTTTTTCCAACCCCTCGCGGCCCGCAAAATAAATATGCCTGAGCAATCTTGCCTGTCCTCAATGAATTTTGCAAAGTTTGAACAACGGTGGGTTGTCCGACAACCGTCGAAAAACTGTCCGGACGGTATTTCCTCGCCGATACTATGTATGCTTCATTCAAGGTTTGATAGTTTTATTGTTGCGTGTAAAATTACTGATTTTTTCGAATGATAAAAAGGTACGGCTTATTGGCATGTTTTATTTGGATATTTTGATGAAATAAAAAATTTTGTGTTATTTTGCGGCGGGCAAGTCCTTCACGACCAGCTCCTGCCGAATCCCCCAGGTCCGGAAGGAAGCAAGGGTAGGCGGTTGTAGCGGTGCGATGAAGTCAGCTTGCCCTTTTTTGTTTTAATTCTTTTTTGTTTTTATCTTTGACATATCTTTGTATCAATCAATGCTTAATTTTTATATGAAATTTTTCAAGCCACTCTTTATCTTGCTGTTGTTTTCTTATTCTTCTTTTGCCCAACAAACTTTCAAAGTAGATGGAATTATTACAGATTTTTTTACCGACCAACGACTCAATGACGTATCTTTAAAAATTCTGCAAAACCAAAAAGATTTTACTCAATTACAATGCAATGGAAAATACAAAGTGTCGCTCCCTTTGGGATTTGATTATCAGATAATTTACCAAAAAGCGGGTTATGTTCCGAAAAAAGTGGAAATTTTCACTTCCAACATCCCGGAAGAAAACTTCTCTGCTATCAATGATTTAAAAATCGACATGACTTTGATACCGGTTCAGCCGTATGCGGATCTTGGATTTTTAGAAAGAGAACCGGTAGGGAAAGCTATTTATGACAGAAATAAAATTAAACTGGATTTTGATTTTAATTATGCCAATTATATGGCAAATAAAATCGAACAAGCTTTGAAAAAAGCAAAACAAAAAGAAGAAGAACGTCAAAAAGCCATTCAGGATTCCATAGCACAGGCGAAAAAACTCGAGGAACAACGCAAACAAGAAGAACTGGCAAGGCAAAAGGCCATTCAGGATTCCATTGCACAAGCGAAAAAACTAGAGGAACAACGCAAACAACAAGAACTGGCAAGGCAAAAAGCCATTCAGGATTCCATCGCACAAGCAAAAAAACTCGAAGAACAACGTAAACAAGAAGAACTGGCAAGGCAAAAGGCCATTCAGGATTCCATTGCACAAGCGAAAAAACTCGAAGAACAACGCAAACAAGAAGAACTGGCAAGGCAAAAGGCCATTCAGGATTCCATCGCTCAGGCAAAAAAACTCGAGGAACAACGCAAACAAGAAGAACTGGCAAGGCAAAAGGCCATTCAGGATTCCATTGCACAAGCGAAAAAACTAAAGGAACAACGCAAACAAGAAGAACTGGCAAGGCAAAAAGCCATTCAGGATTCCATCGCACAGGCGAAAAAACTCGAAGAACAACGCAAACAACAAGAACTGGCAAGGCAAAAAGCCATTCAGGATTCCATCGCACAAGCAAAAAAACTCGAAGAACAACGCAAACAAGAAGAACTGGCAAGGCAAAAAGCCATTCAGGATTCCATCGCTCAGGCAAAAAAACTCGAAGAACAACGTAAACAACAAGAATCGGCAAGGCAAAAGGCCATTCAGGATTCCATCGTCCGGGCGAAAAACGACACTTTATATAATCACAAAGATAACACCGGTAAAAACAAGACCAATAAAAATCCCGATGAACCGAATGAAAACAAAACGGGTATCATCATTCATTCAACTCAACAAAATAACAATACAACAAAAAACAAAAACAAAAATTTACCAAAAGGAACGAAAATCAAAATAGATTAACGGCACAATTATTGATTAACAAACTTTATGAAAACCATTTATCCTTTTTTGTTTTTGTATTTAACTTCACTCTTCGTTTCCGCCCAACAAATTTTATGGGAAAATGAAGTCATCTATGCTATTCCTTTTATTCAAAAAGACCAAAAAACAATTAAACGCCAATTAGGATATGACCTTTCTTATCAATCAAGGATAGCATTTTCCGTTAACGAAATAATCGAAATTAATGGTGGATTCGAACAGCATCTATTTCATAACCGCATAAAAGATTTAAGTTTCGGTGAAACCTACAATGGATTTAGAAATTTAAGCAAAATCGACATAAATTATTATGGACTGCAGGCAGGATTAAAAATTTACTTACCTTTTTCCGACGGACTCTTGCAACATTTTATACAAGCAAATTATCATACTACCTTTTTACCAAAAGGCACGATGATTGATTCCGCTTTTTTCCCTACAGGTAACGAATCGGTCAAACTAACCACCAATGTCCCGGGCAAATTCGATTTTATCGATCTATCCGCAGGAATTCAAGGAATTTTAACTTACAACCTTTCATGGACCTTCCGTATAGGCACGTCAATACCAATAGACAATCAATGGATAACTACCTCTTTGGAAAGAATAAACAACAATTCTTTCTCACAATCAAAATCACAAATAAAATTCACCGGTTATGGTGTTTCTTTAGGTTTGGGTTTACGCTACAATATTGTGAAATTTCATTACCCACGTCTACGCTTCTCTCCTCCTGATCATAAACCTAAAGACATATCTCCTCAATTAGCCAATGTGGTGGATACTTCTGCAAAAATTTTACATCAACGGCCATATATCATCAGAAATACATGGTTTGTGAACGATTCGATTATCAAACTGACCATCTGGGACGATAAACGCGAGGATGGTGATGAACTGTCTATCTATCTTAATGAACAAACCATTTTAGATCATTATATTTTGGTAAAAGCCCCCATGGTTGTATATGCATATTTGAAGCCCGGCAATAATGACTTAATTCTTTATGCCCACAATTTGGGAGAAATCCCCCCGAACACTGCCGTGATACGCTTAGAAGCACCCGGTTTTCAACACAAGGTTTTAATGAAATCCAACACAGAAAGATCTATGGCTATACGCCTAATTTATAAACCCAAATGACTATGAAAAATGTTTTATTGACTGTTTTAATACTATTGTTGACATTGGCATCTTGTAGCAAGAAACAACAAGAACTTGAAATTGAATACCGCGGATGCAAAAAAATGAAAATAAGTCAACCCAATTATGCTTTTTTACCGGATACATTTTGCAAAAAGGAAGGTTATGGAGGCGCTATCCGTTTTGAGTTTCAAATTGACAGAGGAAAGGATTGTTTCTATGCTATCTCCCTCGATGAGGTCACTTTTTATCATGCACAGGGTATCGAATACAATGTTAGATCCAACCGATCATACAAAATTGATGACCCCCTAGTTATCATTGACAACGAAAAGGTATCTTTCGTTTTTTGCTATTGGAGCAACGATTCATCCACTATTGCAAATTTGACCAACATAGTTGTTTCATGGAACATTGTGAGTGAATACGGTCAATGGAGTAATACATTGACCGAACGTATCGATTTTCCGGGAAAACCCATTTCCACAGCACTTATGGATATAGTGAAAACAATAAAAGTAAACGACTATTATCAAATTTTTAAAATTTGGGATCATGCTGCAGAAGATGGGGATATAGTGACAGTGCATTTCAACAATGATAAAATTTTAGATCATTATAGATTAACCAAAAATGGGGAACAATTTGCCATAATATTACAAAAAGGCGACAATTTCCTTTCCGTACTTGCTGAAAACGAAGGTGGAAGTCCGCCCAACACCTGTTCGATTGAAATAAACAATACCGAAATAAAAATAGACGCCAAAGTCAACCAAGCCAAAACAATCAAAATTGTTTATTGATTTCGAAACAATTAACAGTCAATGAGATTATAAATCAATGATTGGCAATCATTGCGAAATTCAAACGATCAAATATCCTAATTGCAGAACGTCATTGAGCAACCGAGGTGATGACAAAACCCGCAACCAATCCGGCCATTGAATACCAAAAAGATCTTTGCACTTTACGGTTACGTGCTACTCGCTCATATCCAAACAAATAATCCTCCTGATATAAATAAGATAAATCCCTCACGTATTTTTTGTTGACTTTCACTTTGGGAATCAACTGTAGTGGAACATATAGAACAGGTACAACCACCGGTAAAAATGCTTGTTCATGCACCATAAAATAACCTGCGGCAGCACCAAGAGCAAAACCAATTGAGGAGGATACAAAGGGCTTATATCCATTCATGGCATCTTGTTCGCCCCAGACAAAAAATTGCATTTGTTCCGCACTTAAAGTATTGCCATACAAAGAATCTTGTATGTAAATTACCGAATCTTGTCCGTTCAGATTTACAGAAAAGGCCCGGTAACGTTCAATATAAAGAGGTTTTGAGGATTTTTTAATAGTATACATTTTTATCTCTGTTGGAGTAATTGAATCAATCCTCCCCTCAATGATTTTTCCATTCAATAATGTAACCTGGTGTTGGCCAAATATTGCCACACCCTGCAAAATCAATAAAACAATGAAAATTTTTTTTTGCCACATATGCCTAATTCTTGTTTGCGAAGTTAAAAAATTCAAATGCCAATGAATAAATATTAATCATTAATTTTTAATTGCAAATTATATTCAAAATCAGATGCAAGATAGTAAAAAAGCAAATATGGTTTTATATAAAATTTAAAATAGGATTTTTAGTACAATAGGGTTATTATCGTTGAAAATATTGCTTTATCAAAAACGGATTTTTATTTACTTGCATCAACGGATGCCCCTGAAACAAATAAAAAATTGACCTTATTTTTATTCGGTTAGAACTTAATGAAGCATAATAATTTGTCCCGGTTTGGGATTGGTACCCGGTATCATTCGATTGATTTTATACAGTTTTTTCAATTTTATGCCGTATTTTTGAGAAATATGCCACATTGTTTCCCCTTGTTTAACAAGGTGTTCCTTTGCTTTTTTATACTTAGCCCGTTTGGGTTGTAAATAAACGATTTCATTTTCTTCGAATACATGATTTTTATTTATGTCATTATATTTTAGAATTTGCCATACACCCATATTCATTTTTCGGGCTATATCTTTTGGTGTTTGGCCTTTTTTGGCAAAAATGTATTTAATTTTGTTGTCCGAAACCTTCACTTGAACATAAGACAAATCAATCTCTTGATGCAAATCTTGTTTTTTATTGATTTTGGGAGGTATCTTGGCAAAGTTATCCAACTCATAAAGTTTGTGGTTTTCAATGATACGTATCAACAATTCGTCATATTTCGGATTTGTAGCATATCCGGCTTGTTTCAACCCTTTTGCCCATGCCTTGTAGTCAGTAATAGAATATTCAAACAAAAATGCATAGCGTTGGCGGTTGCGTAAAAATTCTGAGTGATCAATAAACGATTCGTAGGGATCTTTGTATTTACGGAAACACTCGTTTTTTTCATCATCGTCAATATGCATGGTTTCTCCTGTCCAATCATTGTGACATTTGATTCCAAAATGATTGTTGGCATATCGAGCCAATGGACTGTTTCCATCACCGGATTCCAAAATTGCCTGAGCCATAGTGATGCTGGCCGGTATTCCTGTTCTTAACATTTCTTTTATGGCCAGTTCTTTATACATTTCAATATATTGCTGACGTGTTATCCTAAATTCAGACGGTTGCGAATGAACAACCATTATCATGAAACCCAACAATATTCCTAAGCAATATCTCATTTTCATTTTCTTATTTATGCAAATTTAAAGACATTTCAACAACTTATCAACACTTTACCAACAAGTTTTCAACAACCATAAATTCAATTTTACCCACGTGTTGTTAATAACCTGCTCTTGTTTGTTAAATGGTAAATTTCTGTAAAGTCCGGTCATGACATGACTATTTTGCAAGAACCGGGAATAAAGTTAATTTTATGTGATGAAATTATCTTTTTTTATAATGAATTTGATTCAAATTAATTTTATTTTGCTTTATAATTTAACAATAAGTAGAGCGTATGCGTGTCATCAAAGAAATTTTGCTTAAGCATAAACTTATCAAAAACAACGAACCTGTCAAAATAAAATCTATTGGCGGAGGATGTATCAACGACGCTTATTTGGCAGCCACAGATTCAGGGATGTTTTTTATCAAAACAAAATCAATTTGCGATGAAAATCATCTATGTGAAAAAGAAAATCTTGAAATATTTCTCAGTTACGGCATTCCTGCACCTGAGCCATATTGTCACGGATGTATTCATGGCATATCTTATCTTGTGATGGAATATTTGCCGGACACGCGTTTTCAAAACGAAATGGCTATCGCTGCCCACATTGTGACCAAACTTCATTCTGTCACACATAAAGACAATTTATTTGGTTGGCATAGAAATAATTTCATAGGCAGTATTTCTCAACATAATGTTTTTAGCGACAATTGGACGGAGTTTTATCTCGATTACCGTATTCGTCCTCTGTTAAAAAAATCTTTGGAAATGGGATATTTTGATAAAGAAGAAGTTAAATTGTGGAATAACTTAATGGAAAAAACTATCCCCGATTTATTACCTCAAAAATGTGCGTCATCCCTTTTGCATGGTGATTTATGGTATGGAAATATACATTTTTCAAACAAACAAGCATATTTGATCGATCCGGCAAGTTATTATGGTCATTATGAGGTTGATTTAGCCATGGCAAAGTTATTCGGCGGTTTTGACAACCAATTCTTTAACCAATATTTTGAATTAAAAGAATATCCCGACAAATACTTCAACGATAGAATGCTGGTTTATCAAATTTATCCATTGTTGGTACATTTGATTTTGTTTGGTTGGGGATATAAAAGTCAATTAATTTCTATTCTGAAACATTACCGTTAATAATTGAGCGGGTATGTCGAAAACAATGAAGGGATTTCTACATCAATGTCCGGCCATTTTTCTTCAATTTTTTGTCGCAGGGCATCCAAGGGACCTGTTTCTCCATGCACCAAAAATATTTTTTTCGGTTTTTGTTTGATTCCTGCCAACCATTTCATTAATTCGGTTGAATCTGCATGTGCCGACAAGCCATCCAATTGATATACTTTGGCATTTACCTGATAGTATTGATCAAAAATTTTCAATTGCTTTTCTCCTTCCAACAATCTTCTCCCTCGTGTTCCCTCTGCTTGATAGCCAACCAATATTACTGTATTGTTTTTTTGTTCTATATATCTTTGCAAATAAAATAAAACACGTCCTCCGGTAATCATACCGCTTCCGGCAATCACGATTTTAGGACGAGGATCATCCATTATTCTGTATGTGTCCCTTATATCTCCCACTATTTCAAACGTTTGGCAAATTTCACGGCACAATTTTACATCAAGTTTGTGCCATTCCGGAAAATTTATAAATACATCCATTGCGCTTTTACCCATGGGACTATCCATTATCAAAGGCACAGGGGGTATCTTTTTTTCTTTTTGAGCTTTCCATAAAATATACATGAGATCCTGAGTGCGTTCAACGGCAAAACTGGGTATTATGACATTGCCTTCACGTTGATATGTTTGGTTGATTAGGTGCAGTAATTTTTTTTCGGCTGATTTCAACGGTGGATGTTGTTTATTGCCATAAGTGGATTCCATCACCAAAACATCACAACTATCAGGTGATACCGGAGAATACATCAGATTGTTGTTATATCTGCCCAAATCTCCGGAAAAGATAAAGGATTCACCATGGTAATCGATTTCAACCCAACATGCCCCCAAAATATGTCCGGCATAGCGATACCTAAATCTTAGACCGGGTGATAAAGTAATCCATTTATCAATTGAAACCACATGAAAATATTGATAAGAATACTTTACGTCTTTGAGATCATAGAGCGGAAGGGCAGGTTTGTGTTTGGAATATCCGATTTTATTGATATGCTCGGCTTCTTCCATTTGAATCTTGGCACTATCTTCCAATACGATTTTGGCTAATTCTTCTGTTGGTCCGGTCATAAATATCTTACCGGTAAACCCTTGCATCACCCATCTGGGTATCATTCCAACATGATCCAAGTGAGCATGCGTGATGATTATGTATTGTATCGTTGATAGATCAACAGGAGGAACAAGCCAATTTAAATTTCGAAGTTTTTTAACACCTTGAAATAGACCGCAATCTATCAAAATTCTCGATTCAGGAAATGATAAAAGAAACTTTGAACCTGTAACTGTTTCAGCTGCACCTAAGAATTGTAGAAATGGTTTTTGCATAACATAAGCTTGTGGAGCCGGAGGGAGTCGAACCCTCGTCCAAACAAGGTCCCGGATTGCCCGCTACACGCTTAGCCATTGTTTGGTATTCGGTTCCGGAGACGACCAATGGCAATCTTACTCCGGACCTAGTTATCATTTGATAAGACAAATTGGGCGATAACTACCCAATTGCCTGCTACATCTCAATGATGCCGTTTTAGAAAGATCCGTGTAGCCAAGACCTTTACAACGGCACTCGCTTGGGCTACTGTACTTCGCCCACTATGGCCTTAAAAATTAGGCAGCGAGAGCGAAAGTTTCTTCGCCGGTTATGTTTGTATGTTTGTTTTAACGAGCTAAACATACAAAGCCCGGCGTGCTGGCAATCCGAAACGGTCTTGCTGTCAAAACCGGTCGGCCCCATATTTTTAAGAACGTTTTGCAAATTTAATTGAAAAAATCATACCATCTATTTTTTATGCAATTTTGTCAGTTTTTTGTTCTTTATAGAGCCTTCAATCAATTTTTTTAAATGAAATCGTAAAATTATTTTGCAACGGATTAAAATATGACAACTCTTTTCTATTTTTCTTTAATACTTTTTTCATGCTTTTGGTGTATAAAAAATGAAAATTTATTTTTGCAGCGATTCTAAGAAAAAAACTGAAAATAGAATGAAAATCGGTATCATAAAAGAAGGGAAAATTCCGGTGGACGAAAGAGTTCCTCTTACGCCCAAGCAATGCAGATGGATAGTAGACAACTATCCGGGTGTGGAAATTTATGTCCAAAAAAGCAATGTGCGTCGAATTAAAGACGAAGAATATGCCAAAGAAGGAATACCTTTGGTTGACGACTTAAGGCATTGTGATATCATCTTGGGTGTCAAGGAGGTTCCTATATCTATGTTGATCCCGGATAAAACTTATATTTTCTTTTCCCACACCATAAAAATGCAAGAGTACAATAAACCCCTTCTCAAAGCTATCATTGAAAAAAACATTACATTGATAGATTGGGAATTGATGAAAAAAAACAACAAACGCGTCATTGGTTTCGGATATTTTGCAGGTTTTGTAGGTGCATATAATACATTTTTCACATTTGGAATTGTTCATAAACAATATACTTTAAAACGTGCTTATCAATTAAAAGATAAGACAGAAGTATTGGATCAACTAAAAAATGTCACTTTTAGGAAACCTTTGAAAGTGATACTCACCGGTGGCGGGAAAGTAGCCCATGGCGTAGAAGATATTTTACAAGCCCTGTCATTTAAAAAAGTAACTCCTTTACAATTCTTAAAAAATCATTTTTCTGACAATGTATACACCCAACTTGAAGTTACCGAATATTTTAGAAGAAAGGACGGAAAAAGTTTTAATAAAACAGAGTTTTATAAAAATGGCAATAATGTTGATTACGAAAGTGATTTCCTAAAATATGCATCTTCCGCAAATTTTTGGATTGCAGGACATTATTGGGATTCAAAATCCCCTTATATACTTCCGGCCCACATGGTAAAACATCCTTCAATGATGCTGGAAATTATCGGAGATATCAGTTGCGATATCAATGGACCTGTGGCAACTACCATCAGGGCAAGCAGTATTTCCTCGCCCTACTATTTCGTGAATAAATATACATTGAAAGAAGAAGATACATACTCTGAAGATACCATTCCGGTCATGGCTGTAGACAATCTTCCTTGTGAGTTGCCGGTTGATGCTAGCGAGCATTTCGGACAAATGTTTATTCAATTTGTTTTAAATGAATTGTTGAAAGCGGAGAGCGAAATGATAAAAAAAGCGACCATTGTGAAAAATGGTGGCCTGACTGAAAATTTTCTTTACTTAAAAAAATGGGTAGAATCTTAAAACTCCCACAAATCATGCTCAAACACAAAAATATCTTCTTTCACTTTCTCCGATTCTAGCATTTGCTCCCATGGAGTCAAATAACTGACAAAATACCTTTCGTAAACATTTGAAACTTTACGAATATAACTGCTAAAAATTCTTTTCCAGAAAATATCTTCAAAAGTTCGTCTCTCAGCGTCGTTAAAGCGGTTAAACACATCATAATTGGCAAATACATATCTTGCTTCGGGAAAATATATCCAAAACATAGGAAGATAACCTCTGACCGTTATCCCATCATCTTCCAACTTTTCACGAAGAGGTGCAATGCCAATGATTCTGACATCCAAAACTGACCTTTGTTTGTCGAAAAACCAGTCCTCTTTTATCCAATATCTTTTTATGTCACGAGAAGTAACTTCCACCAAAGTGGAATCTTCAAATAGTTCCCCTGTATTAAGATCTTCTCTGAAAATTTTTTGATATTCGGCGAGCAGGGCTTTGGCTTCTGCTTTTGTCAAAGGCGTTTTAAATTCATCATCAATGGCAGGATTACCATAAGCCGTTATGGTGCCTTCTTCTAATCCAATTTTAATTACATCAAATAAACTTTTTCGATTGTTGATAGGTTCGATGGGATAATAGAGAGGGTGGTTCATTTTTTCTTTCATATCCAACACACGCCACACCCTCATTGCCCACATAACATCTGCCTCACGTAGATGTGGATAAGAAATTACCTTTTTGGTCTGTGTATGTTCTTTTACATACACACCATCTAGTATGTTCGGAGTATTTTGTGTGTATGAAAAGGTTCCGGATACTAAAGTCAAGAGAACCAATGCATACCTGAATGTTGTTTGTTTGAGTATTTTCATAACTAAAAATTTTATCTATTGTATTTTTAAACTAATTGGAGGCAATTCGCGCACGGTGCCATCAGGCATTCTTACCATAATTTTTTCAAAATATACCTTTTGATTTTTTTTGGCCTGGTTTATCAAACTTTCTACTTTACTATTAAAACGGTTACCGGTTACCGGTTCCTCAATCAATACACCGTTCACCACAGTAGAAAACAGAAATGAATTGACGGTAACAGACACTTCAAAATCAAAGTTTTCCATTTTAGCAATAATTCCTGAAGTTGCTTTTAACTGTGCGAGAGAAATATTATCTGAACCTGTTTTACCTCCAACATAAGGAACCGGATTTGGAATTCTTTTCACTCTGAATTCCATTTCACCCATTTTTTTTGTTCCTCCTTGAACATCTGCATTTACAATGACTCTACACGTTCCCGGTTGTTTCACTCGAACTATCCATTCATTTCCTTTCTTCGAAATGGAACCTCCGCCACCGGATATGCTTGGTTTTAACTTATCGGCAGGTACACCGGGTGCAGAAATTGACACAGGATTGTCTACACCAATATAAAAAACATTCATTTTGGTTGCAGCAATAGTAGCGGCAGGTTTGGCCACCTGGAAGGTAGTTTTCCAGGGGAATTTCAAGATTTTTCCTCCGGGAGCTTTAAAATGAATGATCCCTTTGTAAGTATATTCTCCTTCACTTTTGGCAGCCAATTTTAATAAACCTTTGCCATCCGGAGTAATGGGAAGAGAATCATATTCTCCTTTCATTTTTAAATCTGCGGGGTTGGTTGTATCAATTTCAGATCCTACAAAAATAAGCGGAGATTGAGTAGTATCAAAGGCAGCAAGAAACACCTCAGCCCTAAATGTATCTCCCAATAAAACATAATTTGAATTTGCAATGACCGCAGGAGCCAATTTATTAAATTTAAATGAGCTGGCATCGACAGAACTCAACAAATACTTTACAATGTCAGATTCTGTATTTCGGACATCGGTTTGCATTTTTGTAAGAATAGAAACGGTGGCAGCCAAAGGCACATGATCAAAATAATAACTTTCCCAATTATGTAGTGTGCCACTTGCATCTCTTTTATCAGAAAAATCATATGTTTGATTAATGGCAGCCACAATGGCTTTGGCACCGGGGTCATTGCCTAATATTTGAAGTGCTTGATTCTTAAAATCTTCGAGTTTCTTTCTAAGCGCATTGGCTGTTAATTCTCCGGATTTGGGTTTGGCAGGATCATCGCCAATCAAAACATGCGTAGGAACGTCATAATTATCTTTTGCATTAATCCACTTCATATCAATGATGGTATCGCGTCCAAACTGGTCTTTTCCGATAATTTTATTTTCCGGAATTCCTTCGGTTTGCTTGATAATTTCCACCTTCATTTTGTCAATGTAAGAAACAATATCATCTGCCAATTTCTTTATGGTTTGGGCTTTTTGGTAGTAGGGGCCAACTTTGGTTTTGTTTTCATTATATGCTCTTTCAAATGCAGCGTAATCGGAAGCATTTTTATCGGCAAAATTAGTTTTGGTTCTTTCCAAACCATTATTGATAATCACAAAAGCATCTAGGATTGACTTGGAAACGTTCAACGCCAAAAGCGCCGTCAACACCAAGTACATCATCCCGATCATCTTCTGTCGTGGTGGTAATTTACCTCCTCCCATTGTTTTCCTCTTTTTTAATTAATAAATAAACTTAATTTACAATTTTTATTGTCTGTTGATTGTCATTGCACTCAACATATTGCCATAGATAGTATTCAATGCTTGCAAGTTTTTGCTTAATTCGGCAATATTTTCTTTATAACGTTTTGTATCTTCAATAGATTCGTTCAAGTTGGTCATGAGTTCGGCCATACCGGCATAAAGATTCGTCGTAATTTTTAGATGTTCGTTGGCTCCTTGCAATTGTAATTCATAAATAGCATTCAACGATGCAAGATTTTTGGCCAACGATTGCAAATGCTGACCTGTCTCGGCTCCTGACTCTTGTGCTTCTGTCAAACCTGTTAATGCTTGAGATGCTTTTTGATACGTTTCTGCCAATGCAGATACTTTTACACTGGCATCCTTTAAAGAATGAGTATATTCATTTGTAGCGACACTTGCATCCGAAATATCGGAAAGTTTTTGAGCATTTTCACTTAATTTAACCAGTCCTTCTCTTAAGCTTTCAAGTAATTCCGGTCCAATTTTCGCTTCTTCAAGGGCTTTATCCAACTCTTGTGTAAGTGACTTTGGTTTTTCTTTTTTCTTTTTGTGTCCGCCATCTTCATCATGCATCCCTGCTAATTCAGGGTATACAAGAGACCAATCTACATCCATGTGAGGTGGCTCAAATGCAGAGAAAAAGAATATTACAGCTTCAGTTAACAATCCCACGGTAAGCATAACTCCTGCACCGGGCCAGTGCTGTATCTTAAACAACGCTCCTACGATAACAACAGATGCTCCCCATCCATAGAGCATACCCATGATTTTCTTCCCCTTTTTTGTTTGAAATAAAAATTCAGCGAATCCCATAACTTTAAAATTTAATTGTTAAACATTTATATTTCCGGTTTTATTTAATTTTTTAATTGTAATCAGCTTTATCCCGGCCAAGGAATGTCATAACACATCTAAACCCGATATAACATTTTGCAGTATCTTGATATTCGTAAGTGCGTGTACCCACTTGAAGGTAATATGCAACATCCTTCCAGGAACCACCTCTCAGTACTTTTCTTTTCAATGCAGGCGGATCTTCATCTTTGGCATCATATTGATAATCCATGTTCAAATCATGTGCAAAGTTATAAGCTGATTCATCAAAAGCATTGCTTGTCCATTCGGCAGCATTTCCGGCCATACAATACAAACCATAATCATTGGGATTATAAGAGAAAGCCCCAACGGTGTGAAAACCTCCATCATCGATATAATTCCCACGCAATGGTTTAAAGTTACCAAGAAAACATCCCCGGCTGTTTCTGATGTAAGGACCTCCCCAAGGATAAGGGCTTAAATCAAGACCACCTCTTGCAGCCCATTCCCATTCGCTTTCAGTAGGCAACCTAAAATCATTGACAAGGATTGAGCCCATGTTGATGAGAAATGAACTAAGCAACTGTGTTCTCCATATACAAAATGCACGAGCTTGTTTCCAGCTGACACCCACCACCGGATAGTCATCGTAAGCAGGATGCCAGAAATAGTTTTGAGTCATTGGCTCATTAAAAGAGTAGGTGAAATCATGTATCCATGCCAATGTATCGGGATATACATTTATAACATCTTTTTTGATAAAAACAGATCTGTCTTTTAAACCCTGGGGACGGTTCACTCTCAACGCAGCCGATTTAAGATCGATCCAATAATATTCATAATTCAATTTACGAGTGTCGAATTCACGGCGACGATAGAATCTTTCGGATTCGGGATAAAACATTTGTTCTGTGGCTTCTCTCACCTCTTGATCATCCCATCTGATTTTCGAATACCAATTTATAAAAGGCGGATCAATCTCTTCACCAAAATCGTTTTCGCTTATCAAGAAATCTTCTTCGCTGACCTCTTCTCCCAAGATTCTTCTGGCAATTGAATCTCTAACCCAATAAACAAATTGACGATATTCGTTATTTGTTATTTCTGTCTGGTCAATATAAAATGCTTGGACCGAAACGGTTTTTTGAGGGGCAGTCAATGAATAGGGCACATCCTGGTCACTTTGTCCCATGTTGTAGCTTCCCATCGGAATATATAACATACCGTAGGGATCGGGCTGATACCATGGTTCGCGGCCTTGCACACCGATTAATTCTCCGGTGTCTTTTGAACAAGCAAATAATCCAAAGGATAAAATGCTTATGGGTATGATCTTTTTCATATTAACCTCCTCTTTCTCATTATAGAAACGGCAAATATATCAAAATATTGTATTGCCGGGTTTCGCTTTTACGATATTTGCTTTTAAAATGTTTCAAAATTATAAAAATCTTACACTTTTATAACGTTGCAATTTGGGTTCTTTGTATAATTTATAGCAATAATTGAGCATAAACTCAACAGACCCATTGCTGTATCTTCTCAACTGAGACATTGTCAAATCATATGAAACTCCAATTTTCAGATTTTCAAGAGATTTCGATGCTATGCCGAGGTCGGATCCCACCAAAATAGCAAGAGCATCCTGCAAACGATAGGATAAACCGCCCCATAGTTGCTTTTTATACCATAGATTCATATTTAAATCCAACTGTGGCGTGGCAGGATCGCTTTTGGCAAAAATCATCGGCCTTAATTCCAGGTCAGGATTGGATAATTGAATGTTGTATCCGGCCATTATATAAAAGTGATTTCTTACGGCATAATTCAAATTCCAATCTACTGCCCCGGGTGCTGTGACTCCTGCGGTACCTGAAACATTGAATTTAGGAGCCACCAAATGTAATACGGACAACCCCACAAACAAATCTTCCCTTTTGAAAAACACTCCGAAATTCATATCAAAAGATGTTTTGGCAGTGGAGTTATCAGGAATGGAAGGGTCCTGGTAATAAGGATCTATCGAAATCCAATCAGCCGTAAGACGTTTACTCATTATGCCGCCTTCAAGACCAACACCCAAATCTCCTCCCCATAGGCCTCTATGATATGCCAATGCCAAACGCGCATTGGTTGTTTTTTCAGCGCCCAATTGGTCCTGGTAAACGTTCAATCCCGTTCCAAACTGAACAGTTGCAATTCGAAAACCCCCGTGGCCACTAAACATAAAAGTTTGCGGATTGCCTGCAAAACTCATGTTTTGTTCACGGAACAAAAATGTGCCACATATACTTCCAATCCCATTAGAACCGGCAACACCGGGATTTACTCCGAATTTATTAAACATGTTTTGAGTCCATTGGGGATCTTGCTGTCCGAATAAAACTACACAAAAACCCACGCCGGAAAAGAAAAGAAATAATTTTTTCAACATAATTTTCTTTTTTTACAAGGTGCTAATTTAAAAAAAACATTTTATTTTTCAAAAATTGTTAAATGATTTTGTTATAAAATTTCAACCATCGAGGTGGAATCTCGTGATTTAAAGCCATCAAATAATCACTTTCAGAGCAAGGAATTAAGAGGGTTTTATTTCCGATTTCTTCATTTTTATCGGGATATTTTACTTCCATCCACCATTTTTCGGAATGTTTGTTTTTGTAAAACACCAACTCGCCTATATCAAAACACACAAGATATTTTTGAAAATTCTTGCGGTTTTGATATGGTTTTTCTTTTATTTTATTTTTTAGCCCTAACAATACATGCCATAGTGCATGAGCCAACAAGCGGTTGTTTTGGGGACAATTTTGTTCGTTATGAGTTTCAAAAAATCCCAATACTTTTAAATTATCCGAAAGTCCGGTGAATAACATTAGTTGACAAAACTCTTCACCATGCAATCCATGGGGCGATTGTTGGCTGCTTTGAAAATCACTGTTTCTAATAGACAGTGGATCGACTGAAACAATTTCTGCACTTCGGATGTAAGGTTCGATATCTGCAAAATTTTGTCTTAGTAACCCTACCCTTATGTAATCAAAATTTAATTTTTCCATCAATTCCAATTCCTCACTGCTGACCATATATGTTTGATACCCTAAATTGGTATAATTAAACAATGACGAAGGTTGATGGGTGATAATTTTCGATAGAAAGTTACTGCTGTTTAAGTTTTCATCGGCTTCATTTCCAATGTCAAACATGGCATCTATGACCAATAAATTTGTCAGTTGTGTCAATTCACTGATGGCAGCATAAACAGGATAAGTAAAATGTTGCCCTCCACCAATAAATACAGGTATTACCCCTTTTTGAACCAGTGTGGTAGTGATGATTTTAATGGCAAACAGGGTGTCGGATAAATCTTTGCCGGTAATTAAATTACCAAAATCAGCCACTTTCAAATTGAAACCATGATCGTGTAACCTGTAAAATTCCTTACGTATTTCTTGAACATTGGAATCTCCGTCGGGATAACGTGATTCACGCAAATCTTGTATTCCTATAATGGCCAAATCGTAATCGGCATAAAAATCAAAATCTTGTGAATCTTTGTTGATAAACAATGTATTATATAATTGACCGTATATGGATCTTTGAAGTGTGATACCGGCCGGTTGAAAAAATTCTTTTAATTCCATAGGAATTACTTATCTGGTTGTATTATTTTCAAGCAATCCTCCAAAGTCAATTTTGAAGGATCTTGTTGGTATTCTTTAGGAAGTTTATAATTCTTTTTACCTTTTTTTATATAAGGGCCATAGCGACCTTTCAATACCTTTATATCATGTTCGGGAAATTCGATGATTACATTGGATGATGTTTTTGATTGATTTTCTTGAATAATTTTTATTGCTTTTTCGAGGGTCAGTTCTTCCCAACGCTCTACAGTTTTCAAAGAAATAAACTCATTGCCCCATTTTATATAAGGACCAAACTTTCCGCGGTTGATCAACACTTCTTTCTTTTCGAACTCACCAAGATGTTTGGGAAAACTGAGCCACTTCAACGCATCTTCCAAAGTGACATCATCCATGCTTACCCCTTTGGGCAATGATGCAAACAAAGGCTTGTCATCATCGGTGGCCTCGCCCATTTGTATCATTGGACCATAACGACCAATCTTCACATACACGTTTCGTCCGGTTTTGGGATCCTTGCCTAATAATCTTTCACCTGTTGTTTTTTGTGCTGTTTCTAATGTTTTTTCTACTTCTTTGTGAAAAGATTTATAAAAGCGGTCGACCATTTCGGTCCATTCCATTTTACCCTCTGCAATAATGTCAAATTCCTTTTCTATTTGGGCAGTAAAGCCATAATCCATAATTTCAGGAAAATATTCCATCAAAAAATCATTGACTACTTTGCCAATATCAGTAGGAAACAATTTATTTTTCTCACGTCCTGTAATTTCACTTTTAAGTGAATCGATGATTTTTTGATTCTCCAGGGAAATTACTTTATATTTTCTTTTGTGACCTTCTCTTGATTCTTTTACAACATAACCTCTCTTGATAATAGTAGATATCGTGGGTGCATAAGTCGATGGGCGGCCAATGCCAAGTTCTTCCAACTTCTTAACTAAACTTGCCTCGGTATAGCGAGGAGGATGTTGATAAAACCTTTGTATGGCATCGATTTTTTTGACTGTTACAATTTCTCCGGCTTTAATTTTTGGCAGGAGTTCCAATGAATCCTCCTCTTGATCGTGATCATCCGACTCTACATACACTTTCAGGAATCCGTCAAAAAGAATAACCTCACCTTTGGCCACAAATTTTAACTCTTCAAATGGAGTCGACACGTAGATTAATGTTCTTTCCAGTTCGGCATCGGCCATTTGAGATGCTAATGTCCTTTTCCATATTAAGTCATAAAGTTTAACCTCTTGATCGTTCCCTTTTATGGACGATTGTTGAATATATGTTGGCCTGATGGCTTCATGGGCTTCTTGAGCCGATTTATTTTTTGTTTGATAACGCCTTGGCTTGGAATATTCTTTACCAAAAAGTTTAATAATCTCGTTTTTAGCCGTATTTATTGCCAAATCCGATAAATTCACCGAGTCGGTACGCATGTATGTAATTTTACCGGCTTCATATAAGCGCTGGGCAATCATCATAGTTTGTGCTACGGAGAAACCAAGTTTTCTGGAAGCTTCTTGTTGTAGTGTGGATGTTGTAAAAGGAGGAGCGGGCGAACGCTTAGCCGGTTTTGTCTCAACATTGAGTATTTTAAATGTATTGTTTTGACATGCTTTTAAAAATTCAAGGGCCTCTTGTTCATTATCAAACCTTTTATCCAATTCGGCTTTGAAAGAATCACCGAAAGGTGTTTCAAAATAACCTGTTACTTTAAAATAATCCTTCTCGGCAAAATTTTCAATTTCCCTTTCTCTTTCAACTATCAATCTTACGGCTACGGATTGTACACGCCCTGCACTCAAAGCCGGCTTGACTTTTTTCCACAATACGGGAGACATTTCATATCCAACCAAACGGTCAATGACTCTACGGGCTTGTTGGGCATTGACAAGATGCATGTCTATTTTCCTTGGATTTTTAATGGCTTGAACAATGGCATCTTTGGTAATCTCATGGAAAGCTATTCGTTTGTATTTTTCATCAGGAATTTTAAGAGCTTCTTTTAAATGCCATGAAATGGCCTCTCCTTCTCGGTCTTCATCGGTTGCCAACCAAATGATTTCAGATTCGGCCACCGCCTTTTCCAATTCTTTTACAATTTTTTTCTTGTCCGGTGGTATAACATATTTAGGTTGGTAGTTATGTTCTATGTCAATAGCCAGGGATTTTTCGGGCAAATCTCTTATATGTCCGAAACTGCTTTTAACAGTGTATTCTTTGCCCAGAAAACCTTCTATAGTTTTACCCTTGGCCGGAGACTCAACTATGACTAAATTTTTTGGCATATACTATTTATCGGTGCAAAGAAAACAAAACTTTTGAAAAATCTTAAAATTATGAAAAAAAGGGCGAAAAATATGACAGTTTGACACACATTATTTAACTTTGCAAAAAATAGTCAAATAAACATGATAACTCAAAAAACTATAGACGAATCCAAACAAGGACAAGTTACTTTGTTAAATCAAAACGCGCCTGTTTCGAAAAAAGTTTATATTGAAAGCTATGGCTGTCAAATGAATTTTTCTGACAGCGAGATTGTAGCTTCTATTTTATACGAAGCCGGATATGGTACAACTTCAGACCTTCACGCAGCAGATTTGATCTTAATCAATACCTGCTCGATCCGTGAAAAAGCTGAACAAACCGTCAGGAACCGACTACAACAATTTCATGCTATCAAAAAGAAAAATGCAGGAGTGAAAATTGGAGTATTAGGATGCATGGCAGAGCGGTTAAAAGAAAAGTTTTTAGAAGAAGAGAAATTGGTAGATCTGGTCGTGGGTCCCGATGCTTACCGTGATTTGCCTTCATTGCTGGAAGAAACAGAAGATGGCAAAAAAGCCGTCAATGTAATTTTATCCAAAGAAGAAACCTATGCAGATATCTCGCCCGTAAGGTTAAATACAAACGGCGTTTCGGCATTTATTTCTATTATGCGTGGTTGTGACAATATGTGCACTTTTTGTGTAGTGCCATTTACAAGAGGACGTGAACGCAGCCGGGACCCTGAAAGCATCCTGAAAGAAGTTGAAGACCTTGTGCATCAGGGCTATAAAGAAGTGACCCTGCTTGGACAAAATGTAGATTCTTATTTGTGGTTTGGAGGCGGGCCGAAAAAGGAATTTTATAAACTTAGTCCGGAAGAGCAATCGAAAGCGGTAAATTTTGCCCGGCTACTGGCCATGGTGGCATCGGTCTCACCCAAACTCAGAGTGAGGTTTTCAACCTCCCATCCAAAAGATATTACACGGGATGTTATTGAGACAATGGCCAAATATCCCAATATCTGCAAATACATTCATTTGCCTCTCCAATCGGGAAGTTCAAGGATTTTAGAAATGATGAACAGGGGTTATAGCAAAGAATGGTATTTAAACAAAATTGATGAAATTAAATCAGTGATTCCCGATTGTGCCATCTCTACAGATATCATTGCAGGATTTTGCAGCGAAACCGAACAAGACCATGAAGAAACTTTGGAAGTAATGGAAAAAGTAAAGTTTCATTATGCTTATATGTTTAAGTATTCCGAAAGGCCCAATACACCGGCACAAAAAAAATTTAAAGATGATGTGCCCGATGAAATAAAAACCCGTCGATTAAATGAAATAATCGCCCTTCAGCAACAACATTCTTTGCTAAGAAATCAAGAAGTAATCGGTCAAGTTTTCGAGGTATTGATTGAGGGAGTGTCAAAACGGTCACCCGAACAATATTCAGGTCGTAATTCACAAAACACTGTGATAGTATTTGACAAAAAACCGGGATTAAAACCCGGAGATTATATAAATGTAAAAGTCAAAGAATGTACAAGTGCCACATTGATTGGAGAAATTGTAGAATAAATGGATTTACAAAGCATTAAACAAAGGTTCGGCATCATTGGCAACGACCCTAAATTAAACAGGGCGTTGGAAATTGCAGCACAGGTTGCCCCCACGGACTTGAGTGTATTGATAACCGGTGAAAGTGGTACCGGAAAAGAAATCATGCCTCAAATCATTCATTACTTAAGCCCAAGAAAGCATTCCAAATATATTGCGGTTAACTGTGGCGCAATACCGGAAGGAACCATCGACTCCGAATTGTTTGGACACGAGAAAGGATCTTTTACAGGCGCCTATGATTCCAGAAAGGGATATTTTGAAGTAGCAGACGGAGGAACAATTTTTTTGGATGAAGTTGCCGAATTACCTTTGGAAACACAGGTTCGTTTGCTTAGAGTTTTAGAAACCGGTGAATTTATCAGAGTAGGGTCTTCGAAGGTGCAAAAAACCAATGTAAGAGTAGTTGCCGCTACAAACAGAGATCTTTTGCAAGCCATTCAGGAAGGAAAATTCAGAGAAGATCTCTATTTCCGTCTAAATACTGTGCCGATTTACCTTCCCCCTTTGAGAGAAAGAGGAGATGATATTTTATTGCTTTTTAAAAAATTTGCTTCCGATTTTAGTGCAAAATACAGAATGCCACCTATAGAACTTACTCCAGAAGCCATAGAAGTGTTAAAAAGTTATCGTTGGCCCGGAAATATAAGACAATTGAAAAATGTGGTGGAGCAAATCTCTATCATTGAACATACCCGGGAAATTTCTCCTGAAATTCTCAAACAATATCTTCCCAATTATGATTCATACAAAACCAAAGGAATCATATCAGATTTTTCAACCATCGGTAACGAAAGAGAAATTTTATATAAAGTTTTATTTGAATTTAAAAATGAAATTTTACAGTTAAAAAAAATTATTTTTTCCATTTTAGAAAACAACCCTCACATAAAACTTCCCGATTTTGAAAAAAATCAAATGCAAGAAAACCAAATGCCGTCAAGCAGTTTTCTACCTGTTGTGGCCTCTCCGTCTTCAACCGCTATTCAACCTTATCAAAATCAAAATGGAAATAATATAATTGTAAAATCACAGGAACACACTTCACATCAACATGAAGTAGTTGACATTGAAGAACCTTTATCACTAGAAGAACACGAAAAAGAATTGATTAAAAAAGCACTCGAAAAATATAAAGGGAAACGCAAACCTGCCGCCAAAGAACTTGGAATATCCGAAAGAACCCTGTATCGTAAAATAAAAGATTATAATTTAGGCCATATTAAATGAGCTTCATTTTGAATAACACAAAATTTACTTTTATTACCGGAGTTGTATTAATATTTTTTTCTGCCTGTAAGTTTTACAGTTTTTCGGGAGCCAATATAGATTACAGTCAAACCAAAACCATTTCCATTGCTAATTTCGAAAACCTCGCAGCACTTGCAGGTCCTACCTATGCCCAAGGATTGTCCGAAACTATCAGAGAAGTATTTCTCACACAAACACAATTACAAATTGTCAACTCAGCCGGAGATCTTGAATTAAGCGGTCAAATTATTGATTTCTCTATTTCTCCGGTAGCAATCTCCTCTAATGATCTGGCTTCAAAAAATAGAGTAACCATGACCGTAAAAGTGAAATTCTCTAATCATAAAAACCCGGAAGACAATTTTGAGACCACATTTTCAAGATTTGCCGATTTTGATGCAACCCAAAGTTTTTCTGCCGTCGAAACAGATATTATGAAAGACATTTATCAACAATTGGCTCAAGATATTTTCAACCGTTCGCTTGGAAACTGGTAATACTATGCTTCCATCCGGCAACATATCAGAACAATTGATCAACGACCTAGATCAATGGGGCGACAGAATCAGACAATTACCACAATCTAAAAAATCGCCCTATTTTGGTTTGATTTATGTGATACAATATATCGACGACCTGAAAAACGGGGACATCTCACCCGAATCAATTCCCTTTTCTTTAGAGATGGCTTCTTTGTATTTTAATCAAAGGGAATTTTTGTTTCAATTACACAAATATTTTATCTCTAAGCAAAGAAAATCGGATAAAGAGACGGGCATTGATCCCAAAACCGGTGTTTTGCAATTGCAAAACACAGACAATCCCCCCATTACTAACAATGATGATAATAACAATAACACCATTGACAAAACCACACAACCCACAAACACTATATCCTCCCAAGAAGACAATACCATACAACAAACCGACAAAGAATCGGCACAAAAAGAAACTGACAACATCATCGGTTCCGATAGTAATGATAATGAAAAAAACACACGACAAGAAGACAACGAAGCTCCATCCGAAGAGAATAAAACAAATGGACCTGCTCCGGAATCTCAGGAATTACCTGCAACAACAGATCCATTGGAACAGTTAATTATTACCGAAACGATATCCCAAGTAAACCCATTGCAAGAAATGCCAACTGAACCCGAAACGCAACAGGAAATAACCGAAAGTAAAGATGAAATCTTAGATGACACCCAAAAGACCTATACCGAATGGCTGAAATTGTTGGATAAAAATCAAGCAGCTCAAAAGAAACTCGATATAGAAGAAAAGACACAAGACAAAAAGTCATCAGACCGTGTAAAAACTTCAGAAATTGAATCTCTCATTGAAAAATTATCACAAAAAGGAGAGAAAATATCCATTCCTCAACAAAGGGAACAAAAAAAGTTTTTCAAACCACAAGATTATGCCAAAAAAAGCATAGAAGAAACCGACGATTTGATTACGGAAACTTTGGCTAAAATCTATGTGCAACAAGGAAACTATGAAAAAGCAATAAGTGCTTATGAAAAATTGATGTTGAAAATTCCCGAAAAAAAACTTTATTTTGCAGGCCAAATTGAATTAATCAAAAAACAATCAAAAAAATAAAACTATGTTGTACTTTTTGCTTACCTTGATATTAATAATCTCAGTGTTGTTGATTTTGGTAATTATCGTGCAAAACCCCAAAGGAGGTTTAGCAGCCAACTTCACATCGAGCAATCAATTTTTGGGCGTACGTCAAACAGCAGAATTGATTGAAAAAGTAACCTGGACCTTGGGAATTGCACTCATTGTATTAAGCGTCATTACTTCCGGATTATATTCATCACAAAGCAACCGGGCAGATAATGAACAAATCAGAGAATCTAAAATTCAAAAGCAAATAGAAGAATCTGAATTGCCTGTAGTTCCAAATAACATTCCATCACCTGCTGAAAACAATCAAGAATAATTTGTCTTTAATACTATCAAAAAGACACAATGTCAGCCAATGGCTGACATTTTTTGTTTAATTCTGAAATTTTGTCTTTGTTTTGAGCATTAAATCTCTCTGGCACAAAAAATGCAATTTATAGAACGAAACCCAAAAACCATTAAACTATGTCAACAAAAGTTGCAGAAAAAAAAGAAGTAAAAATTAAACCATTGGCAGATCGTGTAGTGATTGAGCCTGCTCCTGCAGAAGAAAAAACAGCAGGTGGTATCATTATTCCGGACACTGCTAAAGAAAAACCACAAAGAGGAACTGTGGTAGCAGTTGGTCCCGGTAAAAAAGACGAACCAACTACCGTAAAAGTTGGTGATGTTGTACTTTATGGCAAATATGCCGGTACAGAAATCCAAATTGATGGCAAAGAATATTTGATTATGAGAGAAAGTGACATTTATGCCATCATTTAATTTTCATTTCAGAATCATTTAATAATTAATAATTTATTTAAACTAAAATTTAAACCCTAAAAATCGATAAAGCTATGGCAGCAAAAGAAATTATGTTTGATGCAGAAGCAAGGGCCGCTTTAAAAAGAGGAGTGGATAAACTTGCCAATGCCGTAAAAGTTACATTAGGCCCCAAAGGAAGAAATGTAATCATTGAAAAAAAATTTGGCGCACCTTCCGTTACTAAAGACGGAGTATCTGTTGCTAAAGAAATTGAATTGAAAGACCCCATTGAAAATATGGGAGCTCAAATGGTACGTGAGGTTGCTTCCAAAACTGCAGATGATGCAGGAGACGGAACAACTACCGCTACTGTTTTGGCTCAAGCCATCGTAACAGCCGGTTTGAAAAACGTTACAGCCGGTGCTAACCCGATGGACTTAAAAAGAGGTATCGACAAAGCCGTTAAAGCTGTTGTAGAAGATCTTAAAAAACAATCCAAAAAAGTAGGCGACGATTACAAAAAAATCGAACAAGTGGCCACCATCTCTGCCAACAATGACCCTGAAATAGGGAAATTGATTGCAGATGCAATGAAAGCCGTTGGCAAAGAAGGTGTAATTACTGTTGAAGAAGCCAAAGGCACAAGCGATGAATTGAAAACCGTAGAAGGAATGCAATTTGACCGCGGATACCTCTCTCCTTACTTTGTCACCAACGCCGAAAAAATGGAAGTTGAATTGGACAATCCATACATCCTTATCTACGATAAGAAAATCTCTTCCATGAAAGACTTGCTTCCGGTGTTGGAAAAAGTTGTTCAAACCAACAAACCTCTGTTGATCATTGCCGAAGATGTTGAAGGTGAAGCATTGGCTACCCTGGTTGTAAACAAATTGAGAGGAACATTGAAAATCGCCGCTGTTAAAGCTCCCGGCTTTGGTGACAGAAGAAAAGAAATGCTTCAAGATATTGCCGTATTGACCGGAGGTACTGTAATTTCAGAAGAACGCGGTTATAAACTTGAAAATGCCGATTTGAGCTATCTTGGTAAAGCCGAAAAAGTGGTTATTGACAAAGACAATACCACTATCATCAATGGTGCCGGAAAAACTGAAGACATCAAAGCCCGCATCAATCAAATCAAAGCTCAAATTGAAAATACAACCTCCGATTATGACAGAGAAAAATTGCAAGAAAGATTAGCCAAATTGGCCGGAGGTGTTGCAGTAATCTACGTAGGTGCTCCTACCGAAGTAGAAATGAAAGAGAAAAAAGATCGTGTTGACGATGCTTTGCATGCTACAAGAGCTGCTGTTGAAGAAGGTATTGTGCCCGGTGGTGGTACTGCATACATCCGTGCTTTGAATGCATTGGAAAACTTAAAAGGCGACAACGAAGACGAAAACATTGGTATCGCTATCGTAAGACGTGCTTTGGAAGAACCTCTTCGTCAAATCGTGTTCAATGCCGGCGGTGAAGGTTCTGTAGTTGTACAAAAAGTGAAGGAAGGAAAAGACGATTTTGGTTACAACGCCCGTACTGAAACTTATGGAAACCTGATTGAAGAAGGTGTCATCGATCCTACCAAAGTTTCACGCGTTGCTCTTGAAAATGCTGCATCAATCGCCGGATTGTTACTCACCACTGAATGTGTTGTGGTAGAAATAAAAGAAGAAGAAAAAGCTCCGGCAATGCCCGGTGGCGGAATGGATATGATGTAATCAAACGCCAATAAAAATAAAAAAGGCCGGTAATAACCGGCCTTTTTTATTTTTAAATTTTGCATCTGCATATACTGTTTTTTACTATTGATTTTTTCAAAAAATTTATAAGAATAATGAGATTTATTTTTTTCTGTAATTATCAGTAATATAAACAAAGCAATAATCTTCGGTAATTGGGAAAAAATAATCGGCTTCATCCCTCAATATCTGAGATGTGGTTTCCTCCACAGCTGCAATTTCCACTCTTACACCTCTGGATTTTAAATGTCTTACAAGTTCTACGTAATCAGAGTCCCCGGATAAGATAATGATAGTATCCACTTTTTCTGCAATTTGAATCGCATGAATAGTAATCGGGATATCAGCCGATTTATGGCAAGGTATCACCGAACCATGGTATTTATTATGCAACCTCTCGGCCAACTTTGATGAAATACTGATGCCTTCACGAAAATATAACAATCTGTTTAGTCCTCTGTTATCCAGTAGTTCGGGTATAAGTTTGTCAAAATTCAACATGGCTTCTTTCAGACCAAGTTTATCATGTATGCTGCGTTCGATATTGTTACCGTCTATCAATATAGCCACACTTTGCAAAATCAAAATTTCTCCTGAAAGTTCCTGACTTTTTTTGATATTGCTTTGAGCATGGTAAGTATTAGTTTTTTCTGTGTTTTTTTGTGCTTTACGCCGTTTCATAATTTACATTGTTAAAACTAAATTTTTGAAAAGTTTTCCAAGTTTAGGTTGAACAATCGAAGAAACATCCTTTACTTCGTCATGAGTAGTTTTATTTTGAGGATTTTCTGAAAGAACATTGGTAATGACAGAAACACCAAAGCAATTCCACCCCAAATAGTTTCCCATAATAACCTCATAAGTAGAAGACATTCCTACCGCATCTGCTTCAAAAAATTTTATCATCTTATATTCGGCTACCGTTTCATAAGTAGGGCCCTGCCAAGAAAAATAAACTCCTTGATGCAATGGCACGATAGATGATTCGTGAGCAATTTGTATCGCTTTATCAATTAACTGCCGTGAATATGGTAAAGACATATCTGGGAACCTAGGTCCCAAGGTATCATCATTTTTTCCTCTGAGTGGATTATCCGGAAAAAAATGAATATGATCCTTGATAATCATTATATCACCCGGTTTGTATGCAGGATTGATTCCACCGGCAGCATTTGAAATCAACAGATTTTTTATGCCAAATTGATGCAATACTTTCAAAGGATAAACGGCAGTAGAAAGATCATAACCTTCATAATAATGGAATCTTCCTTGCAAAATAATCAAATGTTTATTTTGAATTTTGGCTACAATTAAATTCCCCCCATGACCTTCAACCGTGACTTGAGGGAAATTAGGAATTTTTTTATATGGAATCGATTCTAGAATTTCAACATGTTGCACAAAACCTCCTAGACCCGATCCTAAAACGACCAGGGCATCAGGAGTGTTTTGTATAAATTTCCGCAGAAAAGTTTCAGTTTCTAAAATTTTTGACATGCTGCAAAATTTGTTGATCAAATTTTTGATGATAATTTTCAGGAAAAACTGTTTTAGTTGAATAGTAAATAACAGGATATCTATTTAAAATTTTTTTTAATTCCGGGTCGTTTAGCCGCATAGTGTCTTTTTCTGTAGTCACAATCACTTTTTTCGGTGAATAGTGATCGTTAAATTTTTTTATCACTTTCTTTAAGTCACTTTCCTTAAACAAATGATGGTCGGAAAATTCAAAGTGAATGACATCGCGAAAAATATTTTTTAAAAAATAAAAATAATTTTCGGGATTGGCTATTCCTGTCAATAAAATGGCAGTATATCCGGACAGGTCGCTTTTTATTAACTCTTCTGCACTTTTATTAAAGGGAAATGGTCCTATATGATCTATTCGTGAGAAATAAATATCTTTTGGAAAATTAAGTTCATTCTTGATTCTTTTTTCATCAATCGGAGACAATACCACGGGAATCTTGGTCACAATCACCATGTCGGCACGATTTGCTGCAGATGGCCATTCTCTCAGATTTCCGGCAGGCAGTAATAGATCTTGTTTATACAATTTGCTGTAATCGGTCAATAAAATATTTAAAGATCCTCTCACACGGCGATGTTGAAATGCATCATCCAACACAAATACATCCACCTCAGGATGTTCTTTCATGATTTTTTCAATGCCATGAACTCGATCAATATCCACAGCCACACTTGCCTCCGGAAACTTTCTTTTTATTTGAAGGGGCTCATCTCCTACTTCTTTTGGAGTGGAATTTTCATTTACATAACGAAAAACAGTAGTAATTCTACCATATCCCCTGCTTAAAACAGCAACTTTAAAATGATTTTTTATCAATAATTCAGAAATATATTCTACATGTGGCGTTTTACCTGTTCCTCCTACCGAAAGGTTGCCAACCACTATCACCGGTTTTCGGAAATAGTATGATTTCAACACATTGGTATCATAAAGCAAATTTCTCACCCAAACCCCAACTCCATAAAACAAAGAAAAAGGGTATAAAATTTTGCGCCATGAACCCATCTTTACAATATTCTTTCAAATTTTTGCTAAAATAAAAAAAAATCCATTCTTAATTCTTTCAACCATTCAAAATAATAAAATTAAACTCATTGACAATCGTTTTTTGATCCGTATGGATTAAAACTCAATTTTTTGTATTAAAATAGTTGGCAACCATTGATCATTCATTGTCCCAACCTTTGAAATTGACATCTGCTTACTTGATTTGCTCATACAACATAAACAAAGCCAATTTGGCTGCACGCCGTATGTTGGTCAGACGGTCTCCTTTTAAATGCAACAACTTGGTCACAACCTTTTCAGGTGTAGCGCATGCAAGCCAAACTGTTCCTACCGGTTTTCCCGGAGTAGCTCCTCCCGGGCCGGCAATACCTGTTGTCGAGAGTGCATAATCGGTTTTGTTCAGTTCTTTCACCCCCTTGGCCATTTCTATTGCAACAACCTCGCTGACTGCACCGTAATTTTTCAAGCTATTTTCAGAAACATTAATAACATTCATTTTTACTTCATTGGAATAACTGACTACAGACCCCATAAAATAATCGGAACTCCCGGGAATACTCGTAATCAAATGACTTAAATAACCTCCCGTGCAACTCTCGGCACAAGATAACGTTTGTTTTTTGTTCCTTAAAATTTTTCCGATTACTTCTTGAATGGTTTCATCTTCCAACGAATAAATTTTATCTTTTAAAATATGCTTCAACTCCTCTATTTTCTGATTGATGGATTTCTTGACGTCATAAGATAAATTTTTGTTGACAAAAGCACTTAATCTAAGTTTTACTTCGCCAAAAGACGGCAAATATGCCAAAGACAGAAATTCCGGCAAAGACTTTTCCCAATCTTGAATCATTTCAGCCAGCACCGATTCCGGAATACCATAGGTGCAAACAGTTTGATGAATGATTGCCATATCGCTCAACGTAGACAAATGATCAATCACTTGCACCATCATTTGTTGCATTTCTGCAGGAACTCCCGGCAACAAAAAAACATGCTTGTCATTCACATGAAAATACACACCCGGCGCAGTTCCCAGATAGTTCCATAGAACTTTTGCATTCTCAGGAAACAATGCCTGTCTCCGGTTAAATTTGTTGAGTGGCAAACCTCTACTGACATATTTTTCAGTGATAAAATCTAATATTTCTTGATTAATCAATAGTTTTTGATGAAAATATTCTGCAATACTTTCTAAAGTTTTGTCATCCGATGTAGGACCCAATCCCCCGGTAGTGATTATTATATCGGCTTTTTGGAGACAATCATGTAATGTATTTTTAATTATATCTTTTTGATCACCAATCGTTCTTTTTTCAATCACTTTTACGCCTATTTTGTTTAATTCGCCGGAAATAAATGTGGAATTTGTATCAGTAGTCTGTCCAATCAATATTTCATCACCAATGGCAATAATAATTGCTTTCATAACAAATATTTTGCATGAATTTTGTAATGTTGCAAATTAACATGAAAATATAGTGAAATGAAAAAAAATTTGATCAGTTTGGTTTTGATATCCATATTCTGCTTTTCCTGCAGTGAGATGCAAAATGTAGTAAATAACTTGCCGGTTGAAACCAAGCCTCAACCATTAACAAATGAAGAAGTGATAAAGGGATTAAAAGAAGCATTAAAAGTTGGGACAGACAGTGCCGTAGCCCGAACCTCCAAAATAGATGGTTTTTATAAAAACCCGTTAATTTTTATTCCATTTCCACCGGAAGCCGAAAAAATGAAAAACAAATTGATTGAACTTGGCTTTGAAGAACAAGTGAATAAATTTGTGGAAACTCTAAACAGAGGAGCCGAACTGGCAGCCAAACAAGCAGCACCAATTTTTGTGGATGCAATACTCAACATGAGTATTCAAGACGGCTTTGCCATTTTAAATGGAGGTGAGAATGCTGCCACAAATTTTCTTAGAGAAAAAACAACAGATCAATTAAAAGCCAAATTTCGTCCCATTATTCATGATGCTCTTCAACAAGTTGAAATTACCAGATATTGGAATCCATTGGTAGAAACATATAATAAAATTCCATTTGTAGAAAAAATGAATCCGGATCTAGATGCATATGTAACAGACCGAGCTGTTTCGGGATTATTCTTAATGATAGAACAACAAGAAAAAGCCATTCGCAAAGATCCTATGGCAAGAGTTAATGATATATTGAAAAGAGTGTTTGGGAATAGTTAGTTTTGATTGACGTTATTTAATTTTGGTCTGTCCCATTTAACTTTTTCTTGAATCTTAACTTTATATGTCTCTTTCACCTCCGGTTTAGGACCATGTTTAAACGGTGGCTGTGGTTTCAATCCCAACGATTGAAACATTTCCATATCTTTTTCGAATGAAGGATTGCCGGTAGTAAGCAACTTGTCTCCTGCAAAAATGGAATTTGCACCCGCCATGAAACATAATGCTTGTGCTTCTTGACTCATAAAGAGACGCCCTGCCGAAAGTCTTACCTGTGATTTTGGCAATACAATACGCGTAGTAGCAATCATCCTTACCATTTCCCAAGTGGAAACGATGGGTTGGTCTTGTAGCGGTGTCCCCTCCACAGGAACCAAAGCATTGATAGGCACTGAATGGGGGTGTGGGCGCAACCTTGTCAAATGCAACAACATCTTTAACCGATCTTCAACTGACTCACCCATACCGATTATTCCTCCGGAACAAATATGTACACCGGCTTTTGCCACATTATTAAGTGTTTTCAACCGGTCATCATAGGTTCTGGTAGAAATTATTTTATTATAGTATTCAACGGAAGTATCTAAATTATGATTATATGCATACAACCCTGCATCTGCCAGTCGTTTTGCCTGATGTTCGGTAATCATTCCCAAAGTGCAACACACCTCCATACCAAGCTCATTAACGACCCTAACCATTTCAAGGACTTGATCAAAGTCATCGTTATTACGCACGTTGCGCCAGGCAGCACCCATACACAAACGTGAAGCACCGGCATTTTTGGCTTTTATGGCTGCTTCTTTTACCTCTTCGACAGTCAATAAGTCATGCTTTTCGACAGCCGTATGATATCTTGCAGCTTGAGGGCAATAAGCACAATCTTCCGGGCATCCTCCGGTTTTTATAGAAATTAATGTGCTGATTTGAACTTCTGCCGGATCATGATACTGTCTGTGCACAGTAGCAGCCCGGTAAATCAACTCCAATAAGGGAGTATTATAAATTTCCAACAATTCCTCTAATGAATAATCACGGTAAAATTCCATTCCTGTAATAGTTTGATAAAATTACGTTAAACATAGAAATCAAAACAATGACGTTACTTGAGTATTAGGATTCTCAATCCATTCTTTGTATGCATAAGTGGGTATAGTCAAAACAGGGATTTTACTTCGGTGAACGATTTGTTGAGTATAAGGACCAATAAACAAGTCGTTGCTGGGCTCTTGATCGGTCATAATTACGATTAAATCTGCCCCCATCTCTTTTGCTTTTGTATATGTGGCCCTTGCCAAATTTTCAACAGGTTCAATCATTGACTTGACAGGGATACCATGTTTTTTTATAAACTCTTCGCTTTGCTCTATTCTCAATTTCATTTGATTATATTCATTCCTGTGCTCTTCAGTCAAACATCCGTATAAAAATATTTCAGCTCCGTATTTTTCGGCAAGTGAAACAGCAGGACCTATTTTTTCACGAGTAAAAGGAGAACTGTCAATAGGAAGGAAAAACCTAGTAAATCCTAACTTTTTGGCATGTGATTGAATGGTTAATACCGGCACAGGAGACGCAATAACTAAACGGTAGGCATTGCTTCCAATCAATAATTCCTTTATACCACTGGCACCATGCGACCCTAGTACCACAATATCGATATTATTATCTTTAATAATTTCCACCAATGATGATACAACAGCACCAATGGTAAGGGTAGTTGTTACATTTACACTATATTTTTTTCTAATTTCTTCAGCTTTGGCATCAAGTGTATCCTGAATTTTATCTTGTAACTCTTTTACTAATGTGTTGTCAATAAACATCTCAGGTATTGGAGAAGAATAAGTAAAAGAGGTCATCACATGAACCAAATGCAGATCTGCTCTAAAAAGTTGAGCCATAAAACATGCGTGTTCCAAAGCCAAGTCGGCAGTTTCGGAAAAATCAGTAGGAATCATTATCCTGTTAATTTCGATCTTTTTCATATTTTCTTCTTATTTTGCATAAATTTACGCAATAATAAGAAGAAATTTAAAATAATCAGGAGAAAAATTTGCGCGTTATGAGAAAAATTGCTGATTCAGAGTTGGTTTTAACGAAAAATAAAAAAATTTATCATCTTGATTTAGGACCGGACGAAATTGCCCCTACAATTATTTTGGTAGGAGATCCCGGACGTGTTGCCATGGTATCGTCATTCTTTGATACCATACATATCAAACGTCAGCATCGAGAATTTATCACCCATACGGGAGAAATCGGAAAAATGCCCATTAGTGTGATTGCAACCGGCATTGGTACAGACAACATTGACATTGTTTTGAATGAACTGGATGCTTTGGTCAATATAGACCTGGAAGATAAAACAGAAAATTCTGAAAAAAAATCTTTGAAATTAATACGTATAGGTACTTGTGGATCGCTCTCCCCCGAACTTGATGTAGATAATTTTGTCTTATCCGGGATGGCTATTGGGTTAGACAATTTGTTGCTTTATTATCGTGATGCACATAATTTAATCAATCATCCTTTAGCCCAATCTTTCAAGTCATTTATTAACGATAAAGAAAACAGAATCAACCCATACGTTGCCGAGTGTGGATCGACATTGTTTAACCAATTAAACTCCGATCAAGTAAAAGCCGGTATTACACTTACTGCCCCGGGTTTTTACGGCCCACAAGGCAGACATTTGCGATTAACTCCGTATTTTGAAAACCTAAACGACAGGATTTATCAATTCGAGTTTCAAGGAAATAAAATTTTAAATTTTGAAATGGAAACCAGTGCTCTCTATGGCTTATCAAAACTTTTAGGGCATCAAGCAACTACCATTTGTTTGGTTGTTGCCAACCGCTACAAAAAAACTTTTAGCAACAATTACCTACTAATGATGAAAAAACTTATTCAATATACATTGGAAAATCTTTCCCAAACACATACCTGAATTCCCTGATTGAGACACTCTCTTTTTCTGCAAAATATAATGACTGAAAGAAAAATCAAAAGATAAGATCTTTATTTTTCAGCAGACGGATAACTCAATACAGCTCTAATTTCTTGTAAACATTTACAAATCAAAGAAATAGGCATATAAACATGCGATTTGTTAATAAATAATATTACGATGCATAGAATGGATAATTCTATAAAATACCTTTGCTTTTGTGAAAAAAGCAGAATTAGAAGCCATTTTCAATTTATTGGAAGACCCCGATGATTTTGTGTATGAAAGCATCAAAAATAAACTGGCAGACATGGGGGTTGAAGTTATTCCTTTTTTGGAGGACTTATGGGAACAAACTATCAATCCGGTGTTGCAGAGAAAAATTGAAAACATCATACACTATATTCAATTCCAACAATTGAAGAATGAATTGATTGATTGGAAAGATTCTCAAGACCACGACCTTCAATTATTTTCTTATCTGATTAGCCGTTATAAGTATCCCGATCTGGATAAAGTTTTATATGACAAAAGAATATTGAACATCTACCGGGACATTTGGATCGAAATCAATCAAAACCTTACTTCAATAGAAAAAATTCAAATTATCAACAGAATTATATATGATTATTATGATATGGGTGTAGACAGAAAAAATTTTTTTGATCCTTCTTACTTTTTTTTAAGCCACCTACTTGAGAGCAAAAAAGGAAATGCCATGTCCATAGGTATGCTTTATTTGATATTATGTGAAAAATTAAACATCAGTGTGTATGGCGTGGATCTACCAAATTTTTTTATTTTATGTTACACCGATGAGGAGTATATCGAGATTTCAAACATTCCCGATGAAAATCACGTGCTTTTTTATATCAATCCTTTCAACAAAGGGCTGATTTTTGGACGCCAAGCCATTGAAGAATTTTTACAACAATCCGGGATTGAACCGGAAAGTCGTTATTTCAAACCTATGTCGCATCTAGAAACCGCATCGCGCTATATAAAAGAACTTGCTTATTCCTATAAACACACAGGAGACCTACAATCTTATGAAGAACTTATCGGATTGTATAAAATTTTATTTTAACGAATAATTCTCAAAAATGTATGCCATAAGATTTTAAAATCCTTGAGTTTGTCCGAATCTTTAATGTATTGTAGATTGAGTTCGAGTTTTTGAGGCATAATATTTTGGATATAATAACTTTCAGGATCATCCACTCCTTTAAGCATGTCATTCTCGTCTATATATGCTATCGATGCCCAATCTGTTATACCGGGCTTTACACTCAAAACTTGTTTTTGTCTCTCATCATAGAACTCTACATATTTTGGAACTTCAGGTCTGGGTCCGACCACAGACATTTCCCCTTTCAAAACATTGAAAAACTGGGGCAATTCATCCAATTTGTATTTTCTAAGAAACCTTCCGGTGCGAGTAATACGATTATCATTACTTCCAACAGTGATTTGAATATTTTTATCCGAATTAGGACGCATGGTTCGAAATTTGATGATTTTAAACGTTTTACCGTCTTTTCCAACTCTTGTTTGCAAAAAAAACACCGGAGGTCCGTCAACGATAAATATAATTAAAGCAATAAAAAACATGATTGGCAGTAGCAGCAATAGTATAAAAAAGGAGAAAATAATATCGAATATGCGTTTGAACATGATATTATGCCCCCAAAACCCTGTTTACTCCATCGATCAGAGCATCCAGGACCCAACCTATCTGTTGGTCCGACAAGTCGTAATAAACAGGCAAACTTATTTCACGGGAATAGTTGTCATAAGCAACCGGATAATCCTCCATTTTATATCCCCTTGATTTATATGCCGATAATAAAGGTAAGGGTTGAAAATGCACATTCACAGCCACATCATGTGAAAAAACGACATCCATGATTTTATCTCTTTGTTGTTCGTTGATTCCTTTGATTCTTAACGGATAAAGGTGATAACTGGATTCTTTGTCATCTGTTTTATAAACAGGTATTTGTGCCCAGGAATAATTTTTTAACCTTTCGGTATATTTTTCAAAAATATATTTTCTTTTTGGTAATGTTTCTTTATCATATTTAGGGAGCTCAGCCAAGCCCATAGCGGCCTGTATGTCTGTCATATTGCATTTAAAACCGGGCTCAACAATATCGTACCGCCAATTGCCAATTTGCATTTTGGCCAGCGCATCCTTGGTCTGACCATGCAATGATTTTATGGATAAACTTTTATATATTTCATCCGCATCAAATGATTGTGGCATTTGAATACATACGGCTCCTCCTTCGGCTGTTGTCAGATTTTTTACTGCATGAAAAGAGAAAACACTAAAGTCAGCTAAAGAACCCGAACGCTTTCCTTTATAATAAGCACCAAAAGAATGAGCCGAATCACTCAAAATCAAAATTCTTCCCAATATTTCCTGTCTTTCATTGGAAGGTTTAAACAATGATTTAATTTCTTGTTGATTTACCAAATCGAGTAATTCATCATAATCACAGGGAAAACCGGCAATATCAACCGGCATGATTACTTTAGTATGCGGATTTATAGCTTTCTTAACAGCTTCTATATCTATGTTAAAATCATCTTTTGTATCTACCAATACCGGAATGGCTCCACAATGAAGCACCACATTGGCCGTGGCACTGTAGGTATAGGCAGGGAGGATAACTTCATCTTCGGGGCCTACTCCCCACCATCTCAGCACGAGCTCCAGTCCGGCTGTTGCAGAGTTTAAACAAAGTACCTTGCGGCAACCGCAATATTCTGCGAGTTCTTTTTCAAATTGTTTGGTCTTTGGTCCTGTGGTTATCCAACCGGAACGTAACGTTTCCACAACGGCATTAATTACGTCATCATTTATTTTTGGTGGTGAAAAAGGAACTTTCATATTGTTGATAATTTAATTAATTAAACTGATTTGAAATATCCAATAATCGACAAAATTAAAAGAAAGATCATCAGTGTCACCAAAAACAAACCGAAAGTTTTTGACCCTAATGCAGGTTTTCTGAATTTGGCATAAGTCAAATAACTTAGTTGGTTTGCTTTTTTAAAATCTTTTTTGGACACTATAAAACAATACATTTTATCTGTACCCAACCTGCTGTGCTTGTAATTTTCCATGACAAATTCAAATTGTATGCCCGCATTTTTGAGGGCTTCGGCATATGGGACACAATATTTTTCTTCAAAAAAATAAAAAACAATCTTTTTTGGGTCAGCAGGATGTTCTTGATGATTGGAAAACTCTAATAACATGTGGCAAAGTTAGGATAAATTCAAAAGAATCATTACAATCAAATATGGCATTTTAACCTAAAAGAACATAATCTTGAAAAAATAATAGTGAAAAAAAAAAAGCGGGGCGGCCCATGGCCGCCCCGCTTTTAATTTAAACTAAATTTCATCATTCATGAATGACCAATTTTTCAACTCTATAACCATTTACTTCTTTGATAAAATAAACACCTTGTGGAACATTAATGTGTATTTCTTTCACTCCTTGATGCATAACAATGAATTCTATTAACTTTCCACTCATATCCATTATATGAAACACGTCACCTTCTTTAGCTTTCAATACAAAGTTTCCATTATTTGGATTAGGAGCTATAGACCAATAGTTTTCGTTTGTTAGATCAGCAATTCCACTGGGCAATGTAATGGTAACACATGCAGAGGTATCGGTACAACCATTTAAAGTCACCACAACGGCATATTGACCGGAAGCAACAGGTGTGTATGACTGGGCTGTAGCTCCTGTTATCGGTGTGAGTGTATTGCAATTAATCCATTGATAGGTAGCACCGGTTTGAGCAACAGTGATTGTGTTATTATTAACGGTTGTTGTGACATCGGGAGCAGGTTTCACGGTGACCATCACAGAATCTTTGCTTTGGCAATTATTACTGTCGGTTACAGTAACCACATAATAACCGCTCATATTTACATTGGCGTTGCCAATAGCAGGACTCGACATATTGGATGAGAATCCTTGAGGACCTGTCCACATTACATTAGTTGCATTCGTTGAAGCATTCAACATAATCCCATCACCTTCACAAACAGGAGAGTTGGAAGAAACGGTCAAAGAAGGAAGTGCGTTAACAATTACACTTATCGAATCTTTAGAGAAACAGCCATTGGCTTTGGTTGCCTGAACTGTGTAAACATAATTACCGGGATTGGAGGTATTCACATTAAACACAGGTGTATTTATGTTTCCCGGAGTCCATTGATAAGAAACCGCACCGGGCATATTGGCAGTTACAGACAAAGGTTGATTTTGACAAACTGCAAAGTTGGTGGAAGGAGTAATTGAAACTGCCGGTGTTGAATAAAGTTGAAGACTGTCTATGTCTATCCAATAATCACCTGTGGTGCGCTTGGCTTCAAAACGCAATCTTATGTTTTGACCTGCATACATATCCCCCAGGCAAATTGAAAACATTGTGAAAGCATTGGTATCAACATGATTGCTTCCATTGATACTGCCTACCATAGTCCAGGTGGTTCCACAATTGGTTGAGACAAAAATATTGATGGAGTCGTTGGTGCCGGCATAAGGTGTTTTATTTCCTCCGGGGTTGGCATAACCACTGTAATTCACAATCCGGTATAAGAATCCCAATTCTACATTGTTTGAAGGAAGAGGACCAATGGGCGGAGTAACAAACCAGGATGAACTATTGGATGACCAAAGATTGGCACACAAACCTTGTGTAGGCGGATTACCTGCACCATGGTCTTGACTTTGACACTTTCTAATGTTAAGTAATTGATAATCAGCAATCATTATTTTTTGCTGTGCACTACATTTCTATTCCTGTATGTATTTTTCCATCTCTTTTATCTCAATAACATCTTTCTCTATCTCTTTTATTCCAAGTGTTTTCAGTATTTTTTTGCCTGTATCGTTGATATTCCCTTTCAAGTAATACATCCCTCCGTTTTTCTTATCTTTTATCTCTGATACTTCCATGCTCCTTATCCCTTCTTTTATCGCTCCGTAACTCTCGCCTGTCTTTATCCTGATGTAATTCAAAAATAAATAACTCACAAAACACATCGCTACATGACCTCTTATTCTCTTCGGCGTCCAATGATATATCGGGCGTATCATCATCTCGCTCTTCATCGCCCTGAAAAAATGCTCCACTTCAAATAATTCATGATATCGCTTTATCGCTTCTTCCGCAGGTATTTCGCTGTTCGTGGCTATTGCTTTCCATCCGTCATACCCGGCCATCTTTTCTGCTTTCTCTTTATCTATCGCATAATTTATCTCTTCGCTGCCTTCTGACTTTATCCATTTCAATCCTTTGCCCCGCTTCATTTTTTGCTTTAATTGGGCAATGTTTTCTACCAATGCCTGTGCTTCTCTCATCTCTTCTTCCCGTTTCTTTTTGTCTCGTGCCGCACGACGCTCGCTGTATGTCGCTATGATTCGCTTGCCGCCTTCTTCTATTTCTTTCCACAACACCTTTTCTTCAATTTCTCCATCCTCTCTTTTCTCTTTTATTTCCAACGCTTTGTAATCTTCTTGATGGCTTTCTATTAGCTTTTCAACCACTTTTTCCGTCAAGCGTTTGAGCGGCTCACCAATGATGTATTCCACACCTTCAAATTTTTTCAACATCTCAATGTTCTGCTTGCTCATCATTCCGCTGTCTGCCACTACTACCATCCGGCTCACGCCATACTTGTTTTTCATATCTTCTATTGCCTTCTCCATCGTGTGTCCTTCAAATTGATTGCCTTCATAAATGTGATATGTTAAAGGATTCCGCAAACCATCCACCAACACGCCCAATACAATTTGCGTTTTGTGCGGACGATGATCCTTGCTATACCCCTTCTTGCGAAGTTCGTCTTCTTGCTCGCTCTCAAAATACAAGGTCGTTACATCATAAAACACCACTTCCAATTCGTCGCTGAATAAGTTTCTTTGCACCTTAAACAAATGCTCTTTCAACGACTCTTCATTGTCTGCCAAGACATCCAATGTCCTGTAAAAATGTTGTAAGGCGTGTGTTTGTTTTTGAGTATGCGGAATGTGTTGTAAATACTCGGTTTGACGATGATATGAAGCCAATTTGCTGCAGGGCATCAGCATGCGGTCGGCTACCATCAGTTCCAAAATGTCAGTAATAGAGAATTGTGTTTTAGAAGATGTTTGGATAGAAGCGAGAAATTTATCTAATTGAAAAACTTTGAACAGACAGCGAATAATGGCGATGATGCCGTATTGAAGCCGTGCTGTCTCTTGGATGTGATGAATAGAGACGTTTTCAAGTTCGGCAGGCATTGGAATGCCTTTGATTTGGCAGATGCGGGCGATGAGGGCAACAAATTTTTGGACATCAATGTCCTCTACTTTGCCAAGTGTAAGAAGGGTTTTGTGTCGAGGTGTAGAGTTTTTGTTGGGGCGATAGCTTTCAACGATACGGATGTAAGTGCCTTGGGGTTTTTTATCGAACTTGAAGAATGCCATAATTGTTTCGGACTAAGTTATTTTATTTACAAAGATGATAAAAATTTTTTAAGTTTTGTATAACAATTAATTGTTAAAAATTATTTTTAATATTTTTTAACATAATTCGCACTACAAATAATTTGAAAAAGGAATTAATAAAAACTTAAAACGCCAAAAAATCAAGGAATTAAGAAATTGAACGGTTTAAAAAACCATCTGAAAGTGTCAAAGTCAAGAAAAGTATTTCTTGCCGGTATATGTTAAAATATGGGACGAAGTTGGATTGTTTGAAGTATATGAATATACACAATTAAAAATAAATCCTAAATTTACCAGTCAAGATTTTAAGTTAAAAAAAATATAAAGATAGAATTATGGCTTTTATAGGAAATGTTCTTCAAGAGATTAACAAAATAAGACAAAAAAGGGTAAAAACCGTATTGCGGAAACGCGACATTTCACCTTTTAAAAAACAATATAAGGTTTTAAGAAAATTACTGACACAGGCGGCTAATACCAAAATCGGCAAGGATTTTCATTTTCAAGAAATTGTCAAAGATAAAAATATATGTCAAACCTATTCCCGGAGATTGCCACTTTTCGGTTATTCAGATATCTATGAGAATTATTGGAAATATTCCTTACAAGATATGACCGACATAGCGTGGCCGGGCAAGGTGAAATATTTTGCGTTGACTTCGGGCACTTCAGAATCTGCAAGTAAAAGAGTGCCTGTAACCCGCGAGATGTTGAAAGCTATTCGAAAAACTAGTTTGCGGCAATCGCTCTCTCTTAGAAATGTCGAGCTTCCACCAAAATTTTACGATAAAAGTGTGATGATGTTGGGGGGATCGATCGATTTAAATAAAGTTGGCAGTCATTATGAAGGGGATTTGAGCGGTATTTTAATTAAAACTTTGCCATTGTGGGTGCATATGTTTTATAAACCGGGTCATGAAATAGCCAAAATAAGGGATTGGAATGAAAAACTCGATAAAATCACGGCTAAAGCCAATCAATGGGACATTGCGGTTATGGCAGGAGTGCCTTCATGGTATCAATTGCTGTTTGACAGAATGTTGGAATATTACAAAGTCAAAAATATTCATGAAATATGGCCTAATTTGAAGATTTTTCTTCATGGTGGGGTTAGTTTCGAACCTTACCGTCAATCTTTCGAAAAATATTTTGCTTATCCATTAATTTATCTTGAAACATATTTGGCTTCAGAGGGGTTTTTTGCATACCAGGAAGCCGGGGAAGACCATATGAAATTTGTGTGGGATAACGGAATTTACTTTGAATTCATACCATTCAACGAAGACAATTTTGACGAAGATGGCAATGTAAAATCAAATGCTGTGGCTTTGAACATAAGCCAGGTACAAACAGGTGTTGACTATGCTTTGGTGATCAGTACATGTGCCGGGGCTTGGCGTTATTTAATCGGAGACACTGTCCGCCTAATTGATTTGCAAAAAGGATGGATGAAAATTACCGGTAGAACCAAAATGTTTTTAAGTATCTGTGGTGAACATTTGTCTGTGGATAACATGAATGAAGCAGTGCAACGTACAAGCCGGGAGTTGGGAATAACCATCAACGAATATACGGTTTATGCCTCTTCCATAGGTGCATTTTTCAAACATCATTGGTTTTTGGGTATTCGTGAAAACAATTACCCTGATAAACAATTGATTATTCAAACTATCGATAAGCATCTCAAAACTCTTAATGACGATTATGCAACGGAGCGAAAAGCCGCATTGAAAGAATTGGAGGTTGATGTTTTGCCTTTATCGTGGTTTTATGATTGGATGAAAAGCATCGGAAAGTTTGGAGCTCAAAATAAATTTCCACGGGTGATGAAAGGCGAACGTTTACAGAATTGGTTGAACTTCGTGGAATCCAGAAAAAAAGGCCATGTTTGAAACTGTCTTTGCCGGAGTATTATTGGGAATAATACTTGCATTCTTAATTGGCCCTGTTTTTTTTCGTATGATTGATTTGGCTTTGGAAAGCCATTGGAAGAATGCAGTTTTTTTTGCTTCCGGTGTTTGGATGAGCGATTTTGTGGTATGGAATGTTTGTTATTATATTGTTTATCGGTCAGGTATTGATTTTTTCGACACTTGGTGGATGTATGCATTAGCTTCGTTGATATTTTTGTTGTTTGGCGTGACAAAATTGTTGAGAAATCAGACAAGTAAATTGAAACTCAATTTGCCGATAAAAGTTGCCGGATTTACTGGTTTGTTGATGCAAGGTATTATGGTCAATGCTCTAAATCCTTCTGTTTGGGGATTTTGGCTTGCATCGGTGCCTGTTTCATTGGAGATATCAAACGGAAAAAAAAATCTAATTTTTCTGTATATGTTTTCGGTATTTATGACCTTGATTTTTACAGATTTGTTGAAAATTTTTCTTGCCGTTAAAGTCAAACATTTTTTGACAGATAAAGTGATTAAAGGTTTTGGACTGGTTTCGTCTATACTTTTTGTCATGGCTTCATTTTGGCTGGCTTATGAGGCATATATTCGCTTAGATTAAAAATTTACTGCTAAATATAACCGTCTACAATCTATGGTCGTCTTTAATAGAAATTTTTTGTGAAGTAAAAAAAATTTCTCCCACTTGATTTGGATTTCAAGAAAACGTTAAAAGCAAAAATTATTCTTCAACTTTAATAAATGACAAGATAGTTCACACCATTTATTTTGACAGTGGCGGAGTTGTCACATTCTCCTTGGCCGGTTGCAATCTCCCGTAAACTTAAATTACCTTGTCTTAATTGGACATTTCCTGTAAGAAAATGGGTACAATAATAATTTAAATTGATACTGTCGGTTATTTCTGCTTGAAAAGGTGCTCCATTAAAGAGCCTTCCTTGGTTTGTGCCCGTAGACGTCCATTTATCGTCAGAAAAAACAGGTGTATTGTTGGTATTATGCAGAACCGTATAATTCGGAAAAAGGAAAAATGCACGTTGGTCTTTATGTAAAATCAAAGAATCATTGTTTTGAATTCGCATAATCCAATTGCCTAAAGAGTTTTGTCCCATGCAAAGAATTTCAAATTTTTCTCCCCATAATATGTTGTCTGTATAGAAATCTTGAAAAGATATTTCCATCTTTTGACCTTGTTGAGGCCATTTGCCTGAAGTCAAAACTATCATTTTCCCTTTAAAATGCCTGTCGAGGTAGTAACAACCGTTTTTAAAATCGAATACCATCATTTTGGTTGAACTGATCGTATCGGTGTAGAAAGTATCGCAATCGGCCCAACCTGTGTTTTGAAAACCGGGTTGCAAAGAACTTATGCCGGCAGTAGTAAAGGCAGCTTCTTGAGTCAGCCGAAAAATATTGTATAAGTTTTTTTCGACCGTTAAATATTCTATACTGCCTGATGTGTCTTTGTCGAAGTCCCTGTCGGATTTACGGCAAGCCATTGAACAAATCACCACCATCAATGGCAATAATTTCAATTTACTTTTTATCGAAACGGAAAAATGTAAAATCATAGTTATGTTTTTGATCTTTTGCATGGTAATGTAATCGTTCAGGATTCCATTTCTGTCGGTTAAAATACGGAAAAAAAGTGTCGGCATCAAAGATCGCATGCACCAGTGTAAAATAAATCGTATCGACAAGATTTCTTTCCATAAATTGTTGATAAATCAATCCGCCGCCGATCACCATGACTTTTTCAAATTGTAGTCTTTGGCAAAAACTCAAACATTTGTCAATATCATCAAAAATTTCAATTTCATCGTGTGTTTTTTTCAGGGTGCGGCTGATTACCAAGTTTTTTCTTCCGGGCAAGGGTCTGAATTGTTGAGGAATTGATTGATATGTATTTTTGCCCATAATAACCGGGTGCCCCAATGTGATTTGTTTAAAAAATTTCAAATCATCAGGCAATTGCCATAACAACTGTCCATTCTTGCCAATTCCAAACTTTTCGTCACAAGCGACAACAATTTCAATCTTCATAATTTTTGATTAAATCCAACATTTAAAACTTGCCGTAAATTTAATCAAAGGTTTCTAAATTGCTCACCAATATCTAAAAGTGTTTAGGATAAAATCAATGGAAGAAGTTTCATAACTATTCTCAACATGACATATTGTATACGTCGGATTGTTGTTTTTTTGGGGAAATAATCAAATAACAATTTTGTAGATAAAAAATTTTGAAAAGAAAAATTTTTTTAAATAATTTTACCTAATCAAAAAATATGAAAGTCAGGTTTTTAATATCTCTTTTATTGCTAACAAGATTTTTGTTTAGCCAACAAAACGAAGAATTTGTCGAGTTGTGGGGAGTAAATGTTTTAAAAACTCATTTTAGCAAGCAAGAAGCTAAAGAATGGGAAACTTTTTTTGATAACAACCGACTGATATATAAGCAATATCTTGCAGAGGGCTTGCCTCTTGCATTTGTTCTCAAAACTGACGTAAACGAGTATTTATTCAAAACCGACAGGGGGAATTATCCCAATATGGGAGAAAGGTTTGAGCTGGTATACAAGTATTTGGTTGAAAAATTTGGTTCTCCTCAAATAGTTGAAACGGCCGAAGGGGGATATTTAAGAGATGCTTATATTAAGCAGAAACCTGATGGATCTGTTTATTTTTTGGTGCCCGATTGGGACTGGGAAAATAACAGGCCAATGAAAGATCGTGGTGAAGAATTAGACCCACACGGAGTTTACCGTAAAATCACTTTCTATAAAGATTATGTCTATTGTGAATGGACACCTCAAGACACACCCGGGCTGGTCATTAAGTTAAAATGGCAGAGTTCGGGTATTACGGTTACCGTGCAAAACTTTTCAGAATCGTTGTCCAAAAAGTAAAATCTACAAAAGAGGTGAATTAACACCCGGATTGAGAATTTTCACACTAAATTTTTCAATAACTCTTCCATGCCTGTGTATTTTTCCAAAATTTCGGATAGGTTATCGATATGTATTCTTTCTTGCAACATTGTGTCTCGGTGTCTTAAGGTCACGGTATTGTCTTCCAGACTTTGAGTGTCAATGGTGATGCAATATGGCGTGCCTATGGCATCTTGACGGCGGTATCGTCTTCCGATTGAATCTTTTTCGTCGTATTGCAGCTGAAATTTATACTTCAATTGGTCGTAAAGTTGTCGTGCCATTTTGTCCATTCCGTCTTTTTTGACCAAAGGTAAAATGGCCGCTTTGATCGGAGCCAATGCGGCAGGAATTTTTAAAACAGTACGTTCGCTACCATCTTCGAGTTTTTCTTCTTGATAAGCGTAAGAAAATATGGCCAAAAACATTCTGTCCAAACCTATCGATGTTTCGATTACATAAGGCACATAACTTTCATTGACTTCGGGGTCGAAATATTGCAGTTTTTTTCCGGAATATTTTTCATGATTACTTAAATCAAAGTTGGTGCGGGAGTGGATTCCTTCCAATTCTTTAAATCCCATAGGAAACTTAAATTCTATATCGCAAGCCGCATTGGCATAATGTGCCAATTTCAAGTGATCGTGAAAACGATAAAATTCTTCGGGAATTCCAAGATTTAAATGCCATTTCATTCTTGTTTCTTTCCATGTTTCATACCATTTCATCTCACTCCCGGGACGAACAAAAAATTGCATTTCCATTTGTTCAAATTCCCGCATTCTAAATATAAACTGACGTGCTACAATTTCGTTCCTGAAGGCTTTTCCAATTTGAGCAATACCAAATGGTATTTTCATTCTGCCTGTTTTGTATACATTCAGAAAGTTGACAAAAATACCCTGAGCGGTCTCGGGGCGAAGATAAATTTTCATCGCCTCATCGGCCACTGAACCCATTTCGGTTGAAAACATCAGATTGAATTGCCTTACTTCTGTCCAATTTTTACTGCCACTAACCGGGCAAACAATTTCAAGTTTGTCTATCAAGTTTTTCAATCCCGGCATGTCGTTTTGTTCCATGCACCGTTTAAGTTCGGCTTCTGTTTCTTCAATTTTCTTATGGTATTCTACGACTCTTGGATGTGTGGAAATAAACTTTTGATAATCAAATTGGTCGCCAAATCTTTTTCGAGCTTTTTCTACTTCTTTATCGATTTTTTGTTGCCATTTGGCTATGGCTTCTTCAATCAATACATCGGCCCTGTATCGTTTCTTACTGTCTTTGTTGTCTATAAGCGGATCATTGAAAGCATCCACATGCCCCGAAGCTTTCCAGGTGGTGGGGTGCATAAATATCGCACTGTCTATACCTACTATATTGTCGTGAATTTGCACCATCGATTTCCACCAATATTCTTTGATATTGTTTTTTAACAGGACGCCGTATTGTCCATAGTCATACACAGCCGAAATCCCATCATAAATTTCACTACCGGGAAATATAAATCCGTATTCTTTGGCATGAGAAATTATTTTTTTGAAAATATCGTCATTCTGCATAATATTCAATGTTTTTTTGGGCGGCTAAATTAAATAAACTAAGTCAAAAGATTTAATTATTTCAAGAAAATAAAAATAACTCTTGAAAAAAGGATGTAATTTTGTTTTGATGAAAGGCCGTGGTAGTCATATCAATCCTCCCAACAGATTTTCAAAAGAGAATATTGAGTATGATGATTGGTGGAATGAGGAAAACGATGACACGATTGCCAAAACTCAAGTAATAGAAGTAGAACCTAAGACCATTTTAAATAAAGTCGTTAGCAGGGATTTGCCTTTTGAATATTCAGCCAATCCATATCAAGGGTGTGAGCACGGGTGCGCCTATTGTTATGCAAGACCAACTCATCAGTATTGGGGATATCAAGCAGGTCTTGATTTTGAAAGCAAAATTCTTGTAAAAAAGAATGCCGCTCAGATATTGGAAAAAGAATTACGAAGACCTGGACATAAACCGTTGCCAATTGCATTGTCGGGCAATACTGATTGTTATCAACCGTTGGAACGTACTTATCAATTGACGCGTAAGATGTTGGAGGTATGTTTGGCTTATCGTCATCCGGTTTCAATCATCACAAAAAATTCGCTTGTTCTTCGGGATTTGGACATTTTAACCGAAATGTCAAAATTGCAATTGGTTCATGTTACTGTTTCAATAACCGGAACAGACGAAAAGCTTCGTTTAAAACTTGAACCAAGAACTTCAACTTACAAGAATCGTTTTCGCACTTTGAGTGTTTTATCGTCCAACCAAATACCATGTGGGGTTTTGATCGCTCCTGTCATTCCTGCTCTAAACGATCAATTTATTCCTGAAATTCTTAAGTTGTCTGCTGATAATGGTGCACAAAATGCAGCATATCAAATAGTAAGGTTAAATGATGAGGTACAACCGGTGTTTTTGAATTGGCTCGATCAACATTTTCCTTTGAGAAAAGAGAAAATTTTATCGATGATTAAATCTTGCCATGGTGATCAGTTGTCAGACAACAGACCGGGCATTCGCATGAAAGGTGAAGGGTTGGTAGCTGAATCAATCAAACGTATGTTTGAAATATTTTATCAAAAATACTTTTCTTCATTTCAAAAAGTAGAATTGAATAACTCCTTATTTACAGGCAGACGTTTTGATGAATATGTTCAGGGAAAGTTGTTTTGATTAGGACAAAATATCATTTTTATTTCGTATTAATTTTCGTTTAAATGAACTAAATACTTATAATGCAATTTTAAAACTAATATCCTCAATGAATCATTGTGGTAGGTTAAATCCAACCCACAGAGAACACAGAGATACACTGATGTTTTCATGGAGAGTTTTTGACTTTGATACTTTCTTATTGTTTTTTGATTTTCTCAATTTCTTAAATCATTGATTTTAGAGTGTTCTGCGTTTTCATTAACCCATATTTGTAGCAAAATGTAAATGTCGGGGATTTGAAACCTCACTCCGCCTTTGCGGGCACCCCTCTCCTTGTGAAGGAGAGGGGTTTGGGGAGAGGTCTTAATCTCAACACTGTTTTTCACGGAGATTGTTTTTATTTTCTCTGTGCTTCTCCGTGTTCTCAGTGTTGAATTTAATTTAAACTTTTTAATTAGGGATTTTTGTTGGTAATTTTGCAGCTTAATTTTAAATTTTGTATGAAGACAATTTTTTTGCGTGATAAAAATTTTGATCTATGGATTCCTTTTGAAGAGATAGATAAGGATATTGAACGTCTTGCAGTAGAAATTAATAAAGAAGAAAAAGATAAAAAACCGGTATTTTTGGTCGTGCTGAATGGGTCTTTTGTTTTTGCTGCCGATTTATTGAAAAAATTAAACATCGAATGTGAAGTTGAGTTTATTAAAGTAAAAAGTTATGAAGGTATGCAGCAGTCCGGCAATATACAACTTGAATTGCAACCCGATTGGAACAACATCGCAGGACGGAAGGTCATTATCGTCGAAGATATTGTGGATACAGGCAAAACGCTTAGATTTATATACGACTTGATAAAATCAAAAGGAGTAAATGAAATTGATGTATGCACGTTATTTTTCAAGCCTGAAGCATATCGTGATATATTGCCGCTGAAATGGATTGGTCGTAAGATTGACAATCGTTTTATTGTGGGATATGGGTTGGACTATGACGGACTAGGGCGAAACTTGAAAGATATTTATGTTTTTAATTCAAATAAATAAACTATGAAAAATTTGATTTTATTCGGCCCTCCGGGATCCGGAAAAGGAACACAAAGTGAAAAACTTGTTTCACAACTTGGATTGAAACATATTTCCACAGGAGATTTGTTTCGATATCATATGAAGAATGATACAGATCCGGGCAAATTGGCAAAAAGCTTCATTGAAAAAGGAGAATTAGTCCCTGACAAGGTCACTGTGGATATGCTAAAAGAAGAAATCAATAAAAATAATTCGTCCGCCGGTTTTATTTTTGACGGATTTCCAAGAACTATTGCTCAGGCTGAGATACTTGACACCATATTAAACGAAAAAGGTTGGGAAATCACTAAGGTTATTTCACTCGAAGTACCCGACGACGAATTAAGAAAACGTTTGAAAAAACGTGCAGAAATTTCCGGACGGCCGGATGATGCAAAACCTGAAGTAATAGAAAATCGCATCAGAGTTTATAAACAAGAAACCGAGCCGGTAAAAGCATATTACAAAAAATCAGGGAAGCTGACCGAAATTGACGGAGTAGGCGAAATTGACGAAATTTTTCACAGAATCTTGCAGGCCATTGGTCAATGAATGCAAAGCAAAATAATTTATGCCCGAAAGTAATTTTATAGATTATGTAAAAATATGTTGCCGTTCAGGAAAAGGAGGGGCGGGTAGTGTGCATTTCAGAAGGGAAAAGTATCTTCCCAAAGGAGGTCCTGATGGTGGAGATGGTGGGCGAGGAGGGCATATTATCGTTAGAGGGAACAAACAACTTTGGACATTGCTGCATTTGAAATACAGGAAGCACGTAATAGCTTCGGCCGGTCAGCCCGGAGGCGGAAATCAAATGACAGGGAAAAATGGACAGGATGTAGTGCTTGAAGTGCCTTTAGGCACAGTGATTCGTGATGCCGACACAATGGCGATCGAACATGAAATTACCGAAGACGGACAAGAGGTTATAATTGTACCGGGCGGTAAAGGCGGCAAGGGCAATGCCCATTTCAAAACTTCCACAAATCAAGCACCAAGATATGCCCAACCCGGAGAACCCGGTCAGGAAAAATGGAAAATTTTTGAACTAAAAGTCCTTGCAGACGTTGGTTTGGTTGGGTTTCCCAATGCCGGTAAATCAACACTCCTTTCGGTACTTTCAGCTGCCAAACCCGAAATTGCCGATTATCCATTTACGACTCTGGTGCCTCAATTGGGGATGGTAAAAGTAGACGACCTACGTTCGTTTGTCATGGCCGATATTCCGGGAATCATCGAAGGGGCTCATAAAGGGAAAGGACTCGGATTGAGATTTCTAAGACATATTGAACGGAATTCGGTGTTATTGTTTGTCATTTCTTGTGAAAGTGCCAATATCAAAAATGAATATGACATTTTGGTTAACGAACTCAAGCAGTATAACCCTCAATTACTCGATAAAGAAAGAGTTCTGGCGATCACCAAGTCTGACTTGTTGGACGATGATTTGATCGACGAGTTAAAAAAAGAACTACCGGACATACCTTATGTTTTTGTCTCGGCTCATAAAAAGAGCGGATTGAAAGAATTGGTATCACTTTTATGGAAAACACTCAATGATTTCTGAAATTACTAAAAATATTATTCATTGGGATGTCCGGGCTACATTGGCTATCAACCATGCCGGAAATGTCTTTTGGGATCAGGTAATGTGGTGGGTATCACTCAAATGGACATGGATTCCATTGTATGCTTTTTTGCTTTTTTATGCTTACAAACAAAAAAAAGAAAAAGTTATTTGGGGAGTATTGATGATTGTGTTGTTAATTTTTATCAGTGATCAGACATCTGTGCATTTTTTTAAAAATACGGTTCAACGGTTGCGACCATGTCATGACCCTGATCTGCAGGAATTTATCAGATTAGTGAATAATTATTGCGGTGGTAAATTCGGATTTTTATCTTCACACGCATCAAATTCATTTGCATTGGCAGTATTTTATATCTATTGGATGCGATTAAAAATTCCTTATTCCATATTATTGATTTTTTGGGCAACTTTGGTAAGTATTTCTAGGGTTTATTTAGGTGCTCATTTTGTGTTGGATATTATGGCCGGTGCTCTTTGGGGATATTTCCTGGCTAAATATCTATATTTGTTTGCGCAAAAAAAATTGACATGAATCATTTTACCATTTTAATTTTGATTTTTTTGGGCGGCGGCATTGGAGCCATATTGCGATGGTTGGTTTCTGTTTTTTTTATTGCACACGATCATCATTTTCCGTGGGGAACTTTTATCGCCAATGTTCTATCCACTGCAATTTTGGGAATCCTTGCTTTTGGTTGGCCCGATAAATATAATGATAATTGGCTTAAGTGGTTCCTGGCTGTGGGATTGTGCGGTGGCTTTAGTACATTTTCTACATTCAGTTTGGAAAATTTTATTTATATCAAGAATCATCAATGGGGATGGCTTTTTGCCAATATCACATTAAATACTTTGACCTGCTTGGCCGTTCTTTTTATTGTTTATAAATCTTTTAAAACAACTTTATGATGAGAGTAAATACATTTCTGGCAATTGCATGTGCAATTATTTTTCAAAAAGACATAATTGCCCAAAATAGCCCGAAAATTGTTGTGGGTATTGTGATAGATCAGATGCGTCAAGAGTATCTTTACAGATACAAAGACAAATGGTCGTCAAATGGCGGTTTTTTGAAATTGATCAACCAAGGTACTATGTTTGTCAATGCCCATTATACTTATTTCCCTACCTATACAGCTCCTGGGCATGCTTCCATTTATACCGGCACGACACCATTTAATCATGGAATTGTGGCCAATGAATGGTTTGACCCGGTTCAAAAAAAAGACATGTATTGTGTTTGGGATGATAATGAATTTTCGGTTGGATGTTTCAATGAAGCCGGAAAAATGTCCCCCCGCAATCTTAAGGTAACCACTATCACAGATGAGCTGAAACTTGTAAGTGCCGGACGTTCAAAAGTTTTCGGAGTGTCACTCAAGGACCGTGGAGCAATATTGCCTGCCGGTCATATGGCCGATGCCGCTTATTGGTTTGATGGTGCTTCCGGCAATTTCATCACATCTACTTATTACATGAAAAAACTACCCGAATGGGTAGAAAAGTTCAACGCCGAAAAAAAAGCGATGAAATATCTTGACAGGGAGTGGCAAACCTTGCTCCCGGTCGATCAATATACCGAAAGTTATAAAGATTCATCCGGATACGAACAACCTTTGGACGGAAAAAAATCATATTTTCCATATGATCTTAAATCCTTGTCATTGAATTCCGGGCCGATGATTATACGTTATACTCCTTGGGGTAACACACTTTTGTTTGATTTTGCAAAGGCCTTGATCGAAAACGAAGCATTGGGAACCGGCAAATGGACTGATTTTTTATGTATTAGTTTTTCCACGCCTGATTATATTGGTCATGCTTACGGTCCACGATCGGTTGAAATCGAAGATATGTATTTGCGACTCGATAAAGAACTGGGAGATTTTCTGAATTACCTTGAAAAAAAATTTGGTAAAGACAATGTCCTGGTCTTTTTAACCGCAGATCACGGCGGGGCTGAAAATACCGGGTTTAATGAAGAATTTCGTTTGCCCGGAAAAAGTTTGAACTTTACTTCATTGAAAGATTCTTTAAATAAATTTTTAATGATCAAAGCTTCCGGATTCAATTCTGCCACGATGCATCCATTTCGTGCCGGAGAACTCCATCTACATGCAAATAAATTACCTGTTCTGCCTCCTGTGGAAAATATCAGCAATATGCAGATTTATCTGGCAAATGAATGGAAGCCTTATCGTGATTGGATTAAAAGTCAAATAAATGCTTTTGTTGCAGGAAATCCGGAAATAAAAGCCATTTTTGACAAAGAGGAGTTAAAATATTTGGTGAAAGATCGAACAATCAATGCTGTCAATATGTTGGCAAACGGATTGCATCCTCATTTGTCGGGCGACTTTTTTATCCTACAAGATCCCGGTAGCATGGAATACGGAAAAAAAGGAACTACACACGGGTCGGTCTATCGGTATGATACTCATGTGCCTTTGATATTTTGGGGAAAAAATATCCCCCAAGGTCTTAAAGTAAGTGAATTTGTAGCTATTTCCGATATTGCTCCCACTTTGTCGTTGATTTTACAAACAGCCATGCCCTCAGGAGCTACCGGCATTCCTTTACAAATATTATTTTCAACTAAAAATAATGTACGATGAAAAGAATATGTCAATTTAAATGGATTTTATTGTTTTCTACAGCTTTATTACAGGCCTGTCAAAATAATGAAACTCAAAAAACGGGTCAAGGAATTGAAGTGCAAGAAAACAAAAGTCAAACAACTAAAAATGAAACTAATTCAGAACTGTTAAACAAAGAAATAAACAATTTCTTTTTTTATTGGAAAAATGACCCCGGACAGGCATACAGAAAATATGTATCATTCGGAAACGGACCTGTGTTGATTTATAGCAGTGGAGCCATGCCCCAATTTATCTTGATAAAAGATGTGAATGAAAACATAGAGGGTTTGGAAAAATCTTTATTGACGGTTATGCAAGAAATGTCTGACGGTTTTCCATGCATTTCTACGAAAACATTGCCCAAAAAAATATGCGAGGATTATCCTTATGACAAAAGAGGATGTTTTTATATCGAAGAAAATCAGTTGAGTCCAAACAGTTGGGATCGGCTTATACCCGAAGAATTAAAACAACATTGGAGTGAAATATCAGGCAAAATAAACATAACGTTGGTGCATACTCAATTGGGAATTTTTTACTTTTATTGGGATGGAGAAAGATTATTATGGTTGATGGCCGACATAAGGGTTCCATGCCAAGCTTGAAGATTCTTAAAAAGTTAAAACTAAACAAATTTCTTAATTGACCAGGATAAAACTTCCTTTCCCTTTTGTAACTTCATAAAGAATAGAAGGATGTGTATAGCAATAGATATTTCCGTATGAATAAATTTCATAGCCGGTATATTGCAATGGGGCTATATGGGTATCTCCGGTCCCCGAAGCATTGACAAAAACTCGAGGCGACTTTAAATTTTGCAGGTATATAAATCCATTACCATTATTGTAGGCATAAACATAACCGGCTATTCCTTCTACATGAATGTCAATGGGGCCTGTATGAGAAAATAAAAATAAGCTGTCAGTATGAATTTTTAAGCGGATACTCCCGGATCCGTCCCATGATTCCAATGAGAAATTGTTGCGTATGGTATCTAAAGTAATAATATCTCCGGCTCCTCGGTAAATGATATGTTTTAAATCCGGCATGTGCAATGTTACTTCCGGTTTTGATTTATATGATCTAAGCCAACGGCATTGATTGCGATCGTCAATCGTAAGTTTTTTGTTATGAATTTTAAATTCTACAAAAGGAATTAAATTTTTACCACCCGAAATTTCGGCATAATATGATGAATCTTTTTTTAGATATAAGTTGTAGTTATCTCCGGTAATTTCAACTGTGTCAAAAGGTGATAATGATACCAATGAAAAATCAGCAGGACCGGCAGATTTAAAACAACGGTTTTTTTTGCAATGAATAAAAAAAAATGAACAAAATAGAAGAATGGTGATATTTAAGTAAGTTTTCATTTTGTAAATCCGGGGGTAAATTTATGCAAATTTCAAGTCATGTTTATAGAGAGATTTTGGAGCAAGCGGTGGTCATTTACATAAAAACAATCAAACAAATAAATAGACATAAAAGATACATTTGCCAAACATAAAACTCAAAAAATGAAAATAGCCATAATGACACCAGGCAGCAAGGGCGATGTGCAACCATTTGCAATTTAAGGAAATGCATTGGAAAAACGAGGCCATAAAGTGTATTTTTCAACTGCCAAGAATTTTGAAAAACTTGTCAAATCCTATGGTTTGTCATTTTTTCCGATAGATGCCGATTATCAAAAACTTGTCAATTCAAAAGAAGGGCAACAAATGTTCGATCAAATCTCTTTGCAATCATGAAAAATGTGAATAGGTTGATTTTTCCGGTTATTAAAAACGCCCTGTCACACTTTTATCAACTTGTTTTGGAAGAAGATATAGTGATTTATCATCCTAAAACTCTTATAGATGTATTTGCCGGCCGGTTTCCAAATAAGATGAATCAATTCAACCTAATACCGGCTGTTGAATCTAAATCTGGGTTTTATATTTGTGCATCACATAGTTTTTATTGAGTTGTCTTTTTTGGCAAATAAATTTTTATTTGATATTTTTTTTGTTCAAGATACTTATTAATAGTACGTATATTCAAGTGCATATTCAAATAATTCAAATGTTCAACTCGATCTTGCGCTAAGGCAAATCTTGATTTTCTTTAAAAATGAATCACTGTTGTCCAAAATAATTTCTAAAAAAATACCATCATACACCGCAGAAAATAAAAAATAAAAAAGACAGG
>FWPU01001817.1_pt1 | contig 61782 bp, 48 predicted proteins | sample 2228361 | NCBI WGS metagenome assembly FWPU01 (sample SAMEA103939777, study PRJEB20133) | metagenome
GGCCGGGCCGCGGTCCTCGCGCGCCCGCGCTTCGTTGACGGCCAGGGTGCGGCCCATGAACGGCTGGCCGTTGAACCGCTGGATGGCTTCCTGGGCCTGCGCAGGGTGCTCGAACTCGACGAACGCGAACCCGCGTGGCCGTCCGGTCTCGCGGTCGAGCGGAATGGCGACGCGGATCGGGGGGGCGACGGCGGAGAAATACGCCCGTACGTCTTGTTCCGTCGCCTGGTAGGGTAGGTTACCGACGAACAATCGAACTGACACGACCTCCTCACTCCCGGGCGGCAGCGGCGCCCGTCTGATGGTTTGCCACGCTCTCAGGATTGTGCGGTCAAGGCTCGGCGATCGCGGGACTCGTCGCGATGGTTAGGTCGGAATCGAAGGGCTCTCGACGCGGGAGCATCGGGCGGCTAAACTGCCACGTGCCGGGAGTCTAGCAGAATGGAGATCGGGAAGGCAAGCATGCCGGGGCGCGAGCCCGAAGAACCGTCGCCGCTGGTGGGGTTCAGCCACCCACCCGTGTTCCGGCTGGCCTGGCGCCCCTGGGCGCTCCTGCGGGTCGCCTGGACGCTGGGGTCCAGCTTCGTCGTCGAGTGTCTCGTGTTCGGTCTTGCGGTGGTGCCCGCCGCCGCGTTCTGGACGCCGTTCTTCACGCGCGCCTATCCGAGCACGGTGGTCCGGACGGCCGTCGTGGCCATGGCGTTCGTGCCGACGTACCTCATCTTCGCCTTTTTCCTGATGGTGCTGTCGGCCTTCGCGATGCGGCTGCTCGGCTGGCGGACGCCGCCGAACGCGCACCTGGTCATCGAGCGGCTCGAGTGGCCCCTGCTCGACTGGGTGCGCTATATCATCTCCATCCACCTCGTTCGCCTGTTCGCCGGGTCGCTCTTGCGCGCCACGCCGCTCTGGACGTTCTACCTGCGGCTGAATGGCGCGCGCCTCGGCCGCGGCGTCTACGTCAACAGCCTGGCCGTGAGCGACCACAATCTGCTCGAGTTCGACGATCACGTCGTGATCGGCGACGGCGTGCATCTGTCGGGACACACCGTCGAGCGCGCGGTGGTCAAGACCGCGCCGGTGCGGCTGGGGCGCGGCGTCACGATCGGCATCGGCAGCGTCGTTGGCATCGGTGTAGAGGCCGGCCCGGGCGCCCAGGTCGGGGCGCTCAGCCTCGTGCCCAAGTTCTCGCGGCTCGAGGCGGGCGCCACCTACGTCGGGGCGCCCGTGCGCAAGATCGACAAGGGGTCGGCGGAGAAAGCGCGCGGGACGAGGCCCGAGGGCGTCACTGCGACGACGGGCGGCGAGCCGCGCGCGGCGGCGACGGAGTGAGCGGGCGGCTCCGGGGAGCCGCCGCCTCGGAGCGGCGGTTGATCGAGCCGGTCCGCTGGGGTACGCTGTAGGGTTTGGGCTTGCGGGAAAACAGGACCCCGTTGGACCCGGACCCATGGCCGAGTGGCACCCCGGCGCGGCCCGTCCCATCGTCATTCGCGGCGCCCGCACGCACAACCTGAAGGGCATCGACCTCGATCTGCCCGCGCGCCGGCTGATCGTCGTGACGGGCGTCAGCGGGTCGGGCAAGTCGTCGCTCGCCTTCGACACGATCTACGCCGAAGGGCAGCGCCGCTACGTGGAGTCGCTTTCGGCCTACGCGCGGCAGTTCCTCGAGCGGATGGAGAAGCCCGACGTCGAGCGCATCGACGGCATCGCGCCCGCCATCGCCATTCGCCAGAAGAACGTCGTCCGCAACCCGCGGTCGACGGTGGGGACGACGACCGAGATTCACGACTATCTGCGGCTGTTGTACGCGCGGGTCGGGCGCACCTACTGCCGTGGCTGCGGGCGCGAGGTGGTGCGCGAGACGGCCGAGGTCGTGGCGCGGGAGCTGGCGAGCCTGCCCGCCGGCACCCGGCTGCTGCTGGGGTTCGACGCGCCGGTGCTCGGCGCAGCGCCCGACGGGGAGGCGGAGCCGAACGGCGAGCCGAACGGGTCGGCGCCCACGGACCTGCTGGCTGGCGTCGAGGCCGAGCCGCTTGGTTCGTCGGCGCCGATCGCACCGGATCCGATCGCGGCGACGATGGCCGCCTTGCGGAAGAAGGGGTTCGGCCGCGTGCTGGTCGACGGCCGGGCCGTGGCGCTGGAGGAGGTCGACCCGGCGGCGCTGCGAGCCGCGAGCGTGGTGCGCGTCGTGGTGGACCGCCTGCGGGTCGGGGGCGACCTGCGGGCACGGCTGACCGACTCGGTCGAGACGGCCTACCGGGAAGGCGGAGGCGCGGCGTTCGCCGTCGAAGTCGACGCCGACGGGCGGGTCGTGCGGGAACACCAGTTCAGCGAGCGCTTCGAGTGCCGGCCGTGCGGGATCGCGTACGAGACGCCGCAGCCGCGCTTGTTCTCGTTCAACAATCCGTTCGGGGCCTGTCCGACGTGCCACGGCTTCGGCAACATCATCGAGCTCGACCTCGACCTCGTCGTGCCGGACCCGTCGCGGTCGATCAACGAGAACGCCATCGAGCCGTGGAGCAAGCCGCACTACCGGTGGCACCTGGCCGCGCTCAAGCGGGCCGCACGGGCGCACGGCGTGCGCCTCGACGTCCCCTGGTCGGCCTTGAGCGAGGACGAGAAACGGTTCGTCATCGAGGGCGACGGCGACTACGAAGGCGTGCGCGGGTTCTTCCGGTGGCTCGAGCGGAAGAAGTACAAGGTGCACGTGCGCGTGTTTCTCAGCCGCTATCGCGGCTACCTGACCTGTCCCGAGTGCGGCGGCGCCAGGCTGCGGCGCGAGGCCCGCGACGTGAAGGTGGGCGGCCGCACCATCGACGAGGTCTGCGCCCTGACGGTTCGGGAGGCGGCCCGCTTCTTCGCCGGCCTGGAGCTGGCGCCGCAGGAAGCCGCCGTCGCCGACAAGGTGCTGCGGGAGATCCGGCGCCGGCTGGCCTTCCTGCAGGACGTCGGCGTGGACTACCTGACGCTCGACCGGCTCTCGTCGACGCTCTCGGGCGGCGAGGCGCAGCGCATCAACCTGGCGACCTCGCTGGGCTCGGCGCTCGTCGGCACGCTCTACGTGCTGGACGAGCCCTCGATCGGACTGCATGCCCGCGACAACCGGCGGCTCATCGACATCCTCCGGCAGCTCCGCGACCAGGGCAACACCGTGCTCGTCGTCGAGCACGACGCGGACATGATCCGCGTGGCCGACTACGTCGTCGACCTCGGGCTCGGCGCCGGCGAGCAGGGTGGGCGCGTCGTCTATGCCGGTTCGTTCGACGGGTTGCTGCTCGAGCCGCGGTCGCTCACGGCGAAGTACCTGCGGGGCGAGCTGGCCATTCCGGTGCCCGCCGTGCGCCGCAAGCCCGGACCCCAGCGGCTCAAGCTCGTCGGGGCGGCCGAGCACAACCTGAAGGCGATCGACGTGGAGATCCCCCTGGGCCTGTTGACGTGCGTCACGGGCGTCAGCGGGTCGGGCAAGTCGACGCTGGTGCACGACGTGCTGTACGCGGCGATCAAGCGGGCCAAGGGCGACTGGGACCGCCCGGTCGGCGTCCACCGGCGCCTGGAGGGTGTGGAGCTCGTCGGCGACGCGGTGCTGGTCGACCAGGCGCCCATCGGGCGGACGCCGCGGTCGAACCCCGTGACCTATCTGAAGGCGTTCGACCCGATCCGCGAGTTGTTCGCCGCGACCAAGGACGCGCGTGCGCGGGGCCTGGTGGCGAGCCACTTCTCGTTCAACGTGCCGGGCGGGCGCTGCGAGGCGTGCGAGGGCGAAGGGCAGGTGCGCGTCGAGATGCAGTTTCTCGCCGACGTCTTCGTGCCCTGCGACCAGTGCGACGGCAAGCGCTTCAAGCCGCAGGTACTCGAGGTGCGCTACAAGGGACGCACCATCGACCAGGTGCTCGACCTGACCGTCCGCGAGGCGCTCGCCTTCTTCAGCACCTCACCCAAGGTGACCCGGCGCCTGCAGGTGCTCGACGAGATCGGTCTAGGGTACCTTCGCCTCGGGCAACCGGCCACGACGCTCTCGGGCGGCGAGGCGCAGCGCATCAAGATCGCCGGGCACCTGGCCGCCCAGAGCGGCGAGCGGCTCCTCTACATCCTCGACGAGCCGACGACGGGCCTGCACTTCGACGACATCGCCAAGCTGCTCGCCGCGTTTCGGAAGCTGCTCCAGGCGGGGCACACGCTGCTCGTCATCGAGCACAACCTCGACGTCATCAAGACCGCCGACTGGGTCATCGACCTGGGGCCGGAGGGCGGCGACGCGGGCGGCGAGGTGGTCGCGGTCGGGCCGCCCGAGGCCATCGCGCAGGTCGAGCGCTCGCACACGGGCCGCGCCCTCCGACCGCTCGTCGCGGCGGGCCGGGCGGTTCCGTACGCTGGCTAGCCGGCCGGCCGCCATCGACCGCGCGATCCGGTCGAGCGCGCGCGGGCCTGGCTCCGGTCGGGTCACACGATGCGGCGTCGCTCGGCGGTCGATCCGATCCGGACCCGCACGTCGACGCGCCGGCCTTCGCGGATGAGGCCGATCCGGGCCGTACTGCCGATGGGGGCGTCGGCGATGGCCCGCTGCAACTGCGGCGCGTCTTCGATGGGCGTGCCGTTGACGCTCACGATGATGTCGCCCGGCCGGATCCCCGCGGCGTACGCCTCGCTGTCGCGCCGCATCCGCGAGACAAGCACGCCGCGGACCCCCGGGGCCCCGAGCTGGTGCGCCAGATACTCGGTGAGCGTTGTGACCTCGAGCACTCCGATGCTGCCGCGCCGCACCTGACCGTAGCGGATCATGTCGTCGACCACCCGGCGCGCCGTGTTGCTCGGGACCGCGAAGCCGATGCCCTGGTAGCCGCCGCTCTCCGAGTAGATCGCTGTGTTGATCCCGACCAGCTCGCCGCGCGCGTTGACCAGCGCGCCACCCGAGTTGCCCGGGTTGATGGCCGCATCGGTCTGGATGAAGTCCTCGTAGACCGACAACCCCAGGTGTCGGCCGAGCGCGCTCACGATGCCGAGCGTCACGGTCTGGTTGAACTGGAACGGGTTCCCGATGGCCAGCACCCACTCCGCGACGCGGAGCTTCGACGAGTCCCCCCAGGGCAGGACCGGCAGGCCCGTCAGGTCGACCTTGACGACCGCCAGGTCGGTGTAGGGGTCGACCCCGACCACCCGCGCCGCCACCTCGCGCTTGTCGGCGAACACCACGGTGATCGACCGCACGTCGTCGCCGAGCACGTGGTTGTTGGTGAGGATGTACCCGTCGGGCGAGACCACGACGCCGGAGCCGAGGCTCTGCGCGGGCCGACTCGACTCGCCGAAGAGGTCCTGGTCGCCGAAGAAGAACTGGAAGAACGGGTCCATCGCGAACGGCGAGTTGCGCCGCCGAACCACCTGCATGGACGAGATGTTCGTGACGGCGGGCACCGCGCGCGCCGCGACCTCGGTGAAATCCACCCCGGGCACCGCCGGCGGGCGCGCCTGGACCGGCGCCGACGGGCTGGCCGCCGAGGTCGCGATCGGCGCCGGTCCCGGCGCCACAACCGGCGGGGGGCCCCCCAAGGGAGACCGCGCCGCGCTCCTGACCGACAGTCCAGCCGCGAAGCCGAGCGACAGCAGCAGCAAGACGAGCATCGTACGCTTCAGCATGGTTCCCGTCCCTCGTCGGTGGCGATCCTCGGGGGTCAGCCGACCTCGATGCGCCGAGGACGCGGACGCTGTTTCTTGGGAATCGTGACCGTGAGGACGCCGTCCTGGAACTCGGCCACGATGCCCTCGACGTCGATCGGCTGCGCGAAGGCGAAGCTGCGGGTAAACGGGCCGTGCCCCCGCTCGACCTGGTGGAAACGCGCGGGCGGCACGGGCCGGGCCGGCCGCGCGCCGCTCAACGTCAGGCGGTCCTCCTGCGCCTCGAGGTGCACGTCGTCGCGCGACAGCCCGGCCAGCTCGACCGCCACCACGTACCGGTCCGCGGTCTCGTACGCGTCGACGGCCGGGCTCCAGTCCGACGTGGAGGGACCGCGCGGCCGGTCGAGCCGGTGCTGCAGCGCGAGCAGCTCGCGCACCTGGTCCCACTGCATCGCCTTTCATGGTAGCACGGGGTTCCCGTCGGCCGCCCTCGCCCGGGTGCCACGCGCGAGGCTCCTGTGCTAGCATCGACAGCGAACGGCGCGATCTGCGGGGAGTAGAGGCCTCATGAGCACGGTGCAAGCAACGCGTCTGCGCAAGGGGATGCTGATCAGGCTCGGCGGCGACCTCTACCGGGTTCTCGATCTGATGCACCTGACGCCGGGCAATAAGCGGGGGTTCGTGCAGTCGAAGCTGCGCAACATCCGAACCGGCACCCTCACCGACCACAAGTTCCGCTCGGAAGACGACGTGGAGCGCGCGACGCTCGACGAGCGCGAGATGCAGTACCTCTATCACGACGGCGACGCCTTCCACTTCATGGACACGGCGACGTTCGAGCAGATTCACATCCCTGCGGAGTCGATCGGCGATGCCGCGCAGTACCTCGTGCCCGACATGACGATCACCGTCGAGTTCCACGAGGGCGCCCCGGTGGGCATCGCGCTGCCCCTGACGGTGGACCTGAAGGTCGAGGAGACGCCGCCGGCGATCAAGGGCGCCACGGCGAGCGCGCAGCTCAAGCCCGCGCGCCTCGAGACCGGGCTCGTCGTCCAGGTGCCGCCCTTTGTGAATCCCGGCGACGTCGTGCGCGTCAACACCGAGACGGGCGAGTATCAGTCGCGGGTGTGAGCCGGGAGGGCCGGGACGAGGCGGGGTGCCGGGGACCCCGCCGATGGTGAGTAATGGACGTCCAAACCAGACGACCCAATCGGGGCTGGATCGAAGTCATCGCGGGCAGTATGTTCAGCGGCAAGACCGAGGAGCTCATCCGGCGCCTGCGTCGGGCCCAGATTGCCCGGCAGAAAGTGCAGATCTTCAAGGCGCGCCTCGATCAGCGGTACGGGATGGATCAGATCGTCTCGCACAGCGAGATGCGCATGCCGTCGGTGGAGGTCTCCTCGTCGGCCGAGCTGCTGCGCCTGGTGGCGCCCGACACCGAGGTCGTCGGGGTCGACGAAGGCCAGTTCTTCGACCAGGATCTGCCCGCCGTGTGCAACGTGCTCGCCGACCGCGGCGTCCGCGTGATCGTGGCGGGCCTCGACCAGGATTACCTGGGCAAGCCGTTCGAGCCGATGCCGCAGCTGCTCGCGATCGCCGAGTACATCACGAAGACGCTGGCGATCTGCATGGTCTGCGGGAACCCGGCCAACCGGACGCAGCGGCTCGTGGCGAGCCGCGAGCGCGTGCTCGTCGGCGCGCAGGGGGCCTACGAGGCCCGCTGCCGGCACTGCTTCGACCCGACGCTCGCCGAGGCGTCGTCGGAGGCCCGGCCCTAGTCTCCGCGGCGCGCGCCCGCGAAGGCCGGAGGCGCTCGCCATGACGACCGAGAGCCTCTTCCGCTTCGTGTTGCTTGCGCTCGGCGGTGCGTTTCTGGCGGCCAACGTGCGCGTGCTCGTCCAGCTCGCGCGGTATCGCCGGCTGCGGCCGACGGCGGAGCTTATCTGGCCCGGCCGCGCCCCGCCGTTCTATCCGTTCTTCCTCGCCCTCGGCGCGATTCTGGCGGCGCTCGTGGTGCTGAAGGTGGGCATCCACCGCCGCCCACCCATCGACGCGTTCGGGGAGACCATGATGAGTCTCTACTACGTGTTCGCGCTGCCCTCCAGCCTGCGGATCGGCCGGGGATTCTACGCCGAGGGCATCTGGTCGGAGAGCGGGTTCGTCCCCTACGCCCGGGTCGGCGGGCTGCACTGGCGCGAACGGCCCGAGCCGATGCTCGTCATCCTCGACCGCGCGCGCCCGGTCGCCCGGCGGCTCCTCGTCCCCGAGCGGCACTTCGGCGAGGTGCGCCGGCTGCTCCGCGACAAGATCGCGGCGCACGCGATCATGTTCGTGGAAAAGAGCCTCGACCTCGGCGCGCACGACGAGCGCGACGACGTCTAGCGGGCTACCGACCCCACTGGGCCTTGATCCAGCCGATCAACCCGGGTCCCTGCGCCATGGGGTCGCCGAGCCAGTCGGGCGGCGTCAGCCAGACGAAGGCGAGGATGGCGATCACCATCAGGTCGTACTGCCAGGTGGCGCGCTCGTAGGTCCAGAAGAACGCGTGCCAGACGAGGCGGGCTGGCCAGAGCCACCAGCGCGCCGGCGTCACGCCGCGGCCTCCTCGGCGCGCTCGAGGCGCTTGAGCTCGCGGTAAGTGTAGATGATCCGATCGGCCACCGTGCAGATCGACAGGACGAGGATCACCCAGAGGACCGCCGCCATCCGGTTGGTGAACGCCCCGATCATGAAGAGGACGATGCGCTCGGGGCGTTCCATGAAGCCGACCTTGCAGCGCGGGATGAGCGACTCGGCGCGCGCGCGCGTATAGCTCGTCATGAGGGCGAAGGTCAAGGCCACCGCCGTGATCATCACGTAGTCGGTGCGGCCGCGCTCCGCGTAGAGGTAGATGAGCCCGATGAACAGCGCCAGGTCCGAGAACCGGTCCACGACCGAGTCCCAGAACGCACCGAAGCGGGTCACCTCGCCGAGCTCCACCGCCACCTTGCCGTCGATGAAGTCGAAGATGTTCGCCACGACCATGACGAGGCCGGCCGTCAGAAAGCGCCCGGTGGCCAGCAGCGAGCCGGCCACAATGTTGACGAGCACGCCGGTGAAGGTGAGCACGTTGGGGTGCACCCTGAGCGCGACGAACGCCCGGATGATCAGGCGGAGCGGGAACATGCAGAGGGCGCCGATCGCGCCGGTGAAGGTCATGGAGCAGACTATACTCGATCTGGCGGCCGAGACGCCGGGAGCCGGGCCTCCGACCCGCGCATCGTAGCCCATGGCGATCGCCGACCTCAAGCCCCAGATCGCGCGGCTGCCCCAGCAGCCCGGGGTGTATCTCTTCCTGGGCGGTGGCGCCACGCTCTACGTCGGCAAGGCCCGCGTGCTCCGGGATCGGGTGCGCAGCTACCTGAGCGCCTGGGGGGCGAGCCCCCGGCTCGACGCGCTGCTCGCCGAGGTCGATCGCCTCGAGGTCATCGTGACCGACTCGGTGGTCGAGGCGCTGGCGCTCGAGAACCATCTCATCAAGCAGCGGTCGCCGCGCTACAACATCCTGCTCCGCGACGACAAGAACTATCCGTACCTGCAGCTCACGACGAGCGAGCCATTCCCGCGCGTGCTCGTGGCGCGGCGCGTCGAACGCGACGGCAACGTCTACGCCGGGCCGTTTCTGCCGGCCTCGCTCGCCCGCCGGACCATGAGCCTGACCCACCGACTCTTCGGCATCCGGTCCTGCAACGAGACGATCGACGGTCGGCGCGGCCGGCCCTGCCTCGAGTACGAGATCCAGCGGTGCCTGGCGCCGTGCGTGGCCGAGGTGTGTTCGCCAGAGCGCTACCGCCGGGCCGTCGAGGATACGCGGCTGTTCCTCGAAGGCCGGACCGACGAGCTGCTGACCGAGCTCGACCGACGCATGCGGTCGGCGGCCGAGGCGGAGCGCTTCGAGGAGGCGGCTGAGCTGCGCGACGCCGTGCGAACCATCGAGACGCTGCGCGCGCGGCAGCAGAAGATGGCCGTCCCCTCGCTGGGCGACCGCGACGCCCTCGGCCTCCACCTCGGACCGTCGGGCGCGGTCGTCGAGATCTTCCAAGTGCGCCGCGGGCGTGTCGTCGAGCGCGTCGAGCTGGTGACCGATGCAGGAACGGTCGCCGGCGAGCGTGAGGACGAGGTGCTGCGCGCGGCCGTGCAGCAGTTCTACGAGGGCCAGCCCCCGCCCCCGGAGATCCATCTGCCGGCCGAGCTCCCGGAGGCCGACCGCGAGCTCGTCGAGTCGTGGCTCGCCTCGCGGGCAGGCCGGCGCGTCCGCCTGGTGGTGCCGCGGCGCGGCGGCGCGCGCGGCCTGGTCGGCCTCGCCGCGCGGAACGCCGCACTGGCGTACCAGACCCGCTTCGGTGAGGGCGTGGCGGGGCCCCACGCGGCGCTCGAGGGGTTGCAGGCTCGGCTCGGGCTGCCCTCGCTCCCGCGCCGCATCGAGGGCTTCGATGTCTCCACCATCCAGGGGAGTGAGACCGTCGCCGCGATGGTGGTCTGCGAGGACGGCCGCATGCGGCGCGCCGAGTACCGGAAGTACCGCATCCGCGGCCCGGCGGGCGGAGCCCCGACCGACCGCCTGCAGGACGACTTCGCGGCGATCGGGGAGGTCGTGGGGCGCCGCTACCGCCGCGCGCTGGAGACGGGCGGCCCGTTTCCGGATCTGGTGCTCATCGACGGCGGGCGCGGTCAGCTCTCGGCGGCGTACCTGGCGCTCGACCAGCTCGGCCTGGGCAACCTCAGGGCGGTCGGGCTGGCCAAGCAGGAGGAGCTGCTTTACACGCGCGAGGGGCCCGACCCCGTCGTGCTCCCGCCCGACAGCCCGGCGCTCCACTTGCTCCAGCGGATCCGCGACGAGGCCCATCGCTTCGCGCTGACGTTCCACCGGCGCGCGCGGGCGCGGCGCGACCTGCAGTCCGCACTCGATGCGATTCCAGGGGTCGGGCCGGCGCGCCGCCGGGCGCTGCTGACGCGGTTCGGCAGCCTGGCGGGCGTGCGGCGCGCGACGCGGGAGGAGCTGACGGCGGTCGTGGGCGCGCGCACCGCCGACGCCATCCTGCGGTACTTCGCCTCCGGCGTGTGAGGCGCGGGTGGCGGCGCCGCGCGCTTGCTCCGGACGGGGCTTTGCCGTACGCTGATAGGCGCTTGCGTCGCGTCGACCTCTTCCAGCTGCGCTCCTCAGTCGCCCGCCGCGTGCGGTCGGTTCCGGCCCCCGCGCGGGCCGGCGCGCGCGGGGGCAATCTCGGGTTCACGCGGGGATGGGAACCGTGAAGCAACGCGTCCTGTCGGGGATGCGCCCGACGGGCAAGCTGCACCTCGGGCACCTCGTCGGGGCGCTGCGCAACTGGGCAGCGCTGCAGGACCAGTACGACTGCTTCTATTTCGTCGCCGACTGGCACGCGCTGACGAGCGAGTACGCCGACACGCGCGAGATCGTCGGCTACGCCCTCGACAACGTGACCGACTGGCTCGCCGCCGGCCTCGACCCCGAGCGCGCAACGCTGTTCATCCAGTCGCTCGTTCCCGAGCACGCCGAGCTGTACCTGCTGCTCCAGATGATCGTGCCGATTCCGTGGCTCGAGCGCGTGCCGACCTACAAGGAGCAAATCGAGCAGCTCAGGGAGAAGGACCTCTCGACGATCGGCTTCTTGGGCTACCCGCTTCTCCAGACGGCCGACATCGTCATCTACAACGCGCACTACGTGCCGGTTGGCGAGGACCAGGTGCCGCACCTCGAGCTCAGCCGCGAGGTCGTCCGTCGCTTCCACAACTTCTACGGCGAGGTCTTCGTGGAGCCCCAGCCGCTCCTCACGACCTTCCCGCGGCTGCCCGGACTGGACAACCGGAAAATGAGCAAGAGCTACAACAACACCATCGACCTGTCGGACGATGCGGAGACCGTGCGGCGAAAAGTGATGCAGATGTACACCGACCCCAAGCGCATCCGGGCCGACATTCCAGGCACCGTCGAGGGCAATCCGGTGTTTCTCTACCACGACGCGTTCAACGCGAACACCGCCGAGGTCGACGACCTCAAGGCGCGTTATCGGGCGGGCCGCGTGGGCGACGTCGAGGTCAAGCAGAAGCTGGCGCGCGCGCTCAACGAGGTCCTCGAGCCGATGCGCGAGCGGCGGGCGGCGCTCGCGGCCCGGCCCGAGCGCGTGCGTGAGATCCTCGAGGAGGGGTCGAGGCGGGCAAGAGCCGTCGCCCGCGAGACCCTGGCGCGCGCCCGCGAGGCGGTGCGGTTGAAATACTGGTAGGGTCGGGCCGGACCGAGCCTGGGAGCATGGCGGTGACGGTTCCGCGCGAGCCGGAATTCGAGTCGATCCTGGAGGGCTACCCGGTCAGGCTGGACGCCTTCGAGGGCCCGCTCGACCTGCTGCTGCACCTGATCAAGAAGAACGAAGTCAGCATCTACGACATCCCGATCACCCTCATCACGGCGCAGTACCTCGAGTACCTCGACCTGATGCAGGAGCTCAACCTCGACGTCGCCGGGGAGTTCCTCCTGATGGCCGCAACGCTCATCCACATCAAGTCGCGGATGCTGCTGCCGAGGCCGGACCCGACCCAGGAGGCCGCCGAGGAAGACCCGCGCGAGGCGCTCGTGCGGCGCCTGATCGAGCACCAGAAGTTCAAGGCCGCCGCCGAGCTGCTCCACGAGCGCGAAACCGTGCGCAGCGCCGAGTGGCGCCGCCCGGACCACGTCGTGGCGGAGATCGCGGGCGCGCCGCCCGAACCCGAGATCGAGGTCGACCTCTTCAGCCTCCTCGCGGCGTTCAAGGCGGTGCTCGAGCGCGCGAAGCACCGCGTCCAGGTGCCCCTCCCGGCGGAGTACGTCTCGATCGAATCGCGCATCAAAGCCCTCTACGCCCGCCTCTCGGAAGCCGAGGCGTGCGGGTTCGAGGCGCTCTTCGCCGACGTCGACACGCGCCAGGGCCTCATCGTCACCTTCCTGGCGTTGCTCGAGATGATCCGCCTGCGCCTGGTGCGGGTCTTCCAGGCCGGACCCTTCGGGCCCATTCGCGTCTACAAGCGGCAGCGGCCGCCTGACGCCCCGTGGCCGCTCGGAGACCCCGAGGCGGGGCGGTGGTCGAACCCATGAGCGAGAACGAAGGCGGGCGCGAGGGAGCCGTGGACCATCTCAAGGCCATCATCGAGGCCCTCATCTTCGCCTCGCCGGACCCCCTGACGCCCAAGGCCCTCTACAAGCTCTTCGACGGCGAACCGCCGGAGGACGTCGACGCGGCGCTCGCCGCCGTCAAGGCGGACTGGGAAGGGCGACCGGGCGGGCTGAAGATGGTCGAGGTGGCCGGCGGCTACCAGATCGTCACGCGCCCGGAGCTGAGCGAGTGGGTGCGGCGGCTCTTCCACGAGCGCCGGGCGATGAAGCTCTCCGTGCAGGCGCTCGAGACGCTGGCCGTCGTCGCCTACAAGCAGCCCATCACGGCGCCGGAGATCGCCGAGATCCGCGGCGTCAACACCGCCGCCGTCCTGGGCACGCTGCTCGAGCGCCGGCTCATCAAGATCGTCGGCCGCAAGCCCGTGGTCGGCCGCCCGTTCATGTACGCGACGACGCGGGAGTTCCTCGACCGCTTCGGGCTGAAGGACCTGAGCGACCTCCCGAAGGTCGAGGACCTCGCCGACGTCCTCGGGTTCGAGCCGCCGTCGGGTCTGGCGGGGCCGTCGGAGGCCCCGGCGGTGCTGCCCTTCGACGAGCCGTCCTCCGAGCCCGAGGGCGGCGAGTCGGTGCACTGAAGGTGCGGATCCGGCTCCAGAAGATCCTGTCGTCGGCCGGCGTCGCCTCTCGCCGCCTGGCCGAGACGCTCATCGTCCAGGGGCGGGTCACGGTCAACGGCGAGACCATCACGACGCTCGGCGCAAAGGCCGACCCGGACCGCGACGACATCCGGGTGGACGGCCGACGCCTCCCGGCCGGCGTGGTTCGGCGCACGTACCTCCTCAACAAACCTCGCGGCGTGGTGTGCACGCGGTCGGACCCCCAGGGCCGGACGACGGTGCTAGACCTGCTGGGGCGGCAGGGCATCCGGGGCTATCTCTACCCGGTCGGGCGGCTCGACTACCACTCGGAGGGTCTGCTGCTCGTGACCAACGACGGCGAACTCGCCGCGCGCCTGATGCACCCGCGCCACGGCATCGAGCGCGAGTACCAGGTCGAGGTGCGGGGCGTGCCGGACGAGCGCGCGCTCGATCGCTTGCGCCGGGGCATCGTGCTCGACGGCCAGCGGACGGCTCCCGCCGACGTCCGCCGGCTGGCCAGCCCGGACGCCGGCGGCCGCGCCAGGCTGGCCATCATACTGCGCGAGGGTCGCCAGCGACAGGTCCGACGGATGTGCGAGCAGGTCGGCCACGCGGTGATCCGGCTGCGGCGCGTACGCATTGGCCCGATCCGCGACGACCGGCTCCGGCCGGGCGAGGCTCGCCCCTTGACGCCGCGCGAGCTCGCTAGGCTGCGCGACGCGATCACCGGTTCAAGAGATCCGTCCAGAACGACACCAGTCGCCACACGTCTCCCACGCGCCATCGGCTCGCCGGCTCGGCGTGGGTCACGAGCGGGGTGATGAGCAGGCGCACCGGGACGTGGGCCCCGAGCCATGCGGCCAGCCGGACGGATTCCTGAGCTGGGATGACCGTGTCGTCGGCGCCGTGGAGCAGGAAGACCGGGACGCGCGGGGGCGGCGACCGCTCGGGCGACAGGGCGGGGTCAGCCCCTACGATGAGCGCGTGCGGGAGGAGCTGGCGCCCCGCGGTCTCGACGTCGCGTTCGTTCACCCAGCGCATGAGCTCCGCCGCGGGCTCGCCGAGCTCGGCCTGCATCGCCCGTGCGCGCGCGAACCCCCGCGCGGCCGCCGCGCGGTCGACCATGTCCAGCCACGAGGCGTGCATGAACGCGACGACCGCCTGCCTCAGCGGGACCACCTGCTCGGGGGGCACCATCCGCTCGAGGACATTCAACAGGACGACGGCAAGGCCGTAGTCGTGCGGACGCCCGCGGGTGCCGTCGGGCTGCTCGCCGATGCAGAGGAACCGGAGGACCCGCCGCAGCTCGCCGTAGCCGCCGAGCGAGGCGACGAAGGCCAGCCGCCCGGCCGCCGACGCCCGCCCGGCCGCCACGACCGCCAGGCCACCGGCGAAGCTGATGCCCACGACGCCCGCCGCACGCCCGCCCGTCAGCTCCGGCCGGCCGGCGAGGGCACCGATGGCGTCCTCGATGCGGTCGACGTCGCGAGAGGTGACGCGGTACTGCACGAGATCGGGGAGCTCCGCCGTGACCGCGGTCAGGCCGGCGCGAGCGAGCGCCCGTGCGAACCGAAGCAACCGAGGGTCGTCGAGCCCCGCGGGGTTCACGCCGGGCAAGACCAGGACAGCTCGCCGGGCGACGCCCTGCGGCCGGTAGATGCGCGCGGCCAGGGTGCCGTGCCGGGTCGGGAGGACGGTGGCCTGCTCGTCGACCTGCTGCCGGTTGATCCGCTCGGCCAGGCGGCCCAACCGTCCCTCCAGGCCCACGGCCTGGGCGAGGAACGCGGCCGTCCGGACCCGTGCGTCGAGCGCCCGGAGCGCCGCCGCCCCGAGCAGGATCGCCAGGACGAGGAGGCTGAGGCGAGCGACCCGCCGCTTGGACATCGCAGACCATAATAGGGAGGATGGAGCCAGCGTGAAAGCGCTCGTCATCGCGATCGACGGCCCATCAGGGGCCGGCAAGGGCACCATCGCGCGGGCGGTGGCCAAACGGCTCGGCTACCGCCACGTCGACACCGGGGCCATGTACCGGGCCGTGGCGTGGAAAGCGTTGCGCGCGGGGGTGGACCTGGACAGCGAGCCTGCCGTCGTGCCGCTCGTGCAGGACGCGGTGATCGAGCTCGGGAGCGGACGCGTGCGGATCGACGGCCACGATGTGACTGAGGCGATCCGGACGCCGGAGATCGACGCCGCCACGACGCGGGTGGCCCGGCTCCCCGGCGTCCGGAGCCTGCTCGTTGCCCGGCAGCGGGCGATGGGGGCGGGCGGGGCCATCGTGATGGAGGGGCGCGACATCGGCACGGTCGTGTTTCCGGGCGCCGAGGTGAAAATCTATCTCGACGCCTCGCCGGAGGAGCGCGCTCGTCGGCGCGCCCGGGATCCGGCGCATCGGCTCGGCCAGGCAGGCGCCGTGAGCGAGGTGGCGGCGGCCCTGGAGGAGCGGGACCGCGTCGACCGGACCCGTTCGACCTCGCCGCTGGCGATCGCGCCCGACGCGGTGCCCATCGACACGACGGACCTGACCGTCGAGCAGGTCGTCGAGCAGGTGCTGGCCGTGGTAAGAGCCAGGCTTGGGGCGTCCGGGCGCTGACGGGCGGGCGGCGCTTGACGCTGGTGCGATAACTAACGTAGAATGTTGTGCTTATCGGAATCCGCCGACAGGCGACCGTCAGCCGCTCGGCACTCCGAGATCGGCGAACGCCGCGAGAGGGAGGATCCGTTCTCAATGTCCAAGGTTCATGACGTCGAGTTGCCTATCGTTCAAGGAGGTGAAGCCGGCACGCGCGCGCCCGTCTCGGGGCCTTCGTCGAGCGACGAGCCGCAGGTCGATCCTCAGGAACACGCCCGCCTGCTCGAGCTCTACGAGAGCAGCTTCCGGCACATCGCGGAAGGCGAGGTCGTCAAGGGGACGGTGCTTAAGGTGACGCCCTCGGAAGTCATCGTGGACGTGGGGTACAAGTCCGAGGGGATGGTTCCGATCCAGGAGTTTCTCGACGAGCACGGTCAGGTGACCGTGCAGCCGGGCGACATCGTGGACGTGCTGCTCGAGCGCACCGAGGACCGCGACGGCTACGTGGTGCTGTCGCGGGAGAAGGCCGAGAAGATGAAGATCTGGGACGAGGTCGAGAAAGCCTACGCCGAGAAGAAGGTTGTCATCGGCCGGGTCATCGACCGCGTCAAGGGTGGGCTGTCGGTCGATATCGGCGTGCGGGCGTTTCTGCCCGGCTCGCAGATCGACGTGCGCCCGGTGCGCAACCTGGACGCGCTGAAGGGGCAGGAGCTCCGGATGCGCGTCATCAAGGTCAACAAGAAGCGCGGCAACATCGTGCTCTCGCGCAAGGTGCTCATCGAGGAGGAGAACGCGGAGCGCAAGCGCCAGACGCTGGACCAGCTCGCCGAGGGCAAGGTGTTGCGGGGGGTCGTGAAGAACCTCACCGATTACGGGGCGTTCATCGACCTCGGCGGGATCGACGGGCTGCTCCACGTCACCGACATGTCCTGGGGCCGCTTGAGCCACCCGTCGGAGCTGTTCAAGGTGAACGACGAAATCGACGTGGTCGTGCTCAAGTACGACCCCGCCACCGAACGCGTCTCGCTCGGGCACAAACAGTTGCTGCCCGACCCGTGGACGGACGTCCACGAGCGCTACCCGGTGGGCGGGCGCGTCCGCGGCCGCGTCGTGAGCCTCACGGACTACGGCGCGTTCGTCGAGCTCGAGCCGGGCGTCGAGGGGCTCATCCACGTGTCCGAGATGTCCTGGAGCAAGCGGGTGAAGCACCCCTCGAAGATCCTGAGCGTCGGCGACACGGTCGAGGCGATGGTGCTGGGCGTGGATCCGGGGGCCCGGCGCATCTCGCTCGGGCTCAAGCAGGTCGAGACGAATCCGTGGCTCGAGCTGGCCGAGAAGTATCCGGTCGGGTCGACCATCACGGGCAAGGTGCGCAACCTGACGGAGTTCGGCGCGTTCGTCGAGGTCGAGGACGGCATCGACGGGCTCATCCACATCTCCGACATGTCGTGGAGCAAGCGGCTGAAGCACCCCTCGGACGTGCTGAAGAAGGGCGAGACCGTCACGGCCATGGTGCTGAACGTCGACGCCGAGAACCAGCGGCTGTCGCTCGGCTTGAAGCAGCTCCAGACGGACGTGTGGGACGAGTTCTTCTCGCACCACAAGGTCGGCGACATCGTCGAGGGCAAGGTGGTGCGCCTGACGAACTTCGGCGCGTTCGTCGAGCTCGCCGACGGGGTGGAAGGGCTCATCCACGTGTCCGAATTCGACGACGCGGCGGGTGGGGCGCGGCTCGAACTGAAGGTCGATCAGACCTATCCCATGAAGATCATCAAGCTCATCCCCGGCGAGCGGAAGATCGGCCTGAGCATCCGCGCCCTCAAGGCCGACGACGGGCGAGCCGACTGGGAGGCGTACGTCGAGGCGAGCGGCCGACCGGAAGTGACGCTGGGCGATCACTTCAAGCTGAACCACTAGGGGGCCTCATGACCAAGGCGGAACTGGTCGAGGAAGTCTCGCGCGTCTCGGACCTCACCAAGAAGCACTCCGAGGTCATCGTGGACACGGTCTTCCGGAGCATCATCGACGCGCTCCACCGCGGCGAGAAGATCGAGCTCCGGGGGTTCGGCAGCTTCCGACTGCGCCGCCGCGAGCCGCGCAAGGGCCGCAACCCGAAGACGGGCGACCGCGTCGATGTGCCCCCGAAGAAGGTGCCGTACTTCAAGCCGGGGAAGGAGCTGAAGGAGCTGATCAACCGCGAGACGGAGCCGGCAGCGGCGCCCCCGGCGCCGGCTGCCGCCGGACCCGAGCCGGGCCTCCCGCCGTCGTGACGGCCGGCGCGCGTCGCCCCCGGGTGATGCCCCGCCGATTCCAGGTGGACGCTACGTGGAGCGTCTTTGGTCTCCGTGGAGACTGCCGTACGTGACTGCGAGCGGCGAGCCGCAGGGCTGCGTCTTCTGTGAAGCCGCGGCGCAGGCGGACGGGCCGGGCTCCCTGGTCGTCTTTCGCGGGACCGGCTGCTACGTGCTGCTCAACCTGTATCCGTACAACAATGGGCACCTGATGGTCGTGCCCAACCGGCACGTGGCGACGCTCGCCGAGGCGAGCGCGGCCGAGCTGGCCGAGCTCATCGACCTGACCCGCCGGGCCGAGATCGCGCTCACCGAGGCCTACCAGCCCCAGGGCCTCAACATCGGCGTCAACGTCGGCCGTCCGGCCGGCGCGGGCATCGTCGACCATCTGCACGTGCACGTCGTGCCCCGGTGGGCGGGGGATACGAATTTCATGTCGGTCGTGGGCAACGTGCGCGTCCTGCCGGAGGAGTTGCCCCAGACAGCCGCGCGGCTCCGACCGATTTTCGAGCGCCTCGGACGAGACCCCGCGGCGCACCGGTGAGCGCGGCTCCCGACCATGACCCTCGACCTCACGCCTGCTCAGCGCGCCTTTCTCGAGCGCGTCGAGCGTTTCGCCCGAGAGCGGGTCGCGCCGGCGGCCGCCGCGATCGATCAGGGTCTCGTCTTCCCTCGCGAGCTGGTGAGCGAGGCGGCGCGCCTCGGGCTGCTGGGTATCACGCTGCCGGAAGAGGTCGGTGGCGCGGGGCAGGACGCGGTGGCCTACGCGCTCGCGGTCGAGACGATCGCGCGGGCCAGCGCGACGCTCGCGGTCGTGCTCGTCGTGAGCAACTCGCTCGTCGTCGAGCCTCTCGCGCGGTTCGGCACCGAGGCGCAGAAGGAGACCTGGCTCCGGGCGCTCGTGACCGGGCGCGCCCTCGGCGCGTTCGCCATGAGCGAGCCGGAGGCCGGGTCGGACGCCGCGCACCAGAAGACAGTCGCGCGGCTCGACGACCGCGGCTATGTCCTGCGGGGACGCAAGGTCTGGGTGGCGGTCGGCGAGGTGGCGCACGTCGTGCTCGTCTTCGCCCAGACCCAGCCCGGCTCGCAGGGACGCGCGATCAGCGCGTTTCTCGTGCCCATGGACGTCCCGGGCCTCGCGCGCAGCGCGCCGCTCGATTCGGTCGGCGTGCGCGGGCTGGGCTGCGTCGACCTCGACTTCGACGACGTGCGGGTGGCGGCGGCGTGGATGCTGGGCGACCCTGGCCAAGGGTTCCGCCTGGCGATGTGGGCGCTCGAAGGCGCGCGCATCGGAATCGCCGCGCAGGCCCTCGGGATCGGCGCCGCGGCGCTCGACGCGGCGCTCGATCACGCCCGGCGCCGCGAGCAGTTCGGGCAGCCGATTGCGAACTTTCAGGCGGTGCAGTTCATGCTGGCCGACGCGGCGACCGAACTCGACGCGGCGCGCCTGCTGACGTTGAAGGCGGCCGACGCCAAGACGCGGGGCGACCGTGTCGTGCTCGAGGCCTCGATGGCCAAGCTGCTCGCCTCCGAGGCGGCGCACCGCGCGGCGGACCGCGCCTTGCAGATCCTGGGCGCGGCGGGGTACCGGCGGGGGAGTCCCGTCGAGCGCTATTTCCGCGACTCGCGCGTCACCGAGATCTACCCGGGGACATCCGAGGTGCAGCGCATGGTGATCGCCGAGCAGATCCTCGGCATCAAGACCTGATGCCGCCTCACCCGAGAATCTGCTTGGCGATCGTGACGAGCTGCAGGTTGGACGTGCCCTCGTAGATCTGGCCGATCTTCTGGTCCCGGTAGAGCTTCTCCACCGGGTAGTCCTTGACGAAGCCGTAGCCGCCGAACAGGTTGACCGCCAGCGAGGCCACGCGCTCGGCCACCTCCGACGAGAAGATCTTGCACATCGCCGCCTCGGTCACGAAGGGCCGACCGGCGTCGCGCAGGCGGGCCGCGTTGTAAACCATCAGGCGCGCCGCCTCAATCTCGGTCGCCGCGCGGGCGAGCTGGAACTGCACGGCCTGGAACTCGCCGATGGCGCGGCCGAACTGCTTGCGCTCTTTCGTGTACGCCGTCGCGTGCTCGAAGGCGCCGCGCGCCAGGCCCACCATCTGGGCGCCGATCCCGATGCGCCCCTCGTTGAGCGTCTCGATGGCCACCTTGTAACCCTTGCCCGGCTCGCCGAGCACGTTCTCGCGCGGCACTCGGCAGTCGTCCAGGAGAAGCTCGCACGTGCTGCTCGCTCGGATGCCGAGCTTGTCCTCCTTCCTGCCCACGCTGAAGCCCTCGAAGCCGCGCTCGACCAGAAACGCCGTGATGCCGCGGTAGCCCGCCTCGGGATTGAGGTTCGCGAAGACGATGAACAGGTCCGCCTCGTTCGCGTTGGTGATCCAGAGCTTGCGCCCCGTGAGCAGGTAGTGGGCGTCGTCCGGCCGCGCGCGCGCGGCCAGGGCGAAGGCGTCGCTGCCGGCGCCGGCCTCCGACAGGGCGTACGCACCGACCCAGCCCGCCGCCAGCTTGGGCAGATACCGCCTCTTGACGTCCTCGCTACCCCAGCGCATCACCGCGTTGATGACCAGGGTGTTCTGCACGTCGACCACGACGGCCACCGAGGGGTCTACGCGCGAGAGCTCCTCAACCGCCAGGACCGCATGGAAGAAGCGGCCGCCGGCGCCGCCATACGACTCCGGAATCTCGATGCCCATGACGCCGAGCCGGAACAGCTCGTCGATGAGCGAGCGGGGGATTTTCGCCTGCTCGTCCATCTCGCGGACGTGCGGCCGGATCCGCGTCTCCGCGAACTCGCGCACACTGTCTCGCAACAGAACTTCGTCGTCGCTGAGGGTGGTGAGTGGAGGGATCAGATCGACCTGCGGTTCGGCCACGGTGACCCTCGTTCGGTTGCCTCGCCCCATGCGGCCCGTCGCGCGGCGGCCGACCGGCAATGTTATCATTAGGACACGCGAGGCCGGCATGGCGCGTCGGGCCGGCAGGACCGGCGCGCGAGGATAGGTTTCGATGAGGTCCACCCGGCGGTTGCTCTGGCTGGCGGGGGCGGCATTCTGCCTGGCGGCTGCGCCCCCGCCGGCGCCGGCCCAGCCGGCGCCCGGGCCCCAGCTAAAGCCGCCGCAGACGCCGCCGGCCGAGCAGACGCCCCCGCAGCCGGTCTTCCGCTCCGGGATCAACCTGGTCCGCGTCGACGTCATCGTCACCGACAGCAGGGGCGAGCCGGTGACGTCGCTCACGCAAGACGACTTCGAGGTCTACGAGGACGGCGAACGCCAGTCGATCGACTCGTTCAAGCTCGTCGAGGTCCGGGCGACCGACGCTGCGAGCGCGGAACCGCCGCGGCGGATCCGAACGGCCGACGATGTGGAGTCGGAGGCGCAGCGGCCGGAGGTGCGCCTGTTCGCCATCCTGTTGGACGACTATCACGTCCGCCGGTCGTCCGCCATGGTCGTGCGGGAACCCCTCATCCGGTTCGTCAGGGAGCAGATCTCGCCGCACGACCTCGTCGCCCTGATGTATCCGCTCACGCCGATCGGCGACGTGGTCTTCACGCGCGACCGGGAGGCCATCGTTTCGGCGATCCAGCAGTTCGAGGGCCGCAAGTACAACTACGAGCCGCGCAATGCCCTTGAAGAGCGCTACGCGTACTATCCGGCCGCCACGGTCGAGGTCATTCGCAACCAGGTGTCGCTCTCGGCCCTGCGGGGGCTCGTGACCTATCTGGGCGGCGTGCGCGAGGGGCGCAAGGCGGTGATTCTCGTGAGCGAGGGCTACACGAACAACCTGCCCCCGCAGCTCAACGATCCGGTGGCGGCGATGCCCGGCCTCAACAACCCGGCGCGGCGGATGCCCGGCGCCGACGTCAACGACCCGCGAGCGGAGGCCGCTCGTTTCTTCAACAACGTCGACATCCTGACGGAGCTGCGCGAGGTGTACGACGCCGCCAACCGGGCGAACACCGCCATCTACGCCCTCGACCCGCGCGGCCTGGCGCCCTTCGAGTTCGACATCAACGAGGGCGTCGCGATGGAGCGCGACCGGCAGAACCTGCGGGACACGACGGACACGCTGCGGATTCTCGCCGACGAGACCGACGGCCGGGCCATCGTGAGCACGAACGATCTCGAGGCAGGGCTGAAGCAGATCGTGCGCGACCTGAGCGCGTACTACCTGCTCGGCTACTACTCGACGCGCGCGCCGACCGACGGCAAGTTCCACGAGATCAAGGTGCGCGTGAAGAAGCCGGGCTTGCAGGTGCGGGCGCGGAAGGGCTACTGGGCCTACACCGCCGAGGCCGCGGCGAAGGCCACGGCACCCCCCAAGCCAGGGCTGGCGCCGGACGTCGAGCGGGCGCTCGCGACGCTCGCCGAGCTGGCGCAGCCACCGCGCAGCCGCGTGGCGCGCACGTGGATCGGACTGGCGCGCGGCGCCGGCGGCCTGACGCGGGTCGAGTTCGTGTGGGAGCCCATCCCGCCCAGGCCCGGAGAGCCGCGGGACCCGTCCGGCGACCCGGCGCGGGTGTGGCTCGTCGCCACTGGTGCGGCCGCCGAACCGTACTTCCGCGGCGCCGTGCAGCATCTGCCCGCGTCGCCGCCCGCCGCTCTGGCGCCACGCCGCGGCGCCGCCGTGACCTTCGAGGTGCCGCCGGGGCCCCTGCAGTTGCGCCTCTCGGTCGAGAACGAAGGCGGGCGGCTGCTCGACAGCGAGCGGCGCGAGTTGGTGGTGCCGGATTTCACCGGGCCGGACGTCCAATTGAGCACGCCCCGCCTCCTGCGCGCGCTCACGCCGAGGGAGTTCCAGGCCATCAAGGCCGACCTCGGAGCCGTCCCGACCGTCGCGCGGGAGTTCAGCCGGCGCGAGAGAGTGCTCGTCCGGTTCGATGCCTACGCGCCCGGCGATACGCCGCCCGCGGTCGCCGCCCGCCTGCTCAACCGCCGGGGCGAGACGATGCTCGACCTCGCTGTGGCGTCGGCGGGCGGCGGCGCGACCTTCCAGACCGAGGTGCCGGTCGGCAGCCTCCCCGCCGGCGAGTATCTCGTTGAGGTGTCGGCCTCCGCCGCGGCCGGGTCCGCTCGTCAGCTCGTGGCCTTCCGTGTCACCGCCTGACGGTGCGACGCGCGAGGGCTCCCGTCGGCCTCCGCGACCGGGCCGCGGCCCGCGGCTGGCCCGGTTCGTGAAAGCGACGCATCACCGGATGGACGCGCCTGGGGTGCTCGCCGGGATCCTCGCGAGATCCCGGCCTGTGGGCGCGGGACAGGCGGGACAAGCGGCGGGCCGGTGCCGGGTTTCCGTCATCCGGCCTGTGATATGGAGAGGCCTGCGGGCTGGCGGCGGCGGCGCCGGCGTGTGGGGCGACACGTCGTGATGCCGTCCGGTCTTTTCATCCCTGAAGGAGGCCTCCATGGCGGTGGCGAGTGCTGAGACGAAGGGCTCGGAGTACGTGAAGGACGTGATGGCGCTCGTGCGGGCCAAGAACCCGGCCGAACCGGAGTTTCACCAGGCGGTCCAGGAGGTGCTCGAGTCGCTCGCCCTCGTGCTCGAGCGGCGGCCCGAGTACCGGCGGGCGAAGATTCTCGAGCGGATTGTCGAGCCCGAACGCGTCGTGATGTTCCGCGTGGCCTGGCAGGACGACCGGGGCGAGGTGCAGGTCAACCGGGGGTATCGCATCCAGATGAACAGCGCGATCGGGCCGTACAAGGGCGGCCTGCGGTTCCACCCCTCGGTGAACCTGGGCATTCTCAAGTTTCTGGCCTTCGAGCAGGTCTTCAAGAACTCGCTCACGACGCTACCCATGGGCGGGGGCAAGGGCGGGTCGGACTTCGATCCGAAGGGCAAGAGCGACAACGAGGTGATGCGCTTCTGTCAGAGCTTCATGAACGAGCTCTTCCGCCACATCGGCGCGGACACCGACGTCCCGGCGGGGGACATCGGCGTCGGCGGGCGGGAGATCGGCTATCTCTTCGGGCAGTACAAGCGCCTGATGAACCAGTTCACCGGCGTGCTCACGGGCAAGGGGCTGAACTGGGGTGGTTCGCTCATCCGGCCCGAGGCCACCGGGTACGGTGCGGTGTACTTCGCGGCGGAGATGCTGGCGACCCGCGGCCAGACGCTCGAGGGCAAGGTCTGTCTGGTGTCGGGCAGCGGCAACGTCTCGCAGTACACCGTCGAGAAGCTCCTCGAGATGGGGGCGAAGGTGGTGACGCTCTCCGACTCGAACGGCTACATCTACGACGAGGCCGGCATCGACCGCGAGAAGCTGCAGTTCGTCTTCGAGCTCAAGAATGTGCGGCGCGGGCGGATCAAGGAGTACGCCGAGAGGTTCAAGGGCGTGGTCTACACGCCGGTGGACCCCAAGCTGGACTACAACCCGCTCTGGAATCACAAGGCGGACTGCGCGTTTCCGAGCGCGACGCAGAACGAGATCAACGCGAAGGACGCCGCGAACCTGCTCCGGAACGGCGTCTACGTGGTGACCGAGGGCGCGAACATGCCCAGCACGCTCGAGGCCATCCGGCAGTTCCTCGACGCGCGCATCCTCTTCGGGCCGGCCAAGGCGGCCAACGCCGGCGGCGTGGCGACCTCGGGGCTGGAGATGTCGCAGAACAGCATGCGGCTGAGCTGGTCGCGCGAGGAGGTGGACCGCCGGCTCCACGGCATCATGAAGGCCATCCACAGGGCGTGCTACGAGACCGCGGAGGCTTACGGCACGCCGGGCAACTACGTGAACGGCGCCAACATCGCCGGCTTCGTCAAGGTCGCCGACGCGATGTTGGACCAGGGGCTTGTGTAGAATCGTCACAGGGGCCGGGGTCCGGCGCGCCGCGCGGGTGGCCCGGCCCCTGACGGATGTCAGCGCCTCGTCCCGACCGCCGTTCGCTGCTCGCGGGCAGCCGCCTCCAGAGTTTCCAGGACCTGTCGCCCTACCGGGTCCACGACATCCTGCTGGTCTCGACGCTGTACGATTCGTTCATCCTGGCCGAGGACGGCCGGCTGGGCGAGGCCATCCTGAACGAGTTCCTGCGCCTCGACCTGCGCCACACGCCGGGGCTGACGCGGGTGTCGACCGGGGCGGAGGCGATTGCGCTCGCGCGGCGCGAGCCCCGTCACAACCTGATCCTCACGTCGATGCAGGTCGGCGACATGACGGCGGCGGAGCTCGGGCGCGCGGCGCGCGCGGCGGGCCTGACGGTGCCGGTGGTGGCGCTGGCCTACGACGGGCGCGACGTGGCGCGCGCGGCGGCCACGGGCGAGATCGCCGAGGTCGATCGCGTCTTCCTGTGGCAGGGCGACGCGCGGATTCTGCTCGCCATCGTGATGTACATCGAAGACAAGCTCAACGTCGCGGTGGACACGGGCGAGATGGGCGTGCAGGCCATCCTGCTCATCGAGGACAGCGTCCGGTTCTACTCCTCGTACCTGCCGGTCCTCTACGCGGAGCTCTTGCGCCACTCCCACAGTCTGGCGCCCGAGGGGGTGAACCTCTCGCACAAGCTGATGCGGATCAAGGCGCGGCCGAAGATTCTCCTGTGCGGCACCTTCGAGGAGGCGTGGCGCTGCTTCGAGCAGTACGAGACCAACGTCCTCGGCGTCATCTCCGACATCGAGTTCCCGCGGGGCGGCCGGCTGGTCCCGGAGGCCGGCGTCGAGTTCGCCCGCGCCGTTCGGGCGCGCCAGCCCGACGTGCCCATCATGCTGCAGTCCGGCCGGCCCGAGAACGAGGCGCTCGCGCGGGCGGTCGGCGCCTCGTTCCTGCTCAAGGGCTCGCCGACCTTGCTCCACCAGCTCCGGCGCTTCATGAGCGAGTACTTCGGCTTCGGCGACTTTGTCTTCCGCCAGCCCGACGGGGCGATCGTCGCGCACGCGAAGGACCTCAAGTCCCTCGAGGAGCTCCTTCGGGTCGTCCCGGCCGACAGCATCGCCTACCACGCCTCGCGCAACCATTTCTCGAACTGGCTGAAAGCCCGCACCGAGTTCGCCCTGGCGCACCACCTGCGCCCGCGCAAGGTGTCGGATTTCGCCTCCGTCGAGGACCTCCGGCAGGAGCTCATCGGCGCCATCCAGGAGTACCGCCGGCAGCAGGCCAAGTCGACCGTGGTGGATTTCGACCCGGGCGGCTTCGACCCGACCGTGGGCTTGTCGCGGATCGGCGGCGGCTCGATCGGCGGCAAGGCACGCGGCCTAGCGTTCATCAACTACCTCCTCGCCGACTACGACTTCGAGCGGCGGTTTCCCGGGGTGCAGGTGGTCGTGCCGCCGGGCGTCATCCTGGGGTCGGACGTGTTCGACGTGTTCCTGGAGGCGAACAACCTCCGCGACTTCGCCATGAGCTGCGGGGACGACGCGGAGCTGGTCCTGCGCTTCCTGGCCGGCGGCTTCTTGCCGGAGGTCCGCGAGGCGCTCGCGGCGTTCCTCGAGCGCGCCACGTATCCGCTCGCGGTGCGGTCGTCGAGCCTGCTCGAAGACTCGCAGTATCAGCCGTTCGCGGGCATCTACGAGACGTGGATGCTGCCCAACGACCACCCGAGCCTCGAGGTGCGGCTCTCGGCGCTGCTCGACGCCGTGCGGCGCGTCTACGCATCGACCTTCACTCGGCGGTCGAAGGCCTACGTGGCCGCCTCGCCCTACCGCCTCGAAGAGGAGAAGATGGCCGTCATCATCCAGAAGGTGGTCGGGGCGCGGCACGGCGAGCGCTTCTACCCCGAGCTGGCCGGGGTGGCGCGCTCGCACAACTTCTATCCGGTCGGGCCGATGCAGGCCGGGGACGGCATCGCGGCCGTCGCCCTCGGGCTCGGCGAGGCGGTGGTCGAAGGCGAGGTGTGCGTGCGGTTCTGCCCGCGGTATCCGCAGCACGTGGTGCACGCCGCGTCGGCGCAAGACCTCCTGCAGAACTCGCAGCGCCGCTTCTATGCGCTCCGCCTCGGCGGCGACGGGCGCGGCCAGGGCGGCGGCCGGTTCGCGCTGCAGCAGTACGGCCTCGAGGCTGCCGAGGCCGATGGCACGCTCGCCGCCGTCGGGTCCACCTACTCGCCCGAGAACGACGCCCTCTACGAGGGAGTCAGCCGGCCGGGCCTGCGGCTCGTGAGCTTCGCGCCCATCCTGAAAGGCGGCGGCTTTCCGCTGCCGGAGCTGCTCTCGCTGCTCCTCGAGATCGGGGTCCACGCCACCAACTCGCCGGTGGAGATCGAGTTCGCCGCGAACTTGTCGGGCCCGCCGGGGACCCCGCGCGAGTTCGGTTTTCTCCAGCTCCGACCCGTCGCCCTGTCGCGGGAGCTCACGGACCTGGACCTCGGGTGCGTGGATGCGTCGGCGGTGCTCTGCCGGAGCACGGCGGTGCTCGGCCACGGGAAGATCGACGACGTGCGCGACGTCGTGGTCGTCGACGCGGGGCGCTTCGAACGGGCGCGCAGCTACGAGGTGGCACGCGAGGTGGGGCGGCTCAACGCGATCTTGCGCGACGAGGGCGTGACCTACGTGCTCATCGGCGTCGGGCGCTGGGGATCCTCTGAGCCGCTCCTCGGCATCCCCGTGCGCTGGGAGGAGATCGCGAACGCGCGCGTCATCGTGGAAGCCGGGTTCCGGGACTTCCGCGTGACGCCGTCGCAGGGGACCCACTTCTTCCAGAACCTCGTGGCGTCGAGCGTGGGCTACTTCACCGTGAACCCCGAAGCGGGCGAGGGGTTCGTCGACTGGGCCTGGCTGGCGGCGCAGCCCGCCGTGTGGGAGCGGTCGTCGGTCCGCCACCTGCGGTTCCGCGCGCCGCTCGTCGTCAAGATGAACGGCAAGAAGCAGGAAGGCGTGATCGTGAAACCCGGCATGGACGGTGGAGCGGTCGCGTGACCCTCGACCCGCTGGCGCGCGTCGCGTTGTTCGTGTCCGATCTCCACGGGCGGACCGATCGCTACGAGAAGCTCGCGGCCGCGATCGGACGCGAGCGCCCAACGGCGGTCTTCCTCGGCGGCGATTTGCTCCCGCACGGCTGGGTGCGCCTGGGCGGTTCGTTTCTCGACCGGGCGCTCGGCGCGCCGCTCCGGAGCCTCCGCGCGCGCCTGGGCGGCGACTACCCGCGCGTGTTCGCGATCCTCGGCAACGACGACCCCCGCGTCGAGGAACCCGCCCTCGGCGAGCTCGAGGCCGAGGGCCTGCTCGAGTACGTCCACGGGCGGGGCGTCGCGTGGGGCGAGTGGATGGTATACGGCTACGCGTGCGTGCCGCCGACGCCGTTTCTCTTGAAGGACTGGGAGGTGTACGACGTCTCGCGCTACGTCGACCCCGGCTGCGTCTCGCCGGAGGACGGCCGGCACAGCGTCGCCGTCGCGGCGCACCTGCTCCGCCACCGCACGATCGAAGCGGATCTGGCGGCGCTCGTGCCGGCCGGCGCGCTCGACCGCACGATTGTCCTATTCCACACGCCGCCGTACCGCACCGCGCTCGACCGGGCGGCCCTCGACCACCGGCGCGTGGAGCACACGCCACTCGACGTGCACGTCGGGAGCGTCGCGGTCCGCCGGTTCATCGAGGCGCGCCAGCCGCGGGTCACGCTGCACGGCCACATCCACGAATCCGCGCGGCTGACCGGGGCGTGGCGGGAGCGCATCGGGCGCACCTGGGCGTTCTCGGCGGCCCACGACGGGCCCGAGCTGGCGCTCGTGCGGTTCGACCCGGCGTCGCCAGAGGCGGCGACGCGCGAGCTGGTCTGATCAGCGGGCCCCCTCGCCGCCGAGCGGCAGCGGGCGCGCGGCGTCGGTCACCGCGCCGATCTTCGCCGCGTAGCTCGTCCGCGCGGCGATGTCCGCGTCGGTCACGATGTGGACGTCGAGCAGGCCGTCGCTCCGGTACCCCGTCCGCAGGTAGTTCATCTCGGCCAGGCACCGACTCCACCCCTCGAGCCACAGCTCGAGGTCCCGCCGCTTCTCCGGGGAGGCGTCCACGTGAACGATGAGGTCGATGTCGCTGCGCGGTCCGGCCGTTGCGTTCTTCGTGCTGCCGAACACGTACAGGCCCCGAATGCCGAACCGCCCCGGGTCGGCTTCGGCCGCGATCCGTTCGGCCATGCGGAGGCGCCACCGCCAATGGTCCTCCGCCGCCGGCTCCTCGAGGCGGCGCGTCTCGACCACCAGGTCGGACGCCGGCGCGGCCAGGAGCCCCACGGCCTCGTCCAGGTCGGCGTTCATCAGCACGCGCAGCACGAGTCCGCCCGTCGCCCGCGGGAGGTCGACCACGCGGATGACCGCCTCGAGGTGGCCGTACTCGGGTACCAGGTCGGCCAGCAGGTTGGGCGCACCCCGCAGCAACGCCACGTGCAGCCGGCTGTCGTCGTCGGGGAACAGCGGCAGGTAGCGGATCGCCGACTCGACCAGGTCCTGGAAGAAGTGCGTGCCGAACGACAGGTCGGGGACGTACTGGCCGCGGCGCGTGGCGATCTCGATGAGCATCGCGGTGTTGCTGATGTCCGCGTAGGTCACGCTGACCCCGAGCTTGATGTCACCGCGGCTGCCCCACCGGCCCGGTCCCATCAGGATGAACCGCCGCTTCGGCAGCAGCTTGTTCAGGCGCCCTACGGCGCGCCCGACGTCGCGCAGCTCGCCGAGCGAGCCCAGCTCCGCGTAGCGCTCGGGGTCGACGAAGACGACGTGGGTGATCTCCGGGACGCGGCCGTTCGAAACATAGCGCCGCGCCGCGAACAGCACGCGGTCGGGCGGCAGGTCCCGAGGGATCGGGGCGGGCGCCGCGTCCTCGGTGAAGCTCTGGGGCCGGCACTGCAGCAGGTAGAAATCGCGGCCGTCCGACGCGAACTCGATGTCCACCGGGCCGCCCATCTGCTCGCGCAGCACGCGCAGGAGCGCCTGCATGCGCGGAATGAATTCCGTGCCGCCGACCAGCCCGTCGAAGGTGACGACCACCCGATCGCGCGCCGGGTCGAACGCGAAGCCGAGCGGTCGGAACGTCCCGTCGCGGCCCGCGACGGAGGCGATCTGCGCGAGCGCCGGCACCTCGCGGCCGTACGCGCGGACGAGCGCGGCGAACTCCACCGTCTCGAAGCGCCGCGTCTCGAGGTCGATGAGATCGACGTGGCGCGGGGCGTAGCGCTCGACCTCGTCCGGCGTGATGTTGACCCGCAGGCCGGGCTGGCCCGGGGCGATGAGCACGGGGTAGTCGTCGGGCACCCGGTCGACGGCCCGGGTGCCGAGCCCGGGGACCAGGCGCACCAGCCCGTCCTCGCGGCGGATGCGCGCCGACCATCGGAACTCGTTGTGGCTGAAGGCGACGCCCGCCCAGGCGGGCAGGAAGTACCGGCCCACGGGCGAGCCCACGACCTCCTGGATCATGATGCCCATCTCCTCGTGCAGATCCAGGAGGCCCCGCGCCGCGCGGTACTCGATCGGATCGGGACTGAAGACCGAGGCGTACACCTCGGCGATGGCGTCGGTCAGGGCCGCGAGGCGCTCCGCCTTGGTCCCTCGGTTCGCCAGAAACAGGCTCTTGTACTTGCCCGAGAAGGCCGAGCCCATGCGGTCTTCGAGCAGACTCGAGCTGCGGACGATGAGGGGGCGGTCCCGAAAGTCGTCGAGAGCCGCCCCCAGCCCCGTGAGCAGCTCGGGCGGAAACTGCGAGTGCTTGAAGACCTGCACGATGTGGGGGTACTCGCGGCGGATCTGGTCGACCTCGAGGTACTTCCGGTTGTACACGTCCTCGAGGTGGTTGTACGCGACGAAGTGCAGCAGGCCGTCCGACGGGATGTACCACGTGCGGGGCACCTTGATGTCGCCGAGCGTGTCGGCGTACTCTCGCGTCTTCCGTACGATCTGCGCCGCGAGCAGCAGCCCGGCGCTCTTGCCGCCCAGCTTGCCGTGGCTGGCCGCCGGCGCGACGACGTGCCGCAGCACCTCGTGGAAGTCCGCCACCTCGAGGAAATGCCGCGCCGTGTTGATGAACGCGACGCTGTCGGTGAGCAGCCGGCGCGTGAGCGACACGCGGAGCCCGATCTGGATCGGCCGCGACAGGTCGCGCTCCTCGAGGGCGAGCTGGTGGTACCGCTCGAGCGCCTCGGCGATCTCGACGATCGACGTGCCCTGGTTCTCGACCGCCTCGAGGAGGAAGGACGACTTGTCGTCCTTGATCCACTGCTCGATGCACGAGAGGATCTCCGACTCGCTCAGGTGCGACGCGGCGATCCGGAACGCATCGTCGGTGACCCGCAAGAGGTCGTCGAGCCCGCGGCGCTCGACCGGCCGGTTGTCCTCGAGGCCAACGCCGTCGGCGTCCCGCAGGTCCGACGCCGAGCGCTGGAGCAGTTGCTGCGCGGCCTCGACGCCGTTCCAGCACAAGTAGTTGACCATGCGCCGGCCCAGACGAGTGAGCAGATGGTGGTCGGTCTTGCGCAGGAACTCGATGATGACCCACCACTCGCGCCGCGCGTCGGGCCGGAAGACGTCCCGGGCCGCCGCCCAGCTCCGGAGCGTCGCCTGCAGACGTCGCTGCATCAGGAAGTGCGCGAGCCATTCGGCAATCGTGTCGATGAGCCGCCGCTCCTCCTTGAGGAACGGGCCTTCGTCGGCCCGCGGCATCTGCCGCGTGTAGAACACCTCCACGGCGCCGACCGTCTCGCCCTGCACGACGATAGGGGCCCGCTGCACCCACGGCGTCGGCGACGCGTCGGGCGGCTGATAGATTGCCCCTTCCAGGCTGATACGCGCCCAACAGTCCGCCGGATATTGCCAGCCCCGCGGCAGCACGTCGAGCAGGGCCCGGCAAATGTCGTCGATCGGCGCGTTGGGACGCGTGAGGATCTCGTGGACGCTGTACAGGCAGTTGAGTTCTTTCGCGCGCTCCCGGAGCGCCACGAGAATCTTGTCGACCGGACCGCCAGCGACCGTCACGGGCTGCTCGCTTCTCTCTCCATCGTGCACCCGGTCTGCACCTCCTGCAAGCCTCAGGCGGGCCGGCTCGGGCCGAGGTCCCCCGCGAGGATGACGCCTCGCCCCGACCGCCCGTCCACCTTCACGACGACCGGGCGGGGCAACCGGACGTGCCGGACGAAGGCGGTCTCGGCCGCAACCGGCTGCCGCTCGAGCCAGTCCCACGCGAGGCGGTCGCCCGCCTCGTGACCTACGGCGAAATAGCTCACCTGGAAGCTCGAGAGATTGTGGAAGAAGTGCGAGCCCTGGCTGAGCTCCACGTTCAGCGTCGGCAGCGAGACTTCCACCAGCGCGCGCGCGCCGGCGATCTGAGCCCACGTCACCGGGATACCCAGCCACGGGTCGGCACTGCCCCAGCGTCCGAACCCGATGAGCACGTACGGCCGGCCCGCGTCGACCAGCGCCCGGTTGATCGCGGCGAGCTCGTCGGCGATGAGCGCCGTGTGCCGGGCCTCGAACCGGTCGGGCCGGACGTAGACCACGTCGTGGATCGTCGCGACGCACCCGTTGCCCATCGCGCGCCGCGAGGTCACGACGGCGTCCGGCCGGGCGAGCTCGGCCTCGTCGATGTCGACGAGGTCCTCGGACACGACCATGGGCCGGACCTGGAGGAACCCGACCCGCACCCGGTCCGGGTGGAAGGTCGCCGCGAGCTCGACCTCGACGGGGCCGCCGAACGCCTCCTGAGCGACGTCGAGCAGCAGCCTGATGACGGCGTTGATCGGCCACACGTCGAGCACGAGCAGGGGAGCAAAGTCCAGGACGCGCGGACCGACACCCGCAACCCCGGGGGTCAGGCGGTCGCGCGTCGGGTCGTAGGTCGAGGCGACAAGGTCGAGCGTTCCGTCCGCCTCGGCGTCGGCCAGCGAGTCCCGCACGAGGTACTCGATCTCGTTGATCGGGTCGTACGCGGGCGGCGGGCCCATGTTGACCGCCCAGAACGTGGTCTGCGTCTGCTCGAGGAGCTGGTCCAGGCTGTAGGGCGGCGGCACCGCGGGATGTGCGGGCGAATAACTCCAGCCGATGCCCTCGTCCACGATCGTCCGCCCGAGCCCGAGCGCCAGCGTGGCCACGCCCTCGTCGGGGCGCGCCGGGCCCGCGCGGTAGAAGTTGTAAGACCGGACCACGCCCGACAGGTCAGGGTAGAACCGCCCGCGGTGCCGGCGTCCGACGACCTCCTGGAGGATGACCGCCATCCGCTCGTCCTCGATCGAGCACCCGGCCGCCCGGATGTAGCGCCTGGCGTCCGCGAAGAACGTCGAGGCATAGACGAGCTTGATGGCCTCGACCAGCTTGCGGAACCGGGTGTCGGCGTCCGGCTGGTTGTTCGGGATCATCTTGGTGGCATAGACGCCGGCGAACGGCCGAAACAGCGCATCTTCGAGCAGGCTCGACGATCGGACGGCCAGCGGCTGCCGCACCTGCTCGACGAGCGCGCGCAGGTCGCCGAGCAGCTCCACCGGCAGGTGGGCCTGCTGGAAGGCGAGCGCGAGGTGTGCGTCGGGCACGTCGGAGAGCGCCAGGTCCCACAGGTGGTTCTGCTCGAGAAACCGCTCGAAGTGGTCCGCTGCGACGACCGTGAGGGTGGGGATCGTCACCTCGACGCCCGGGAACCGGTCCGCGCCGATCCGGCTGGCGATGAGGTCGCGCAGGCGCAGCAGCCCCGCAGCCTTCCCGCCGCAGGCGCCGTCGCCGATGACGGTGAACGGCTGGCGGCCGTCGAAGAACTGCCGATTGAACCGGGGGACGTCGGGGCGGACCGGCGCCGCGCGCGTCATGGGACGTCCTCCCGCGCCGGCCGCGCTCAGACCCAGCCGCGGTCGCGGCACGCCTGCGCGACCCGGCTGACCGCGATGATGTAGGCGGCGTCGCGCATGAACAGCTTCTGCCGCTTGGCCAGGTCGTGCACCGCGGCGAAGGCCGCCGTCATCTTGACGTCGAGCTTGGCGAGCACTTCGTCCTTCTCCCAATAGTAGTTCGTGTTGCTCTGCACTTGCTCGAAGTAGCTGCAGGTGACCCCGCCGGCGTTCGCGAGAAAGTCCGGGATGACGAACAGCCCGCGGTCCTGCAGCGCCCGGTCGGCCTCCGGAGTCGTCGGGCCGTTCGCCCCCTCGACGACGAGGCGGACGGTCGGGGCGATCCGGTCCACGGTCTCCGCGTTGATCTGGTTCTCCAGCGCGCACGGCATCAGGATGTCGACCGGCTGCTCGAGCCAGGCCTCGCCCGGCAAGCGGTCGTAGCCCAACTGCTCGGCCTTGCGCTTGTCGATCGTGCCGAACCGATCGGTGATGCCCAGCAGCTCGTCCAGGTCGATGCCGGAGGACCGGCGGAACGTGTAGGCCGTCTGATCCTCCTGGTCCCAGCACGCCACGGCGGTCACGGTGCCGCCCAGCCGCCGGTAGAGCTGGATGGCGTACTGCGCCACGTTGCCGAATCCCTGCACGCTGGCCCGAGTCGACGCCGCGTTCAGACCGAGCTCGCGCAGCGCCTCGCGCAGGACGAACACCAGCCCGTAGCCGGTCGCTTCCGTGCGGCCGAGCGAGCCGCCGAGCCCGACGGGCTTGCCCGTGATGAAGCCGGGCTCCTTGTGACCCCGGATCGCCTCCAGCTCGTCGAGCATCCAGACCATGTGCTGCGGGGTGGTCATGACATCGGGCGCCGGAACGTCGATCTCGGCCCCGATGTTCCGCGCGATCTGGCGGACCCAGCCCCGGCAGATGGCCTCCTGCTCGCGCAGGCTGAGGTTGTGCGGATCGCAGACGACGCCGCCCTTGCCGCCGCCGAGCGGGATGTCGACGACCGCGCACTTCCAGGTCATCCACATGGCGAGGGCGCGGACCGTGTCGATCGTCTCCTGGGGATGGAAGCGGATGCCTCCCTTGCTCGGGCCGCGCGCGTCGTTGTGCTGCACGCGGAAGCCCCGAAACACCTGCACGCGGCCATCGTCCATGCGCAGCGGGATGCTGAACTGGTACTCGCGCATGGGCACGCGCAGCAAATCGCGCGTGGCGCGATCCAGGTTGAGCACGTCGGCCACCCTGTCGAACTGGGCCTGAGCCATCTCGAACGAGTTGAACGGTCTGGTCGGCACGGCGACTCCTCTGGTCGGGCGAGCCGCACGGCGCCCCGGCCCGGCGAGCCCGGCTCCCCCGGTCCATTATGACGCAAAAGAAATGCCGTTCCGGATGCGCTCGCGCCGTGGTGGCGGTGCCGAGAACGCGGCACCTGACGGAACCGTCGCCCCGCGCGTTCGCGCGTGCAGCCGGGCGTCGAGCGCGCGGCGCCGCGCCTTGATTTCAGGTGCGGCGCGGCCTATGCTCGTGCCGCCTGCACCGAGGGCGCAGGAGGACCTGGCCATGACACGTCTGCTGATCGCCTTCGCGTCGGTCGCGGTTCTGGCGGGAGCGGCGTCGGCTCAGCCGGCCGACCTCGTGCTCCTCAACGGACGGGTCTACACCGTCGACCCGGCGCGGCCCTGGGCGGAGGCGGTGGCTGTCGCCGGTGACCGCATTCTCGCCGTCGGCGCCAGCTCCGAGATCGCCAGGCTCGCCGGCCCGTCGACGCGCCGCATCGACCTGGCCGGAGCTTTCGTCTCGCCGGGCTTCCACGATGCGCACGTGCACGTCGACGCGACGGGAGCCCTGCTCGTCGGCGTCAACCTGCTGGACGTGCACGACAAGACGCGCTTCGTCGAACGGCTCAAGGCCGCGGCGGCGCGCTTGCCGAAGGGGAGCTGGATCACGCGCGGCGACTGGGGAGCCTACGAGCAGTGGGCCGCCGGCTCGCCCGGTCAACCCGGTACGGCCGCGCGCGCCGGCGCCGGGCCGTTCATGCCCGACCGCGCCGACGTCGACCCGGTCACACCCGACCATCCGGTCTTCGTCAATCGCTTCGACCGCAGCGCGTACTTCGCCAACGCGCGGGCCCTCGAAGCGGCGGGCATCGACGAGCGCACGGTCGCGCCGCCCGGCGGCGAGATCGTCAAGGATGCGCAGGGCCGCCTGACGGGCGTGTTGAAGGGTGCGGCGGCGGACCTCGTGCGCCGCGTAATCCCACCGATGTCCTTCGAGCAGCGGCTCGTGCAGGTGCGCGCGGTGCTGCAAGAAGCGCGGGAGGGCGGTGTCACCAGCCTGCAGGACCTGACCAGCGCGGCGCAGCTCCGGGCCTACCAGGAGCTCAGGCGCCGGGGCGAGCTGACCGCGCGTCTGCTCTTGCGCCCGCAGCTCTGGGAGGTTCCGCACGTCGCCGCACTCGGCCTGGGACCGGGTTTCGGCGACGACTGGCTGAAGCTCGTCGGCTACAAGGCGTGGGTCGACGGCATCATGGGCAACTCGAGCGCCATGTTCTTCGAGCCGTATCGCCACGACCCCGGCAACAAGGGCTTCCCGCGTCACATCATGTTTCCCGAGGGCGCTGAGGGGGCTGCCATGATGATGCGGCCGACCCAGCGCTACACGGACTTCGGCGTCGGCAACCTCGAGCGGCTCCTCGAGCAGGCCATCGAGACGGGGCTGCCGCCCCACGTGCACGCCATCGGCGACAAGGGCAACCGCATTCTCCTCGACGTCTACGAGAAGCTGCTCAGGGCGCACCGGCTCGTCGACGCGGACCACCGCTGGCGCGTCATCCACGCGCAGGTGGTGCACCCGGACGATGTGCCGCGGTTCGGTGAGTTGCATCTCGTGGCGGAGGTCAATCCCTATCACGTGTCGGACGACATGCGCTGGATGGAGGAGCGGATCGGGCCCGAGCGGGCGAAGGGCGCCTACGCGTTCCGCTCGTTGAAGAACGCGGGGGCGGTCCTGGTCTTCGGCAGCGACAGCCCGGGCACCAACGCGGCGCGGTACTACCTGAACCCTGTCTACGGCCTCTACGCGGCCGTGACGCGGCAGACCCTGACGGGCGAACCGCCGGGCGGCTGGTTCCCGGCCGAACGGTTGACCATCGAGGAGGCCATCGACGCGTACACGCGGGCGCCGGCGTGGGCCGCGTTCGAGGACCATCGCAAAGGGACGATCACGCCGGGCAAACTCGCCGACCTGGCCGTGTTCGACACCAACCTGGTCGACGCCGGGCGCACCAACCCCCGTGCGCTGCTCGACGCGAAGGTGCTCTACACGATCGTCGGGGGAAAGGTCGTCTACGAGCGCAGGGGTTCGTGACGTCCGCCTGAAGGCGGACGCCACCGGGGAGGGAGCCGGTGGCGTCCGGCTTTAGCCGGACGTCATATAATGGCCCCAGCGATGAAGGCGACGGCGGCGGAGGCCTCCAAAGCACGGTGGGAACGCGAGGTGCTGCGTCCTGCGCTCGAGTCCTCTCCGGAGCGCCCCGTGCCGTTCACCACCGTTTCCGGCCGGCCGGTCGAGCGTCTCTATACCCCGGAGGACCTGGCCGGATTCGACTACGCGCGCGACCTCAACGACCCGGGTCGCTTTCCCTACACGCGGGGTATCCACCCCACCGGCTACCGTGGCAGGCTTTGGACGATGCGGCAGTTCTCGGGCTTCGGGACGCCCGAGGAGACCAACCAGCGCTACCACCACCTGCTTGCGGCGGGCGGCACGGGCCTGAGCGTGGCGTTCGACCTGCCGACGTTGATGGGCCGCGACCCTGATCATCCGCTGTCGGTCGGCGAGGTGGGCAAGTGCGGCGTCAACGTCGCGTCGCTCGCCGACATGGAGGCGCTCTTCGACGGCATCTCGCTCGCCGACGTCACGACCTCCATGACGATCAACTCGCCGGCGTCGATGATCTTCGCCATGTATCTTGTGGTGGCGGAGAAGCAGGGCGCCGACTGGACGCGGCTCTCGGGCACGATCCAGAACGACATCCTGAAGGAGTTCATCGCGCAGAAGGAGTACATCTATCCGCCGCGGCCGTCGATGCGGCTCGTCACCGACGTTTTCGCGTTCTGCGCGAAGGAGGTGCCGCGTTGGAACACCATTTCCGTGAGCGGCTACCACATTCGGGAGGCCGGGGCCACGGCGCTACAGGAGCTGGCCTTCACTTTGCGCGACGGCATCGAGTACGTGCAGTACGGAATCGACGCCGGCCTGGCGGTCGACGCCTTCGCCCCGCGCCTGTCGTTTTTCTTTAACGCCCACAACGACTTCTTCGAGGAGATCGCCAAGTACCGGGCCGCGCGGAAGCTGTGGGCGCACGTGATGCGCGACCGCTTCGGCGCACGCGACGAGCGCTCGTGGAAGCTGCGCTTCCACACCCAGACCGCCGGCGTCTCGCTCACCGCGCAGCAACCGTACAATAACGTCGTCCGCGTTGCCATCCAGGCCCTGGCGGCCGTGCTCGGCGGCACCCAGTCGCTGCACACGAACTCGCTCGACGAGGCGCTCGCGCTCCCCACGACCGCAGCCGCGACGCTGGCGCTGCGGACCCAGCAGATCATCGCGTACGAGAGCGGCGTCGCGAACGTAGTCGACCCGCTCGGCGGTTCGTACTTCCTCGAGAAGCTCACGCTCGAGATGGAGCAGGGGGCCCGCGAGTACTTCGACACGATCGACCGGATGGGCGGCATGGTCGCGGCGATCGAGCGGGGCTACCCGCAGCGGGAGATCGCCGAGTCGGCCTACCGGTTCCAGCAGGCGGTCGAGGCGAAGGCGAAGATCATCGTGGGCGTCAACGAGTACGTGACCGACGAGGAGGCGCCAGTTCCCACGCTGTACATCGACGAGCGCACGGCCGAGCGGCAGATCGCCCGGATCGAGCGCGTGCGGCGCGAGCGCGACCCGGACCGGGTCGCCCGCGCCCTCGACGCGTTACGCCGCGCGGCCGCCGGCACCGAGAACACGATGTACCCGATCCTCGAGTGCGTGCGCGCCTACGCCACCCTCGGGGAGATGTGCGACGCGCTGCGCGAGGTCTGGGGCGAGTACGACGAGGAACCGTCCATCTGACCGGGACCCATGCGGAAGATCCGCGTCATCATCGCCAAGCCGGGACTCGACGGCCACGACCGCGGCGCGAAGGTCGTCGCGCGCGCCCTCCGCGACGCCGGCATGGAGGTCATCTACACGGGCCTCCGCCAGACCCCCGAGCAGATCGTGGCCGCCGCGCTGCAGGAGGACGCCGACGTCGTCGGCCTGTCCATCCTGTCGGGCGCCCACCTGCACATCTGCCCCCGCGTCATGGACGGCCTGAAAGCACAGGGGCTCGACGACGTGCTCGTCGTGGTCGGCGGCATCATCCCGGACGTCGACATCCCCAAGTTAAAGGCCCTCGGCATCCAGGGCATCTTCCTCCCGGGCACACCCATGCGGGAGATCGTCGACTTCATCACGACCCACGTTTGTCCCCGCCTGCAGCGGGTGTAGAATCGGGAGGAGCCGACGTCCGTCTCCATGGCCCATAAGCTCCTGCTCGCCGACGACAGCGTCACCATCCAGCGCGTCATCGAGCTGACCTTCGCAGACGAGCCCATCGAGGTCATCGCGGTCGGGGACGGCGAACAGGCGATCGCCCGCATCGAGGCGGACCGCCCCGATGTCGTGCTGGCCGACGCCGGCATGCCTGAGAAAGACGGCTACACCGTCGCCGCCTACGTCAAGAGCCGGGCGCACCTGAAGCACATCCCCGTGCTGCTGCTCACGGGTGCGTTCGAGCCGGTCGACGAGGCGCGGGCGCGCGCAGCCGGGTGCGATGGGGTGCTCGTGAAGCCCTTCGAGCCGCAGGTGGTCATCGCGCGCGTGCGGGACCTACTGGCGGGCCGGCGCCCCCCGGGCCTGTGGGCCGCGCCGCCGCCCCAGCCGGTGCAGGCCACGGACCGCCCAGCACCGCCGCCACCCGAGGAGGAACCCGCCGCGGGCGCGCGGGTCGACTACAAGGCGCTCGCCGGGGCGACCGAGACCGCCGAGCCAGCCGTGAGGCCGGCCTCGCCGCCCGCCGAGTCGCTCGAGGAGTACTTCGACCGTCTGGACGCCGCCTTCGCGAGCCTCGGCGTCGAGGAGCCAGCGGCCGAGGCGGGCCCGCCGGCCGCGCCGGAGCTCGGCGCGCCGCTCGCCGCCGTGGAGCGCGGGGTCCCGTCAGGCGATCGGGGACGAGCCGCCGCTCGACCGGAGGACGCTCCGACGGCGGTGTTGACGCGGCCGGGGCCGGCAGGAGGGCCTCCGTCGCCGACCGTGGCACCGCCAGCTGCCGCGACTCCGGCCGCCACGCCCTCGCTCTCCGAGGCGTTCGCCTCGCTGCTTGCGGCCGAGCAGGCACAGGCGGGCGCGGCGCCGCCGGCGGTCTCCGGGGCCCCGGCGCCGGTGGCGATCACCGACGAGGTGATCGACACGATCGTTGGGCGCGTCGTCGAGCGGGTGACCAGCCAGGCCGTGCGCGACACGGTCCTCGAGGTCGCCGAGCGCCTGGTGCGCGAGGAAATCGCGCGCATCAAGAGCGCGACGCGCTGAGCCTTTCGCCGCGCGCCCGTTGCGCCGCGTCTTGCCGAGCGACTACGATCAGCCCGTATGCCCAAGGTGCCCGAGCTGCCGCGCGCGGTGGCCGTGCCGGAGAAGCCCGCGCTCGAAGGTCTGGAGGAGAAGTGGCAGGCGCGCTGGGAGGCCGCCGGCATCTACCGGTTCGACCGGACCAAGCCGCGCTCTGAGGTCTACGCCATCGACACGCCGCCGCCAACGGTGAGCGGATCGCTGCACGTCGGCCACGTATTCTCGTACACGCACACGGACGTTATCGCGCGGTTTCAGCGGATGCGCGGGAAGGCCGTCTTCTACCCGATGGGGTGGGATGACAACGGGCTGCCGACCGAGCGCCGCGTGCAGAACTACTACGGCGTGCGCTGCGACCCGTCGCTGCCGTACGACCCGGGCTTCGTGCCGCCCGAGAAGCCGCCGAAGCAGCCGATTTCGATCTCGCGGCCCAATTTCGTCGAGCTCTGCCACAAGCTGACCGCCGAGGACGAGCGGGCGTTCGAGCGGTTGTGGCGCTACCTGGGGCTGTCGGTCGACTGGTCGATGACCTACGCCACGATCGGGCGTCGGGCCCAGCGCATCTCGCAGCTCGCCTTCCTGCGCCTGCTCCGCCGCGGCCTGGCGTACCAGCTCGAAGCGCCCACGCTCTGGGACATCGATTTCCGAACGGCGGTCGCGCAGGCCGAGCTCGAGGACCGGCTGCGGGAGGGGGCCTACCATCGCGTGCGCTTCCGCCGCGTTGGCGTCGCGGGCGGGTCGGAGGGGGAGGCCTCGGTCGAGGTGGACACGACGCGGCCCGAGCTCATCCCGGCCTGCGTTGCCCTCGTGGCGCATCCCGACGATGCCCGGTATCGGCCGCTCATCGGGTCGGAGGTCGTCACGCCGCTCTTCGGCGCTCGTGTGCCGGTGCACGCCCACCCGCTCGCGGATCCAGAGAAGGGGACCGGCGTCGCCATGATCTGCACGTTTGGCGACCTGACGGACGTCACGTGGTGGCGCGAGCTGGGCCTGCCCGTTCGCGCGATTCTCCAACCCGACGGCACGCTCCGCTCAGTGAGCTGGGGGAGCCCGGGGTGGGAATCGGAGGATCCCGCCCGGGCGCAGCGGGTCTACGACCAGCTCGCGGGCAAGTCGGTGGTCAAGGCCCGGGCGCGCATCGTGGACCTGCTCCGCGAGGCGGGCGCGCTCGTCGGCGACCCGCGGCCGATCGTGCACGCGGTCAAGTTCTACGAGAAGGGCGAGCACCCGCTCGAGATCGTCACGAGCCGCCAGTGGTTCATCAAGACGCTGGAGTTTCGCGAGGCGCTGCTCGCGCGCGGGCGCGAGCTCCGGTGGCACCCCGCTTATATGCGGGCGCGGTTCGAGAACTGGGTAAACGGTCTCACCGGCGACTGGTGCATCAGCCGGCAGCGCTTCTTCGGCGTGCCGTTCCCCGTGTGGTACGCCGTGAGGCCGGACGGCCAGGTCGACTACCCGCGGCCGATCCTGCCGGCCGAGGACCGGCTGCCCGTCGATCCGTCGACCGACGTGCCGCCCGGCCACGCGGCCGAGCAGCGGGACCGGCCCGGGGGCTTCAGCGGCGACCCGGACGTGATGGACACGTGGGCGACCTCGTCGCTCACCCCGCAGATCGCGGCCGCCTGGGAGGAGGACGCCGACCTGTTCCGGCGCGTGTTTCCGATGGACCTCAGGCCGCAGGCCCACGACATCATCCGCACGTGGCTCTTCTCGACTTTGCTGCGGTCGCACCTCGAGCACGACTCGCTGCCCTGGGCGAACGCCGCGATCTCCGGCTTCGTCGTCGACCCAGACCGCAAGAAGATGTCGAAGTCGAAGGGCAACGTCGTGACGCCGCTGGCCCTGCTCGAACAGCACGGCAGCGACGGCGTGCGCTACTGGGCGGCGAGCGGCCGGCCGGGGGCCGACACGGCCTTCGACACCGGGCAGATGCGCGTGGGCCGGCGTCTCGCGATCAAGGTGCTCAACGCCTCGAAGTTCGTCCTCTCGCAGCCCGAGCCGCGCGGCCCGGTCGCGGACCCGGTCGACCGGGGCATGCTCACGCGGCTCGCGCGCCTGGTGCGCGAGGCGACCGAGGACCTCGACGCGTACAACTACGCGCGGGCGCTCGAGCGCGTCGAGGGGTTCTTCTGGTTCTTTTGCGACAACTACCTCGAGCTCGTGAAGGCTCGCCGCTACGGCGACCGCGGGCCGCAGGGAGCCGGGTCGGCCAATAGCGCGATGCTCGTGGCGCTGTCGGTCCTCCAGCGCCTGTTTGCGCCGTACCTCCCATTTGTGGCCGAGGAAGTCTGGTCCTGGTGGCAGGTCGGGTCGGTGCACCGCGCCGCCTGGCCGTCGGCCGACGAGACCCTGGCGTACATCGAGACCGAGGACGACCGCGGGGTGGCCGCGTTCGAGGTCGCCGCGCGCGTGCTCGGCGAGATCCGCCGCCAAAAGTCGGAGGCGCAGCGGCCGCTGCGCACGCTCGTGCGCCGCGCCGTCGTGGCCGCGCCGGCGCCCGACCTCGACGCGCTCGCCGACGCCCGGGCGGACCTGTGCGCCGCTGGCTTCATCGAGTCGCTTGTGACCGAGCCAGCCGAGACGTTCTGCGTCACGGCGGACCTGGCGCCCGCCGACGCGGTGCCGAAGGAGTCCGGCGCGTGACGGGCGAGCGCCTGGCGCCGCTCGATCCGGCGCGCTACCGGGACCTCGTGCGGCAGGCGCTCGCCGAGGACATCGGGCCGGGCGACGTCACGACCGCCGCGACTGTGCCGGCGAACCTCGAGGCGCGGGGCGTCATCGTGGCCAGGCGCGCCCTCGTCCTCGCCGGCGTGGACGTCGCGGCCGAAACCTTCCGCCAGGTCGACCCCGCCGTGGCGGTTTCCGTCCGGCGCGCCGACGGCGAGCGGTGCGACCCGGGCGACGTGGTGGCCGAGGTGCGCGGGCGTGCAGCGAGTCTGCTGACGGCCGAGCGGACGGCCTTGAATTTCCTCCAGCGCCTGTCGGGGATCGCGACGCTCACGCGTCAGTTCGTGGAGGCCGCCGGCGCAGCCGTCACCATCCTCGACACGCGCAAGACGACGCCGGGCCTGCGCGCGCTCGAGAAGTACGCCGTGCGTGCCGGCGGTGGGGCGAACCACCGGATGGGCCTGTACGACGGGATCCTGATCAAGGACAATCACGCCCGCCTCGCCGGCGGCGTGGCCGAAGCGGTGCGCCGCGCGCGCGCGGCGGCGCCGGGCCGCCCGGTCGAGGTCGAGGCGCAGAGCCTCGCCGAGGTCGACGCGGCGCTCGCCGCCGGCGCCGACATCGTCCTCGTGGACAACCTGTCGCTCGACGCGGCGCGCGAGGCCGTGCGCCGCTGCCGGGGTCGCGCGCGCGTTGAGATCTCGGGCGGCGTCACGCTCGAGCGCGTGCCCGCGCTCGCCGCGACCGGTGCCGACTGGATCTCGGCGGGCGCCCTCACGCACTCGGCTCCGGCGGCCGACCTGAGCTTCGAGATCGTGGGCGAGCCATGACGAGTCGTCGACGGCCTCCAGAACTCGACGCGGCCGTGCAGGCTAACGCCGTGCGCCTCGGGGCCTTCGGGCGGGGGCTCGTCTATTTCGACGAGGTCGGGTCGACCAACGACGCAGCCGCGAGTCTGGCTGGAGCCGGAGCCGCCGAGGGGACAACCGTCCTGGCGGCCTGCCAGACCCGCGGGCGAGGGCGCCGCGGCCGCGTGTGGTACTCGCCGCCGGGGGCGGGGCTCTACGTTTCCACGATTCTGCGTCCGCCGAGCCCGGTCGCCCCCCTCGTGACGCTCACGGGGGGGGTGGCGGTGGCCGAGGGCATCCGCCACGCGACCGGCCTGCCGGTCGAGCTCAAGTGGCCGAACGACGTGGTCGTGGGCCGTCCCTGGCGCAAGCTCGGTGGCTTGCTCGCGGAGGCCTCGACCGCGGCGGAGGGGCTCGAGTGGGTCGTGCTCGGCATCGGGGTGAACGTGCGGGCCGCGGCGTTCCCGCCGACGATGGCCCACCAGGCGACCGCGATCGAGGCGGAGCTGGGGCGTGCCGTAGACTGGGTGACCCTCCTCATCGAGATCCTCGCGGCGCTCGATGCGCGCTACGGGGAGCTCGTGCGCGGCGGCGGGGCGAGCGTGCTGGCCCGCTGGCGGGACCTCGCTCCCGGCTGCCGGGAGCGACCCGTCGAGTGGGACACCGACGGCGGCCGGCTTCGCGGCGTCGCGGCCGGCGTCGACGAGACGGGCGCGCTCTGCGTGCGCGTGGGGCCGGTGCAGCACCGCATCGTCGCGGGAGACGTCCGGTGGCTGTAGGCAGCGCTGCCCCGATCGCGGTCCGCGCCTGAGGCTGCTCTATGTTGCTCGCCATCGACATCGGCAACACGAACATCGTCCTGGGCGTGTTCGACGGGGACGCGCTCGCGCGGAGCTGGCGCCTGGCCACCTACCGCGAACGCACGGCCGACGAGCTCGGCATCATGGTGACGAACCTGTTTCGCCACGCGCAGATCGACGCGAGCCGGATCGACGGTGTCATCCTCGCGTCGGTCGTGCCGCCGCTGACCGGCATGATGCAGGAAATGAGCGTCCGGTACTTCGGCCGGGACGCCGTGACGGTGGAAGGGCCGACGGAAACCGGCATGCCCGTGCGGTACGAGCCGCCGTCGGACGTGGGGGCGGACCGCATCGTCAACGGGGTGGCCGCCTTCGAGCTCTACGGACGCCCGCGGCACTCGGCGGTGATCGTCGTCGACTTCGGCACCGCGACCACGTTCGACGCCATCTCGGTCGACGGCGAGTATCTGGGCGGGGTCATCTGTCCCGGCATCCAGATCTCGGCCGACGCGCTGTTCCAGCGCGCGGCGCGACTGCCGCGCGTCGACGTCCGCAAGCCGGCGGCGGTCATCGGGCGGACGACCGTCGGCTCGATGCAGGCCGGGCTGTTTTTCGGCTACGTCGAGATGGTCGACGGCCTCGTGCGGCGCATGCGGCGCGAGCTGGCGACGGCGAGCGCGCCGTCGGCGGTCTGCGTCGCCACCGGCGGGATGGCCGGCGTGCTCGCCCGTGAGACGACCGTCATCGAAGAGGTCAATCCCGACCTCACGCTCGTCGGGCTGCGCCTCATCTGGAACCGCCGCCGGCCCTGAGCCGCGCGCCGATTCCTCGGACGCATCGATGGACCCTGCGGCCTACTGTCGGGAGATCGAGGCGTACCTCTGCCGGAAGAACGAGGGCCACCTCGTCCGGATCGTGGGCCCCGCGTTCGAACTGGTGTGGGCCTGGGCCCGGATGGGCATCCCGCTCAAGGTCGCCTTCCGCGGCATCGACCGGTACTGCGAGCGCTATTACGCCCGCGGGCCGCGCCGGCGGCCCGTACGGATCGAACGCTGCGAGGCCGACGTCCTCGATGCGTTCGACCGCTGGCGGCGGTCGCTCGGCGTGCCGCGGTCGGCCCTGGACGCAGGCGCCGACGCCGGCGCCGAAGAGCCCGACCGGCGCTCTCGGGAGGGCCTCGCGCGACACGTCGACCGCGTGCTCGCGCGCCTGACCGAGCTCCGGGCCGGGTGGCCCCTGCCCGGGGGCTTGGCCGAGGCCGTCGACGCGGTGATGGCCGAGCTCGACGGGCGGCGCGAGCAGTGGCGCGCGCCGCGAGGCGAGGCGCGCGCCCAGGCGCTCGCGCGGCTCGAGGCGCTCGACGAGGCGCTCGTGACGGCGGCGCGCCGCGCCGCGTCGCCGGACGTGCTGGAAGCCGAGCGCCGACAGGCGGAGGTGGAGCTCCAGCCGTTCCGGGACCGGATGGCCCCCGACGCGTGGGCCCGGGCCGTGGAACGCGCCGTCCACCGCGGGCTGCGCGAGCATTTCGGGCTCCCGCTCGTCGCCTTCGATTGAGGGGTCCGCCGTGTCGGTGAGGTCTTCGGGAACGCTGCTCGAGTTGCGCGTCGAGCGGCCCGCGGCGGGCGGCCGGATGATCGCCCGCCACGCCGGCCAGGTCGTCCTCGTGAGCGCCGCGATTCCCGGCGAGCGCGTCCGGGCGCGCGTCGAGCGCGCCGAGCGCCAGGTTGCCTACGCGACCGCCGTCGAGATTCTCGAGGCGAGCCCCGATCGGCGTCAGCCGGCGAGCGACCCGGCGTGCGGGGGCAGTCTGTACGCACACATCGCCTATCGCCGGCAGCTCGCCATCAAGACCGAGGTCGTCGCCGACGCGTTTCGCCGCATCGGCAAGCTGCCGCTCGAGGCGCCGGTACCCATCGAGCCATCGCCCGAGATCGGCTATCGGATGCGGGCGCGGCTGCACGTCCGCGGCGCACGCGTCGGGTTCGTTCGCGAAGGCACCCACGAGCTGTGCGACGCGGCGGCGACCGGCCAGCTCTTGCCGGCCACCGGCGCCGTGCTCTCGCGCGTGGCCGACACGCTGGCGGAGCTGCGGACCGCGGCGGTGGGTGCGATCGAGCTGACCGAGAACCTCAGTGCCGACGAACGCGTGGTGCACCTGGAGCTGCGGCCAGAGGCCGGCGTGTCCCCGGCGATCTTCAGCCGGCTGGCGCGCGTCTCGGGCCTCACTGGCGTGACCTGCCTCGCGCCGCCGGGTCAGGATCTGCTGGTGCTGGGCGGGCGGCCGCAGGTCGGAGACTCCCTCGCGGCGATCGCCGGTCCCCACGTGCAGGCGCCGGCGACGGCGCGGCTCAGCCGGCGGGCGACGTCGTTCTTTCAGGCCAATCGCTACCTGCTCGGCACGCTCGTCTCGCGCGTCGCGGCGTGGGTCGGCGACGGGCCGGTCGTCGACCTGTACGCCGGCGTCGGCCTCTTCGCTGTCGCGCTCGCGGCGCTCGGCCACTCCCGCGTGACGGCGGTCGAGGGCGATCGGTCGAGCGCGGCCGACCTGGCCGACAACGCCCGGCCGTTCACCGGTCGGCTCCGGGTCGAGCGGCGGGCGGTCGAGGCCTTTCTGGCGGCCGGCGCGGGCGATCCGGCGGAGACCCTGCTCGTCGATCCCCCGCGGACCGGGATGTCGCGCGCGGCGATGGCCGGGGTCGTGGCCCGCGGCGCGCGGCGCATCGTCTACGTGTCGTGCGACGTTGCGACGCTTGCGCGCGACGTCCGGCGCCTCGTGGAGGCCGGCTACCGCCTCGCGCACCTCGAGGCCTTCGACCTGTTTCCCAACACGCCGCACGTCGAGTCGCTCGTCGTGCTCGACCGCCGGTCCACGCCCTGACGGCGACGCGCCGCGTTCGACCCACGCTCGGCCCGCGCAGCGGGATGCCGGGCGGCCGACCGGGCTCGCCGAGCCAGGCGCCGCCCCAGCGTCGAGCGCGTGACCAGGTCGTGCTACCCGTTCCGCCCGCCGGCCCGGCATGCGTCCACGAAGGCTTCGAAGAGGCAGCGGAACTCGCCCGTGCGCCAGAAGTTCTCCGGGTGCCACTGGACGCCGACGCAGAAGCGCGCCGTGGGTCGCTCGATCGCCTCGACCACGCCGTCGGGCGCCGTGGCGACGACCTCGAACCCGTCGGCCACGCGGGCGATCGACTGGTGGTGCCGGCTGTTGACCGCGCACGCGTCGTCCTCGTTGAGCCGCTCCTGGAGGATGGTCCAGAGCCGCGAGCCGCGCGTGACCCAGACCTCGTGCGCCAGCGCGAAGGGCGTCTGCCGAACGTCGTGCGCGAGCGCGCCCGGGATGGCCGAGGCGATGTCCTGGATGAGCGTGCCGCCGTGGGCGACGTTGAGCACCTGGGCCCCGCGGCAGAGGCCGAGCTGAGGCAGGCCGCGCGCGGAGGCGAGGCGCGCCAGCTCGAGCTCGAACTCGTCCCGGTCGCGCGCCGCCAGCTCGGTCGCCGGATGCCGTGCCTCGCCGTAGAAGGCGGGGTCGATGTCCTTGCCGCCCGTGAAGAGCAGGCCGTCGAGGTCCGCGAGGACCTGCGCGACCGGCCCGCCCTCCGGAGCGAGCACGCAGGGGTCGCCCCCGGCACGGCGGATCGATTGCAGATAATCCGCAAGCTGCGCGCAGGCCGTGATCCCGATGCGTGGCGTCATGGCGTCGCCCTCCGCGTCACATCCTGGTGGGGACTCGGCAGCCCATCAGGTCGAGCGCACGCGTCAGCTGGTCGCGAACGTAGAGGACGGCGGCGGCCCGCCAGAGGCGCACCGCCTCGCGGGGCTCGTTCAAGATCGGGTATCGGTGGTAACAGGCGTTGAACCGCTGGGCCAGGCCGAAGGCGAACTTCGCGAGCACCGAGAGCTCCAGGCTCCGCACGGCCTGCTCGACGACCTCGTCGAGGCGCGCCGCCTCTAGCACGAGGTCCCACACCTCGTCGCCCTCGCCCGGCGCCAGCGCGTCGGCCGGCGTGTCGTCGAGGGCGGCCGCGATCGCCTCGCGACTCACGCCGTCGCGCTCCTGGAGCTTCCGGACGATGGCGTTCGCGCGGACCGCCGCGTACTGCAAGTAGGGACCCGTCTCGCCCTCGAAGTTCAGCGCGTCGTCGATGTCGAAGGTGATGACCTTGGTCCGGGAGTACTTGATCATGAAGTACCGCACGGCCGCCGTGGCGATGGCCCCGGCGATTGCGTGCGCTTCGGCCTCGGCGAGGTCGGGGTTTCGCTGCGCGACCTCCTTCAGCGCGGCCGCGTGGAGCAGGTCCAGCAAATCGTCCGCCTTCACACCGAGACCCTTGCGCCCCGAGACCTCCACGAAGGGCTTGCCCCCCACCTCGTCCAGCCCGTAGCCGAGGGCGCGCGCCGTCCGGTGCGACAGGGCCACCATCTCGTAGGCGTAGTGGATCGACCGCTCCGCCTCCGCCCGGTGGCCGAGGGCCGCCAGCGCCTGCTTGAGAAGGTTCTGCAAGTACGCCTGCCGCGTGTCGATGACGTTGTAGACGAGGCCAGCGCTGCCGAACGCCGGCGCGCCCGTCGCCTCGGCGGCGTCGGTGGTCGTCGTCCAGACTGCCGCACCGTCGGGCCGCGCCTCGAAGACGCGGTAGCGGAAATCGCGTCCTAGGAGGCCGAACTTCCACAACTGGTACGCCATGTCCTTGCCGACGTAGGTCACCGTCCCGTCCGAGCGGACGATGACTTTCTCGCGCGCCTCTTGCTCGGCTTGGTCGAGGTCCGCCTCCTCCGGCGCCGCGTCGGACCCCTCGCCCGCGTCGTCCTCGTCCACGCGCATGACCCAGCACCCGGCGAGCCGGCCTTCCTGCTGCAGAAACACCGCGCCCCGCGCCTTGAGCAGCTCGAACGCCCGGGCCCAGAACGCGCGGCGCAGGATGTCGCCCTCCCACGTGAGCAGGTCGTACTCGACGTTCAGGCGCCGCATCGTGGCCAGGTGGCACCGGACGATGCGGTCGGCGACGAGACGGGCGAGACGGGCGTTCTCGCCCTCGCCGTGCTCGATGTCGGCGAGCGTCGCCGCCCGCACCGCCAAGCGGCTGCGGTCGGCTTCGTACCACTCCGTCACGCGGGCGTAGAGGTCCCAGCAGTAGTAGTCGAAGCGCGGCCGGTCCGCCAGATCGCGCACCTCGTCGAGCGTCCGGTTCTCCAGGACCCGGAAGCCGACGACCACGTCGGCCACCTGCACCCCGGTGTCGTCGATGTAGTTCTGTACCTCCACCGGCTGACCGCGGAAGCGCAGGACGCGTGCCAGGGTGTCGCCGAGCGCGGCGTTGCGCAGGTGCCCGATGTGCGCCGCCTTGTTCGGGTTGATGGCCGTGTGCTCGACGATCGTCTTGGGCGCCGCTGCGAGCGCCGGCGCGGCCGCGGTGCCCCGCAGCCGCTCGCGCAGAAACCGCGGGCGATCGAGAAAGATATTCAGGTAGCCCCCCGCCGCCTCCAGGCGGCCGACGCCGGCCGCCGTGAGGTCACCGAGGGCGCTCCCGAGCGCGTCGGCGATCGCCCGGGGCGCGCGGCGCAGGCGTCGGGCGAGCTCGAACGCCACCGGCACCGCCAGATCGCCCATCGCCCGCGACGGCGGCACCTCCACCACGATCGGCGGCGTCTCGGCGCCGCCGAGGCCGTAGAGGTCGCGAATCGCCTCGGCCAGGCGTTCGCGCAGCGCGCGGTGAACCGGGAGCATCATTTCGGCAAGCCACTCGCCCTGGGCTTCATCTTACCTGGAACGGCCGCGTGCAGGCAGGAGAGCGCGATCGTCGCGCCGGGCGCCGGCCTGCCCGGCGCGCGACCCGTATGATACGATGAACCGGGGTCACTCGATCCGCCGGGCGAGCTCGAGCGCGCGGGCGTAGTCGTCGGGCGTGTTCACGTTGAAGAAGAGGACGTCGGGGTCGAACGGGGCCAGCTCGTCGGGGCCGATCTCGAGAACCCGAACTCCCATGGCGACCACGTCGGCGACCGCCCGGTGCCCCGCCGCGAGCAGCCGGCGGATGGGGTCGGCACAGGCGCGCGAGTACAAGGCGCAGAGCGGCTCGTAGCCGCGGGCCGTGCGGGGCAGAGCGAGATCCACGTCGCACCCGCGGTCGGCCAGGTGGCGGAGAAACGCCGTCGTCACGAACGGCAGATCGCCGGCGATGACCAGGGTCTGCGGAGCTGGCGACCTGAGGAGGGCCGTGTAGACCCCGCCGAGGGCGCCCCCATGCGGCCACGCATCCGTGACCGTCGGGACGCCGAGCGACCGGTACGGCGCGGCGTCACTCGCGACGACGAAGACGTGGTCCGCAACCGCCTGGGTCGCCGCCTGCAGGCGCTCGATGATGCGCTGGTTGCCGATGCGAACCAGAGGTTTGTCGGGCCGGCCGAAGCGCGTCGCTCGGCCGCCCACCAGGATCGCCGCTGCAATCATGCTGTGCCGCGCCGTCGCGCCGCGGCAGCGCTCGGTCGCGCCTGTGCCGTCCGCCGGAAGTTCGAACCGGCCGGCGACGGTGCACGGTATCAGAAAATGAGCGCGCCGAGAACCGCTCGCCTGCTCGCCGCCAGCCTCCATCAGGCGATCGCCGAACTCGTGCCGGCCCGACTCGAGTTCTACGAGCACTGGCTCCAGTGGGACGGCACCCGGCCGGACGGCCCCGGCCGGGCCTCGCTTTCCGCGGTCCTTGGCTTCCTCCGCACCGAGGGCGATCGCTACGGCCCCGTCGTGAGCCGCGCCGGCGCGTGGGCCGCCGCCTGGATGATCGACGAGTGGCCGGTCGCCCGACGGAAGCTGGTCGCCGCGCTGCCGGCGCCGCTGCGCGTGCGGCTCGGGCTGCGGGCGGGTCGGGCGCTCGTTCGGCGCACCTGGGCCGAGAGCCGGGCGCGCGTGCCGTGGCGCGGCACTAACGCAGCCGTCGATCTCTTCGGCTCGATCTTCTGCGAGGTCCGAGAGCCGGGCCCCGCGCCGCGGTGCGGGTTCTACGCGGCCGCGTTCGCCGACATCCTCTCCCGGTTCGGGCTCGCGGCGAAGGTCAGCGTGCGAGCCTGCCGCGCCGTCGGCGCCTCGCACTGTGAACTGGCTGTCGCATGGACGCGCGGCGACGCTCGTCCGTCGATGCCGCGCAAGCCGGAGACGGCCGCATGAACTTCGGGGACGCGCGTCCAGCGGGTCGACTGGTGCGCTACCCGCGCGTCGGCGTGGCGGTCGGGTCCGTGGCGTGGCTTCTGGCCGTCGCCGCGCCGGACAGTGGCGCGGCGCCGGTGGGCCCCGCGCCGGGCGCCGGCGCCGTGCTCGTGATGCCGTTCGAGCGCACCGGCGGCGACCCGCCGTCGGCGTGGCTCGGCGAGGGGATCGCGCTCATCGTGACCGACACCCTGCGCCTGCTCGGCGTCGACGCGCTGAGCCGCGACGAGCGGGTCGCGATGTTCGAGCAGCTCGACCTCGCTGCCGGCGCGTCCCTCAGCCGGGCCACGACACTCAGGGCGGCCGAGGTCTCCGGCGCCGCGTGGCTGGTCGTGGGCTCGTTCGAGGTCACGGGCGAGCGCCTGACGGTGCAGGCGCGGGTGATCGATCTCCGCGCCGGCCGCCAGGGCCCCGAGCTCGTCGAATCCGCGTCGCTCGGCGACCTGTTCGGGCTTGGGGACCGCCTGGCGCGGCGGCTGGGTCTCGGCGGCCGCTCGGCCGGCGCCGACGCCGCCGTGGGGGCGGGCGCGCCGCCGGCACTCGAAGCCTTCGAGGCGTACGTGAAGGGCCTGCTGGCCGAGACAGCGGCGAGTCAGCACCGGTTTCTCGAGCGCGCGCTCGAGGCGGCGCCGGCCTACGACCGGGCGCGGCTGGCGCTCTGGCGAGTGCACAGCGAGCAAGGTGACCATGCCACCGCCCTGGCGGTGGTGCGCCAGGTGGCGCGCGGAGCGCCAGAGGGGCCCACGGCGCGCTTCGCCGCTACGCTCTCGCTCGTGGCCCTGGGGCGGCTCGATGAAGCGTTCGCCGAGCTGAAGGCGCTTCGGTCCGAGCATCCGGCGGCCGCGGTCTCGAACAACCTCGGCGTCGTTCAGTTGAAGCGCGGCGGGGCGGCGTCGGGCGGGTCGCCGACGTACTTTCTGACCCAGGCGGTCGAAGCCGACCCCGGCACGGCTGACTATGCTTTCAATCTCGGCTACGCGTACGCTTGGCAGCGCGACTGGGACGGGGCGCGCTACTGGCTGCACGAAGCGGTCCGGCTGAACCCGGCGGACGCCGACGCGCACTTCGTCCTCGGCGCGGCGCTCGAGGCGACGGGAGCCCGGACCGAGGCGGCGCGCGAGCGGGAACTGGCGCGGCGGCTGTCGGCCCGGTACGAGCAGGCGGGGCCAGACGACGGGCCGCTCGGCGTGCCGCCCGGCCTCGAGCGCCTGGCGCGGGGGCTCGAGACGCCCCGGCTCCGGCGCGTCGATCGGGCCGTTCTCGGTGCGCGGCAGCGCGAGCAGGGGGAGCTGGCGCGCTTCTACCTGGAGCGCGCACAGGAATCGCTCGCCGCGCACCGCGTTCGCGAGGCCATCGTCGAGCTGCAGCGGGCGGTCTACCTCTCGCCGTATCTCGCCGAGGCGCATCTGCTGCTAGGGCGGGCCTACGCCCAAGCGGGCCGTACGCGCGCGGCCATCGACGCTCTGACGGTCGCGGTGTGGCTCCGGGATTCGGTCGAGACGCGGCTCGCTCTGGCGCGGGCGTACCTGCAGGCGAGGGAGTGGCAGGCGGCGCGCGCCGAGGCCGAGCGTGTGCTCGCCCTCGACCCGGGTTCGGCCGAGGCGCGGGCCGTGCTCGCCGAGGTCGCCCGCGCCGCGACCGGCGGCCGGCCCGAGGGAGGTTCGCCATGACGAAGTCCGGCGCGCGGCGGACGTTGGGGGCGGCGATCGTGGCGCTCGGGGTCGCTCGTGCCGGCGCTGTCGCCCCATCGCCTGGCCCGTCACCGGTGGTCTACGTGGCGGAGGTCGACGCCATCATTCACCCCGTGACGGCGGAGTTCATGATCGACACGCTCCGGCAGGCGGCCGCAGCCAACGCGGCGCTCGTGGTCTTCACGCTGCGGACGCCGGGGGGCTTGGTCGACTCGACGCTCGAGATCAACCAGGCGATCGTCGCCGCCCGGACGCCCGTGGTGGTCTATGTGGCGCCGAGCGGGGCGCGGGCGGCGTCGGCCGGGTTCCTCATCACGATTGCAGCCGACGTCGCCGCGATGGCGCCTGGCACGCACATTGGCGCGGCGCATCCGGTCGGCGGCCTGGGTGAGAAGCTCGACGAGACGCTCGCCAAGAAGGCTGCGCAGGACCTGGCTGCCCACGCCCGGTCGATCGCCGAGAAGCGCGGCCGCAACGTGACCCTGGCGGAGCAGGCGGTGACCGAGAGTCGGTCGTTCACCGAGCAGGAAGCGCGGTCGGCGTCGCCGCCGCTCATCGACGTGGTCGCCGCGGACCTCGACGACCTGCTCAAGCAGCTCGACGGCCGCCCGGTCACGCGATTCGACGGCCGGAGGGAGACGCTGCGCACGGCTGGCGCCGCAGTGCACCGCGTCGAGATGAACTGGCGCCAGCGCCTGCTGAGCGCCATCGCCCACCCGCAGATTGCCTACTTGCTGCTCAGCCTGGGTACCCTCGGCCTGACGATCGAGCTCTGGAATCCCGGGGCCGTGCTGCCCGGGGTTGTGGGCGGCGTCTGCCTCTTGCTGGCCTTCTTCGCCTTTCAGATCTTGCCCGTGAACTACGTGGGCCTGCTGCTCATCCTCTTCGGGCTGCTGCTGCTCGTCCTCGAGATCAAGATCGCCAGCTTCGGCGTGCTCGCGATCGGCGGCATCGTGAGTCTGATCTTCGGGTCGCTCATCCTCTTCGAGTCGCCGGTGCCGGAGTTGCGGCTGGGGCTGCGCGTCGTGCTGCCGGTGACGCTGGGGTTGTCGACGATCGTGCTGTTCCTCGTGCACCTGGCGGTGCAGGCGCAGCGGCGGCGGAGCGTGACGGGCGACGCCGGCATGCTCGACGAAGTCGGGTGCGCCCTCACCGCGATCGAGCCCGGCGGCCTCGGGCGAGTCGCGGTCCACGGCGAGCTCTGGAACGCCACCGCGACCGAACCGATCGCGGCGGGCGAGGAGGTGGTCGTGACAGGTGTGCGAGGGTTGAAGTTGACCGTGCGTCGCGCCCGTGCCGCGGGCGCCCCACAAGGAGGAGCGAGATGAACCCGGGTCTCGTGTTCGCCGTCATCGTCGTCCTGTACATCCTCGCGTCGATCAAGGTGCTGAACGAGTACGAGCGAGGCGTCATCTTCCGCCTCGGCAAGCTGTTGCCGCACCCCAAGGGCCCCGGGCTCATCCTGGTGTTCGCGCCGATCGACCGCATGGTCCGCGTGAGCTTGCGCACGGTCGTGATGGACGTGCCGCCCCAGGACGTGATCACGCGGGACAACGTCTCGGTGAAGGTGAACGCCGTCGTGTACTTCCGGGTGATGGAGCCGCGCAAGGCGATCGTCGAGGTCGAGAACTATCACTACGCGACGTCCCAGCTCGCCCAGACGACGCTCAGGAGCGTGCTGGGCCAGGTCGAGCTCGACGACCTGCTGGCCGAGCGCGAGCGCCTCAACCACACGCTGCAGCAGATCCTCGACCAGCACACCGATCCCTGGGGGGTCAAGGTGTCGGCGGTCGAGGTCAAGCACGTCGATCTGCCCCCGGACATGCAGCGCGCCATGGCACGCCAGGCCGAGGCCGAGCGCGAGAAGCGTGCTAAGATCATCCACGCCGACGGCGAGCTGCAGGCGTCGGAGAAACTCTCGCAGGCCGCGCGCGTCATCTCGGCCGAGCCCGTGACCATCACGCTCCGCTACCTGCAGACCCTGACCGAGATCGCCTCGGAGAAGAACTCGACGATCATCTTCCCGCTGCCCATCGACGTTCTGCACTTGCTCAAGGCCGTGGGCCAGGCGAAGGTGTGAAGCCGATGGCTGGACCGCACGACAGCGACCGCTACGGCGTGGGCGAAGGGCTGCACGAGGTCCAGCTCAGCGGCAAGCACATCGTGTTCCTCTTCATGGCCGCCACGCTCGTCGCCGTGGTGGTCTTCCTGTTCGGCGTGTGGGTCGGGCGGGGCGTCGAGACGCGGCGCACCGCCCGCGCCGAGCGCGCACCCGCGCCGGCAGGCCACGAGGTCGAGCCGCTGCCCGCACCGGCCGACGTCGGCTCCCCGGCGCGCGGGGAGACCCTGACCTATCCGCAGCGCCTGCAGAGCGAGGGGCCCATCGAGGAGCGACTCGAGGCAGCTCCACCTCCGCCGGTCAGTGAGTCGCCTGCCGCCGCGCCGGCGCAGTCGCCAGCGGCGAGGCCGGCACCGGAAGCCGGGTGGGTCGTCCAGGTCGCCGCCCTGCGCGACCGAGACGCCGCGCTCGCCATCGTCAAGCGCCTGCTCGACAAACAGTATCCGGCGTTCCTTCTCGAGCCCGAGCCGGGAGTGCCGGCGCCGGCCTACCGCGTCCGCGTCGGCCGGTTCCCTGAGCGCGCCGAAGCCGAGCGCGTCGCGAGGCGCCTCGAGCGGGAGGAGCGCTTCAAGCCCTTCGTCACGCGCTAGATGCCCGCCGGTTGCCAGGCGCGAGCCGCGGCCGCCGTGCGAGCCCCCGCTTCCGGGCCGCCGCGGAGCCCGCTGTGATGACCGCGTTTCGCGCCATCCCCGGAGCCCCCGCCGCGTTGGCGCTCGCCTCCGGGGTGCTGCTCGCCTTCAGCTTTCCCGCCTTCGGGCACCCGGCGTGCGCGTGGGTCGGGCTCACGCCGCTCGTCGTGGCCGTCGGGTGGACTTCGCACACCTCGAGCGTCGGTGGCCGGCCGGGTGCCGGGGCGCGGTGCTGGCGGCTCGGTCTCGTGGCCGGCCTCGTCTACTTTGCCGGTGACCTCTACTGGCTGGTGGACGTCATGGCCACCTATGGGGGGTTGCCCCTGGCGGTCGCCTTCGCGGTCGCGGCCCTGCTCGTCGCGTACCTGGCGCTCTACCCGGCGGCCTTCACCTGGGTCGTGGGCCGCGTCTGGACTCGCAGCGGGGGGTGGGCTGTTGTGGCTGCCCCCGCCGCCTGGGTGGCGACGGAGTGGGTGCGAGCGCACGTTCTCACCGGATTCCCATGGGTGCTGCTCGGCTCGAGCCAGGCCGCAGTCTTGCCCGTCGCGCAACTGGCGAGCGTGACCGGTGTGTACGGGCTCTCGCTGGTGCTGGCCGCGAGCGGCGCCGCGCTGGCGTGGCTCGTCGTCGGCCGTGGCCGGTCGCGCGGGCTCGCCCCGCTGCTCGTGGTCGCCGCCGTCGGGGCGATCGCGTGGTGGGGACGGGCTCGCGTCGCCCGAGGGGCGCTCGTCGAGGGCGGGCAGCCGGTTCGCGTGGCCGTCGTGCAGGGCAATGTCGCCGAGGAGGTGAAGTGGAGTCAGGCGTGGCGGCCTGCCATCGTCGATCGCTATGTGCGGCTGAGCGAGGAGGCGATCCGGGCCGGTGCCCGCCTCGTGGTGTGGCCGGAATCGGCGGTGCCGTTCTACTTCGCCGACGACCCGCTCGGCGCCGAACCGATCCGCGAGCTGGCGCGGATCGGATCGGCGCACCTCATCGTCGGGAGCGACGAGCGCGAGGTCAGGCCGGCCAACCCGGCGGGCCGCGTCGTGCAGCGGTTCTACAACTCGGCTTTTCTGGTGCGACCCGACGGCCGAACGGGCGGCGTCTACCGCAAGATGCGCCTCGTGCCCTTCGGGGAGTACGTGCCGCTCGGCCGGGTGCTCTTCTTCGTGTCGCCGCTGGTTCAGGCCGTCTCGGACTTCTCGCCAGGCGATCGCGCGGTGCTGCTGCCGGTCGGGGAGCATGCCGTGAGCGTCGCCATCTGCTACGAGGTCGTCTATCCGGGCCTCGTCCGGCGTTTCGTCCAGGCGGGGAGCGAGCTGCTCACGACGATCACCAACGACGCGTGGTTCGGGCGCTCGTCGGCGGCCTACCAGCACTTCGCGCAGGCGTCGCTCCGGGCGATCGAGCAGGGTCGGTACCTGGTGCGGGCGGCCAACACGGGCATCAGCGCCGTCGTCGACCCGTACGGGCGCGTGCTCGAGCGGACGACGCTGTTCGAGACGACGGTCCGCGTGGCCGACGTGCGGTTTCTCCAGGAGCGCACGGTCTACAGTCGTGTGGGCGACGTCGTGGCATACGCCTGTCTCCTACTCACGGCGGCGGCGCTCTGGTGGAGCGGCCGGCGCCCGCCGGCCGGCGGGGAGGCCGCGCGCCGGGGCGCGGCACGCTGGCTGGCGCGGAGGCGTCGGCGAAGGTAAGATGGCGAAGAAAGCCATGGCGGTCACGATCGAGGATTACCAGCGGCGCTACCAGGATCTCGTCAAGCGGGCGGCGGATCTGCGGAGCTATCTTTGACACGCCTCGGCACGTCGAGGAGATCGCGCGGCTCGACGCCCAGGCGGCCTCGCCGGAGTTCTGGAAGGATCCGGCGGCGGCGCAGCAGGTGCTGCAGCGACGCCGACGCCTCGCCGACGACCGGGAGCTCGCCGAGTCGCTCCGGCGTCAGGTCGACGATCTCGCCGTCCTGTTCGAGTGGGCTGAGCACGGCGAGCCGGTCGAGGACGACCTGAAGGCGGCGCTCGAGGCGCTCGGTCGGGACGTGGAGGCGGCCGAGGTCAAGAAGCTGCTCGGCGGCGAGCACGACCGCAAGAACGCCATCGTGAGCATCCACCCGGGGGCTGGCGGCACCGAGTCGCAGGACTGGGCGGAGATGCTGCTCCGCATGTACCTGAAATGGGCGGAGCGGCGCGGCTTCAGGCGCGAGGTCCTCGACCTGCAGCCGGGCGACGAGGCTGGCATCAAGAGCGTCACGTTCGGCGTCATGGGTGAGTACGCCTATGGCCTGATGCTGGCCGAAGCTGGCGTGCACCGCCTCGTGCGCATCTCGCCCTTCGACCAGGCTGCGCGGCGCCACACGTCGTTCGCCTCGGTGTTCGTCTGGCCGGAGCTGCCGGAGGACGTCGAAGTGGAACTCGACGAGAAGGACCTGCGGATCGATACGTTCCGCTCGAGCGGCCGGGGCGGCCAGCACGTCAATGTGACCGACTCGGCCGTGCGGATCACCCACCTGCCGACGGGCATCGTGGTGCAGTGCCAGAACGAGCGCTCGCAGCATCGGAACCGCGAGTCCGCCCTGCGCGTCCTCCGCGCGCGCCTGTACGACCTCAAGCTGCGCGAGCAGCAGGAGCAGCTCGAGCGCCTCGGCGGAGAGAAGAAAGACATCGCGTTCGGCAGCCAGATTCGGAGCTACGTCCTGCAGCCGTACCAGCTCGTCAGGGACCACCGCACGAAGGTCGAGGTCGGCAACGTCGAGCGCGTGCTCGACGGCGACCTCGACGTCTTCATCAAGGCGTATCTGAGGCAGAAGGCTGCCGGTACGTTGAGTTGCGCGGAGGCCGAGGACTGAGGCGCGTCGCCCTACTGGCGCGGGAATCCCACGCCCGGCTGGGTGCCAGCGATGAAGGCTTCCCGGATGGCGCCCGGGGTCCCGTCCTCGACCGGCCGACCCGTGTGCCGATCGACGGTGACCCAGAGGACATTGGGCGGGGCTTCGAACTCGCGCGGGACGGCGCGGCCGGCGATGTACGCCTGCATGAAGTCGATCCAGATCGGCAGGGCCGCCTCGGCGCCGGTCATGTTCGGGCCGATCGGCTTCTTCTGATCGTAGCCGACCCACACACCCACCGTGAGGTCTGGGTCGAAGCCGATGAACCACGCGTCCGTGTAGTCGTCGGTCGTTCCGGTCTTGCCGGCGAGGGGCCAGTCGAGCGCCGCGGCCTTCGCCGCGGTGCCCCGCAGGACCACGCCGCGGAGGAGCTGGGTCATCAGGAACGCGGTGTCCGCGCGAATCGCGTCGCGCGCGCGCGGGTGGTTCTCCTCGAGCACGTTCCCGTCTCGGTCCGTAACCCGCAGCACGCTGTAGGGCTCGACCAGCACGCCCTGGTTGGCGAACACCGAAAAGGCCCGGGTGAGCTCGAGCAGCGTCATCTCGGCCGAGCCGAGCGCCACCGAGAGGTACGGCGGCAACGGCGACTCGATGCCGAGCCGGCGCGCGTACGCGACGACCGTCTCGGGACCCAGCTCCTGCATGAGGACGACCGCCGGGACGTTGCGCGACTGCTCGAGCGCGTGCCGGAGCGTAATCGGGCCCTCGTAGGTGCGGTCGTAGTTCTCGGGTGCATAGGGCGGCTGCTCCGGTCCCGCGGGGAAGCTCGTCGGCACGTCCTGGATGACGGAGACCGGCGTGTAGCCGCGGTCGATCGCGGCGGCATAGACAAACGGCTTGAAGGCCGAGCCGACCTGTCGTGACGCCTGCACCGCGCGGTTGAACTGGCTCCGCTCGAAATCGTAGCCCCCGACCATGGCGCGAATCTGGCCCGTGCGGTTGTCGATCGCGAGCAGCGCGCCCTCGATGAGCGGCTCCTGCTCGAGCGTGCCGACCCAGGCGCCCGTTCCGTCGGTGCCGGTCAGCGCCATCTCCACCAGATCGCCCGGACGGACGAGGCGGTCGGGCGTCCGACGCGTCCACGCGTACCCCTCGCGGTCGATGACGCCCGGCCGATCACCGACACGCACCCGGATGAAGCGTCCCCGGTCGACACCGGTCACGAGCGCCGGCACGATGTCCCCCACGCGCATGGGCCGGGCCCAGCGCGGATGCCGGAACGTGTCGAGCGCTTGGTCCTCGTCGAGGATGTTGCGCGCCGGCCTGCGGAAACCGCGCAGCTTGTCGAGCCGCCTCAGGCCGCGGCCAAGGGCCTGGTTGGCCGCCGCCTGGAGCCGCACGTCGAGCGAGGTGTAGATCGACAGACCACCCTCGTAGAGGCGCTTCGCACCGACCCGGGCCTCGAGGTGCTTGCGGATCTCTTCCTGGAAGTACGGCGCCACCGATCCGCGGCCGCCCGGGTCGCCTCGGACGACGATGGGTGTCTTCTTGGCCGCCTCGGCCCGCTCTCGCGTGAGGTAGCCTTCCTCCGCCATCCGTTCGAGCGTGTAATTGCGTCGGCGCAGCGCCGCCGCCATGTTCACGTACGGGCTCTGCCGGACGTTGCCCTGCAGAATGCCCGCGATGAGCGCCGCCTCCTCGAGCGTCACGTCCCTGACCGATTTGCCGAAGTAGAGCTGCGCGGCCGCCTCGACGCCGTAGGCACCGTGGCCGAAGTACATCTGGTTGCAGTACATCGTGAAGATTTCGCGCTTCGTGTACCGCTTCTCGATCTGGATCGACAGGATCGCTTCCTTGATCTTGCGCTCCCACGTCCGCTCGTCGGTGAGGAACAGCTTGCGCGCGAGCTGCTGCGTCAGCGTGCTGGCGCCGGCCGCCTTCCGGAACTCGACCAGGTCCTTCACCGCGGTCACGAGGATCCGGGGCACGCTCAACCCGAAATGCCGCTCGAAATCGGCGTCTTCCGCCGCCAGGATGGCCTGTCGGAGGTGGTCGGGGATGTCTTCGTAGCGGACCATCACGCGGCGCTGCGTCGCGAACTCCCCGATCACCTGACCATCGAGGGCGTAGACGCGCGTCGTCGTGGCGGGCGCATAATCGTCGAGCGCGGAGATGGCCGGCAGGTCGCCCGTGAAGGCGAACAGGACGCCCGAGACGGTGCCCAGCACGGCCGCGGCGACGAACAGGCCGACGACGAGAGCGTAGCGCGCGAAGCGCAGGACCAGTCGCACGAGAAGCGGGCCCGCCGCCCGCTCGGAGCATTCTACCCCGGCGGCCGCCGGATGGCCCCGTGGGACCGCGCGCCGCCCGACCTGCGGTCCTGCGGAGCCCGCGCCGCTGGCGGCGCGG
>FWPU01001818.1_pt1 | contig 61743 bp, 53 predicted proteins | sample 2228361 | NCBI WGS metagenome assembly FWPU01 (sample SAMEA103939777, study PRJEB20133) | metagenome
AACCATGAGCGCAAGAAGCGACATCACTATCGTAATCAGCACGAAAATCGGAACGAAGAAAAGCGTGCGCAGTGAAATTTTCATTGATGATGATTCATGAATTAAAAGTCGACTTTGTCTGGCTGAATACCGATGCAAAGTAAATTACAAAATGCTCGTTGTCTTTACATGAAAAGTGCAGGGTTCGGGTTGCGATTCCGTGCGTCCCCGCGCTCCACGCTTATGGCGATTGATTGGCTTTGAACTGCGCACTGTGGAAGAGAAGCGCGTCGGAAAGGTGCTTCGTCCAAAATTCAAACGTGTTGCCGCCGTCATGTTCGGCAACGGTGAATCGATTGGTTTTAGCTTTGAGCGTTTGAAGCACGTTTTCGGTGGCGGGACGGAAATAATCCTCTTTGCCAACGGTGAGGTGAAACGTAAAGGGCGCAAGGTCGGCTTTGGAGAGGCGTTCAAGGATTGAAGTGATGTTGTAATCGTTCCAGAAGGTTGGGTCGCCGCCATCGAGGCGCGGTTCGTTGTATCGGCGGTTGAAGGTTGGCATTGTTGCACTCACAGAGGAGAACTGCTTGCGCCCGTTTTCGGATTTGAGCGCGAGAAAAAACGCCGCACTGCCACCGCTTGAAACGCCCGCAATACCGCGAAACTTTGCCTCGCCGATGGCGCGATAATCTTCTTCAACCAGTTCAATTAACTCTTTGAGAAAAAACTCTTCGTATCGCTGTTTGCCATCTTTGGAATTGACATAGCGAGAGCCGCGTTCTTCGGGCATCACGACAATCATTTCTTCCATCTTTCCTGCCAGAATCAATGAATCTAATTGCTCATTGAGTTTCACCTCGCGCCATAGTTCCGCGCTTGCCCCGTGCGGCGAAAGAAGGTAGAGGCTTGGATATTTTCGCCCGACCTTGCGCATAAACGACGGTGGCAAATAGACCAATGCTTTTACTTCGCCGTTCATAAAGGCGGAGCGAATTGCGATTTCAAAAAAGCGCGATTGATTTCCGATTTCCTTCCATTCGTCTTTGACCTTTGCGAAGTGCCGCTCGTCGTAAGTTGTGGCGAAGTGTTGACCGTTTTTGTAGAGATGCGTTTCGTAATCGGCAACATAGCGATTTGGCGCGCGTTCATAGACGACAAAGTCGCGATACTGTGCGCTTGCGCCTTGCACTTTCGGCAAAATGCTTTGCAAGAAAAGGAGCTGTTCGCGATACGCCGTGCCGTTGTTGAAATAACCTTCCGACAGAAAGAGCGTGTAGAGGTCTAACTTCCCTGCAAAGAGCGCGTTGTCCATCGCACGCACAACTTTCTGCAATTCCTCGCTCACAGGCTTCGGCGCAAGTTTCCATGGCTTTTCCAACAACTTGACTAACGCGGTTTTGCTGTAAATGCCAATGGCTGATTTCTTTTTGCCGAAGCCTTCGTAGATGCCGCCGTTTGATTCGCGTGAGAAGACGCGCACGGCAATTGTGTTTTTCTTGCCATATTGAATGAGCGAATCGGGAATCACATAAAGACGCGGCTCGAGGTCTTTGCCTGCCGTAACTTCGCCTGTGCGACCAATCAAAACGCCGTTGAAATAGGTTTCATCGACCGAAGCAATTTTTCCGAGTGCAAGTGTCAAGGTTCTTCCACTTGCATGTTGCGGAATGATGACGGACTTGCGATAGACGCCGAAGCCCGTGAAGCCTTCAAAGCCTTTTTGTTTATCCCACGCTTCGGGCACGTTCACGGTTTGCCAATTTGAATCGTCATAATCGCCAGAGAGCATTTGCGTCGATGTGGCTTGTTCGCCCGTAAGCAGTTTCCACTTGCCAGTGAGCGAGAGTTCAACCTCACGCACTTGCGCCGATAATGCTTGTGAAAACAGTTGAGCAAGAAGCCAGAACAGAACGGTAAGATTACTTCGCATTCGCTAACGGTTCAGATTTCTTTGAAGTCGATTTTTCAGGGGTATCTTTTTGAGCTAAGGTGTAACGCCCTTTGTAGAGAAACCAGTTTAACTCTGCACCTAAAAGAAAAAGAAGCGAATTTGTCCACATCCACAGAAGCATCGCGATGAGTTTGGCGAGCACGTCGTAGGCGCGCGTAAACTGCGCATTCTTGATGAAGTCGCCGAACCAAATCGTGAGCAATATCCATAGAAATGCCATCAGCATTGCGCCGGGCAACAGATTTTCCAACTTGTGCTGAATCCGCAAGGAATACTTGTAGACGATGAGCGTTGCAACGACAATGACGACGAAGGCGATTGGCAATCGCGCATATTGCACCACGTTTTTCAGCCATTTCATCTTGTATTTGTAGTAGAGCACTTGCTCGAGCTCCACGCCGAAAAGAAGCAAACTAAAAACCACCGTAAGCGCGACGCTCACCAGCAAGACGAGTTCAATGGCGATTTGCTGACGCTTCAAGAAATTGTAATCCGTCTTGACGCCGTAAATGCGTTCCATCGCTTTCATGACCGTCGTAAAAATTCCTGCCGCCGAAAACAGCGTGACAAAAATGCTCACTGTGAAAATTCCGCCCTGCCGCTCGGCAACGATTTTTTCAAGCGTCTTATCAATCGGGTTATAGATTTCTTTCGGAAGAATTTGTCCGATTAAATCCGAAAGCGTTGAGATGGCTTCGGGCGATTGAATGAGCGAGAGAAAACTGACGAAGAGAATGAGCGCGGGAAAGAGCGAAAGCGTGATGGAATACGCCATTTCAGAGGCAAGTCCGACACAGTCGTCGTCGTCAAAAATTTTTTTCAACAGGTTTTTCGTCGTCTCAAACCACTTCATCGGTGCTTACTTTTTGGCAATGTAAAGAATTGCAGTTTCAAAGGTCATGGTGTAATAGCGTGCCTGGCGAAAGCCCGCTCGTTTGAGGTAGGTCAAAAAGTCTTCGCCTTGTGGAAATGCGGCGACCGAGCGTGGCAGATAGTCGTAAGCGAAATCAGACTTGGTAAAGAGCGAGGCAATTTTCGGAAGTGCGTTTTTGAAATACCATTGATAAATGTTTTTGACCACGCTGTTACGCGGAATCATCGGTTCTAAAATTGCCGCCACGCCGTTTGGCTTCAAGACGCGATAAAATTCGTTCAAGCCTTGCTGTAAATCTTCGAAGTTTCTCGCGCCAAAGCCGGCTGTAACCGCATCGAAGGTTTCATTGGGGAATTTAAGCGATTCGGCTTCGCCAAGTTCGAAGCGAATGTTCGGCTGTTTGAGGCGAGCGCGTTTGAGCATCTCGTCGGAAAGGTCAATGCCGATGATTTCCGAATTTGGAATGCGCGAGAGCATGACGGCAAGGTCGCCTGTGCCGGTGGCAACGTCCAAAAGTTTCGGCGCGTGGCTTGACGGCAAGTTGGCTTTCACTTTGCGCATAGTTTGCCAACGCCAGTAAATATCCGTGCCGCCGCTAAGGAAGTGATTGAGAAAATCGTAAGTGGGCGCAATTTCATCGAACATCGCGCGAATCTTTTTTTGAGATTTCTCTTGCACTAAAGCGTCGGCTTTGGACGAGGTCGGGTTCATGTTGTTTGACTCTGCTTTCGTTTTTACTTCTTGCGGTAAACTGCTTCGGCATCGAATGTCATTTTATCGACAATCTGGAGCGAGAGATCGTCTTCGACTTTTCGGAAGAAGCATGATTGATAGCCCGTGTGGCACGCGCCGCCTTTTTGCGTGACTTTGAAGACGAGGGCGTCGCCGTCGCAATCGATTAAAATTTCTTTGACGTCTTGCCTGTTGCCCGATGTCGCGCCTTTGCGCCAGAGTTCTTTTCGGCTTCGACTCCAATAGCACATCTTGCGCTCTTTGAGCGTGATTTCCAAACTTTCACGGTTCATGTAGGCAAGCATCAACACTTTGCCGGTTTCAGCGTCTTGTGCAATGGCGGGCACGAGTCCGTCTTTATCAAATTTGACCGCGTCGAGAAGCAGTTCTGTTTGTGTGTTCATTTCCGTTGCGATTGTTTGAATGCTTGAATGAGTGAATCGAGTTCCGCGCTTTTCTTCACGCGTTTTGAGAGCGGAAAAAGCGCGTTTTTGTAAGAGAGAATTTGGCGTTTCTCCGTGTCAATTACAAGCGAAAGTTTGCCGACGTGTTCTCCTTCGCTTCCCGGAGATACGGCAAGCGTTTGCCCAATGCGCAAGGGTTTTTCGCGTGCTAAACGTTCATCGGTCGAGATGATGAGATGAATTTCAGGAAAGCGTTTGGCAAGCGAATGCTCCGCCTCGTAATCTTGCGAGCGCAAGAGAAGCACAATCAGATGCGGCTGTTCGTTTTTGATTTGGACGAGCGTTTTTGACAGTTCTTCTTCAACTGGAACGAGCCTGAGGTCGGCGCGATTTTCTTCGGGCAAATTTTGAAACGCGCTTTCCGAGAGCACACCTGTAACCGCAACACGCAAGCCTTCAAAGGCAAAGACTTGAAACGGTGGCGTGAGCCGTCGCCCGTCTTTATCGCGCAAGTTTGCCGATACCGTGTTGAGTCTCCGTCCGTTTTCCTTCCAAAAGTTCAACCCGTAAGAAAATTCTTGTTCGCCCAAGTTCATCAGGCTGTATGAGAGTTTTTCGGTGAGCGCGTAGAGCAGTTTTTCTTGTGCTTCGTTTTTGCGATAGGGCGACGAGAGATTGCCTGCGTCCAAGATGAGCGTGTTGCCGCTTTGATGTTGTTCAAAGATGGTTTTGCGCCGCGCCACGCCGCCAAGCCCGTCTTTTGAGCATGGACATTCTTCCAAATAGCCGTTGGTATTGGCAGTGTAAAGAATCGTGAGCGATTGCGTCGGCGATGATTGCGCCAAAATTTCCGTGCCACTCAACACGAGGCACATCGCGAGCACGTATTTCATCACGAATGATTGCAACTTGAAGCGGGACATTGCTACTTCATCAACAAGAGTTTTTTTGTTTCAGAAAATCCATTTGCGGTGAGCCGATAAAAATACACGCCGCTCGTTAAACCGTAGCGCGCGGCGTTGAAGCTGAAAGAATGTTGACCTGCGGATTGCACGCCGCTTGCAAGCGTTGCGACTTTTCTGCCGAGCACATCGAAGATTTCAAGCCTCACATTGCCCGCCGTTGCAAGGTCGTAAGTGATAGTTGTTGTTGGATTAAACGGGTTCGGATAGTTTTGATGAAGCGTGAAGCGTTTGGGCATGGCAATTTCTTTTGGAAGCGCGAGCGAATTGCGGTCGTAGAGTTCGGTGCCGCCGCGTTGTGTGCCGATAAAGAGTTCTTTGATGCCGTCGGCGTTGATGTCCGCCCAGATTGGCGAAGCGTTTCCGCCAGCATCGAGCATTTGATATTGCTCGCTCTGCAAAGCGAATACGGGCATTTGGCCTGTTGCGGTGTTGCGGTAATGCGCAACCCAGCCTTCGCTTCCGCCGACGAAGAGTTGCGCAATTCCATTTTCTTCGATGAGACACGGCGACGCATTCGCGGCAAAGTTGGGCAGACGCACCAGCGCGTTGCTCACAAGCACAAACGTCGGGTTCTGCGCCGTGCCGGTGTTGCGATAGAGTTCCACATTGCCGTCGCTGTCGCCAATGAAGAGATCGAAGTCGCCATCGCCATCAATGTCGTAAAAGAAGGGCGAAGCGGCTTGACCGACGTTAATTGAACTTGTTGGAGTAAAAGATTGCTCTTCAAACATTGGCGAAGTTGGCGTGCCGATATTGCGAAAGAAGCGCAAGCGTCCGATGAAAAATCGTCCAACGAATAAATCCAAATCGCCGTCGCCGTCAATGTCGACAAGTGCGGGCGCGACGGGGTCGGTATCGGCAACGAGGAAGGTTTTGCTTTGAAGCGTCCATTCGGGTGAAGTCGGCGTGCCAGTGTTTAGGTAGAAGGCGATTTCACCGTCGCTGTTTCCAATGAGCAAATCCAACATGCCGTCGCCGTTCAAATCGCCGAGCGCAGGTTTTGCGTTAAGCCCGACATCGAGGGGCGCGAGAAATTCGTCCGTTTCTTTGACAAAGTTGTATGCGGTTGGCGTGCCGATGTTGCGAAAGAAGATGAAGTCGTGTTTGGATTGTCGGACGCTTAAACTCGACACAAAGAGGTCTAAATCGCCATCGCTGTCGTAGTCAAGCGTTTGTGCCAAATTGAATCCGCGCGTTTCCAACAGTTTGAGCGAAGGAAAATGTTGCGCGCCGAGTTCGAACTGTGGCGATGTTGGCGTGCCGATATTGCGGAAGTAGTAGAGGCTTCGTTCGATGAAATCGCCGAAGAGCAAATCGAGCGTGCCGTTTCCGTCGAGGTCGCCGAAAGAAAGCGCGCTCGCACCGTGCTCGAGGGCTTCGGTAGTTCTGGACGCGCCATGTTCAGCACGGCGGTTGCAGTTATCGACGAAAACGGTATCGGCGAGGGCGCGAATACAGCCAAATTCACTTGTTACGAATTGCCAGCGCAGGGTATCGCTCGTAGAAATGTTTTTGTAGAAGTTAATCGTGCCGATGGAATTTCCTGAAAGCAGGTCGGACTTGCCGTCGCCGTCAATATCAGCAATGACGGGAATCGAGAGACTTTCGACGATGATAGGGCGATTTTGTTGGTCGCGAAGCGTGTCTTGAAAGCGCGAGAACTGTGGCGACGTCGCCGTGCCGACATTGCGATAATAACTCGCCGACCCCGCCGCCTCTTTGAGCAAATCTACTTTGCCATCGCTGTCGAAATCGTGGAAACGAAACCAATCAAGGATTGGCGGAAGAAATGCCGTGTTTGGTTCGAGCCTGAAACTTGGCGCGCCTACTTCGCCTATGTTTTTGAAGAAGAGAATTTTGCCGTCGCCGTTGAGCAGGAGCAAATCGGGCTTGTTCGGAGAGGTGAGCGGAACGAATTGAAAGCGCGCATTTCCAATGCCACCCGAAAACGGCAACAAATGCGGCACGCCCGTTGAATCTTTCACCACAAATCCGTTGGGATTCCAATTCAGGCTCTGCGCTACCAGCGACGAGCACGAGACGAGCCAGAGCATCATGGCGAGTTTGAACGCCATAAGTTTGAACGAGTGAACTTTATTCATCGAAGACAATTTCGCGCGAATCAATCACGCTTCCGTATTGGCACAAGAGTTTGTTATGAATTGCCCCGTCTGAACCTTTAATGCGGACGGGACAGCCGTAGCAAATGCCGATTCCGCACCCCATCGTCGATTCAATCGAGACTTCGCATGGAATTTGGTGCGCATTGCAAAATTTGGAAAGCGCGTTGAGCATTGGGTTCGGTCCGCACGCAAACACACGCATGCGTTTGCTTTGAAGCGACGGCAAGAGTTCGGCAAAGAGCGAGACGACATTGCCCTTGAAGCCCGCCGAGCCGTCGTCAGTAGCAAGATGCACGTGGGTGAGGTATCGGGTTACAAGGTCTTCTGCCGTTCTTGCGCCAACGATGTTGAGCACCTCTTTGCCTTTTTGGCGCAAGGTTTCTTCGAGCATTGCCATTGGCGCAACGCCAATTCCGCCTGAAATCAAGATGCCGATGTCGAAGTCGTCTTTGTCGTAGCCGAAGGTGTTGCCAAGTGGCGCCAGCGTTTGCAGGGTTTCTCCCACTTTGATGTCGTAGAGTCGTTTTGTGCCAATGCCGACGACTTTGCTCATGATTTCAATCTGCTCGCCCACAACGCGATGAATGCTGAACGGACGGCGCAACAGCGGAAAGAGCGAGTCGCTCACTCGGATTTCCATAAACTGCCCTGCTTTGAATCGGGCGGCGACTTCGGGCGCGTGTAGCCTTACAACATTGATGCTCGGCGTCAGTTGCTCGTTTGACACCACTTTCAGCGGAAGGTCAAGAATCTCAATGTCGGTTTCGGTGTGCATAGATTTGTTAAACTTGTTGTTGGATTAAATTTTACCGTCGGGCTTTTGGTCATTCGGTTCTCTTTCAAGAATATCTTCGCCCTTGATGGGTGGGTTGGGTTGAATTGGTTCTTCGTCTTTTCTTGCGCCTTTATTTTTCTCACGGTTTTTCTCGAATGGGTTTTTCTTGGGCTGTTTATCGGGCAGGTCTTTCGGCGCGGCGGGTTGCGGAGATTGGAGTTGTAGCGAGTCGGTCGGAGTGGCTTTTGCCGTCGTATCGGCAAGCGCGGCGAGCGAATCGCGCATGGCTTTTTCGGCTTGCAAGGTTGGCTCAATAAACTTTGCTTCTTCGGATTCGGGATAGAGCGACGCTAAGAGTTTGTATTGCGAGAGTGCGGAATCGGGACGCGAGAATTTTTCATAGAGCAAAAATGCGCTGGCAAGCAGTGCCTTCGGGCGAAGGTCAGATGTTGGAAATTGCTTGTAAAGTGAATCCAGCGCGCGAAGTGCCTGTTCATAACGATTGCTATCCATCAGCGCGAATGCTTGTAAATACAGGGCTCTATCGGGCTTTATGCTTTCTTCAACGAGCGGCATTCCATAATACTCGCGAATGCGATTCGCGTATCGGCTGTTCGGGTAAGAAGCCAGAATGACGCGATAGAGCGAATCCATGTTCTCTTCTTTATTGATTGTGCGATAAACGTCGGCGATGGAAAAAAGCAATGGCACTTTGGCGTTTTCCACTTGTCGTTTTAGTGTGTCGGAGAGGTTGAAAATCGTGTTGAAACTGTATTGAAACGCGCGCTCATACCATAGAATCGCTGAATCGGGCATTGGCAAGGTAAGGTGATAGAAGTTTCCGATGGCGGTGGTTCTATCCAAGAAATCTTTGTGATACTTGATGAATGTGGCGGTGTCGCGTGCGGGTGCAAGGGTGAATTTTTGTCGGCGTTTTTGCTCGACTGTGCCACCAGCGGTTTCAGCGAAAACGTCGCGACCGCCCAACGCCAGCGTGATGCTTCGCCGATACTCTTTGCGCAAGCGTCGGGTCAAGGCATTGCTTTCAGCGTCGTTGCTTGCAACGGCGGCGGAATCAATTTTCTTCGTCGTGTCTTTTTCAAGCGGTTTCAAAATGCCGAGTTTGAGAACGCTATCGATGACGGCGTGTTCATCGTAGAGGCTTAAAATTTTATCCATCTTCGCGAAAGCCTCTTCGGCAAGTTCTTTGATTTCGCCTTGTGAATACTCAATGCGCGAACTGTCATAGAAGGCACGCGCCATTTCAAAGTCAAAGGTGATTTCTTGTTTGATGCGTCCGAGTTGGTAGTAGCTTTTTGCAGAGGCTTCGGTTTTTTTAGCGCGGCGAATAATCTCGATGTAAAGGTCAATGGCTTTGCCCAAGCGGTCTTGCTCGACGAAGCACTCGGCGAGTTCGTAGCGAATTTCGGCGAACTTGACGAAGTTCTTATCGTCGTCAAGCATTCTTTGTAATCGCTTTTCGGCTTCTTTGACCTTGCCTTGTTTGCGCAAATCGATGGCGTAGTTGAGTTGTGCGGCGTAAAGCACTTCGTAGACGGGCGGGTCTAAATCAATGACGATTTGATAAGCGCGAGCGGCATCGCGAAATCGCCCCAGACGGTCGTAAATTTTTGCCAGCGTAAAAGCGGCACGCGATTTTAAGTTTTCATCTTTGACAAGGCGCAAGCCTTTCTCGATTTCTTCCGCCGCTTCTTCCCACTTTTCATCTTTAATCGCCAATTCCGCAAGGGCGAAATAAGCATCGGCTCTCACCAAGTCGCTCGTTTTTCTTGACGCAATCACCGACCCCAGCACCGACTTTGCCTCTTCGCTTTGTTGCAGTTGCACTAATGTTCTGCCATACCAAAATGTTGCTTCATCGATTACATCGCTGTCGGGATAGTTCGTGATGATTTCTTTGAACTTGCGCTCCGCTGCTTCCAAACTTTTCAAGTGAAAATACGCCTTGCCCATCAAGAGTAGGGCGTTATCGGCAAGCGCGCTGACGGGGTGCGCGGTAAGCACGATGGATGTTTTTTTAACGACGCGCTCGAAGAACTGCTTTCCTGATGCTGCACTTTCAATCGAGGGGAAAATTTCCAACGGCGCGTCTTTATCGTATTTGAGCGAGCCTTCAATCGCCCGTATGCCGCGCTGGTATTCAAGACGTGCATTGTAATAGGCATTGAAAAACGCCGTGAAGTTGTGGTAGGCTTTCCCAACGAAACTGTCATCGTCGCGCGCACACGACGCAACGAAAAACGCCACACACGCAAGCGGCAGTATGAAAAACTTTTGACGAATCAAATTCACCTTTCGTGTTCAAATTGCATTCGAACAAGGGCGACAAAATAACCAATCATGCAGAACGAAGAATGGGCTGAACATGTAACCCGTTCAATCACAGGCTTCTGCAACTCAAAGTCGAGCTCAATTCAATTTCGTCCAGCCGCGCCGATTGAAATCGTAATAAATCCCAGCCGCCGCGCCTATGCCAATTGCAAACAGCACCGCGCCATGAAGCCACTGCCCGAAAATCATTTTCCCGATGCCGAACAAGAACGCATACACCAGCACGACGCCCAAAAACCAATTCAAGAACAGCGAAAAATAACCGCCGTCAGATTTGACTTCGGGAAGCAAGTCAGAAATCGGTTTCCAGAACAAACCGCCGACGCGCGTGCGACGATAAAAATTCTTCAAATGCTCTACACTTTCAGGCGGTGTTAGGAAGGTTACGCCAAGCACTACGGCAATCGTGAAGCCAACAATGTAGAAGAGCGATTCGGGAAATTGCACCTCGGTGAAGGCGTAGAGGTATGTATAAGCCACAAACGGCGCAATCATCGAGGCGATTTCCGACCATGCATTCAGCCGCCACCAAAACCACCGCAGAATCAAGACGAAGCCGACACCTGCACCACATTGCAACATAAACGACCACGCGCCTTCAATCGTCTTGAGCACAAAAAAGGTAATCACAAGCGAGATGACCATCACAAGCAAGGTCAAGAGCCGCGACATGGCGACATAATGCGATTCGTCTTTTTCACGCGCAAGGAAGCGCTTGTAGAAGTCGTTCAAGAGGTAACTTGTGCCCCAGTTGAGATGCGTTGAGAGCGTCGACATATAGGCGGCAAGGAACGCGGCAATCAGCAACCCTTTCAAGCCGCTTGGCAAGATGTCGCGCATCACCATCACGAAGCCGTCTTCTTTTTGCTCCATCGGAAGCGTTGGGAACATGACGACGCTCACAAGCCCGACCAAAATCCAAGGCCAAGGGCGCACGCAGTAGTGCGCGATGATGAACCAGAGCGTTGCAAAGAGCGAGTGTTTTTCATCTTTCGCGCTCATCATGCGTTGAGCAATGTAGCCGCCGCCGCCCGGCTCTGCGCCCGGATACCAACTCGCCCACCACTGCACGCCAACAAAGGCGATGAACGCCCCCGCGCTAAGTGCGAAAACGCCGCCTGCATCTGCCGCCGGCGTTGAATCGGCAATGCGTGGCAGAAAACTGAACATCCAATCGGGCAGAATTTTCATCAAGCCGCCTTGCTCTGCAACCACAGGCTGATTGAGCGCAATGACCGCCAAAATCACACTGCCGAGCATCGCTATCACAAATTGAACGGCATCGGTAATGCTGACGCTCCACAATCCACCCAAGCCAGAATAAAGCGTAGTAAGCACCGCCAGCGCGAGAACGGCGAGCTCGGCATTCATCTCGGGCAACATAATTTTAATGATTTTATACATCGCCAAGTTCACCCAGCCGATAATGATGCAGTTCATCACTAATCCGTAATAAACGGCTTTGAATCCGCGTAGAAATCCAGCCGCGCGTCCGCTGTAACGCAGTTCGATGAACTCGAGGTCGGTGAGGATTTGCGCCCGTCGCCATAACCGCGCGAAGAAAAACACCGTGAGCATGCCGCCGAAGACGAATGACCACCAAATCCAATTTCCGGCAATGCCGTTTTTGGCGACCATGCCCGCCACAGCAAGCGGCGTATCGGCGGCGAAGGTTGTTGCCACCATGCCTGTGCCCGCAATCCACCACGGCAATTTTCTGCCAGAAAGAAAAAACTCCGTCGTGCTTTCGGAAGCACGTTGGCGATACCAAATTCCAACAAGAAAACTGAAAAGAAGGTAAAGGAAAATGATGCTGAAATCGAGCAGTGATAGGTTCATGCGGCGATTGCGTTTTGCTGACGAGCACGTTTAAGTTCGGCAATTTATTCGCAACGCCTCAATTCGTCAAAACGCCGTGCGGAACTGCGCGAGAAAATGCCGTATCGCCCATTGCACGCCGCACGGTATTATCGACAGATTCGCTTTCCGTTTAGGAAAAGTCATGGTGAGGTCTTGTTCCCTCTGCTTTTGGGAACAGGGTGAGTTGATATGAACGACGGTTTTGGAGTGGGCAGAAAGTTTGAAAATGAAACACGGATTTTACGGATTGAACGGGTGTTCGCGGATTTCTTAACCTCACCCTGTCTGCACCTCACCCTGTCCCGACTTTGTCGGGACGTCCCTCTCCTTTTAAGGAGAGGGTCAGGGTGAGGTCAATCGGTGTTCTCGCTTGAAGTTCCCTCTTCCTTTTAGGCGCGAGTTAGGGTGAGGTCCAATCCACAATCCGCACTCCAAAAATGCGTTCACGATTTACTGGCTGAAATCGTCCCAGCGCGACATTTGCCAAGGGGCGGTGGGGGCGTTTCGGGTGAGAATCAATCGGGCTTGTCCTTGAAGTTCTTGTGTGTTGGTCGCACTGAATCCGAATCGGAGGAAGAAGGTGCGCCAGACTTCGGCTTGCAGGCTGTCGTCGTTTCCGCTTTGAAAGACGACGCTGTTCCATTGCAGATCGAGAAGTTCGGAGTTGCGAAACAAGCCGTATGTGGTGCGCATCTCAACGTCGCGTGCCCAAGTTTCTTGGTTTTGGGTGTTGGTGAAAGTGAATTGGAAATTATCGGAGACGAGCTTGCCGTAGAGCGTCGTGTCGCGCGTGAGGTAAGCGAAGCGAAAGGTTTGAAAGAAGCCTTCAATGGTGCGCAAGTCGCCGATGCCTGCGCCGGTGCGATTGCTCTTATCCAACGCTGGCGCAAATGGATTGGCACAACTTTCCATAAGCACAGCGAAAAAACTTGCCGAAAGCAAGATGAATAAACCGCCTTTCATCGCTCTAAAAAGTAAGTTTTGAACGCCGCGAGCTCTTTCATTTCTTGTTCAACGAAGCGCGTGAAAAGTGGCTCGCCCACTTGCGACCTCAACGCGGAGATGCCCACATCAATCAATCGGATACCGTTATCGGTGAGAAAAATGTTGTCATATCTCTCGCCCGAAACGCCGGAAGGGCGCGCCAAGTCGCGATGCACAAACCCACTTCGGTGAAGCGCGCGAAGTTCATCTTCAAACACATCGAAATACAACTCGCGTTTCTCGACCTCAATCGCGCGAAAGTCCAACGGGTATAATCGCTCCATAACGAGCATTTCAGAGTCGCCATAGACATCAAGCCGAATGAAGCGCACGACTAATCCATTGATGGCGTTGGCAAACTTCATCTTTTCGGCTTCCGAGCCGATGTCGGAGCGCGTATCGCTGTCAAAAATTTTTCCAACTTCGGATTCAGAAATCGCAATCACACGATTGTTGTTGCCTTTGGAAAGCTGTTTCGGATAACGCGCCATCAATTAATCAACAAGCGTTTAAGTTCGCTGAGCGTGAATGGATTTTCCCTTCGAAAATCGCGCCACGATTCGATATACCAAAATCCCTGTTCCGATTGCTTGATGATGAGTTGCGACTGCCCTTCGCACAAGGCTTCAAGCTTGGGATTGAGGTAGGCGGCTTGCAAGCGATAGACAATGGCGAGTTGTTGCTCTTGTTGCGAGACGATAAGCCGCTCTGTAACCGTAAGTGTGAAGGTCGGCGAAGTTCGCGGTGCAACTTGGTTGCGGAAGTTTTCAAAAAAACGTCGCTCGGAAAAAATATCCCAATTTGCAAAAAGCCCTGCCGCTTGTGCCGCCGTTTCAGGCGTGGGAATGAATATGAAGTTAATACCGACGAGGTTGTCGGTGGTCGGAACGGGCGAAAACGAGCGCGTGTAATCAATCGGGTTGAGCGAAGCAAACGCATTGCTCAAGTTGACGAAGAGAATCTCGGGCGTGGTTGGGGCTTGCCACAGAAATTGACCCCCGCCGCTTGTTGGCGGTTCTGGCTCGCGCGGTGTGAAAAGGTTGCACGCGTTCAAACAAGTTGCAACGATGAAGAGCCCGATGAATTTCATTTGACCATCGCGATTAAAGTATATTCGCCCCTCAAAAATTTAACGCATTACCATGCCGATAGAAATCCGAGAAGCCAAAAGCAAAAAAGAGATTCGAGAGTATATCAAATTTGCGTGGAAAATTTATCGACGCAATCCTGAACTGAACAAATACTGGGTGCCGCATCCGATTGCCGACTACGAAAAAACCCTCGATACCTCGCGCTATCCGTTTTGGGAACATGCCGAGCGTGCGTGCTTGACGGCTTGGAAATCAGGCGAGATGGTCGGCACAATTACCGCAACGGTGAATTATCGGCACAACGAAGTGCATCGCGATAAAGTCGGCTTTTGGGGATTCTTTGAGTGCATCAACGATGTCGAGGTTTCAACGGCATTATTTGATGCGGCAAAAGCATGGCTTTCCGCCAAAGGTTTGAACGCAATGCGCGGACCGATTTCGCCCTCGATGAACGACCAACTCGGCATGCTCGTCAAAGGCTACGACTCGCCACCCGTATTTCTAATGACCTATAACCCGCCATATTATCACGACCTCTGCAAGCAGTATGGATTTGAAGTCGTTCAAGAACTCGTCGCCTTCATTGTCGACCAGACCACGATTGATTATCCGCGACTCAAACGCCTCGCCGATAGCCTAACGACACGCTACAAGGTTAAATTGCGCAAGGTGCAACTCAAACGCTGGCAGGACGAGGCGAAGATTCTCTTCAAACTCTACAACGCCGCGTGGGAAAAAAACTGGGGTTTTGTGCCGTTCACAGAGAAATCATTTATGGGGCTGTGTGCCGACTTGCGCCAAATCGCTGATGAAGATTTGCTCTACATTTTGGAGAATGAAAAAGGCGAGCCAATCGGCTGTTCGATTTCACTGCCCGATGTGAATGTCGCACTCAAACACGTCAATGGCAATCCCTTCACGCCGCTGGGACTTCTGAAATTTCTGTGGTATTCCCGCAAAATTAAAACGCTTCGCACCATCATCATGGGTGTTTTGCCAGAGTATCGCAATCGAGGGTTGGATAGTATTTTTCATGCGGCAACAATTGAAAACGGATTAAGAAAAGGTTTCACGAGGGCGGAACTTTCGTGGGTGCTCAAAAGCAACACACAAATGATGAAACTCGGCGAAGCTATCGGCGGCAAAGCCTACAAAGAATATCTCATCTACGAAAAGCCGATTTAAAGCGCGGGAAACGACTACGCCCTGAAAAGCATTTCCAACTGTGAAATCATCGATAACGCTTAAACCAAAATTTCTATGGCGAACATTACTGAACGTCAAGTGCTGGACGCACTTCGCAATGTCATTGAGCCCGATTTGGGACGCGACATCGTCTCGCTGAATATGGTCAAAGATATTCGCATATCAGGTGCAGACATTGCTTTTACCGTTGTGCTCACAACGCCCGCGTGTCCGCTCAAAGACCTCATCAAAAACGCGTGTATCAACGCTATTCGGCATTTTATCAAGGAAGCCAAAGAAGTAACAGTTGAAATGACCGCAAATGTAACCACATCGAATCCGACGGCGAATCAGGCGGGCAATCCACTGGCGAAGGTGAAAAATCTCATCGCCGTTGGCTCGGGCAAAGGTGGCGTGGGCAAGTCGACGGTCGCCGTCAATCTTGCCGTTGCGCTTGCCAAACTCGGTGCGAAAGTCGGGCTGATTGATGCCGACATTTACGGACCGTCCATTCCCACCATGTTCGGCTTGAAAGATGAAAAGCCCGCCGTTATGGGCAAAACTTTAATTCCGATTGAGAAATACGGCGTAAAGATGATTTCCATCGGATTTTTGGTCGATGCGAAAACGGCGGTCGTCTGGCGCGGACCGATGATTTCATCGGCACTGCGTCAATTCATGAGCGATGTAGCGTGGAACGAACTTGACTATCTCATTTTCGATCTTCCGCCGGGAACGGGCGACATTCAACTTACCTTGACGCAATCGGTGCCGCTGACGGGCGCGGTCGTCGTTACAACGCCGCAAGACGTCGCGCTGGCTGATGTCATCAAAGCCGTTGCCATGTTTGAAACCGTCAAAGTGCCGATTCTCGGCGTGGTTGAAAACATGAGTTACTATCTTTTGCCCGATGGCACAAAAGAATACATTTTCGGCGAAGGCGGCGGTGCACGGCTCGCGGCAGAGTATAACCTGCCTTTTTTGGGCGAAATCCCGCTCGGCAAGGAAGTCCGACAAGGCGGCGACGAAGGCGTGCCCATCGTCATTCGCAATCCTGAATCCGAACAAGCCAAACTCTTCGTGCAAGTTGCCGAAAAACTCGCCCAGCAAATCGCCATCTACAATGCTGGTAAAGTCTCGCAAAAAGTCGAGATTGAATTGTGATGAGAATTTTCTACCTTGAAAAAAATTTTTTTCAACCTTAAAGAAAGGAAGTGGTTATGCCAGAGCAAACCGAACTTATGCAAAACGACGCAACAACCGCGCAAGAGCCATATTTGGACAAGAGCGACCCGCTCTACATCAAAGTGCAAGAAGCATTAGATATGGTGCGCCCATACTTGCAATCGGACGGCGGCGATGCTGAACTCATCGGAATTCGCGCCGATAAATCCGTCGACCTGCGTCTTGTCGGTGCGTGCGGCTCGTGCCCGATGTCGACCATGACCTTGCGCGCCGGCGTCGAGCAAGCCATCAAGCGCGCCGTTCCCGAAGTAACGCGCGTCGAAGCCATCATGTAAGTTCTGAACATGTCAGATGTGAAAAGGCTCAAGAAATTGAGCCTTTTTTATTGGTGAAAACGTCGCTGTGAAGCGTTACAGCGTAGCAGAGGAAATCGTGAAGAAGAGTTGCGGCGCGCGCGTTTGCGAGAGCCGCAACGTAAAGTCGGTTCGAAGAATGATGAGAATTTGGTTTAAGCCGAAGCCGACTTCGTAATACCACTTTTCGCTCGTCAGCGTGGTGCTGGGAAGCGTGGTGCGCGTGTAGTTCAAGGTGCGTTCTGAAAACTCCGACCAACCAATTCCGCCGAGAAAGATGAACTCGATGCCGAAAGAAGCAATGTTGGGAATGCGAAACACGCCGGGAATAATTTCGCCGAAATTATGCTCAAGCGAGAGCGCGAAAAATTTATCGCCGTAGAACTCTTTAACCTGCATGCCACGAAAGACGCCTGCGCTTGCCGAGGCCGTGCCACCAACTGCAGACTCCAAACTGAAAAAGCGTTGCGGCGGCACGTCGCCCGTCGAGTAACCACCACTTAACCGCATATCTAATCGCCACAACGGAAGCGTGCGCGTGCGCCAAAGCAGTGCGACGAAATACTGCGTGAAATCAAAGTCGCTGGCAATTAGGCTCGGCTTAGAAAATTCGCCCTTGATTTGAAATCCAAAATTGGCAATGCGCCGAATCGGACTGTAATTGATTTGAGCATCGAAGCCGAAGGAGCGCATCACACCGTTGAAGATGGCGGGGTTTTCGCGAAAGACGCGGTCGCCGCCAAAAAAGGCAAAAGTAGCATTGGTTTGCGCGGTGGTTTGCAGTTCGTTTCGGAAAAAGAGTTTGAAAATTGTGGGGTGCAGAAAGTCGTCGCGCTGAATGTAGATGAGTTGCCCGAACCCGAGTTCGCCCGAAAGTTCAAAGCCGTCGGCGTAGTAATAGTCGCCATAGTCGTTTTTGTTCAGAAGCGAAAGCGTGGTGATGAGCGGCGCACGGACAACGAAGGGATTATCGCGCCGAAGAAGCAAGCGATACGCTTTAGCGTTGAGAAACATATCTTCTTGCTCGCGAAGAATATAGCGAAGCCTGATGTCGTAATTGCCGCGCTTGTCGGAAAAGCCGTAGCCGAAGGCGGCACTGGCGTCGAGGCGTTCCCAAAATTGCTCTTCCAATCCCAATCCGAGATACGCGCCTTGCACGCGATTGTAGTGGAAAAGGTCATCAATGCCCGTGAACGGCTTGGTGTTCAGAAATCGAATCGCGCGAGAGATGGGCGCAATCAAGCGATTGAAGAACACAATACCAATAGACGAATCAGGGTTATCCTGTGCGATTTCAATGGCGCGGTAAGCATATTCTTCTTCTTTGCGAAGCGGAAGCACGGCGTTTGTGCCCCAGTAAGAAGAATCAAGCACATCGGCAGTTTTACTGATGTCGACGCGTCGGCGCGAAAAGAGCACGTCAGGATAATGTTCGTTGAAGTGGTAATCATATGCAACGGTTTCAATATCGAGGTCAATGCGCGGCGCAATCACAAAAAGCACGGTGGCTTCAGCAGAAGTTTGAATTTGCATTCCGACGGGCATCACATAAAAATTCTCGAACTCGTCAAATTGCTGGCGATAAACAAGTGCCGCGTCAAACGGTAATCGCACCGCGCGGTTCGGCTTCATTTCAAGTTGCAGGGGAATATGCTTATCCATATCCATATCTACATAGCCCTCGAAGAGTTTGCGCTGGTTGGTCTTCGGCTTGAAGAAAAGGCGACGAATGAATCGTGAAGAATCCGACCCAATGCGCTTGCCAAGTGTGAAGTCGTAAAAGTCCAAGGCATCGGGGTGAAAGGGCGTGGCAACATCTTGATTGAGCAGTTCAATGTAATCGTCGTAAGCGTTGAGGTTCGTGCCGAAGACGACGAAGTTTGCCGATTGTGGCACATTGGCACTTTGTCGGCGTTGAATAATCTGGTTGTAATACTTGTCTGGCTTTTTGTAATAGCCTTTGGAGTAGGATTCGAAGATGGAAACGATGGTTGTATCCTTGTTGCCCATTGAGCGGTTCGCCGTGCTGGAATCGGTGCTGGCGACAAACTTCGTGTAGAGGGTGTAGCGATAACTCTGAAGCAACTCCTGCTGACGCTTCTTGCGCTTCAAGGCTTCTCTGATGAGCGTAACGCCCGGGTCTTCGGCAAAGACAGCAACTTCCTCGGTGCCGTAGGTCGGGGCTTTTAAGACGACTTTTATCGTCTGGTCGCTTTCGCTCAAATCCACTTCGACTTTTTCAGTTTCGTAGCCGACCATTGAAAACGAAAGCGTGTATTTGCCTGAAACGAGCGTGAGTTGAAACCTGCCGTCAATACTGGTGAGCGTGCCGACTTTCTTTCCCAGCACTTTCACCTTTACCGCACGCAGCGGTTGATGATCCTCGCCATCAATCACAATGCCTGACACCACGCGCAACTTACGCGTCGACTCCTGCGCCAACAGCGTGCTATGCAAGGAAAACAGAAGGAAGAAAAGTGCAATACAGATGCGAGAACAGTGCATAAATCTTGAAATCATCAGACGAAGTGATGTTGGTCGCAAAAGCAAAAATAATGCTCAAAAGGTGTTCGTTTCTCGCAAGCAAATGCTGAACAAAGGTTGGTTTTGAGGCAAATATCGTAGTGCTAAATAAACAACATTTCGCTGAAAATCAATGCCGCTTTTTGACCGATGCGCCATGTTCCCCTAAACTTTCTTACATTTGCGCCCTCAAAAAACACGGACTCATACGGACTCATGAACTGTATTCAAACGCCGATTCCAGACCTGCTTTTGATTGAGCCAAAGGTCTTTTCCGACGCACGCGGATTTTTCTACGAGAGTTACAACCAAAAAACCTTTGCATCGTTTGGCATCACCGCAACCTTCGTTCAGGACAACATCAGCCGTTCAACGAAAGGCGTTCTGCGCGGCTTGCACTATCAACTTGCGCCGTTTGCACAAGCCAAATTGGTCAGTGTTTCCATTGGTGCTGTCTTCGATGTGGTCGTTGATATTCGACGCGGCTCGCCGACGTTTGGCAAGTGGTTCGGCGTCGAACTCTCGGAAGAAAACAAGCGCATGCTGTATGTGCCCGAAGGATTTGCACACGGCTTTCAGGTGCTTTCCGATGTCGCCGAATTTCGCTACAAAGTTACTAACTTCTACACGCCGTCAGCCGATAGGGGAATTTTATGGAACGACCCTGCCATCGGAATTGAGTGGCGCAATCTCGGCATTGAGCCGATTTTATCCGAGAAAGACCGAAACGCAAAACCGCTTCACGAAGCGGAAATCAACTTTAGCCTTTCATCAACTTTAGCTTTCAAAAACGACTATGAATACCGAGAAACTTCCTGTTCACGATTTTGACCACCTCGAGTTCTATGTCGGCAACGCCAAACAAGCGGCGTTCTTCTACAAGCAAGCGATGGGCTTTGAACTTGTGGGCTACTGCGGTCCTGAAACCGGCGTGCGCGACCGCGCCTCCTACCTCATGCAGCAAGGCAAAATTCGATTTGTGCTCACTTCGCCAATGCACTCCGATTCGTTCATCGCCGAGCATCTCAAAAAACATGGCGACGGGGTGCGCGATATTGCCTTTGAAACTGATGACGCAACCAAGTGCTACGAGTTAGCCATCAAGCGCGGCGCAATCGGCGTTCAAGAACCAACCGTCCTCAAAGATGAATACGGCGTCGTCGTTAAATCCGCCGTTCAAACTTACGGCGACACCATTCATTCGTTCATCGAACGCAAGGATTACAAAGGAATTTTTCTTCCGCCATTTGTGCCGAAAGCACACATGAATGGCGTGTCGCGCCGCCCCATGCTCGCGGCGATTGACCACATCGTCGGCAATGTGAATTGGAACGACATGCAAAAGTGGGTCAAGTTCTATCACGATATTTTTGACTTCCATCAGTTTCAAAGTTTTGACGACAAAGACATCTCAACCGAATACACTGCGCTGCGCTCTGTGGTCGTTGCTAATGAAAGCGAGCGCATCAAAATGCCTATCAACGAGCCCGCCGAAGGCAAGAAGAAATCGCAGATTGAAGAATATGTTGAGTTCTACGAAAGCGCAGGTGTCCAGCACGTCGCGATGCTCACCGACGACATCATCACAACCGTCGCTACAATGCGCGAGCGTGGGGTTGAGTTTATTTCCGTGCCTGATGCGTATTACAAAATGCTCCCAGAACGCGTCGGCGCAATCAAAGAAGACCTCGCCGCACTCAAAGCGCAAAACATCTTGGTCGACAAAGACGAGCACGGCTATATGCTTCAAATTTTCACCAAGCCCGTCGAAGACCGCCCAACGCTCTTCTTTGAAATTATTCAACGACGCGGCGGCAGAGGATTCGGCAAAGGCAATTTCAAAGCCCTCTTCGAAGCCATTGAGCGCGACCAAGCCCTTCGCGGAAACTTGTAATGAAGCCTATTCGCTTGACGAAGCACGCTACCGATAGATGTCTTTCGCGGGGAGCAACATTTCAAGAAGTGGAACAAGCAATTCGAGAAGGAGTTAGAGAACCTGTAAAAGCAAATCGACAGTCGAGCAAAATGAATTTCGTCTTCAATGATTATTGGGGAAATGGTTTTTATCCGATAAAACAAGTCGCGCCAGTTTTTGTTGAAGAGACAAATGAGATTGTCGTGATTACCGGTTACACTTATACTTTTGAAAAAAATTTTGAAAAAATATGGGTCGTGCTATTAAAGTGTGTTTCATTCTGACACAGCGTCGAAGCTCACCCTGTCCCGACTTTGCCCCGGGACGTCCCTCTCCTTTTGAAGGAGCGGGAAAGATTCCGCAACGCACAAGCAAGGGTGAGGTCGTTCCACTTCATCGCTAAAATGACAAACATAAGATTGTTACACGACTAAAATATGCGAGTGAAATATGACCACGAAGCGGACGCGCTCTACATCGAGCTTATTGAGGATGCAAAAGTCACGCGAACCGTTCAGTTGAGCCAAGAAATTGCATTAGACTTCGGTCTTGGAGAAAAGCTGATTGGGATTGAAGTTTTGGACGCTAAAACGACCGTAGGAAACGGAAACGTCCCGAAAGTTTTGCTGGAAAATCTGATGAGTGAGCAGGGTCAAGCCCGTCGCGGAAACTTGTAACGAATCCGTGAACCCTTTTTTCAACAAGCGTCGTAGACGCGGGGCATTTTAAGTTCAAGTCTAATTTTTTCAACATCAATTCAATTCAAAGATGAAACGCACTGCCATTTTCACCATTTTGCTTGTGCTCATCGTTGTCGCTTCGGGCTTCCTATTGATGAGCACATTGACTTCAAGCGCGACACCGCCGCAACCCCTCGTTGCAACAGACGGCAAAAAGGCACCTGACTTTACGCTCACCACCACTGACGGCAAAACCCTGAAACTTTCCGACTTCAAAGGCAAAGGCGTGATTGTGAATTTTTGGGCAACATGGTGCCCGCCCTGCCGCGCCGAAATTCCCGATATGGTCGAGCTTCAAAAAGAATATGAAAGCAAAGGCTTCTCGTTTATCGGGATTGCCGTGAGCGACCAAGAAGAAAAAGTCAAAGCCTTTGTGGAGTCACAAAAAATGAACTACCCAGTGGCAATGGGCACGCCCGAACTCGCCATGAGCTACGGCAAATTCACCAAAGAAGGCACAATTCGCGGCATTCCAACCTCGTTTGTCATTAACGGCAAGGGCGAAATTGTCGACTACTTCGTGGGCGGTCGCGATAAAGCCAACTTCGCCGAAGCCATTAAAAAAGCCCTTGCGAATTGACGACACGAAATTTCATCGTATTTTGAAATGATGTCGCACACGCGATAGTTATTGGGAACGCCGACACATCTTCGGCGTTTCTTTTTTGACTGAACCCATTTCACAATTCAATGCAAAGCCTTGCCTCGCTCAATAAATACTTGTGGCGGTATCGATACAGCCTCGCGCTTGGAATCGTGTGGGTGCTCTTGACGAACTTCTGCATCGTCTATGCGCCGAAGTTCATCGGACAAGCGATTGACACCATGAAAGGCGACTACACGATGGAGGAGATTGCGCAAGATGTCGGATTGGCGGTGCTCTTTTCGGCATTGGGCGGATTTTTTCTCTTCTGCGTGCGGCAGACGATTATCGTGGTCTCTCGCAAAATTGAATACGATTTGAAGAATGATTTTTACGCGCACTTGCAAACGCTTTCGCTGAACTTTTTCAAATCGAACAGCACGGGCGATTTGATGTCGCGCGCGACCAATGATTTGAACGCCGTGCGCAACTATCTCGGTCCGGGCATTATGTATTCGCTCAATACGGCGTTTCGCTTGGTCTTCGCGCTCTCGGCGATGATTGCGATGTCGCCAGAACTCACCTTTTTCGCGCTTCTGCCTGCACCGCTTTTGAGCTACGGTGTGTATCGCATTGGGAAAATGATTCATCATCAAAGTCAAGAGTTGCAAGAGCGATATGCGCGCATTACGACGAAGGTGCAAGAAAATTTATCGGGCATTCGCGTCGTTAAAGCCTACACGCGCGAAGAAAGCGAAATCGAACACTTCGAGAAACTCAATCAAGACTACTACGAGAAGAATCTCACACTTGCCAAATTGCAAGCCGTATTTTATCCGCTGATGTCGGGCTTAGTCGGCGTCTCGGTGATTTTGACGATTTGGATAGGTGGCGAAATGGTGATTGCAGGGCAAATGACGATTGGAGAAATTACGCAGTTTCTCATTTATGTGGCTTCGCTTTCGTGGCCTTTGATTTCAATTGGCTGGGTTACGAACATCATTCAGCGCGCTGCCGCCTCGCAAATTCGCTTGAACGCGATTTTCAATCTCACGCCTGAAATTCGCGATGGTGAAAACGTCAATCAGCAGATTACCAAACTTGAAGGCGAGATTGAGTTCCGGAACGTTTCTTTTGCGTATCCGTCAAATCCCGATAGGCTGGTGCTGAAAGAGATTTCGTTCAAGGTAGCGCGTGGCGCGAAGCTCGCGATTGTCGGTGCGACGGGGTCGGGCAAGTCGACGCTGGTAAATTTGATTCCGCGCATGATTGAAGCCACATCGGGCGAGATTTTCATCGACGGTATTCCGATTCGCACCATTGCGCTCAATGTGTTGCGCAAGCACATTGGATTCGTTCCGCAAGATTACTTTCTTTTTTCAGATACGATGCGTGGCAATATCGCCTTCGGCGCACTTGACGCAACCGACGACGAAGTTCGCCAAGCCGCTGAAATTGCTTGTATTCACGAAGATATTCAATCTTTCCCTGAACAATACAACACGATGATTGGCGAGCGTGGCATTACGCTTTCAGGCGGACAAAAACAGCGCACAGCGATTGCACGTGCTTTAATTCGCAAACCTTCAATCCTCATTCTCGACGATGCGCTCTCTGCCGTCGATACCAAAACCGAAGACAGCATTTTGCGCAATCTCAATACGGCAACACACACCATAACGACAATTCTCATTAGCCACCGCATTTCAACGGTGCGCAACGCCGATATGATTCTCGTTTTGGAAAATGGCGAAATCGTCGAACGCGGCTCGCACCAAGAACTTCTGGCACAACAGGGACGCTACGCTGACCTGTATCAAAAACAACTGCTCGAAGAAGAAATCTCTACCCTCGAGTAAGCGGCGTCGCCCATCAAAGAAGTTTGTTTTTAGCCCTTGCGCGCATTACCTTACTTCATCAACGCATTTCATCAACATTCATCAACAAAACGGAGGCGACGAAGTGAAAGACAAACTCTTCTTCAAAAAATCTATTCCTGAATTGCTTCAATCTTCCTTAGAGGGTGAGCATCAACTTCAACGCACGCTCTCGTCGTTCAATCTTGTAACGCTGGGCATTGGCGCGATTATCGGTGCAGGGCTGTTTTCCATCACAGGGCTTGCGGCGGCGAATAACGCGGGCGCGGCGGTTACGATTTCCTTTGTGATTGCCGCAATTGGATGTGCATTTGCCGGCTTGTGCTACGCCGAATTTGCCGCCATGATTCCAATCGCTGGAAGTGCCTACACTTATTCTTACGCGACAATGGGGCAGTTCATGGCGTGGATTATCGGTTGGGATTTGGTCTTGGAATATGCGGTCGGTGCGGCGACGGTGGCGATTAGTTGGTCGCGTTATCTTGTCAAGTTTCTCGGAAATTTCGGCGTGTATTTGCCCGCGCATTTGACGATGTCGCCGTTTGATTCCGTCACAACGCCCGAAGGCGCGGTCATCACTGGCATTATCAACATTCCGGCGGTGTGTATTGTCGTGGTGGTGTCGCTCCTTCTCATCAAAGGCACGCAGGAGTCGGCGACGGTCAATAATCTTGTTGTTGCGCTGAAAGTCTCGATCGTATTGGTGTTTATTGCGTTTGGGTGGGCATATATCAATCCTGACAACTATGTGCCGTATATCCCTGAAAACACAGGCAATTTCGGCGAATACGGGTGGAGCGGCGTGGTTCGAGCGGCGGGCATTATTTTCTTTGCGTATATCGGATTTGACGCGGTATCGACGGCGGCGCAAGAAGCCAAGAATCCGCAACGCAATATGCCAATTGGCATTATGGGGTCGCTGGCGATTTGCACGGTGCTCTACATTCTCTTCGCGCATGTGATGACGGGGCTGGCGAATTACAAAGAGTTTCAAGGGCAAGATGGCATTGCGCCCGTTGCCGTCGCGATTTCGCACACGCCGTTTTTGTGGCTCGAGCAAGGCGTGATTGTGGCGATTCTCGCGGGCTATGCGTCGGTGATTTTGGTGATGCTGTTGGGGCAAGCGCGGGTATTTTTCTCAATGTCGCGCGACGGCTTGATTCCACCCATTTTTTCCGAAGTGCATCCGAAGTTCAAGACGCCGTATAAATCAAGCGCACTCTTTATGCTGTTCGTCTCGCTCTTTGCGGCATTTGTGCCGGCGCGCGTGGTCGGCGAAATGACGAGCATCGGCACGCTCTTCGCCTTTGTGCTGGTGTGCATCGGCATTTTAGTGTTGCGTAAAACGAACCCCGAAATTCCGCGTCCATTCAAAACGCCACTCGTGCCGCTGGTTCCAATTTTGGGCGTGCTCGTCTGCTTATCTATGATGATTGCGCTTCCAGGCGACACATGGCTTCGGCTCGCCATTTGGATGGGCATCGGACTTGCGATTTACTTCGGCTACGGCATCAAGCATGCAAACGCGTCGTCAAAAGTCTAAATCATTCAGACAAATCGTTCAAATCTAAACCGTTCAGAGCGTTCCGCCTGCTTTTTCACAAAGCATGTTTTTTCAGAAAGCACGAATTGTGATGAAGGGGCGGAATGCGGTTAATCCAAACCCCGATAGAACATGCTCTCCAAACTTTCCGCCGCCGCTATTATGGGCGTTGATGCGCTTCGCATTGAGGTTGAAACCAATCTCGACAGCGGCATTCCGACATTTATCGTGGTCGGGCTTCCCGATAGCGCGATTAAAGAAAGCCGAGAGCGAATTTTAACCGCACTCAAAAATTCAGGATACGCCGTTCCACCGAAAAAAATCACGGTCAATCTCGCGCCCGCCGATGTTCGCAAAGAAGGAACGGCGTTTGACCTCACGATTGCGACGGGCATTTTAGCCTGCATGGGCGTTGTGCCAATCGCCTCGCTTGAAACAACCATGGTGCTCGGCGAACTGGCGTTGGACGGATTGCTCCGACGCATTACGGGCGCATTGCCGATTTCCATCATGGCGGCGCGCGAAGGCTTTACGCGCCTCATCGTTCCGAAAGAGAATGCAGGCGAAGCCGCCATCGCCGTCTCTGCAAGCGGCGGCGCGATGCAAGTCTATGGCGTCTCATCGCTTCAAGAAGCCGTCGGCGTGCTGAATGGTGAGGCATCTATTTCGCCCACGCGTATTGAACTTGCCGATGTGTTCAACGCCGAGCAACACTATCCCGTCGACTTTGCTGACATCAAAGGACAAAGCGATGCCAAACTTGCGATGGAAATTGCGGCGGCAGGCGGGCACAATATCATCTTGATTGGTCCGCCCGGAAGCGGAAAAACCATGCTGTCCAAAGCCTTGCCGTCGATTCTGCCACCGCTGTCGTTTGAAGAAGCGTTGGAGACGACGAAGATTCACAGCGTTGCGGGCGTTTTGCCGTCGGGCGTTGCGCTGATTTCAACGCGCCCGTTTCGCTCGCCGCATCACAGCGCAAGCGACGTGGCGTTAATCGGTGGCGGCGCACAAGCAAAGCCGGGCGAAGTCTCGCTCGCACACAACGGCGTGCTTTTTCTCGATGAACTGCCCGAATTTCAACGCACCACGCTCGAAGTGATGCGCCAGCCGCTCGAAGACCGCGAAGTTACGATTTCACGCGCCGCCATTTCCGTTAAATATCCTGCAAGTTTTATGCTTGTTGCCGCTATGAACCCAAGCCCCGCCGGCGCGCTCAAAGACGAACACGGAAACTTGACCGCCACGCCCCAGCAAATTCAACGATACCTCTCCAAAATTTCAGGACCGTTGCTCGATAGAATCGACATTCACATCGATGTTCCCAAAGTCAATCACGACGATTTGCTCTCAAAACAAACGGGCGAAAGCTCCGCCGTCATTCGCCAGCGCGTCATCAAGGCTCGCGAGGTGCAAGCGCATCGATTCAAAGACTACAAAGCGCAATCCATTTTTTGCAACGCCCAAATGCCGCCGAAACTCATCAGAGAATTTTGCAAATTAGACCCCGTTTCCGAACAACGCCTGCTCGACTCCATGAAGCGGCTCAACCTTTCAGCACGCGCCCACGACCGCATCTTGAAAGTCGCACGCACCATCGCCGACCTGAAAGGCTCTGAACACATTCAACTGCCACACCTCATTCAAGCCATTCAGTATCGAAGTTTGGACAGAGAATTTTGGAATCAATAACCAAACTTATGAGAATGGATTGCTCAATTTTGGCATGAATCGATTGAGCCTATTTTTCGTCGCTGTTTTTTTGTTGGTCGCGATTGTGGTTGAACTGCGCCAGTTTGCTGTTGGTGTCGCGCAGGCTTTGGGTAATCTGCGAGTTCATTTCGCGAATGCTGGAAATTTTGTTCTGAATTTGGCGAAGGGTGTCGGAGATGCTTTGAAGGGAGCGATTTTGTTCGTGAAGGAGAAAGTATTCAATCGCGCGTTGCAGAGCCAGCCGCACGTCGCCGTTGTATTTTTCTTGAACGATTTTGAAAAAGGCGTCGCGCTGTTCGGGCGTAAGTGAAAGGTCGAGGTTATCGGCGTGCTCTGGCATGAAAAGTATGGTTAATGGTCAAAGGCTATCGAAGTTTATCATTTTTCTGGCGCGAAAGGGTTGCAAGGTTTTGGCGATACGCCGCCAATTTTTCCGCGAGCGCGTCATCAAACATTGAAAGCATTTGCACGGCGAGCAATCCAGCGTTGGTTGCGTTGCCAATCGCGACGGTCGCGACGGGAATGCCGGCGGGCATTTGCACAATCGAGTAAAGCGAATCAATGCCGCTTAACGCTTTGGATTGAACCGGCACGCCGATGACGGGAAGCGTGGTGTGCGACGCCGTCATGCCGGGCAAGTGTGCCGCGCCACCCGCACCAGCAATGATGACCTTCAAGCCGCGTGCGCGTGCGGTTTTGGCGTATTCCGCCATGTCATCAGGCGTGCGATGAGCAGAGATGATTTTAATTTCATGCGCCACCTGAAATTCTTTCAGCACGAGACTTGCGCCGCGCATTGTTTCCAAATCGGAATCCGAACCCATAATGATTCCGACGAGCGGACGCGCCGATTTTTTTTGAGCCATTGAACAAAAATGATGTTGAGCTAATCAAACAGCGTGCTTTTCCGCCAAGACATACTTGGCTTCAACTTCGCCGTGTTTAATCGCCTCTAATTCTGCTTTCAAACTGCGTCGAGTTTTGGCGTCCAATTTTTCCACGAAGAGGTCGCCATTCAGGTGGTCAAACTCATGCTGAATGACGCGCGAGAGGAGACCATCAAATTCCTCGATATGCTCCTGAAACTTGCGGTCGCGATATTTGAGTTTAATTTTATCCGGTCGCCAGACTTCTTCGCGCACGCCCGGGATTGAAAGACAGCCTTCTTCCATCAAGACTTCATCGCTCGTTTCCAAAATTTGCGGATTGATAATCACCATCGGCGGCACATGCGTGTATTCCTTGACACAGGAGATATCGACCACTATCAGTCGAATCGAGACGCCCACTTGCGGTGCGGCAAGTCCAATGCCATTGGCTTGCGCCATCGTCTCGAACATATCGTCGATGAGTTTCTGAACGGTTTCATCGACTTTCTTGAGTGGTTTGGCAACTTTGTTCAAAACCTCGTCGCCGTAGGTGTAAATCGGTAGTATTGCCATGTGAGATTCACAGTTTTTCGTGTTACAATGCAAATTGAACCGCGTTTTCAGATGCTTCGTTTTATTTTTTCAAGCGCAATATATCAACCGTATGCAGTTTGGCATTGGCGACGAAAAGCGTCGCGTGTTGTTTCGTTACAATTGATGCTATGCTTGTTGCAATCACATCGCCAAGTATCACTTTCGGCATGTCAAATGTGCCGTTTGCGCGTCCTCGCAGAAAGAGCAATTCTGACCGCTGATGATGGCTCACGATAAGGTCAGCAAGTTCGTCGCCGTCGCCGTCGCTCCAAAGCACCGTGTCGGTTGGATTGAGTTTTGGGAAGTTAGAAATTTGTTGCGCCTGATACAATCGCTCTGAAAGAAGCACCACCGCACTTTTAGAACTTGCCACTAAAAAATCCAGCGATTCATGTTTGTTCACCTTCATGCGAAGATGTGTCGCGCCTTGCAAGGCAAGCGACTTTGGAAGTGCATACTGCCCGACTTCACGCAGGAACAATCGCGTCTTTTCCAGTTTCAGTTCATAGACAACAACGGATTGCATGTTCTGTTCCGATTTGAGCACAGCTAAGTAAGGCGTTTTTTTGAGGGTCGCGCCAGCCATGCTCACGATGTTTTCTGCGCTGATGGGCGCATCGAGCAATATCTCGGAAATGGAAAGCGCGCTGTCGGGATTCAACGCGTAAAAAAGCAACTGTGGCACCGCACCAGCCATATGCTCTTCCAAAACAGCCAGTATCGCCGTCCGACCGTCCAAGCCAGACCACACATGCGACTGCGAAACCCCAAGCGAAAAAAGCCGATGCGCAATCACTTTCTCCGATTTGTGTGACTTTCGCGACAGCGTAACAGGCGAAGTCGTTAGCCATATCATTTCGAAGTCATTTTGATAAAGAAAGAGAAGTTTCCCGCTCACTGAAAAAGAGCCGACGCGCGTTGGCTGACGCTCAATCTGAACTTGTTCAAGCCGATGATGCCGATTACAGCCGACCAGTAGTGATTTTCGGGCTGAATGAATGGCAAGGTGTTCGGGCTCTCCGCTGGTTGCAAGCCGCTCTACGCCCAAGCGTTCATAGTGAGCGGTGGAATAAACGACCAACTTGCCCGTCTTTCGTTCAGAGACGATGAGTTCCGGCTTTCCATCTTGATTGAGGTCGGCGACGGCGACGCCCGAAGCGACGTCCGAAAACGCAATCAGCATGCTTTCCGAAAAGGCAGTTGTGGAGTGCGCAAAGTGAATCGCAAAAGAACCGCTATCGCATAGCCCAATATCTAATAACCCATCATCATTGAAATCGTCAAGGAATATCTGTGTCGGATTCAGGGGCGTCTCGAATCGAATCGGCGCAACGCCGGTTTCTACGCCGACGTCGAACATCACCTCAACAGTAGTATGCTTATTGGTGAGAGCTTGAACAATGACCAGATCGAGCAGACCGTTTTTGTTAAAATCATCGGTTGCCACCAGCGTAATGGATTCCTTACAGCGAATAGCGAAGGGAGCAGAAGGCGGCGGACGATGAAACCACAAGACATTTTCTCCAACGACTTGCGTGAAAAAATCAGATGCTCCACGCACGGGCAATATCACTTCGGAAACTCGATGCGACAGCGAGAGCGACTCGGCTTTTGAAAACCCTTCTTTTGCTTGAAAAGAAAACGTCGTGAGCGTGCCGGCTTCGGTGCGTGCAAAAAAGAAAGATTTGTTCGCTGAAAGTCTTGCCAAACAAAGCCTATCTGTGCCGACTGGGAGCGCAACTTCCGCTCGTTTTTCAAGAGAGAAATTGCTTGCCTTGTTAAACGAATATAGTTGCACCCGCAGAGGAGACGAGGCGAGCCAGACCAAACCAGTCTGTTTCTTGCCAATCTCAACCGCAAAAAGAGATTGCACCTGCGAATCGAGACGAAACGACTGGTGTGGGCGAAAAGAGAATTTCCCTTTCGCAATCGCCACAACGAGCGTGCGTTGCGAGGGCGTCAAGCCCGCAATGTCCGTTTGTCCATCACCGTTAAAATCGCCCACAACTAAATTCGTCAGCGCACCCGATTTGAGAAGTTCATAGCGAAAGTAAGTCGGAAGCGGTTTTGAACTTGCCGCAATCGAAAACAGAATCAACGCTGAAAGCGAAGCGACCCTCAAAAGCAGGCGCATTTTGGCATCGTTACAGGTGTGAGCCATTGCGTAGGCAAGTGTTATTGGAAAATTGAACTTGGGCACATGGAGGCTCAAACAGCAGTTAAGCATTGAACCGAAATGCAATGCAAAAATAACATTTTTGAGCGAGAGCGCGGGTTTGAAAATTACGCTTTGAGTTTGGCGATTGTTTCTGCGGGATTCGGCGAGCGAAAGACCGCGGAACCCGCGATGAGCGCGTTTGCACCCGCCTGACGCACGCGAGCGCAGTTCGCTTCCGAAATCCCACCGTCAATCGCAATAATCAAGTTCGGATTTAAATCTTGACGCATAGCATCAAGTTTTTTGAGCTTCTCAATCGAGCGTTCGATGAATTTTTGTCCGCCAAAGCCGGGATTGACCGACATAATCAAGACCAAATCAAGGTCAGGTAAAATTTCCTCGAGCGTTGAAACGGGCGTTGAAGGGTTGAGCGAAACGCCTGCTTTCGCGCCCAGCGATTTAATCTGCTCAACCGTGCGATGCAAGTGCTTGCACTCCTCTTGATGCACCGTGATTTGATTTGAACCGCCTTTAACGAAATCAGCGATGTATTTTTCTGGCTCAACAATCATCAGGTGCGTATCAATCGTGAGCGATGTAATGCGCCGCACGGCTTCGACGATAAACGGTCCGAAAGTGATGTTCGGCACATATCGCCCGTCCATCACATCGCAATGAATCCAATCTGCGCCTGCCTGTTCAACAAGCGAAATTTCTTCGCCAAGTTTGGTAAAATCGGCTGAAAGAATCGAGGGCGCGACGAGTTTTGGAAGGTGTTGCATGAGTTGAAAAAAGTTAGAAGGCTTCGCCAATGCCGAAGTTGAAAAGAAAACTCGTGAGATTCCAGCGTTTGAACGCCAAGCGACGTCCAGCCGGTTGTGTCGGGTCGAAGACGCGATAGGCAAAGTCAAGGCGAATCGGTCCAATCGGCGTGCCGATACGAAAGCCGTAGCCTGCACCAACGGCGATGCTTTGACCAAACACGCTAAGGCTGAACGCATTTTCTCCCTCGCGCCGCCAGATGTTGCCCGCGTCAATGAACAGCGCAACACCCGACGGCTTTCCGAGCGTTTGAAAAAAGAAGTAGCGATACTCTATGCTCGTTTCAATTTTTATATCCGCGCCGAATTGAGATTCAACCAAACTCGAGTTGTTTCCTGGACCGAGCGAGTTAAATGGAAAAGCGCGAATTCCGTTCGGACCGCCCGCAAAAAACCGACGAATGAACGGCGTCTCGCGCGATTTGCCGTAAGGCGCCATGTAGCCGAGTTGCAACTTCACCGCGCCTTGTGCAAAGCGATTGAAAAATTTGGCAAGTGAGGCTTGTGTGGAAACTTTCCGATACTCGAAATAGCGTAGCCCGAAGATTTGCGCATCAGATTCAGCAAAGCGTGGGTTCGGTCTTCGGTCAAGATAGCGGTCAATCAAGCCCGTGATGAGACCTGCGTCTTCAAGCAAGACGTTCCAGCGCACATCAATCCAACGGCGGGCTTCGGTGAAATTGTTAAAGGTGAAATCAAAGCGAATGGTTTGATTCAAACCCGTTCCGTCTCTGACAAGGCTGTCGAGCAAATCGAGCGGTCGACCTTGATTGATGAAGAGTTGGCGTGCGCCGCGAGCAGAGTCGTAACTGATGATTTCCAAATCCGCCATGTCAAAATAAATCCGCTGGAAGTCGTTTGGAAAGTATTGCGCACGCAATCGAAACGAGACGTTTTGAATCCGCAATAAAAGCGGGGGCTGTGTAACGCTGTATCGTAGCGTGGTAATCAAGCGGCTCTTCTCGCTTGTGAAGTAGGGAAGTGTGAGTTCGCCTCCGATGTCGAAGTTAAATGGCAGTTCATCAATCAAGCGGCTTTCGCGAAGCCCAGCAAATTGCTCGCGATTGTAGGTGAGTTGCAAGCCGACGGAAGCCGTGAGGTTGAAACTTTCCGCGCCACCCGTCAAATTCCGATTCAAGTAGCCCGCTCCGAGCGAGATGAATGGCGCGTTGTTTCGGTTATCCATTTTGAGTTCTGGCTTAATCTGGTGTCGCGGTAGTTGGGTGAGTTCAATCGTTGTGTAAATGCGCTTCGTTGGATAGTCGGCTTCGAAGGCGAGCGAGTCGTTGCGAATCGTCATGCTCTCAAAAACGCCTGTCGCGCCGAGCCGTCTGATGGTTTCGCGCCGCTTGTTGATGTCGGAGCGATTGCCAGGGCGATACGAAATCGAGCGTCGAATAACATCATGCTTGATGCGCTGGTCGCCATATGTGCGTATGCGCACATTGTCTTCAAACGTCTCTTTGAAAGGAGCAATCGAGTCGGGAAGAAATGGGTCGTGCACAATCGCCGTGACGCTTCCGAAATCCAAGTATTCCGTTGGTGAGATGAACACATTCACGTCGGCAAGATGATTGAGCGTATCAATGACGAACTTGACGCTATCGGCTACGAAGAGGGCGTAACCGTTAGAAAGCATGACGTTGACAATCCGCTCGCGCTCTGCCACCATGTCCTTTACGGTATAAATATCGCCTTTTCGCAAAATCTCGTCGCGCCGAATGGCTTCTTGAAGTTCAGGTTCAAGACGTTCAATGCCGAAGTATTGAATTTGCGAAAGGCGCGTCGGCTCTCCCTCAATGATTTCAATCTCTACATTGTAAAACAAGGTATCGTCATCAGGAACAATCTCGGGAATGGAAGGCAGTGACGGGGTAATTTTGCCTTTGACTTGAACGTCAAAGTAGCCGTTATTGAAATAAATCTCACGGATTTTAGCGAGGTCAAGTTCAAATGTTTCTTCGTCAAACTCAGCGGGCGGCTCGCCGACAGAATACTGCATCCACTCTTTGAGCGAAGCAATCCAACGCGGTGCTTGTGCGCTGGAATCTGGAAACACCAAGTCTCCAAAGCGATAAATGCCGAGCCAAGGTTTGATGCCGAAAAACGACGCATTGCCTTTGGTGAAGGTCTCCTCGACAAGTTCAAGCGTCGATATCGCTTGATTGCCGTAAATGACCATGTTATCGATGTAGCGAATCTTCTTTTGAGGTGCGGTAATGATAGGCTCATCATCTTTTACGCTGTAATCTTGTGCGTGAAGCGCAGTGTGGGAAAGTAGGAGCATGAGAAAGGTCAAACCCAAGCATGTGTGATAGATGCGTTGGGTTTGACGATAAGCTAAACAAAGCGAACGGTGAGACAACTTAGTAATTGTCCGAGTCTTCGTCGTTGTAGTAAAAATCTTCGTTGGTTGGAAAATCAGGCCAGATTTCTTCAATGCTCTCGTAAGGCTCGTCGCTGGTAAGTTCATAAAGGTTATCAAGAACTTCTTGCGGCGCTCCAATACGATTGGCATAGTCGATAAGTTCATCTTTGGTTGCAGGCCAAGGCGCGTCGACAAGGTATCGCGCTAAATCAAGGTTCCAATACATAGTGGTATTAACAAATGGTAAGTGGATTGAGAAATTTCGGGGTTAAAAGTTTCCCTACGCTTGAATCGTTCCCGCGAAACGATGTTTACGCAAAAATTTTACTCTGATGTTGTCTCACTCGTCTGCGACTGTGAAACAGCAAGGACGGCGGCGTTGTATTCCGTCGGCGTCATGTCTTCGAAAAAGTATGCTGATGGATTCACTTTAACGCCATCTTTAATCACTTCGTAATGCAAATGCGGGGCTTCGGAAACGCCCGTGTTGCCCACATAGCCAATAAGCATACCACGCTTGACCGATTGACCGACCTTGACATTAAGTTTGGATTGATGTGCATAAACCGTTTTGTATCCAAAACCATGATCGATAATCACGCAATTTCCGTAGCCATCGACAAAGGAGGCTGTTTCAACGATGCCGTTGCCCGTTGCATATATCGGCGTGCCGGTTGGCGCAGTGAAATCTTGACCAGAGTGAAATTTCATGATTTGATAAATCGGATGCAAACGCATTCCAAAGCCACTGGTGCGCGGCGCGTCAATTGGCTTTATCGCAGGAATACAAGCAAACAAATCCTGATTCTCTTTATACTTGCTGAAAATTTCTTGATAGCTGGATTCTTGACGTTCAATTTGGCGAGAAAGTTGGTTGATGAGTTGCGACGTGGTGGCGAGTGCGGCAGGCATCGGCGATTCAAGCAAACTCAAGCGATTTCCACCAACCGCCACTTGCTGCTCCTCTTCGGAGACGGCAGGTAAATTCACTGCTGTGCGCAATGTGTTATCAACTTGGGCTAACCGTTCAAGTGCGCGTGCCATGCGGTCAAGTTTATCGTGCAGTTTTTGAACCTCGATATCGACTTGACGCTCCGTCTGAATCGGAAGAAGTGGAAGGTTGAAATAGAATTGAAGCGAAGCAACTGTGCCCGCTGAAAGCAACAAAAGCACAACGAAGAGCCATGCGAAAGTTGACGCACGACTGCGTTTGACTTCCACATACTTGCAATCTTCGTCGGAAAAATAGAAATATCGATTTCTCGGCATTGGCTAAGTGTAGAATTTGCTCTGTCTTGGTATGAAAAAAGTGCAGGAACATACGACTTTTACTGCTTTTTTCCAACACAGCACATTGCAAAAAAATTCAACTTTGAAATCAAGCGGCAAACGGTGAGATTACGCGGAAATGCTCACGCATTCTGAACCGACCACATGCGACAGCGCATCGAGCACATCGTTTTCCGACTCAATCGTTACCCGTCGGGCAAAGAGTCGAAGTTCGCGTCGCTTGCCGTTGTCGTCAAGTAGAACTTCGAAATCAATCGGCGTGCCGCCTTTGTTTTTCTCGCAGATGTCTTTGACGGTTGCAAGTTTGCTCAAGACGTCGGAATCCGTGCCGTCTATCTTCACAATAACCTTTTGAATTAACTTCTCGCGCACCTTACGAATCGATATCACTTCATTGACAATCAAACTCAATTTGCCCTCGCGCGTGTCGGCTTCGGCAATGAGCATCACGGCGTTGTCTTTCTGCAACTCCTTCTCAAAGGCTTCCAGTGTTTTGGGGAACACGGTAAAGTCGCATTTGCCCTCGAAATCTTCTAAAACGCCGAACATCATTTTGTCGCCTTTTTTCGTGAAGGTGAACTTCGTTTCGACAATCATGCCGATGAGTTTATAGAGACGCTTGTGCTCGTAGGTTTTGTTGCCGAGTTTGAGCGTCGCAAAGGCGTCCCAATCGCGTCGATATTTTTCAAGCGGATGTTGGGAGAGGTAAAATCCGACGAGACTTTTTTCGCGTTGCAGTTTTTCAGAATCGGTCCATGGGTCGGCTTTGGTCATGTCGGGATAAGTAGTGCTGTCGCCGCCTGAAAATTTTTCATCGGTAAAAAATCCTTCTTGCCCCGTCGTCGTGCTTTTATTGACCCTTTTGCCAAACTCAATGCCTTTTTCGATGTTGGCGTAAAGCGTGGCTCGGTCGGGATTGAGTTCGTCGAATGCGCCTGCTTCGACTAAACTCTCGAGTGCGCGTTTATTGACCACACGCAAGTCGACCGATGAGCAAAACTCAAAAAAATGTTTGAAGGCTTTTTTTCTGCGTCGCCGTGCAAGTGCGATTTCTCTGCCCGCGCTTCCGACGCCTTTAATGGCAATCAATCCGACGCGAATGGCTTTGCCGCCATTGCTGAAATCTTCGACCGTGAAAAGTGCGTCGCTTTTGTTGATGCTGGGCGGAAGAATTCGAATGCCCATCGATTTGGCTTCATCGCACAAATGCTTGATGCGCTCTTTGTCGTCAGCTTCGCTGTTGAGAATGGCGCACATAAATTCGGCAGTGTAATGCGCTTTGAGATACGCCGTTTGATACGCCAGCACGCCGTAAGCCGCCGAGTGAGAACGGTTGAACCCGTATTCGGCAAATTTTTCCATCGTTGAAAAAATATCATTAGCAACGTCTTCAGGAATGTTATGCAACTTCTTGGCACCCTCGACAAAGCGCGAGCGTTCCTTTGCCATTTTTTCTTTGTCCTTCTTTCCCATCGCGCGTCGAAGCAAATCCGCCTCACCAAGTGAATAGCCGCCAAGCACTTGCGCCGCTTGCATGATTTGCTCTTGATAGACCATAATGCCATAGGTGTAGCTCAATATCGGCTCGAGAAGCGGGTGGGCGTATTTCGTTTCTTCTTTGCCGTGCTTGCGATTGATGTAGTCGGGAATAAACTGCATTGGACCAGGACGGTAGAGCGCGCTCATCGCAATAATATCTTCAACGCTCGTCGGTTGAAGTTGAATCATGTAACTCTGCATGCCGCTGGATTCAAACTGAAAGATGCCCGCCATTTTTCCATCTTGAAAAATCTTAAAGGTCTTGCGGTCATCCATCGGAATTTCTTGCAAGTTAATTTTCTTGTTGTATCGCTTTTCAATGAGCCGCAGTGTTTCGTCGATAACAGCAAGCGTTTCCAGACCGAGATAGTCAATTTTGAGCAAGCCGGCTTTTTCAATCCAATCTTTATCGAATTGAGTAACGACTTGCTTTTCGTCTTTTTTTGTCTCGTTCTCCGAAGTTTCTTCTTCAAGAGTTTCGTCGGCATAACGGCGTTCTTCGGTTTCAACTTTATCGGAAACATAGAGCGGCACATAGTCGTCGACCGCGCCGTTTGTAATCACCACGCCAGCGGCGTGAACGGAGACATTTCGCGCGCGCCCTTCAAGCTTGAGCGCGTATTCCATGACTTTGCGAATTATTGGGTCGGGACTTTTGAGCAAGTCTTTAAGGTCTTTGACCGGGTCAATGTTGTTCTTTGGATTGCCGTTGATGAAGTCGGAAAGCGACGCGCCTGGAGGCTTTGAAGGAACAAGTTTCGTAATGGAGTTAACCGTTTCAATCGGCACTTCGAGAACGCGCGCCACATCTTTAATGACAGCCTTCGCACCTAAGGTTGAAATCGCAACGATTTTGGAGACGGATTCTGCGCCATATTTTTCAATCGTGTATTCTAACACTTTTTGCTTTCCAACGGGCGTAAAATCAATGTCAATATCGGGCATGGTAACCCGTTCAGGATTGAGAAATCGCTCGAAGAGCAAGTTGTATTTGAGCGGGTCTATTTGTGTGATGCCCGTCAGGTAAGCGACGATGCTCCCTGCCGCCGAGCCTCTTCCGGGACCGACAGAGTAGCCTTGCTTGCGCGATGCGGCAATCAGGTCGCTGACAATCAGGAAGTAAGAGTCGTAGCCCATGCGCGCAATCGTTGAAAGTTCAAACTCAAGGCGTGCTTTGATTTTTTCGCCTTGCTCGCCAAGCTTATCTAAATCGCCATAAACTTTGGCTGCGCCTTGATAAGTCAGATGTCGCAGATAAGACTTGTCGTCTGGAAATTCAGGCGGAATGGGAAAGTGTGGGAGCTTAGGGCTTTCATCTTTGAAAACGTAGGTGCATTTCTCGGCGATTTCAAATGTGTTGGAAAGTTCGCGATAACGGTTGTCAAATGCTCGTGCCATTTCATCAGGCGATTTGAGATAAAACTCGTTGGTCGGAAATCGCATACGCTTTGAATCGGAAAGTTTGTGTTTCCCTTTCATTGCCATCATGACTTCCTGTTTGGGTGCGTCTTCCTTTTGAAGGTAATGCACATCGTTGGTGGCAACGAGCTTGACATCAAATTCTTTCGCAAGTGCGATAAGTTCACGATTGATATGGGCTTCTGAATCGGTGAAGTGATTTTCGAGCTCGATGTAAAAATCGTCGCCGAAAAGGTCTTTATGATTGCGAATAAATTGTCGTGCGCCCTCGAGGTCTCGTTTTGCGACGAGTTTCGGCAGTTCGCCTTTTTCGCATGAGGTCATGCAAATTAGCCCGTCGTGATATTGAGAGAGCAGTTCGAAATCGGCGCGCGGTCGAAAGTAAAAGCCTTCGCGGGCGGCGGCGGAAAGAATTTTGCACAGGTTGCGATAGCCCGTCGCATCTTTGACAAGCACATTCAAGTGATGTGCTTCGCGCGATTCCTTTTTATGGCGCGACTCTGGCGCAATGTAGAGCTCTGCACCGATGATAAGTTTCAACGGTTTTCCTTTTTTCTCACTCACCTTCTTTGCATCTGAAAAGAGCGACGGCGTGTTGAAAAGCGTCGCATGGTCAGTAATTGCGACCGCATTCATGCCTTTTGCTAAACAGTTTTCAAATAAATCTTCGGGCAAAATTGGGGAAGATAGTAGCGAATAATGCGTATGCGTATGAAGATGAATGAAATCGGGCATAGATGAATTTTATCGCTTGTTTTAATAATTGAAACGGTTAAATCAGCGATTTATTAAAAATTTTTTGTGAGTTTTCTTGTTAAAAGGTTGCAAAAGCTAACTTTTTTAGCTATATTTGAGCCAAACTTAAAGAATTTAGGTTTGCTATTTAGTTTGCAAAAGCCGACTTCAAATTTTTTCAAAAGAAGTTTGACAAAGTCAGAAATTTTCCTTACTAATTGCATGTTCTTTGTGATGTAAAGCAAGCGCAAATTTAGGGCTTAATGGAAACTTAATTGAAACATATTGGATTAGATGGGTTAAATTGTAAAGAAGTTTTTTGTTCTTTGTGTTCTTTAGCTTCTCATTGTCATAGTTAATTGGAAGAGAGTCGATTCGCGCCCTGCGATTCGGCTCTTTTTATTTTCCCGCTTCGTTGCTTACCTTCGCAAAATCTCAAATTTTGGTCAGTTATGTCAAAGCCACAGGAAGAACTTGCCAAGGTCTATCGCGCCAACGACGCATTGATTGGGTTCGGGGTGCAAATTGCGATTAGTTTTTTCTTATTTGTGTTTGGCGGATACGGGCTTGACGTGGCGTGCGGCACGAAACCGCTCTTTTTGATAATTGGGACGCTGTGCACGCTCATCGCCATTGGCACGCTCATTTGGAAAATGCTTCGTGAAGCCGATAAAAAACGACAACCGCCACCAACTTCCATTGACAGCAAAACGTGAAACCAGTTTTTGATTTCTTCTTGAAGACTTGTATTTTAGCAATCCTTTTTTGGTTATCGCTTTCACTGACAGGTCTTGCCAAAGAAGTAGATTCGCCGTCGGTATTTTATGCTTGGCTAATTTCCGTTTTGAACGCGTCTGCGGGGTATTTGCTCTATGAATATGCCTACCACAGAGACAATCGCGAATTTTACAAAATCGTCTTAGGTGGGCACGCAGTTCGTGCGCTTTGCGTCTTAATCAGCATAGCGACTTTGATTCTTACGAAATCCGTCGTGCGAGTTGAGTTTGTTTTATCGTTTGTTGCGTTGTATTTCATGCATTTAATTCTTGAAATCCTCGCATATCTGAAAAAAAATCAGTTCGAAAAACGCTCTTCATCATAGAAAATGGAGTATTTCCTACGCGCCTTATCCGCGATACGCTCACCAAAAGTTTTATCAAAAGGCTTACCGATTGCCGCATGTGTTGTAATGTTTTGTGCTGTCGCGCTTGCAGACACAGCAAATTCCGATGTTGAAAGCGGCGCGCACAGTGATGAAAAGTTTGATGTGATTCACCACGTCACGGACGCAAATACGCTTGACTTTCAACCCTTCGGCGAGATTCACCTTCCAACGCTCAAAATCGGCGATTTTGACATTTCCATCACGCGGCATGTTGTTATGATGTGGGTGGCTTCGCTCGTGCTTCTCTTTCTGTTCGTCTCGGTTGGGAACACCTACAAAAAGATGAAGCCTACAGACGCGCCCAAGGGATTAGCAAACTTAATTGAAGTGATAGTCGACTTTGTGCGCATTGACATCGTCAAAGCCAACATCGGGCACGGCTACGAGCGGTTTTTACCCTATCTTTTGACGGTCTTCTTTTTCATTTTGACGTGCAACTTGCTCGGACTGATTCCCTTTGCGGCGACGGCGACGAGCAATATCTCTGTTACCTTCACGCTTGCGGTCTTCACGTTCATCATCATTCAATTCACGATGTTCAAGGAGCATGGGCTCAAAGGCTGGCTGGCACATTTGACGGGCGGCACGCCATGGTTTCTGTGGATTATCATGATACCTGTGGAGTTTCTCAGCATGTTCATCAAGCCGTTTGCGCTGATGGTGCGTTTGTTTGCAAACATGACGGCAGGGCATGTCGTGATTGTTACGCTGATTGGATTGATTTTTGTGTTCAAGAGTTGGTTTGTCGCGCCGGCGGCAGTTGCGGTTACGCTTGCGATGTATGGATTAGAACTTTTCGTCGCCTTTATGCAAGCCTACATTTTTACGATGCTTTCAAGCCTCTTTATCGGTATGGCGGCGGCGCACGAAGAGCACTAATTTTGTTTCTTATTCAAATTTTCATAACACTTTTTTGGAGGAATAAATTACAATGGGAAATGAAGCACTCGCCTTTTTGGGCGCAGGGTTAGGAGCAGGAATCGCCGCCATTGGTGCGGGTATTGGCATTGGCAGAGCGGCGGGTTCAGCCGTAGAAGGTATCGCCCGCCAACCGCAAGCCACCGGCGACATTCGCGCAACCATGCTGATTGCCGCAGGGCTGATTGAAGGCGCGGCAGTTATCGCGCTGGTTGTGTGCCTGCTTTTGGCAACGAAGTAACGCTCCGAGCATTACGCTTGCAAACAGGGCGCAGTGTGCAAAAAGTGCATTGCGCCTTCGTCCCGACTTCCAAAAGTGTCTATCGAACTCTGAATCTCAAAACATCAATGCTAACTATGGTTTCTACCTTGATTTTATCCGGCGGTTTATTGAGCCCAAACCCAGGATTGATATTCTGGACGGCAGTTACATTTTTGTTGCTTGTTTTTATCCTTTCCAAAGTGGCATGGAAGCCAATCGTTGAGGCTCTCAACGAGCGCGAGAAAAATATCCAATCGTCCATTGACCGCGCCGAACAAGCCAAGAAAGAAGCCGAAAAAATTTTAGCCGAAGTCAAAGCGGAACGTGCCAAAGCGCAGGTTGAAGCGGATAAAATCGTCAGCGATGCCAAAGCCTACGCTGAAAAAGTGCGCGCCGAACTGTTGGAAAAAGCCAACGCCGAAGCGCGCAAAATCGCCGAAGATGCCAAAGCCGATATCGAACTTGCCAAACAACGCGCGATGATTGAACTCAAAAACACCGTTGCCGATTTAGCCATTGAAGCCGCCGCAAAAATCATTCAGCACAATTTAGATGCGGAACGGCATAAAGAGTTAATCGCCGATGTCATTGACGAACTTTCAACCGTTGAAAAGTAAAAACACATGAGCGCACTTGTTGGACGACGCTACGCCACCGCCCTTTACGAGATTGCCAAAGCACAAAACAAGGTCGACGCATTTGCAAAAGATTGTGAACGGATTGCCTCAACGCTTAAAGCCTCGAAAGAACTCTTGAACGCCGTTAAAAGTCCCATCATCAATCAAGAAAAGAAAGCGGCACTGTTGAAAGCGTTTTTTTCGGGAAAAGTGAGCAAGCAACTTGAAGACGCGCTTGCACTTTTGGTTCAGAAAGGTCGTGCGCCGATAATTCTCGATGTGATGAAGGCGTTTGAAGCCATTCTTGACGAGCAAAGCGGCATTATTACGGCGCAAGTTGAAAGCGCAATTCCGCTTGACGAATCTGAAAAGCAAGCCATTGCTCAAAAGTTAGAAGCCATTTCAGGCAAGAAAATTCGCATTCAAAATAAAGTGAATCCTGACTTGATGGGCGGATTTACGGCACGCATCGGCGATACGGTCATTGACGGCAGTGTCAAACATAAATTGCAACGTTTGAGAGAAGAACTCCGACAAGTGTCGCTCAATTAAGCGACTTCATAGAGCGTTTGAACGGGAACGGATTTTCGCCGTTCCTTTTTTATTTTCGCCGAATCGAAAATCGTGATGTAAAACATGCTTCGTAACGACTTATTGCTTCGCGCCCTGCGGCGCGAGCCTTGTCACCGAACCCCAATTTGGATTATGCGCCAAGCAGGACGCTACCTTCCCGAATATCGCGAGGTGCGGCGCAAGACCGACTTCCTCACGCTTTGCAAAACGCCCGAACTGGCGGCGGAAGTTACCATTCAGCCCGTCGAGATTATGGACGTCGACGCGGCAATTATTTTTTCCGACATTCTCGTCGTGCCCGAAGCGATGGGTATGAAGTTGGAACTGATTGAATCGCAAGGACCGAAATTTCCAGCGCCGATTCGCACGCGCGTAGATATTGAGAAACTCGTAACGCCCGACGTCTCACAAGCCTTGCGCTATGTCGAAGATGCGATTCGCCTGACCAAACGCGAACTCTCGTTCCGCGTGCCGATTATCGGGTTCAGCGGGGCGGCTTGGACGCTTTTCGCCTACGCCGTCGAAGGCAAAGGCAGTAAAGACTTCCGACACGCCAAACAAATGCTTTTTGAACAGCCCAAAGACGCGCATGCCTTTTTGCAAAAACTGACCAAAGTCGTTAGCGAGTATCTGCTTCTTCAAATCGAAGCGGGCGCAGACGCGGTGCAAATTTTCGATACTTGGGCAGGCTTGCTTTCCGAAGAGCATTACAAAGAATTTTCGCTTCAATACATTCACCAGACGGTTCAAACCCTGAAACTTAAACACCCAAAAACGCCAGTGATTGTCTTCGCCAAAGGTGCAAGCGGATTGCTCAGAGAAATTGCCGAAACAGGGTGCGACGCGGTTGGACTCGATTGGACAATCGACATTGCCAAAGCGCGCTGGCAACTTTCGGATAGAGTCGCCTTGCAAGGCAATTTAGACCCGGTTATACTTCTATCTTCGCCTGACCGAATCCGCGAAGAAGCGGCAACGATTTTGCGCAAGTTCGGCGAGCACTCTGAACAATCAGGGCACGTCTTCAATCTCGGACACGGCATTTTGCCTGAAACTAATCCCTCGCACCTAAGAGCCTTAATTGATTTTGTGAAAACGGAAAGCGTCAAGTATCACAAGCAGTCGATACAAAATCCAAGTTTGAACTAATCTCAAAAAATCAATTCATGTCGCTTCATGTCGCTCAAAGAAAAACTTGAAAACAAGTCTGCCGTCATTGGTGTAGTCGGGCTGGGCTATGTGGGCTTGCCGCTTGCCGTTGAATTTGCGCGCAAAGGCTTCAAAACCATCGGCATTGATTTAGACAAACGCAAAATCGAAAGCCTCAACGCTGGCAAGAATTACATTCAAGACATCAAGGAAGAAGAGTTCGCGGAAGCCTTGAAAAATGGCTTCAAAGCGATGGATAATTACGACCATGTGGGACTATGCGACGTCATCTACATCTGCGTGCCAACGCCCTTCACAGCGAATAAAGAACCCGACATTTCGTTCATCACATCGGCGACGGAATCAATCGCCAAGCATCTGCGCAAAGAGCAATTGATTGTTCTCAAATCCACGACCTTCCCCAATACGACCGAAGGCTATGTGCTTCCGATTCTTGAAAAAACAGGGCTGAAAGTCGGAAAGGATTTTTATCTCGCATTTTCGCCTGAACGCATTGACCCGGGAAATACGAAGTGGAACACGAGCAATACGCCTATCGTCGTCGGCGGTGTGACGCCACTTTGCACCGACCTTGCCGCACTCGCCAATGAACAAGTGATAGCCAAAGTGCATAAAGTCTCGTCGCCGAAAGTGGCGGAAATGGAAAAACTCTTGGAGAACATTTTTCGAAGCGTCAATATCGCACTCGTCAACGAACTTGCACTTCTGTGCGACAGAATGGGCGGCATCAATATCTGGGAAGTCATTGAGGCGGCATCGACAAAGCCCTTCGGCTTTATGCCGTTTTATCCCGGACCTGGCATTGGCGGGCACTGCATTTTGATTGACCCCTACTATCTGGCTTGGCAAGCGCGCGAACATGATTTTCAAACAAAGTTCATCACGCTGGCGGCAGAAACCAACGAGAACATGCCGTTCTACGTGCGCGACCTCGTGATGAAAGAAATTGCCAAACTGCCAATCGCCTTTCACGAGGCGAAAATTCTCTTTCTTGGCATGGCGTTCAAAAAGAACGTCGACGACATTCGCCATTCGCCCGCGATTAAAATCATTGAGCTTTTGCAAAAAGAAGGCGCGAAACACATTCAATACTGCGACCCACACGTGCAACACTTCAAAGAACACGGAACGGGCAACACGGTCATTGAAATGCATGCCTCGCCCTTCACTGCAGAAACGCTCGAAGCTGCCGACATCGTCGTGATTACCACCGACCACGCCAACTTCGATTACGACCTGATTCTCAAACACTCGAAGCGCATCATCGATACGCGTAACGCGCTCAAGCATGCGACGACGCATCGCGACAAAATTGTCTTGCTCGGCGACGGCAGATAATTCCAACGCTTCTCAACATGGACGGTCAAAACGCGATTTACATCTACAACACGCTCACGCGCAAAAAGGAAAAATTCGTTCCGCTTCGTGAAGGATTCGTTTCAATGTATGTCTGCGGTCCGACGGTGTATGGGCATTCGCATATTGGGCATGCAAAGAGTTATGTCTCGTTTGACGTGATGGTCAAATGGTTTCGGCACGTCGGCTACAAAGTGCGCTATGTTCAAAACATCACCGATGTAGGACACTTGCTTGGCGACGACGATGGCGAAGATAGAATCCTGAAAGCCGCGCGCATAGAGCAAACCTCGCCGATGGAAGTGGCTCAATCCTACACGCGCTCTTACTACGACGATATGGACGCGCTCGGCGTCGCTCGCCCCAACATCGCGCCGACCGCCGCTGGACACATTCCTGAACAAATTGAACTCATCAAAACGCTCATAGAGAAAGGTCATGCTTACGAAGTCAATGGCTCGGTGTATTTCAGCGTCAGTTCGTTTGAAGGATACGGGAAACTCTCTGGTCGGCGCAATCAAGATGAAATGGAATCGGGAACGCGCGTAGAAGTGAAATCCGAAAAACGACACCCATCGGATTTCGCGCTCTGGAAAAAAGCCGACCCGACACACCTTATGCAGTGGAATTCGCCGTGGGGCTGGGGCTTTCCCGGCTGGCATATCGAGTGCTCGGCTATGTCGATGAAGTATCTTGGCGAGACGATTGACATTCACGGCGGCGGTATGGATAATCAATTCCCGCATCACGAATGCGAAATCGCGCAATCCGAAGCGGCAACGGGCAAACCCTTCGTCCGCTATTGGATTCACAACAACCTCGTTACCGTCAATGGTCAAAAAATGAGCAAATCGCTCGGCAACTTCACAACCATCAAAGAGTTGCTCAAAAAATATCCGCCGACCGCGTTGCGCTTTTTCATCTTGCAATCGCACTACCGCTCCACGCTGGATTTTTCAGATACGGCGATTTCCGCCGCTAAAAATGGATTAGATAAACTGAACGAAACATACCATCGCCTTCTGCAATCGCCCGTCGGACAAGCGATATTGGATATTGAGCCTTACAAGGCGAAAGTGCATAATGCCATGAACGACGACTTTAACACGCCACAAGCAATTGCAATTTTCTTTGACCTTGCGCGCGAGGTCAATTCCACACTTTCAAAAGACGGATTTGCGGAACAAACTCGCGCAAGTGTCATTGACTTTTTCAAAACCTACGGCGGAGAGATTCTCGGCATCTTATCGACAACAACCACGCATAAGCAAGAAAATCCCACAAGGCTTGAGAAGGTGATGAAGTTAGTACTCGATATTCGCAACGAGGCGCGCGCCAAAAAAGATTTCGCCACCAGCGATTTGATTCGAGACCGTTTGAAAGAAGCGGGCATTGAAGTCAAAGACACGAAAGAGGGCACGACTTGGCGACCGCTTGATTAAGACTTCACGCAGTAACCATGAGCAAGCGAAAAACTTCTGCCAAACCCAATAAGGCGACGAACCCAGCACCCGCCGAAATTTCGCTTGCGCCGATTCCACTCTCCCGATTCCGAGAGCCGATTTACTTCATTGCGCTTCTTGCGACCGCCGTCTTATTCTTATCCCTTGCGCTGCGGCTGATGGTCGATATCGACATCGGATTCCACTTGCACGGCGGCGAATGGATGATGAAAAATCGCGCTTTCCCCGATAAAGACGCCTACACCTACACCGTCCCGAACAACGACTACATCGATATGCACTGGCTTTATCAACTGCTCTTGTTCGGCATCTATTCGCTCTCTGGATTTGAAGGATTGACGCTGTTCAACGCGCTGTTGATTTTAACGGCGTTGGGATTGCTCCTTGTGCGACTGCTTTCCGTCGGCACGCCGATTCCGCTCGCGCTCTCGTTGCTCGCTGTGGTCGGCGTGATTATGGAACTGCGCTACGCCGTGCGTCCGGAGGTTTTGACGTGGAGTTTTCTTTTGCTGACCATTCTTACGCTTGAGCGTTACTTAGGCGGCGATAAAAAAATCGTGCGCTGGCTTGTGGCGATTCATCTTCTTTGGGTGAACACGCAAGGCTTGTTCATTCTGGGCTGGGGCGTGATGGGCGCGTATTGTTTGAGCGATTGGATTCATAACAAGAAAATTGACAGAACGCTCTGGGCGTGGTGCGCGATAGCCGGCGCGATTTGCGTCGTGAATCCGTATCACATCAACGGCGTGCTGTTTCCGTTTTATCTCTTCACGCGGCTGAATCGGAACAACATTTTCAAAGAACACGTGAGCGAATTTATTTCGCCCTTCGATCTGCAGCCGACGGATAACCTGCCCTTCATCAGCACGATTCCGATTTGCCTTTTTTACGCGCTCTCGCTTATGAGCATTGTGCTAATGCTTCTGACGATTCGTCGGCGCAAAGTGCATGAGTTTCTACTGTTCGGCGCGTTCTTTTTTCTTTCAGCGTCGCAGATTCGCAACATTCCGCTCTTTCCGTTGGTTGTGATGCCGATATTCGCCACAGCATTGCGCGAAGTGTGGGCGAGGTTCAATCTGCCTGCACGATTAAACTTCTCGTCAGAAAAAACCATGCGTCTGGAAAAAGGCGCGATGCTTGTGCTTGCAATCACCTTTGTGCTCTTTGCCGTGCGCGTCGTCAATAATGCTTACTACCAATCCGACAGGCGATTTATCAAGTTTGGATTGGGATTGGAAATTCACGCGCACCCCGTCAAAGCAAGTGCGTTTCTCAACGAAAACGGGTTAGATGGAATCTTGATAAACGACCTGAACACGGGCGCGTATTTCGGGTGGAAGTTGAAGCAGAAAATTTTCATCGACGGGCGGCTTGAAGTCATGCGCGAAGAATTTTTCAGCGATTACAAAAAAGCCTTTGTGATGGGCGGATTAAAAACGCTTATTGAAAAGTATCAGCCGCAACTCATTGCATTTGACTACACGGCTTCGGTGATTTGGAATCAACAACTGCGGCAGATGGACGATTGGCGATTGATTCATTTAGATGAGGTCGTCGCCGTTTACGCGCATAAAACCTACGCACAACATCTTCCAACCATTTCACTCACCGACGCGTTGAACCGCTTAAATCTTCCCGAATCGTTTTCAGAAAAAGAACGAAACGAGTTGCTCTCGCTTCCTGAACCCTCGCGCGTTGAGAAGTGGCTATCGGGATTTTGGAGGAAAGAGCCATACCCGTATCAACTCACGAAACTTGGCGTCTTCTGCTATCAAAATGGCGACGCGCCCGCCGCCGAACGATGCTATTTGCAGTATATCAAAGAAACGCGCGGCGAACTTGCCGAAAGCTATTTCAACTTAGCCTCGCTTTACTATCGCGCCAAAGAATCTGCACTCGCGCGATACTGTTACGAAAAATACGTGCGAATGGGCGGAACGCACCCGCTTGCACAAAAACGACTCTTGGAACTGAAAGCGAAGTGATGCGGAGCGAATAGACCTTCTCTACGTAGAAACCCGTAGTCCCTTATCCCGCCTCAAAATACAGGCATTTGCGAATGGTTTCGCATATAACCCTCATTGTAGATTCGCGTAAAAATTTGAGAAATCAAATACGGTCTTACAAATCTTACAAAACTTAACGGAAGGATTGAATTATGAAAAAGCTACTCTTCTTATTCGCGAGCCTTGCGCTCACGCTTGCGCCGCTGAACGCACAACCGAAAAGCGAAATGCTTGACAAGCTCATCAATATCGGCGTTACAAACGGTGAAGTGAATGTGAGCGACGTCGAGATGCTCTTCCCTGAATTGGTTTCTACAACTTACGCGCTTGAAAGTGCTGGAACGAAACGCGCTCCGCAAACCGTCGGAGTCAAAACAGTGAATCACGAAAAACTTTTGATGATGATTGTCGATGCGGTGAAGTCGCACAACGCGCTCACGATTTCCGATGAAGCGTCGCTTCTTTCAAGCGTCAAGCGGGGCGAGATTGAGTTTCGCGAAGTGAAAGCATCGGTAACGAAAACGGAATTCGAGAACGGTGTTTCGCCGAAATCTGCACCGCGAATGAAAACCACGAGCGAAAGCGTAATGCGCGTTCAAACCGACCTCTCCAAGTTGCAATCACAGTTTCCTGAACTCGTCAAGCCCGTGTATGCGATGGAAAGCCGCACAAAGCAATCGCCCGTTATGACTGAATCCAAAGTGTTAGATGCCGCAAAAGTAACGGCAGTCTTGCTTGACGCCCTGAAAGCAGAAGTAAAGCGAAACAGTGTAGCAGGGTTGTAAGCAGGGACTTTTGTTCTTTTGTTGTTGAACTTTCTGTTACGCACTGACAGAAGAAACGTGCCGAGCTGAGGGAAATTGAAACCAACTTCCCGATGTTGCGGCGCGTTTCGCTTTTCTCGTTTTATCGCCCCAATTTTTTCTCTAACTTCTGCTTCACACAAAACTACCTCTTTCAATGGCAGACGGCATTTATTCGGTCAGTGAATTAACCGCAGAAATCAAAGAGCACCTCGAGACGGACTTTCCAGACCTTTGGCTTCGCGGTGAAATTTCAAACTTCAAACGCGCACCATCAGGGCATCTCTACTTCACGCTCAAAGATTCGGGGTCGCAAATTCCCGCTGTGATTTGGTCTTCAACTGCCGAGCGGCTCACGCTGAAATTGAGCGATGGGCTTGACGTGCTCATTCGAGGCAAGGTTGAAGTCTATGCGCCGCACGGCAAGTATCAGTTTATCGGCAATCAAGTCAAAGCCGTCGGCGAAGGCGATTTGCAAAAAGCCTTTGAACGGTTGGTTAAAAAGTTAGAGAAAGAGGGTTTGTTTCGGCAAGAGCACAAAAAGCCCTTGCCACGCTTACCCGAAAGAATTGGCGTAGTGACGTCGCCGACGGGCGCGGTGATTCAAGATATTTGTTCGGTGTTGGGACGCCGATACCCTGCCGCACAGATTGTGCTTTATCCGGTGCGTGTGCAAGGCGAAGAAGCACCAGAGGAAATTGCGGAAGCCGTTCGCTACTTCAATCGCACGAAAAATCCGGCGCATAAAGTCGATGTGCTGATTATTGGGCGCGGCGGCGGCTCGCTGGAAGACCTATGGGCGTTCAACGACGAGCGCGTCGCACGAGCGGTCTTTGCGTCAAAGATTCCGACGGTCAGTGCGGTTGGGCATCAAACGGATTTTACGATTTGCGATTTCGTCGCCGACGTTCGCGCCGCGACGCCTTCAATGGCGGCGGAAGTGGTTGCGCCGCTTTCTTCGGACGTTCTCAATGCCGTTCACGCCACGCTTCAGCAGATGCAACGCGAACTCTTGAACCGTGTCGAAGAACAGCGCGCGCATGTGAGAGAACTTGTTGGAAGTTATGCCTTCAATAAGCCCGTGAGCGAGTTGCACGCCGTGTTGCAGACCCTTGACCGATTGAGCGAGCGCATGGATTTCGGCGTCAAGCAAAAACTCGAGCGCGCTACATCATCGCTTGAAAATCTAACGCAACGGCTTTCGGCACTCGGCTACGAGCAAACGCTTCGACGCGGATTCAGCATCGCCTTCAAAGACGGGCACGTCGTCCGCTCCGTGAAGGAAATTCAATCGGGAGAGACGCTCGTCATTCGATTTGCCGACGGTGAAAAATCCGTGCGCGTGATTTAATCCGAAATGGCGCGATAAAAAAAGAGCGTCCCGCCGTTTCCAGCAAATTTCTCACCAGAAATAATGAAAGTGCCAGCAGGAACAATCAATCTTGGCTTGTATTTTGAACTGTAACTTTAAGCATAGAAATGACCACTTCTGGTTGCCGCACCTTTGAGGCTTGCCATATCAAATTTTTTCTTACTTTCAACCGTTCATGGTTTACATAACGAGCTCAATTCACGATTGAAAATATGGACTATCGGTTTTCTAAATGGGACGAGCGGCATTCCAAAGCGCAATCTTCGCTTGAAAAAATGCTCAAAGTGTTCAATCAACTCTTGATTTACACCAACGGCGACGCCAATCAAGCTTTGCAATGGCTGACGGAAATGGACAGGCAATACGGATTGGGCGACGACGAAGTCGGCATCGGCGATTTCATTGAGTATTTGAAACAAGAAGGATACTTAGAAGAGCCCTCGCGCGACGGCACTTTCCAAATCACAGGCAAGACGACGAAGAAAATTCGTGAAGAATCGCTCAACGAAATTTTTTCATCACTACGCAAACAGTCGCAATTCGGCAATCATAAAATTCCAAAATCCGGCTCGTCGGAAGAGCGCACGCCAGAGACTCGCAACTGGAAGTTCGGCGACGCGCTTCAAAATCTTGACCTCACACAAACGCTTCAAAACGCCCTTAAACACAGCGAACTCGATGAAATCCGTCTTGCCGAAGACGACTTCCGCGTCTATGAAACCGAGCATCAAACCACTTGCGCCACCGTTTTGATGATTGATATTTCGCACTCGATGATTCTCTATGGCGAAGACCGCATCACGCCCGCAAAGAAAGTTGCAATGGCACTCTCGGAACTCATCTTAACACGCTACCCCAAAGACAGCCTCGACATCTTGCTCTTCGGAGACGAAGCATGGCAAGTGGAAGTCAAAGATTTGCCCTTCATCAGCGTCGGACCGTATCACACCAACACCAAAGCTGGGCTTGCGCTCGCACGCCAAATTTTGAAGCGCAAGAAAAATCAGAACAAACAAATTTTCATGATTACCGACGGCAAACCCTCTGCCATCAATGAAGGCGCGAAGATTTACAAAAATTCATTCGGGCTGGATAGAAAAATCGTCAACAAAACGCTCGACGAAGCCGTCATGTGCCGCAAAGACAAAATCACCATCACCACCTTTATGGTAACGAGCGACCCGTATCTGCAAGGCTTCGTCAATGAACTCACACAAGCCAATCAAGGACGCGCGTATTTCAGCGGATTGGATAATCTGGGCGAGTATATGTTTGTGGATTACATCAGAAACCGTCGCAAAAAATTGCGATAAAAGCCTCGATAAGGAGACGACCCATGATAACGGCGGAAAAATGGCTCACCGGAGAAGACTTGTTGGAACTGCAAAGCGAGAGCGGCAAACGCTACGAACTCCTCAAAGGCAAACCCATTGAAACCATGCCCGCAGGCGGAAAACACGGCTACATCGCCTCAAAAATTGAGCGCAAATTGGGTGCATTCATTGAAGAAAAAAATCTCGGATTCCTTTTCGCGGCGGAAACGGGCGTGTATTTGGAGCGCAATCCCGACACGGTGCGCGGTGCCGATGTAACCTTCGTCAGCCGCCAGAAAATCAAAAGCGTCGACGAGATTGATTCTGGGTTTCTGACCGTCATACCTGACCTTGTTGTGGAAGTCGTCTCGCAACCGAATAAGATGTCGGAAGTGTTAGAGAAGGTCAAGATGTGGAAGGAGGCAGGCGTCAGGGAAATATGGCTCGTGGATATCTCGCAAAAATCCGTTGTTGTCTACCGCGATGAATCGACGGAAATTCTGACCGAAAGCGACACGCTCATTGGCAAAAATTTACTCAATGGTTTTACACTTCCTCTAAAAACGATTTTTAGTTAAGCACACAACGAACGATTTATGAAAGACATCACAAAAATTCGAACGCTTGGCGAATTGAAACGCTCAGGATACCGCTCTCGCTCTGTGAGAAATGAAATACGTGAGAACTTGATTCAAAAGATGAAAGACGGCGAAAACCCGTTTCCGAACATCATCGGCTATGAGCGCACGGTGATTCCACAGTTGCAAAACGCCCTGCTTTCAAGGCACGATATTATTTTGCTGGGGTTGCGCGGGCAAGCCAAAACGAAACTCATTCGCCTGATGGTGAATTTGCTTGACGAGTTCATTCCCATCATTAAGGGTTCGGAAATCAACGACGACCCGTTCAACCCGATTTCAAAATACGCCCGCGAAAAAGTCTTGCACGAAGGCGATGAAACCGAAATCGCTTGGCTACATCGCTCGGAGCGTTACGGCGAAAAACTCGCCACACCTGATGTAACTATTGCTGACCTCATCGGCGACATCGACCCCATTAAAGCCGCCTCGCAAAAACTCACCTATGCCGACGAGAACGTCATTCACTACGGCATCATTCCGCGCACCAATCGAGGCATTTTCGCCATCAACGAACTGCCCGACCTTCAACCGCGCATTCAAGTCGGCTTGCTGAACATCATGCAAGAAAGAGACATTCAAATTCGCGGATTTCAAGTCAGAATCCCGCTCGATATTTTCATCATTTACTCCGCAAACCCCGAAGACTACACCAATCGCGGCAACATCATCACGCCGCTCAAAGACCGTATCGACTCGCAAATCATTACGCACTATCCGAAGACGATTGAAATCGGCATCAAAATCACGGAGCAAGAAGCATGGACGAAACGCCCGTCGGAAGTGGAAGTCAAAGTGCCGTATTATTTCAAAGAAATAATTGAACACATTGCTTTTGAAGCGCGTCGGAGCGAATATGTCGACCAAAAGTCTGGCGTCTCGGCGCGTCTGACAATTACGGCAATGGAAAACCTTGTAAGCAGTGCCGAGCGCCGCGCTATTATACACGATGAATCCGAAGCCTGCGTGAGAATTTCCGATATGTTTTTGGTTGTGCCTGCTATCACAGGAAAAATCGAACTTGTCTATGAAGGCGAACAAGAAGGCGCAATCAATGTTGCCAAGTTGCTCATCGGCAAAGCCATCAATCAAGTCTTCAAAAAATACTGCCCCGACCCTAACAAGAAAGTTCAAGGGCAAAGCGTCTATGCCGCCATTACGGGCTGGTTTTCGCAAGGCAATCAAGTCGATATTTACGACGACTTGAAGTTCGAGGAGTATTTCAAAGCGTTAGATAGAGTCAAAGGCTTGCGTGAATTTGCCGAAAAGACCTTTCAGACGAAAGACAAACAAGAACTTGCCACTGCAATGGAATTCGTTTTGGAAGGACTGCACCAAAACTCAATGGTTGGCAAAGATGAACTCGAAGCCTCGCGCATTTACAGCGATATGATTGGAAAAATTATGTCGAGCGTCGGTGGCTCCAAGTTTGAACGATAACTCTAATGATAAGGCTCACCGAGCGCAAAAGTTGAACCTTCAAAGGCTCAAGCAAATAAAGCATAACGACCGTCAAGGCGTAGGAGAGGGGTGTAACCAATCCGTATCGTTTGGTCGCGAAACGATTTGCACAGCCAACAGTGCCCATTGCCCTGCTATACCAACGGCACGACGGATTTCAGCACGGCGATAGTGCGCTCCGTCACAACTCTTTTGAAGCGACTGGCATATACTCCGCTGGCAATTTACCCTAAAATCAATGAGCATTAATGCACTTGAATCAACGTTCAACAGACGCTTTTGCACGGATTGACCTCGAAAGATCTGCTTTCAGAGAAAGATGAGAGAAGTTTATCAAGCGAGCGCGTAGAAATGACGGAGAAGTTACACCTTAACATCTTACAGTTGCTTCCCGAGCCAATGCTCATTGCAACGCCCAACCTTGTGATTCACTTTGCCAATCAGGCCGCACGTGCACTTTTCTCACCCACAAGCGACGACCTTCATGGAATGTCGCTTTCGTCATTTCTCGCTCACCGCACGGAGAAGTTTAACGATTGGATACAAAAAGTAACTTGCTCGGCGACATTTGTTTCCGAGCAAATGGACATCAAGACGTTTCAAGGCATAATGCCATTTCAACTTGACGGCTGCACCGTCCGTGACACAAACCAGGTGTATGTTCTAATTCGCTTAAAAGGGATTGATGCGAAACAGCCGACGGTTCAAGCACTGTCCGTGCGTGTTGATAAGCTTCAACAAGAAATCGCAATGCGGCGTGCGGCGGAAGAGCGGTTAAGCCAAAGTTTAATCGAGTTGGAACGCGCTAAAAAGCAATTAGAACAACTTGCGACGACTGACAGCTTGACGGACATTCCCAATCGCCGAAGTATCGATGAAACCTTGCAACGCGAATGGTCAAAAGCGATGCGTAATGCCGAATCGCTTGCCATGATGATGATAGATATCGACCACTTCAAAAACTATAACGATTACTACGGGCATCAAGCAGGCGACGTGTGTTTGAGACAAGTGGCGCAGGCGATTCGCGCCACGCTCCGCCGTTCAACCGATTATGTTGGGCGATATGGCGGCGAAGAATTCCTCGTCTTGCTCACGCATTCCGATTGGGAAAAAGCCAAAAACATGGCGGAAAAAATCTTTGAATCCGTACGACTTCTCAACCTTCCGCATCTTGCCTCGCCGACTTCGCAAATCGTTACCATTAGCGCGGGCATCAATGTCGTCATTCCTATGCCGAAACTGTCGGTTTCGTTGCTGATTCATCAAGCCGATGAAGCACTTTATCAAGCCAAGCGCGACGGGCGCAATCGATTCGTCTTGTATCAAAAGCCAGTCAAAGCCGTTCTGCATCGCAAAAAGAGCGTGCCATAATCCAACAGAGACCTTGCGGCGATTTCAAACCATTATCGAAATGCAAAAGCCCATCATGGCGATGGGCTTCTTGTTTTGAGTCAGAAAAGTGCGTCGTCAGCGCGTGCTTGCAACCGATTCGCTTGTAAGTCGTGCGAATGTTTTATGCGCCGTCAGGAGCAATTCTTCGGCGACGCTCCGCACGCTTGCAGTTTGCCAGTTCAGGTCAGCATCATCATAACGATGATGATAGAGAACTTTGCCGTCTGCGTTGTAACCAATCACTTCGCAGAAGGCAAATTCATCATGTTTGAGGTCAAAGCGTTGCCGTCCTAATTGATAGGCTGTGCCGTTGGGTTGGATTCGGTTGAACTCGACTTTCACCCACATCTCCATCATTTGTTCGGAAGCGTTCATCGTTACGGATTCCTTTGGTGTCAAAACAGCATACTTGGCGTTACTTGATTCGGCGACGTAAATCCAGTTTCCCGACGGTTGCGCTTCTATGCTTGTGATGGCAAGCAGAGCAACAGCGATAAAAAGCAAAGTCTTTTTCATCTTCGTTCAGTGTTTAAGGTTGAAAAGAGCGTTCATCGACGCGACTATGCGCAATTATACGCAGTGTTAACAAATTATTAAATAATTGTTAACATTTTTTCTCACAGAATTCGACTGTGCTTACCTTTTTCTACGCATTTGCAAGTGCGGGTTTCGTTTTTTAGAGGTGAAAAAATTGCTTACACTTGCACGCAATCATCTTCGGGGTGCTGCCAAAAGCGGCTGAGAACATACTCGAGGAACTTGACGCGGGTAATGCCGACGCAAGGAAAGATGATGCGAAGCCCTTCTGTTGAAGCACGTTCATGCATGCTTTCCTGTCCGTTCCCGCGTCGTTTTTCATCAACTCAAACTTATCAAAAACAATGTTGCTCAAAAACAAGGTCTGTCTCATTAGTGGGGCGAGTCGCGGCGTGGGTGCGGCAATCGCAAAGGTGATGGCGCGTGAAGGCGCGAGCGTCGTCGTCAATTATTTCCAAAGCCAAAGCAAAGCCGAAGCAGTCGTCGGCGAAATCACGCAGTCAGGCGGGAAGGCAATTGCACTTCGCGCCGATGTAACGCTTGAAGAAGAGGTCAAAGCGATGGTTGAGACTGCGATTAAGACATTCGGGCGTCTTGATGTAGTTGTTAATAATGCGCTTCCGAAGTATGCGTTTAACCCGTCTGCAAATTATGTGAGCGTTGAGACGGTAACTTGGGAAAATTTTGAAACGCAGTTCAAAGGTGCAGTGGGCGGCGCAGTGAACATCGTGCGGGCAAGCCTGCCACAGATGAAAGCACAAGGCGGCGGAAGCGTGATTAACATTTCGACGAACCTCGTCTATAATCCCGTTGTAACGTATTACGACTACACAGCGGCAAAAGCGGCGATGGTTGGACTGACACGCATGCTGGCAACAGAACTCGGCAAATACGGCATTCGCGTCAATTTGATTGCGGGCGGATTGCTCTCGCTCACTGATGCCAGCGCGCCAACGACAAAAGAGGTATTTGATTTCGTCGCCGGCATTACGCCACTGCGCAAGGTAACAACGGTTGAAGATTTTGCAGAGTCGGTCTTGTTCTTCGCCTCGGATTTCAGCCGCGCAGTAACAGGACAGTCGATTTCCGTCGACGGCGGGTTGACGATGCCTTAAATAAACAGAGGGGCGGAGTTCGGAGAAGTTCGTCATGAAGTTGTAACTTTTCCGAAAAGCAAAGTCTATGTCAGAGTTATGGTTTCCTTTTGAATATGAAGTTGGCAAAATGGCAAAGTGCCGATACGCCGAATTTGGCGACGACGCCAATCCGCCCCTTTTGCTCATTCACGGATATGGCGCGATGTGGCAGCATTGGAATCGCAACATTCCCGCCTTTGAAGAAGAGTATAAAGTCTATGCGCTCGATTTGCTCGGCTTTGGAGAATCAGAGAAGCCAAATGCGCGATATGGTTTAGCGTTGTGGGCGAAAGAAATTTGGGCGTTTATGCAGTTCAAGCAGTTAGAAGAGATAATTCTCATTGGGCACTCGATGGGCGGCGCGTCGAGTTTGTGGTTTGCCAACGAACACCCAGAGCGGCTTCGGGCGTTGGTGCTGGTAGATTCATCGGGAATTTTTCCCGACGAGGTTGGCACATTTGAGCGCGTGTTGTATCGCGCCGTCGGCAGTCCGATAATCGGCAAGGCGATGTTCATGCTCTTTGCCAATGAATTTGGGGCGCGTCAGAGTTTGATGCCGACCTACCTTGATACTTCCCAAGTGACCGACGAACTCGTAGCGCAATTTGCAAAACCGCTTCGCAGTGCGGGCGCGATTCACGCCTACCTTGCGCCGTCGCGCAATCCTGAACGGTTTTTATTGGAGCAATTTCCAAGACCGTACCGCTATACGGGAAACGCCCTGCTTGTCTGGGGCGCGGAAGATTTGGCGTTTCCGCCCGATAAAGTTGTGCCGAAGTTTCAAGAGATGTTGCCGCAAGCAAGCGTCGCCATTTTGCCTCAAACGCGCCACTGCCCGCAACACGAAGTCGCCGAAGCGTTTAATCAAACCGTCAAAAATTTTCTTAAAACGCTTGAAGTATCGCATGCGGCGGAAAAAAAGTGATGATTTTTTAACGTCGAGCGTCGGAACGAAACCGCGTTTCTGAAACATTGAAAAAGTTACCTGCAAACCCTGAAAGCGCATTGTGATATGTCTGAAATTTTAACAGAGCGACCGAAACTCGACCCACAAGTCCTTGCTGATAAGTGGCGTGCGATTGTTTTCGGCATCATCGACCACGCCTTTGAACCGATTGTTAATATCCACACCGGCGCGACCTTCGGCTATGAAGCCTTGCTCCGAAATTACCAAGCGGCGGGCTTCGAGACGATTTGGGAATTTTTTGAATCTGCCTACAACGAGGGCGCGCTCTACCAAGTCGAACTGCTCCTGCGCGAAAAAGCCATTGAAAAATTTTGTCGCTCTGGGCTTCAAGAGCGACTTAAACTCTTTCTCAATGTCGACAATCGTGTGCTCGAAATGCCCGATTATCAACAAGGCAACACAGCGAAAATTCTCGCCCGATACAAACTGCCCGCCAGCGCGATTTGCTTCGAGATTTCCGAAATGCACCGACTCAGCGGTAGCGACGCCGTGATGCAAATTCTGCATTTGACCAAAAGCCAAAACTACAAAATCGCCATCGACGACTTCGGCACCGGCTTTTCAGGCTTCCAATTGATGTATTACGCCAGCGCGGATTTCATCAAAATCGACCGATTCTTCATCTCCAACATTTCCAACGACTCCAAAAAACGCTTCTTCGTCGCCAGCATCATCAACATGGCGCACCTCTTAGGCATTACCGTCATCGCCGAAGGCATTGAAACCGAACAAGAGTTCTACATCTGCCGCGATTTAGGGTGCGACCTCATTCAAGGGCATTACATTCAAAAAGCCTCTACGGAAGTGCGTGATATGAAAATCAAATACGACGTGGTGGAAATGCTCGTGAGAAAAGACCGTCGGAAAGTCTCGCAAGACCAAGAAATCATTTACAATCAATCCGAGTATATCCCACAAATTCCAATCACGGCATCGATGGAAGAAGTCTTCAACAAGTTTTTGGAGTTCGAGAATTACAGCTTCTTCCCCGTTACGACCGAAAATAATGAGCCTATTGGCATTGTGCGCGAAAAAGATTTGAAAGCCTACACCTACTCGATGTATGGGCGGCAACTCTTGAAGAATAAATCGTTTGGAAAAACGCTTCGCGACTTCATCGTCAAGTGTCCGATTGTGGACATCAACACGAAAGCGGAAAAGATGTTGGAGATTTTTTCAGTCGGGGAAACGGTTGAAGGCATTATCGTAACGGCGCAGATGGAGTACATCGGCTTTCTAAGCGCGAAAGCACTCTTGCGCGTCTTGAACGAAAAGAACTTGATGGCGGCGCGCGACCAAAACCCACTCACCAAACTGCCGGGCAACACGCTCATTTACGGCTACGTCTCCGAAGCCCTCGTCGATATTGACTCGACTTACATTCTCGTCTATTACGACTTCGACAACTTCAAGCCCTACAACGACCGCTACGGCTTCCGCAACGGCGACCGCGTGATTCTGCTCTTTGCGGAAATTCTTCAAAAGCGATTTGCACGCGAGAACTGCTTCGTTGGGCACGTGGGCGGCGACGACTTTTTCGTCGGCTTCAAAAATCTTCGTTTCGAAGAAGCCCATGAACTTACCGCGATGGCGATTCAAGAATTTACCGAAGGCGTCAAACCCTACTACGATGAAGCCGACCGCACGCGCGGCTACATCGAATCCAAAGACCGTGACGGCAAAGTCCGAACTTTCCTACTGCTGACCGTCAGCGCGGCGATGCTTGAAATCCCCAAGCAGCGCAACCCGCTTACAATGGACGAAATCAGCACAATTCTTGCTGAAATGAAAAAAGGTGCGAAGGGCATACAAGGTGGCATTTGCGCCTCTACTGTCAACACAGTTCCATCAAACCCATAAAGGGTTGCGCTACTTTTCAAACGGTTTGCCGATTTCGCGCGGCGGAACGGATTTGCCGATAAATCCAACCAGCACCAAGAGCGTAACGAGATAAGGAAGCGACTGCACCAGTTGCGTGGGAATCGCGTCGCTTTGCAAGTTGAGTTGAAGGGCTTCGGCGAAGGCAAACAGCACGCTTGCCGTCGCCGCTCCCAACGGAAGCCACTTGCCGATAATCATCGCCGCCAGTGAAATGTAGCCTCTGCCAGCAATCATGCCGTCGGTGAAACTGTGTTGCTGAAACGCAAGGAACGCACCAGCAATCGCCGCTAAAACGCCTGAAATCAATACGGCTTGATAGCGCATCGTTGAAACCGAAATGCCGAGCGTGGCGGCGGCTTCGGCGTTTTCTCCAACCGCACGCAAGCGCAAGCCAAAAGGCGTTTTGAAAAAAATCACATGCGAAAAGGGAATGGCAATTAAAGCAAAAAGAAAAATCGGGTCGAGCAACACAAACGGCACCTCAAGCCCCGCAATGCGCTCTGAATTGGACGCACTGCCGAACAAGACGCGCAGAAAAAATTTCGTCAAGCCGACCGCCAAAATGTTCAGTGCAATCCCTGAAACGATTTGATTAGCTTTGAACGTAACCGTTACAAGCGCGTGAAGGCTTGCAAAGAGAAGTCCCAACACAACTGCCGCCACCACGCCTACCAACGCCGAGCCCGTGTAGAACTGTCCTATCGTTGCGCCAAACGCGCCGATGAGCATCAAGCCCTCGAGCGCAAGGTTGATGACGCCGCTCCGCTCCGAATACGTTGCGCCAAGCGACGTGAGCAAATACGGCACGGCAATACGGCAGACTTGAAAGAAGAAAATAATCGCAAGTTCCATGCAAATGTCGGTTGAGAAATTGAGCGGGAAGTTACACTCACTACTCGCGCATTTGCAACGACAGACGGTGAAGCAAACGGCAGATTATCTTCTTTCTTATTGATATGCTAAATTGACTGAAAAGAAAAGCCATGAACCCCGAAGAAAAATCACGTGCCGCTTGAACTTGTCGCCGTTTACTCTCGATGCTTCCTCACCAAAAACTCAATGAAGTCCAATGCTTCTTGTTGAAGCGAGGGCGGCAGAAGGGTGCTCTTCTCTCGAATTTGTTCGGCAAGAACTTGGTTCATACTCGCTTGGTTCATACTTGGCGTTGATTGACATCTAAATAATTTTTCTTCATTCGTCTCCCTCGTCT